>Ga0169931_10000039_pt1 | contig 169323 bp, 146 predicted proteins | sample Kivu_15m_20L_FD_129675 | JGI IMG/M metagenome (GOLD analysis project Ga0169931, IMG submission 129675) | Freshwater microbial communities from Lake Kivu, Western Province, Rwanda to study Microbial Dark Matter (Phase II) - Kivu_15m_20L... | ecosystem: Environmental > Aquatic > Freshwater >...
ACCGGGTTCAGCACATAGGCCTGGATCTGGCCGCACGCTGCCTCGAAGTTGCCGTTGGCCAAGGCGGCGGTCACGATTTCGTTCACGTGAACCTGGGTAAAGTTGGTGGTCGACCCCAAATTGGTGGGGGTAATTGCAGCCGAGCCGTCCAACAGGGTCCAGATCGCCACCTGGATGTCGTCAGGGGTGAACGGCAGCCCGTCCACGGTGGACACCTGCAGCTGGTAGACTTGGTTCAGGATGAACTCGACCGAGTTCAGGTTGGCCGGGGTCGTGACCAGACCCAAGGTGGCGACGGCCGGATCTTGGACGCTGAAGGCACTGTAAGTGTAGAGCTGATTCCGGAAGATGCTCTGATTGATGCGGGCGCAGAACGTATCATAGGTCCCGTTGACCAAGACCGTCCCGGTGGCATTGGAAATCTCCACCTCGCGTCAACTAGGCAGACCCACGGTCTCCTGTAGGCGCAGGGTCAGGCAGCCCGTGCCAACACTGGCAGCCTGCAACTGCGCCAAGGCCGCCACAGCAGCGGCGAAAGCCCCTAATTTTCCGATAATACTCATTTTTCCCTCCAACAGTGTTTGTTTGTCTTGGAACAAGCAGAGCGGTCCCCCCGGAAAACCCCACAAGCTCCCTCTGGATGGGCAAAGATACCGAAAACTAAGTAGCCCGCTAAGACGAAATACCGCCTGGGACTGACTATGGTTAAAGCTCCTTGCCGCCAAAAGTGTCAATTGACGGGAGAGTTGTGCCGAAGCAGGCGCTTCCTGTCAATGATGGGGTTCGTCCAAATGAGGTCAATCCGGCGAGATTGTTAGAGGGAATCGATCCCAAAACCTCAAAAGGCGTCCTTGAGGACAGCTGGGTTGGGGCAGCGACTAAGTCCGGTTCTGGTGCCGGAGCCAGCCTTTCGGCCTGGAACTATCGAAAACCCGCCATCGGGGACAGCCTGTCCGCATTTTTGGTGCGCACGGCAGGACTTGAAGGCAAAAAGCTCTCGCAGTTTGTTCGGAAAACGAGTGTTTTCCGCCCGGTGCCGGTTCCGTGCAAGTTGGGTTTTTCCTAACTGCCAGCCCCTTCACACCAGGTAGGCAACGCCAGGGGGACGCCTAAGGTCGGTCGGCAGTTAAGCCACTACACCATGAAATGCAACACCAAGGCTCCGAACGATCAACCCTTCAAGGGACTCTCCACCGTGCCGACGGGTCCCTACTGCGGTTGGACGGCCGAAGAGGTTCTCGCCGTAAGTCCCCACCTGCACGCGGAGGCCGCGCGAGCGCGAATCGCCCATGAGAAGGCCATTGCCGGACTTGAGGAAGTCAGCGAGGCCCTTCGCTGGGTGACCCCGGAAACGCCGAAGGCGCCGGAGCCGGCCGCCCTCCCGGCGATTCGCTGGGACGATAGCTGCGGCACGACGCTTCTGCGGACGGGTCATACCCAGTTCGTTTTGCAATCCCGCCAAGCGGGGCGGCTGGTGGCCCGGTCGCTGGATCTGGCCGGGATGATGGCCACTTGGGCGGAAAATTCCCGGGCGGGGGCGGACTCAAGCTCCCCGTGCGGGTTCGAGGCCGATGTGCTGGCCGTCGCGGCCGACCAGCTGGAGTTGCTCGGCGAGTTGGTGCGGTGGTTGGAGTCGGACGCACACACACTTGACGACGCATTGACGGCGCGGGTCCGCGCCTTGTTTCCCACGTTCATGGCGTCGGACACCACGACGGAGGCGGACCAATGACCCAAGGCGAGTTTGCCCATCGGGCGTGGGCAGTCTGGCGCCGCAAGGTGCCGACGACGCCGGCATTCGCCGATTGCCGCTTCGAGTTCGGGTCGCCCGACGAGACGGTGAGCATCCTCGACCGCAAGGGCCGGAGGCTCGGCGCGTGCCGGCTGGTTCACACGGTGCGCGGCGTGCGAGTCTGCGCCATCGAGGCCGCCCCGCGAAGTTAAGCAGACCACGAAAAGCAGACCGCCGCCGGCATGGTGCCGGCGGCGGTTTTTTGCTTCCCGGGGATCCTAGGCGAGCGGCTGCGCCGTGACACACCAGCCGGCGGCTTGGCCGACCTTGTAGAGCAGGAGCCGCTGCCAGGCATTGCCGATCCAGAGGCGGACGGGGCAGGGGGCGGCGAAGACGGTGGCGAGCCAGGCACGGACCGGGGCGACGTCATCTTCGTGCGTGAACTCGGCGAGCCATCGGTCGCCCGACGCTTCATGCGCCCACGCGGCCCCGGGCCACCCGGGACAGTCGGCGCGAAGTTTTCCGCCCGGGGTGACGTAGCCAAGGATGGCCATCGGTGCCGGGGGAGGGGTTGCGGGGGCGCCGGTTGCCGGCGGCGCAGGGGTGGGATTGGTTGCCTTGCTCATGCGTTCAAAGCGTGCCGCCGTCCATGGTTTTGGCCGAGGCGAGGCAAGCGCCCGCCACTACACCAGCGGTAGCGCCTTTTTCCGGGGTGTCCGCCGATTGCCCCACGGCGAGCGCAGCGGCGAGGGCCGCTCCCTCCACTCTCGGCACGGCCGAAACGGGCAGGGCGGCCCCTACCTGCGCCAGCGGCGCAGCGGTTTGTTCCGAGGTGTCCGGCCGGAGGGCGAGCCCGGCGAGGCCGCGGCCGGGCCGGAGGCCGGGCTTGGCGACGGTGGCCAGGGGACGGGCTTCGGGGAAGTTGGCGAGGGCGGCCTTGAGCAGGGCGGCTTGGCGACCGTCGCCCCGGCCGCGGCGAACGGGACCGGATCCGGCTTGGCCGTGGTGCCGAGCGTAGACGGCCACCAGTTCGCTGCCGATCAACCGGCCGGCCTCGTCGGGCACCAGGGCGGAACGGACCCACACCTCGAAGGGATTGCGAGCGGCGGGCCGATCCTGGACGGCGGGGCAGTCGAGGAAGGCGGAGGCGGCGAGCGCGGCAATCTCGTCGGCATGGTCGGCGAGGTGAGGCCGGGCCGCCAGCAGGGGGCGAAGGTGCTCGGCGTAGGCTTGGACCGAGCGGGAACGGAAAAGCGCTTCGCGGCTGAGACGGGGAGCCCTGCTTTGGATTGTTGGAAGGTTACTCATTTTTACACTTTTCCACGGAGAGGACGGACAGGTTAAAGCAAACACCTTACATAGGATACGTTAGGGCCGCGTGAGGTGTTCCGCTTTTCGTCTCCGCCGTCTCCGGGGAAATGCGGCGGAATGCGTATCGCGCTGCCTACCGGCTTCCCGGAGAGCCCTCGCGATTGGTTTTTGAGCTTACTCATTTGCCACACTTTCCCCCTGACGGGTCGGACGGGTTAAAACAAACACCTTAATGTTATGCGTTAGGTATGCGTAAGGTGTTCACCCCGGGGCGTCCGGCGCGTCCGGTGAAATGTTTTGGGAATGCGTAACGCGTGGCGTGGCGGTTCGGCTGGGTGGGGACACCAGCCGAAGGCCACGGAAGCCCCTGCGGATCTTGCCGCGCTCGGCAATGTCGTTCGATGGTGTGGAGCCCCACTCGCCGTGAATGAAACGGACCGCCGCGTAGCTGAACGCGTTCCGAGAAACCGGAAGTCTGCCTGAAGCCAGGGTGCACGCCCGGTAGTGGGTGAACAGCTTGGCCAGGGTGACCCGCCCGCGGGGATCCGGCGTGACTGCGCCGCGGAGCCAGGTGGCCACCGACTCGCCGCCGGGCCTCGCCCTGGGAATCGGTGCCCGCGGCTGCGCTCGCAGGAGCGACGCCAGCCAGTCGGGCGGCGGAGCGTTGGCCGGTAGCTCGATCCCGATCGTGAGCCGGACCGTAGGCGCCGGGGCCGTGGCCACCGATCGCTGCCGGCGGGAGCGCGCTGGCGTGCCGACTTCTGGCATGCTGGGGAACAAATCGCCGGGGGTAGGGGTGTTATTCATGCGGAACGGAAAGGGGTCAAAAAATTACTTCGCGCCCGATTAGCGCTGGAGCTTCGCCACCTGCGTTGCAATCCAAAATAAAAGATTCCTTTCTGCCGAGGCACATCGCGTCGGTTTGGAAAGGGAAGCACGTCGCCGGCCGGACGCTTCGGAATTCACTGCGCCGCTGCGCGGCTGGTGATGTCGCGGCCCGCCCTCAAGGAATCGTGGCCCGTCAGTTTTCCACATCGCGAAAATTCCTTCGATGCCTTCCGCGAATGTCGAGCGGCAACTCGGTATTAGCAGGGGGTGCGCAAAAGCGCGCGGGCCACCCGGCCCGCGCGCACCCGTCCTGACAACCCGAACCACTGCACCGACACTAAAGCTGGCGCCGCCGCCAGAACGGATCCACGCCCGGCCGCTGGCGCGACCGTGGAAGGCGTGCCCCGCGATGAACGCGCGAGGATTGGCGGCGGCGTCGAAATCATGCCCGGAACTCCTCAGGACACAGGCCACCGAACGCGGCCAGCCAAGGCATTCCAACGCCGACGATGGAGGACGAGCCGTCGGCCACAGCCGCCGCCGATTCGAGTTGCAGGCGGGCCGATACGACGCGCCCTTTCAACTCCGTGAGCAGGTCCGAGTCCGTGCAAGCCAGCCCGTAGCGCCGGCTGCGGGCCAAGCTCACCTCCGTTTCCGCGGCCACGAGGCCTTCAAGCCAAGTGACGAACCGGCGCAACGCCGCCGCGCACACCGGCGCCACCCGCTGCGACATTGCGTGTTTCAACGCCCTCTTGGCGGACTTCCTCCTCTCCAGCGCCGACGCCTCAATGGAGCGGTGATCATAGTCGGTCGCCCGAATCGCCGTGGCCGTCTCCGCATCCGGCGCGATCAGCTCGGCTCGCTTCGCGTCGCGCTGTTTGCGGATCTCGTCCCAACCGTTCTCCGCGACGATGCCCGCCAGCGGGCGCACCACCTTCAGCGCCTCGCGCAGAGCCTCCGACTCTGCCGCTGTGAAGGGTTCAAAGTTTGCTTCGCGGGCCGCGATGGTGAGGTCTGCAACGGTGGATCCAGGTATATGGGTTTTCCAATTCATATGTTTTTGCTGAAAGGTGATGTTTCGGAAAATCAGAGCTCGTTGGCGATGGCCTGCCGGATGCGCTGGAGCTCGCGCTCGCTGCGCTCCAGCACGGCGGTTTGGCGCTCGGTCGCCTTGATCAGCGGATTGCCCGCCCCGCCGAAGAAGAGCCCGGCACTGGCCAGGCCGCCGGCGGAGATGCGCGGGTCGAACGCGGGCAACTTGGGCCCGGCCACGACGGCAGAAGGATTACCAGCGGTGTCCGCCGCGGGAATTCCCAACTCCTCCAAACTCGGATTTTTGCCCGCGAGTTTGTCCCGCGCGTTCGCAATTTCGGCGGAAGTCGGCGCCGAAATGCTCGTTGGGCCGGAATCCCACATCTCCGCCCACCAGGCCCGGCTCAGGTTTCCCCATTGGGCCGGTTTGTCGCGCTCCAAGGCGGCGCCGCGCTCAAGCACTCGGGACCAGAAGGCCATCCGCGGGCCGGCGGCGACCAGCAGGGTGCGCTGCATGTCGGCCAAGACCGCCTCGGCCCGCGCCACCTCGTCGATCTGCTCCGGGGTCAGCAACGTGATTGGGCCAATTTTTTGCATCTCCGTCAGCGTGCTGAACACCGCTTGGAACTTTTCGCCGAGCAATTGCGCGGCGACGTTCTGCGACGCGTAGCCGGAGCCCAGCTTTTCCGCGGCGGCATTGATCATCTTGAGCACGTCGAGATTGGAGCGCATGCCGTTGGTCAGGTCGCCGGCCTCAAGGCCAAGTGCCTTGGCCAAGGCGAGGGCCTTCTCGTCGCCCGCGACGATGCGGGCGCGCAACTGCGCCACCTTCGTAAGTGCCGCGCCGACCTCCTCGGTCGAACCGCCGGCCCGCTCCGCGCCGGCCGCCAACAATTGCGCCTCGTCGGTTGAAATCCCGAACTCGCGGGAAACCTTCTTCGCATTGGCCGCGAGGTTCGAGAATGCGGAACCGAACCGCAGCAAACCACCGACGCTCAGCCCGCCGAAGATCGTGCTCCGGAGTTGGCCGCCGAAGTCCTTGGCGAGCGTGGAGGCGGTCTTCTTCCCCGCGGCCTCGGCGCCCCGGAGTCCTCTGGTGAAGCCGCTGATGTCGAGGCCTAGTTTTGCGAGAAGGTTCATAGATCAGCGGGTTGCGGGCAGAACTTTTTTGAGAGCAGAGAGCACCGTCGACGTCCCGTGGCGGGCGAGGAAAGCGGCCCGTCCGCGGGCATCCGCGATGCGTCCGAACTGGTCCGCCAAAGTGCCCCCGGGCGCTTGCGGAGCAGCGTCCGCTTGGCGCTTGTCCGCCACGGCCTTTTCAGCCCGTAGGGCCGCCTCGACCCGGGCGAGCCCGAACAACGGCGCCGCTGCTTTCGGTGCCGCGCTAGGCGCCGGCGTCGTCTTCGCCGCGGCAACGGGTGCGGCTTTCGCCGCTGGAAGCGTCAGTTGCGCCTTTGCCGAGGCGGCCGCGCGGGCCGGGCCGAGCCGCTCGTCAATGCGGGCGAGTGCGACCTTCCAAGATCCGCGGTTGAAGCCGCCAAGATTCAGCTTGGTTGCCGTTCCATACTGCGGGCGAAGTTGCCATCCCTCAGGATCGCGGAGCGGCTTGCCGGCGGCCCCGGCGACTGCGTGCGGGCGAACCTCAGCCAACTCGGCGAGAGTCAGCAATTCCAGCCAGGCGAAACTTCCGACAAGCTGGGGGATTTGAGTGGTGGGGGAAAGACTTCCCGCGGCGCTGTTTTTCATGGCGCCGAAGAAGAGTCGCTCCAAGGTGGAGGAGGTAGCGTTTTTCATCGTGAAAGAATGCGACCGCGGCGCGAGCCGAAGAGCCGGCGCCGGAAGTTGTCGAAAAGGCCAATGACCCGGCCCAAGCGGATCCAGGAATCGGGCATGTCGAGATCGCCGACGGTGAACCGCCGGCCGCTCCAATGCCCCAGCCGGGCAAAGCCGCGTTCCAATTCCGCCGGGGTGGGTTCCTGCCCTTCCGGCGTGCCGCCCAAGACGCGGATCGTCGCGGCGAAGGTCGCCCCGAACAGGGCGAGCTTGGCCAAGCGGCGCTTGTGCCGTTCGTCGAGGATGGCTGACAGGGTGCTCATGCTGCGTCACCCGCCGCCGGAACTGCCTCGCCCATTTTTCGCAGAAAATTTTCGCAGGCGGCGCGGCTCACCAGCCATTGTTTGCTGGACATGCGCAGCGCCGGAATCGCCTTGGACACCAGCAGGCGCCGCGTCCGCCGCTCGTCGAGGCCGAGAAACTCGGCCGCGGCCGCGCACGAAAGCCAGCGTTGACGGTCGGCGCCCGGATTCATGCCGCCGCCAAGTTCAAGGTGGGTTGCGGTTTTTGCACCGGAGCCGTCCGCAAGGCGGACTCAACCTCCTCCAGATCGAATCTCAGGACGGCGCCGAGTTTGAAACTGGGGACCAGCCCCGCGTGCGCCATGCGCCGGACCGTCGGCCGGCTGACTCCGAACGTGCGCGCCACCACGGCGACGCCCACCTTGGGGCGGGAGGCCGTTCCACCTTTTTCTGCCAATTCGCTCATACAAACAAACGGGGATTGCTGTCCATGGTGGCCGAGAGCACACCGGGCCGGAAGTGAGCCAGCCGGGGGCGAATCCGCCGCCCCGTCACAACCGAGGAACCGACCGACCGCCGGGCGCCAAGTGCAGGCAGCCAACCGCGCCCCGGGCCGGCGGGAATCAAAACAAGGTTTCGCGTCATCAAAAGAACGCGGCGGCCGTCCATGGTGCGGCGGTCAAAAAGCGAAAAACGCCCGGGACCCCGGGCGTTTTTGGAAAGGGAGTGTTTCGCAAAGCCCGCGACCAAGCCTCCTCCGCCGTCGGCGTAGTCAGGCCGGCGGCTGACCCCATCGGCGCCGGGCCAATTCCGCCATCTGCTCCGGCGACAAGCGCCGCTTGTTGGCGGCGCTTGTCGCCCTCGCCTTGGCCGTGGCCAGGTAGTCGGCCGCTGGATCGGGCAGGATCTCGAACCAGCCCCGGGCCTCGCCCTCCGTCATCCGGCCGCGGTAGTGCCGGACCGCCATTTCCTCAGAATGCCCACACTCCCGGGCCGCGACGGCGCCGCCGTCGATTAGGAACACGGCGGAGGCGAACGTGTGCCGCGCTCCGTCCGCCGGCCACGGATTGTCCGGCCCCCAGCACGCCGCGTTGCGCACCGCTTCCCAGCGGCGCTTGAGGTTGAGCGGCCGCACCTCGCAACCGAGCGCTAGCCACCTCGCCAGCCACGCCCGGGCGTTGGCGCGCACCGGCACGGCCCGTTGGCCCCGGGTTCGGATTTTGCCGCGCGTCACGCTCAGTTCACCCACGGCCAGCGCCCGCTCCACGTCGGCCCGCGACAGGCGGCCAATCTCCGATTCGGGCCGGAGGCCAAGGAACAACGCCAGCGTCAGGCCGCCGATCAACTCCGGATCCAGCCGCTCCGCCGTGCGCATGAGCCGCTCGCCCTCCGCGGGAGTCAGGACCGTTACCGGCCGGTCATCCACCAAGGGCCGCTCCACAGCGGCGCAGGGATTGCGCCCCAACCGCCCTTGGCGGACCGCCCACGAGAACGCCGTCGAGACGTCGATCAGCGCCCCGCGCTGGGTGCGCGGACTCCAACCGGGCCGGGCAATGAAGAGCCCCACCTCGGCCGCCGTGACCTTGCGGGCCAGCGCCAAGCCGTGTTCCCCCTGGAACAAGTCCAAGGTCCGCTCCAACGCCGCCAGCGACCGAGGCCGCAGATTCTTCGCCCGCTTCGCCGCCATCACTTCCGACACCAGCTGGGCGACGGTCCAATCCTTCCCATCGCCCGCCGGTTTCGGTGCGTGGGTCCGTTCGTAATGCTGGCACGCGTCCGCGAGGGAATATCCACCACGCTCCGCCCGCCGCAGCGCCTCAACCAGGGCGACCCGCTCCAAGGCGGGCAAGTCCGACCAGACCGCCCCGAACGCTGCGCGCTCCTTGCGCAGCCCGTCGAGGAACTCCTCCGCCTCGATCTTGCTCCGGAAAAACCGTTTCCGGGAACGGCCCTCCGCCGTCCAATAGACGCGCCACCGGAGGTGCCCGCCGTGAATGACGGGCTGGCGGGAAAGTTTCATGCGCCGGCAGCATCCGGGGAACGTGCGGACGGAGCAAGCGTGTGCCGGTTTTTTTCCGTTGCTTTCTGCTGCATCCGGCAGCTAATTGCCGGAGCCGACGCTGCCGGAGCGCGCTGAAAACAAAGAAAAACCGCGGATTCTTTGGGAATCCGCGGTCTGTCTGAACCAGTCAATTGGTGCGCACGGCAGGACTTGAACCTGCACGCCTTACGGCACTACCACCTCAAAGTAGCGCGTCTGCCAATTCCGCCACGTGCGCAAACGGATGAAGTGGCCGATCATCCTCGGGCTTGAATGGTCGGGGCGGTGAGATTTGAACTCACGACCTCCTGGACCCGAACCAGGCGCGCTAGCCATGCTACGCTACGCCCCGTCCCAAAAAGCGGGCGGAAAATGGGGAACTCACCGCCGTTTGCAAAGTCTTTTTTCCCTTCCTCATCCGATTTCGGAGGTGAACGCCGGGCGGCGGCGGCGGCCTCGTGACGGATGGCGTTCCGTTTGCCGGCGATTCCAGGTGGCCATGCCGGTGGGTGGGCTCAGGCAATTCTGCCAACTGCGCCGTCCCTGACCACGGATGTGTTGGGCGATGCAGACTTCGTCCGGTTCGGTTTTCCCGGCTCGGAGTCGATGGCTTCTCCTGCCGGAGTCGGGGGGAACATGAGGGCATCTCGCGCGGGCGTTGCGCGGTCAGCGGCACCAAATGCTTTGCCAAGGCAGCGGAGAAATGGAGCGGCGCCAGCCGCCCCAGCCCGGTTTCGATCATCCAGCTACCGCGCTGCAGCCGGGATGAAAAGATGCGACCCGCGCCAGATGGCACAGAACTGGGTGAGGTGGAGCACGGTGGCTTTTTCGCGAGACTTGCTCCCGACGCGTGGCGCAGCTGTCGCACGAACTTGAACAAGCGTTGCTGGGCCTGGTGGCCGCCCACCCGTAGGGATGAGAAGGGGCGTCCGGCTGGGCTGGCCAATCCGTTCCCTCTCTGGCCGAGCGGTTTCGTGTCCGGGGCAGGCCCGGCGGGACGGTGGCCGACGCGGTGGTGGCTGCTGCCTAAGCGCGACCGCTTACCGTTCTTACACGTTCACCGAACCTTCGGCAAACTGAAGCGCCCAAATGTCAGGCCGCTTCCCGCATGAACTGGTCGAATTCCGGGTCGCGCACGGCTTCGCGCTTCTCGATCTTACGGCGCAGCTTGTTGAGCGCGACATTCTGAATCTGGCGGATACGTTCGCGGGTCACGCCGAACTTCTCGCCAACTTCCTCGAGGGTCCGTTCCGGGCCGCCATCGAGGCCGAAGCGGTAGCGAATGATCGTGAGTTCGCGCGGGTCGAGCTGCTCCACCAGTTCCCGCACCAAATCCTGGCGGGTAAGTGTTTCGAGGTCCTCGTAAGCGGTTGTGGCGTTCTCGTCCTTGACGATGTCGGCAATGCGCGTTTCGTCGTCATCGCCCAAGGGAGCGTCCAAGGAGGCGGGCCGGTAACTGGCCTGAATCAATTCGGTCACCCGCTCCGCGGTCATCCCCAAGACTTCGGCGACCTCCGCATCGGTCGGCTCGCGGCCCAGCTCTTCGTGGAGCTGCATGGCCGTGCGACGGATCTTGGAAACGCGGTCCACCAGATGAACTGGCAGGCGGATCGTTTTGCCCTGATTGGCGAGGCCACGTTTGATGGCCTGCTTGATCCACCATGCGGCGTAGGTGGAAAGCTTGGCACCCTTGCTGGGATCGAAGCGTTCGACGGCGCGCATGAGTCCCATATTGCCCTCGTTGATCATGTCGAGGAGCGGCAGACCCATGCCATCGAAGTCCTTGGCGATCTTCACTACCAGCCGGAGGTTGGCCTTGATCATGTGCTCGCGGGCGGCGACGTCCCCGCGCTGGATACGGGCGGCCAACTCGACTTCCTGTTCCGGGGTCAGCAGCGGTGTATCGCTGATCTCCCGGAGATACATGCGCAGGCTGAAATCGCCGTCCCGGGCCATGGTCCGGGATTCCCGACCGGGCGGCTCCGGTGGGGCCGCGGCGTCCGGCACGATGTCCGGGAGCGGTTCGGCCGCCGGAGGCGGTGCGACTTGATTGAGTGAAAGCGGCGGGTTTGAGACAAATCGGGCGGGATTGCACCGCTCGGTTTTGCCCTCACATGCCCGTCGAGCGGTTCGTCGTCCCGAAGTCTTGGCTCCGCCATTGCCTGAGAAGATTCTCGTCATATCCCGGTTCCTGCTTTCGAGTCCGTGATAGCAGGCTCCCCGCCAACCCATCGGTTGTTTCAGGCGCTGCTTTAGCCGATTGACCGGCCTTTCTGGGCTTTGCTCAAAAATGGTTTACAGTTGAAAACAAACTCTGGCGATCTGGGTTGGTTGGAGCACGAAGGATTTCGATGACGCCTCGTTTCAGCCTCAAATTGAGCCGCCGCCGCCCTTTTCCCGAATGCTGGCGGGTCCGGGCAGCCGCAGGATCACCTTCGCATGGGCTACGGATGTGCGTGTGGCGTGGGCGCCGCTCCGTGCGGGAAACTGGGGAGGGACTTCCAACGTAGTTTGAGTGTTGGAGGAGTTGTGCCGATGTGATGCTCAATTCGCATGCGGCAGCCCTGATTCATCGTTTGGGCGGTCTCGCCTTGGCGAGTGATCGGCAACGTGTTGTTCCAGAACGATTCAATGGAGCCCGCCAGCGGCCCGCAGGCGGGCGTTGAGCCGACATGGGCCGCGGTTCATTTCCGGCGCGTCCGGCGCGTGGCCCGCGGACTGGTGCGGAGCGCGGCAGTGTTGGCTGTGCTCGCCGGATTGTTTGGGGTATTCCGGGAACTTGCGGGAGAAGGACGGTTCCTCGCAATGGTCGGCTCGCACGGTGTGATCGCGGCTGGTCTTGCGCTGGCGCTGGCGGAACGGGAGGCATTTCGTCCGTCGCGCAGCCCCGGCCGGGGAAGATACCGCCGATGGCGCAGCTTGGCCGCGGGCTTGGCAGGGCTCGCGGCCGCCGCCGGAGTGATCACCATTGCATTCCCGATTGCTTCGGCGGGAACCGCGATGCTGAGGACCCAGTCGGAAGGAGCCCTGATCGCGATCATCGGAGTGGTTTTGTGTGGCTGGCGCTCGAAAAGGCAATTGCGCTGGTTTCAGGCGGCCGCGGTGTTCGCGGCGCTCGGTGCCTGGCTGCTCCTGTTTGTCGCCGCCTACAGTCCGGGTGGTTCCGATGGGCAAGGACGGGTTTCCGGGGTCATTCTCCTGCTCGCGGCCGGGGCGATTTCGCTGCGGCCGTTCGAGGGGCTGATGCGGATGGCGGTGGCCGCCCATCTGGCCGGCCGAATCTTCCGGCGGATGATGCCGCTGTTGGTTGTGCTGCCATTCCTCATCGCGCTCTTCCGGCTGGCGGTGGAAAGACATCTTCCGGTGGAACCTGCCTGGGTGCTCGGGGGCGTGACACTGCTGATGATGGCCGGGACGTTTTGGGTCTCGCTGGGCAACGCACTCGCGCTGGATGCGGTGGACCGCCAAAGGCGGCGGCTGGAGCGTTCTGCGGAACGGCATCTGCGATCGGCGGAAGTGGCCCTCGATCAGGCACACACATTCTTCGAAGGGGCGCCGGTCTGCATGCTGGTGGTGGGCGTGGACGGACGGATCAAGTCGCTGAATCGCTGCGCGGAGCAGGTTTTTGGCTGGAGGCGTTCGGAACTGGTCGGGCGAATGCTGGCCAGCTTGGCGGCTGCCGGGGCGGAACCGGTCTGGCAGGAATGGACCGCGCGCCTCGCGGGATCGGCGGTCAGTGCCCCGGAGTCTGAGGCGGTGGAACTCCTCTGCCGGCGGCAGGACGGATCCCATTTTTTTGCCGAGGCAGGGGGGCGGGTCTCCCTCCGGACCGGTGAGCCGTTGGTGGTCGTTCATCTGCGGGACATCTCCCCGCGCAAAAACTTTGAATTGCGACTGGCCCAGCGGGAACAGCGGCTACGTGAAGCCCAGCGTTTGGGCCGGCTGGGCTATTGGGACTGGGATGCGAACACCGACACCGTGACGTGGTCGGAAGGACTTTGCCGGATCATGGAACATCCGCTGGACCGGCCGGCGCCCAAACTGTTCGAGCAGCTGAACGCTTACCGCTCCGATAGCCGGGCGTTTATGGAATACGCCCTCCGCCAGGCCTTGTCAGAAGGGGTTCCGTATCGCCTCGAACTGACGCTGAAACTTCCGGGTGGCATCGTGCGGGAGGTTCTGGCTACCGGTGAGCCGCAAATTGGTGCCGAGGGCAAAGTGATCGGTCTTTTTGGTGCGCTTCAGGACATCACCGAGACCAAGTCGGTGCGCCGGGAACTGGAAGCCGCGTCGGAGCGTCTCCAGTTGGCGACCTTGGCCGCGCGCATCGGGGTGTGGGACTGGGACATCGCCAATGACCGGCTCCAGTGGGACGACCGCGCCCTGCAGATCTTCGGATTGCGCCGGGAGGATTTTGTCCCGGTGTCCCGGCAGTGGCGGGAGCTTATTCACCCAGACGATTCGAACCGGTTCCAGACCGAGCTGCATTCGGCCCTGGGCAGCCCGGGCGGTTTTCACTCCGTTTTCCGGATTCGGCGGACGGATGGAGTGGTGCGTCACCTGCAGTGCGACGGCATCGTGCAATGTGACGCCACCGGGCGGCTCACACGGATGCTGGGAACGCACCTCGACATCACCGAATCGCGCGAGGCCGCCGAGCGTCTGCGGCACAGCGAGCGGGCCCTTCGCGAGAGCGAGGAACGCTTTCGCTCCGCGTTCGAGACTGCCGGCATCGGCATGGCGCTCATTTCTCCTGACGGCCGCTGGCTGCGCGGCAACCGCACCCTCGCAACGATGCTCGGAACGGTTGAAAACGAGCTCCTCGGTCGGGCTGTCCGGGACGTCACCCATCCGGATGACATCGCTCAGGACGAAGCACTGTCGCGGGCCGTGCTCGATGGAAATCTGCGGACTTTCCAGCGGTCGAAGCGCTTCTTCGGCGCGCAGGGCCGGGTCATTTGGACCCTCGTTACCATGGCCCTCGTCCGGGATTCCGAGGGGCAGCCGCTGCATTTCGTGGGATTGTTTGAAGACATCACGCAGCGTCGCGAGACCGAACGCCGGGTGAGGACGCTGAACGATCAGCTCCGCGGCATCCTGCAGTTCACCCCGTCGCTGGTGATGCTGTTCGACCGGGACGGCCGTTACCTGATTGCTAGCCGCTCCTTGGAGCTGGCCTTGGGCAAGCCCGCCGTCGAAATCGTCGGCAAACGGATTGAGGATGTCCTGCCTGCGGCCGCGGCGGAGGAATTCCGTCAGCGCTTGGACCGTCTTGCTGTTAGCCAAGGCCCTTACACGGTGGAGGAGGTTCGCGGCGATGGCGCGGGGGAACATACCTACCTTTCGACCCTTTTCCCGCTGTTGGACCCTGAAGGACGCCACATCGCCAGCGGGGTGGTGGCTACTGACATCACCGACCAACGCCAGGCGCGGCAGGTGGCGGAAGACGCCTTGCGAGAGAAAGATATCCTCCTCCAGGAGATCCACCATCGGGTGAAGAACAACCTCCAGATCATCTCCAGCCTCCTGCAGATGGAGGCGCGTTCGGTTAGCGACCCGGTGGCCCGCAAGCGCTTCGAGGAGTGTCAGGGAAGGGTGCAGGCCATGGCCCTGATCCACGAGCGGCTTTACCGCATGGGCGACCTGTCGCGCATCGATCTGCACGCATATTTCGAATCGCTCTCGGGTCAAATCATCCGGTCATTCGGGCGGGTTCCCGGCTCCGTGCTCGCCGAGGTCGAAGTGTCCGTCGGCCCGGTCGGCATTGAAACGGCCGTGCCCTGCGGCCTGATCGTGGCCGAACTGGTCACGAACGCGATGAAGCACGCGTTTCCCGGAGCCCAGCGCGGCAGGTTGGAAATCCGTCTGCGCCCTTGGGAACAACACTGGGAGTTGCTGGTGTCCGACAACGGGGTAGGGCCGACGGAGGCGGGAGAGACCAAACCGGATTCCCTCGGCCTGAAGCTGATCCACGCACTGGCCCGCCAACTGCGCGGCGAGGTCGTCGTGGAAAGCTCCGGCGGAATGGAGGTAAAGGTCCGGTTCCCCGCGCCGATAGTTCCTGAAAGGGATCATGAAGGGCACACCGGCGAGGATACTGGTCGTTGAGGACGAACAAATCGTCGCTATGGATCTGGAGCAGTGCTGCCACGATCTGGGTCATACCGTCGTCGCCAGCGCGAGCTCGGCAGACGAAGCCCTAGTGTTCGTGCGGGACCACGATCCCGAACTGGTCCTGATGGACATCAACCTCCGCGGGACCATCAGCGGCATCGATGCTGCCTCGATGATCCGGGAACGCTTCCAAAAGCCGGTCATCTTCATCACGGCCTATGACGACGAATCCACGGTGATGAAGGCCCGGGTGGCTGAGCCTTACGGTTACCTGCTCAAGCCCTTCGACGGGCGGGAACTTGGGGCCGCGATCCAGATGGCGCTCTACCGTCACGAGATGGAACTGGAGCGGGACCGCCTGAAGCGCGAACTCGAGGCGGCGATGGCCGAGGTCAAAACGCTGCGGGGTTTGCTGCCGATTTGCGCCCAGTGCAAAAAGGTCCGCGACGACAACGGCTACTGGCAGCGCATCGAAAGCTATCTCCAGGCCAACACCCAGGTTCGCCTGACCCACGGCTTCTGCCCCGACTGCCACGCGGCCATCATGCGCGACCTGGACAGGATGGTCGCCGACAGCGAAGCGGGGACGTCGGCAGCGAGCGGGTGAAAGAGGCTCCCGTCGGCCAGACGGGTTACCTAAACCCGATAGAACCGGGCGAGGCGGGCGGGATTCACGCCCAGGTGGTAACCGGCAATGATCGACAGGTTGGTGACGGTGGTGCGCAACGCGCCTAAACGAACCCAACGCCGACCGGACGTGCTGATGGAGGCGTCGATGGTCACTACGCGGCCACGCCGGCGGAGGCGGCCGGTGAGCTCGTAATCTTCCATGATGGGCAGGTTGGCAAAACCGCCCAACTCATCGAATAAAGGTCTGCGCAGGAACAGCGCCTGATCGCCATAGGGGCATTGCAGCAGGCGGGAACGCAGGTTGGTGCCCCATTCGACAATTAGGCGACCGGGAAAGGCCTCCCGAATTCGAAAGGAAAAGGCACCGGCGGCAACGTCCGAGGAGGTGAGAGTTCGGCGGATCGTATCCTCCCAGCCGGAAGGCAGCAGCGTGTCGCCATGCAGAAAGACCAGCACATCACCGGTGGCCTCGGCTGCGCCCGCATTCATCTGGCGCGCTCGTCCGGGCGGGGAGCTGATGACCTTGGCCCCTGCCCGGCGGGCGAGGTCCGGGGTGCCATCGGCGCTGCCGCCGTCGACGACGATGACTTCCGCTGGCGAACCCGTGTGCACGCATTCCAAAGTGGCCGCAAGGTGGGCCGCCTCGTTCAGTGTGGGCAGGATGACTGAAATCCGGTCCAGACCGGTTTCGGCGACGCCCCGCCGCTGCCACGCTGCCGCATCCTCAGGTCGATCCACGTCGGCGAGGGGCGGCAAAAGGGCCGGAATGATGCCGAGGCGGGCGAGAATGGCCTGGGACTGTGCCATCACCTGATCGGTTCCCCAGGCGATGCCTTGGAACAGCTCCGGCGTGGGTCGGGCCAGGCCGATCAGGTAATAGCCGCCATCCGTCGCCGGCCCGAACACGACCGGATGGCTCCCCAGTGCCGTGAACGCCTCTCCCAACCTGTGGGAGGTGAGGTCTGGGCAGTCGCTGCCGATGATGACTGTCGCCGGCGAACCCTCGGCAAAACTGTCCGCGAAGGCACCGGCCATGCGTTGGCCAAGATCGCCGGCGCATTGGGCGCGGAACTGCAATTGGGAACCGAGCCAATGTTCCATCGCACCCGGATCGTCGCCTGCATAATAAATCTCCAGATCCACGCCGTGTGACTCGCAAGCGGCCCGGCAGGTCCGAAGGGTCCGCAGCACCAACCGGCGGTGAAGGGCGGCGGCTCCGTCCGGGCCGAGGGCGGGGATCAGCCGGGTTTTGACCTGACCCGGGACGGGAAGGCGGGTGAAGATAATCAGCCGGGGCCGGGCCTGCGACAGGGCGTTCAGCATGCTTTCGGTCGCGACCCGGGAGGCAGGCGGCATAGCCCGTTGTCCTCTGCGCCCAGGGCGCTGTTGAATTTCGCGCTGAGGTTTTGGAAGGCGATCCACGCGGTCAGGGCGACAATCCCGTCGGCGTCGAAGTGCCTCCCCAGTTCCTCATGGTGGGCGGCGATCACGCGCTGGGCCGTGTCGGTCATGGCTTCGGCATAGTTCAGAGCGGCCCGCTCCCGCCCGGTGTAGAGCCCGCTTTCCCGCCAGCGGTGAACGGATTCGGCCTTGGCGGTGGAGCCGGTTGCCTGGAGAAGGTTGTAGGCGTTCAGATCCACACAGAAGGCGCAGCCATTGAGCTGTGCCACGCGCGCCGAAACCAAGCTGCGCAATGCGGCATCCACCACAAAGCGGCGGCGCTGAAACAGCCCCAGCAGGAACAGGAGTCCGAGAAAATGACCGGGCAACCGGCCCCAGAGCCATGAAGGCGCCAACGTGCGGCCATATTTGCGCGCCTGCCGGCGAAAGAACCAGCGCAGGAAGAACGGATACTCGCGCAACGGTTTGGGCGGAAGGTAAGGCATGGGCTATAATCCCGACCGCTGCCAGGCAAGCCAGCGGTTCATCAGTTCCTTCACCAAGGGTGTCAGGCGGGTGTGGTTGTAGAGGTCCCCGGTCTTGCGGATGGCTTCTGCCTGGGTGGGATAAGGATGAATCGTCCCGCCAACGGTCTTCAGGCCAAGCTTGCCCTTCATGGCGAGGGTGAGTTCGCCGATCAGGTCGCCCGCGTGGGGGGCCACCACTGTCGCCCCGACGATTTCATCCGTCCCCTTACCGACGTGGACACGCACAAAACCATCGGTTTCGCCGTCGAGAATTGCGCGGTCTACTTTGCCCAACTGCTGCGTGAACGTGTCCACCTCGATGCCCTGCGCTTTCGCGTCTCTTTCGTAAAGGCCAACGTGCGCGATCTCCGGCGACGTGTAGGTCGCCCAGGGAATGATGAGGGCACTGGCCTTGGCACGACCCTTGAACAGCGCGTTCTGAATCACGATGCGCGCCATAAAGTCCGCGGCGTGCGTGAACTGATACGGCGAGCAAATGTCGCCACAGGCGTAGATGCGCGGGTTGGACGTTTGCAGTCGGCCGTTAACTTCCACGCCCTTCTGGTCGAATTGGACGCCGACGGTTTCGAGTCCGAGTCCCTCGACGTTGGGGGCGCGGCCAACGGCGACGAGGAGTTGATCCACCAGCACGTCGTAGCTTTGGCCGTGCGAGCCGACCTGCAGGCGCACGCCGTTCGGGTCTTTGGCGAGCTTGAGGTCTTTGCCGCAGCAGAGAAGTTTGACCCCATCGCGTTGCATCGCCGTGCGAACAATCTCCGAAGCATCGCGGTCTTCCCGTGGCAGGATGCCGTGCTCCGCCTCGACTAGGAACACCTCCGAACCGAAGCGTGCGAAGCTCTGCGCCATTTCGCAGCCAATGGGGCCAGCGCCGATGATGCCAAGTCGCCTGGGCAATTCGGTCAGCGAGAACAGCGTCTCGTTGGTGAGATGCGGAACTTCCTTCAGTCCCGGTATGGGCGGCGCGGCCGCGCGCGCGCCGGTGGCGATGACGGCCTTGGCAAAGCGCAACGTCTGTCCACCGACCTCAACGGTGTCCAACCCGGTGAACGTGCCTGCGCCGAAAAACACATCCACGCCGAGTTCGGTGAAGCGCTTGGCGGAGTCATGGGGACTGATGCCCGCACGGAGCCGGCGCATCCGCTCCATGACCTTGGCAAAATCCACGGTCGGACTGGTGGCGACTTCAACTCCAAAAACCGTGGCCTCGCGCACGGCGGAGACCGCGCGTGCTGCCCGAATGATCGCCTTCGAGGGCACGCAGCCGACGTTGAGGCAGTCGCCGCCGAGGAAGTGCCGCTCAATCAGTGCCACCTTCGCACCCAAGCCTGCGGCGCCTGCCGCCGTGACCAAGCCGGCGGTGCCGCCACCGATGACTACGAGGTTGTAGCGACCGGACGGGACTGGGCTGCGCCAGTCGGTGGGGCGGACGTGGGTCACGAGCTGCTGATTGTGCGCGTCCCACGGCTGGACAGGAGGGGGATTCATGGGGGCATTCGGGACCGGCTTAGGCGCCGAACTCCGCAATCAGTCGGCGCCTGCCCCCCTGGCCGCGGATTGCCCGCAGAAGCGTCACCCATTCGCGCACATCCTGCCCATAGTCGGCAGTCAAGCGCTCACGGACCGGTCGGGCAAGACGTTCCGGGAACAGCCCGACACCGTGGCGGGCGCCGATGAACGCGCCCACCATTTGGGCGTAGGAATCGGTGTCATGGCCCCATTCGATGCTCAATTGCAGCGCGGCCAGCGGCTCATGTTCGCAAAGCGAGAGGACGGCGAACATGACCACGAATGGCACCTGGGCTTCCCACTTGATCGTCTGGCTGAATTCCGCTTCCAGCCGTTGAAACAGCCGGGCCGGATGGCGATTCGCCTCGCGGGCGGCCGACTGGGCCAAGTCCAACCAGCGATCGACGGAACGGTGCGTCCAAGGGACCTCGCGGTAGCGATAAGGATCCGGGCCGCGCATGGCCTTGTAGATCCGCTCCCACGCGGCGGGTGCCGGCAGATTTGCTGGCACGGTCAGTGCCTCGGCCAGTCCGGCCACCAAGGCGGCATTGAGGTCCCGGCCCCAGCCGTTGTCGAAATACGCCAGCGAATAGGCGGCTCGATAGGCCGAGTCCGGATTTCCCGGATAGAGGCCGGCGAGCGGTGGCAAGGTCATCTGACCGCAGCAGGTTGGCAGGCCGCTCCACAGGCGTTCCGGCGGCAGGGCCTGGCTCGCCTCGCGTTCACCCAAGAGCCAGCGGCTGGCGAAAAGCCATTCCCGGAGCCAGTCCTCGTTGAGCTTCATGGCCTCAGGGCGTTGGCGTAGGGGTCCTTCGGCAGGCCAGTTCAGGTAGGTCTGCGCCAAGGTGCGGGCGCTGATCGGCCACCGACCTTTTTTGTGCGCCGTGCGCAGGCAATCCATGAGCACCATCTTGTGACGGCTGTCATCGGTGATCGTGCCCGGCGGCGCGTTGACACTCCAGTGGGCATAGGGCTCCGGTTGGGGCCGGAGGGGTGCATAGGGGCGGAGGGTCAGACGGTCCCGCGCCGCGGCCATGCTGGTGGCGTCCAGCACCTCGTCATCCGCCCAACGCTTGGGAGGCGCGGTCAGCCGTGCCACATCGTTTAGGTTCTGGAATTCGACTGGACCGCCGAGCGCATCGCCGATCAATGAGCCCAGGAGCAAGCCCTCGATCCGGTCGTCCAGTTCAGCATCAGCAGCCGGAGCCTGAACGGTTTCGGCGACGGCGAGGTCAGACAAAAATGCTCCGGCAGCGAGGCCACCGAGCGTGCCAGACTGGAGAAACCGGCGACGGTTGAGCGAAGGGGTATTCATGGTGGCGATAACAGTTCTCGATCCGGATACAGGACGAGTCTGCGGGACAGTTGCAGCAACGCCCGACGGGCTTCGAGTCCGTAGCCCAATGGCAACTGGGCGTAGCCGATCAGGCGGCGCATCATCTCGATTCCAGCCAGTTGCAGGGCGACCGCATCCTCGAATCCGGAGAGGCGTGGATAGCGGTCGAGAAACCGATGGATCAGCTCCGACGGTTGGCGGCCCAGCAGCAGGTGGGCGACAAACACGCCTACATCCACTTCCGGCCGGCCGAAAAATGCGAACTCCGCATCGATCACCCTGGGGCCGTCCGGCGTGGTCAACACGCTGCCAGGAAAAAAGTCCCCGTGCAGCAGGCAGTCGCCGTCGGCGAGGTAAACGTCCTCGCCCAAGCGGCGAACGGCGTTCCGATAGCCGGCATCGGCCAGCAGCGGTTCGGCCGCGGACCGGAGGCCGGGCAGCAGGGCTTCCAGGTCCAGGCCGTTGTCCGGTTCCAGCGGCAGCCGAAACATGTGAGTGTGATTCAGGGCGCGCATCTCGCGATTGGCGAATCCACCGGCCGGCACCCGTCCACGCAGGCTTCCGTGCAGCGATCCCAGGTAGGAGGCGAGAGCGTTCACGACCGGTTCCGTGAGGCTGTCGCCCTGATAAATTCCGCCAAGATCCGCCCCGGCACCGACATCTTCCAGAACAAGCAACCGGGCATCAGGATCGGCGGCGATCAACCGGGGCATCTGGCGAGCCACACTCGGCACGACACCCACGAACCGGTAGAACTCCAGTTCGCGAAGAGCCCGATCCCACGGCGCGGCGAATTGGGGATACTTGGCCACCCATGGACGCGCCTGCTTGAGAATCCAGGAGCTTCGCCCGGACACCACCCGCAACGTGCAGTTCATGTTGCCCGCTCCGGCTGCCTCTGCGTGCTGAACCGCTTCCTCCGCACCAAGCAAACCCAACTCCCGTAGGAAGGCCTCAATGCCTGCACAGTCTCCGGCTTCGAGAAAGAAGACGTCCGGATGCTCGGCGGCAAAGCGCCGGCGTTCGGGACTGGTCGGACACATCATGGGCATGAACTGTGAGGTCAATCCTGAAGGGAATCGGCGAGTGCGCGCCGGGCTAGCCGGGTGACGATCACGGTGACCCCGACGGTGGCGAGCAGGCCCAGACCGTAAAGCGTCCATTCGGCCGGCGTGCGGGTCCGGTTGCCGGTCGCGACTTGGGCGAGCGAGCCGACATACACATACATGACCGTGCCGGGCATCATGCCGATCCATGAGGCCAGAACGTAATCGCGCAACCTCACCTGCGTGAGCCCGAAGGCGTAATTCAACAGTGAAAACGGAAAGACGGGCGACAGCCGGGCGAGTCCCACAATCTTCCACCCTTCACCGGCCACGGCCCGGTCGAGGGCGGCGAAGCGGCCGTGCGCCGCGAGACGCCGGGCGACGGCATCACGAGCCCAATGACGCCCGATGAGAAACGCCGCAGTAGCGCCAAGCGTGGCGCCGCAGGAAACATAGATGGACCCCCACATCAACCCGAACACGGCGCCGGCCCCGAGCGTGAGCACCGACGCCGGCAGAAGGCACACCGTGGCCACCACATAAAGCGCCACAAAGAGCACTGGTCCCCAGGGACCGAGTCCCGCAATCCAGTGGAAGGCCCGGTTCAGGACTTCCGCCAGCGGCAGTTGGCGGGCCGCAAGGATGAGCCCAAGAATCAGCGCGCCGCCGCTGAGCCATCGGAACCATCTGCTGGTCCTTCCGGCAGATGGCTGAGCCCGCTTCCGGTCGGGCGCTGGAAGTGGCGTGCTCATGGAGAGGTGTGACCGGACGGTCGGTCGTTCAGGGTCCAGTCATACTCGGTAAAGCGGATGCGAAAGCCGTCGGTAACCGTCGGCAATTCCGGCCAGTGCGGCTTTAGCGCCGCCAGGACTGAACCCGCATGGCGGTCAAAGTCTTCCTGATACCACTTGAAAATGGGGGAGAGGAAAATGGTCTTGGCCTCCACTTCGATCCGGTTTTTCGATGTATCCCTGAGAAACGCCTGGGACTGCTCATTCAATTGCGCCTCCAGTCGGGCCCCGACGAAGGCTTCGGCGCGAAGCGGTGGGCAACCCTTCGCGGCGCAGACGAGCGCAAAATGGATGCGGGGTTCGCGATAGTTCCGGCGGATCAGCTGATGCTCCAAGGTGTCCAGCGAAAGCGTTTCCCCGTAAATGCGGACGACGGGCTGATCCCACGGCCCTTTAAGCAGATTGCCAATGTCGCGGATGCTGGTGAGCGGATAGTGATCCCGAATCAGTCGCAGGGTGTAGGCGTTATAGGCGTTGAGGAGGAAAGCCAGGCGGTCCGACGCCTGCCAGTCCTTGAATTCGGACCAGGATGTCTGGGCCAGGCTGTCGAGATAGCGGTCCAATTCGGCAGGCTGGGATTTGAGCCCCGAATAGTCCACGCGCCCCTCGGAGACCCGAGACTTGAGCACCGCATCCAGTTGACCATGTGTCAGGTCCATGCCGGCGGCGAATCCGGCGAGCGAAGCCCAAGTCAGTCCGATGACCAGGCTCGCCACTATTCGCAACTTGATCGGTATCTGCGACATGGAGGTGGGAGTGATTTGCGCCGGAAACATTCCCGAGATAAAGCCGATTTGCAGGCACTCAACCCTGCGCCGTGAACCGGAACGTCGCAGTGGATGCTGACTGAGGCTTCGGTGAAGTGCCGCGTCCAGATTGCGACGGTCAGTTGTGGCTCAGGATTCGGTCCGCCAGCGGCGGCAAAACCCTTCAAGGCACGCTTATCTGCCGGTCGGTGATATCGGGAATGACCCGGGCCGCGGGCGCCTTCACGAAGTTCGCCTCCCGGAGGTAAACGGGTGCGAGGAAAACCGGGGCAGTTGGGCGGGTTCCGGCCGCGAGTCGAAGCGCGTTTCGCGCCGAAGGAAACCCCGGCTGAGCCATCGGAAGATGCCGCTGCAATTCGGGGCCGATGACGGTTTCGCCCTGCGCCACAACCGTCCGAACCTCTTCGGTGGACCGCAGGCGGATGGGATCCACCAGCGCTCCCCGTTCCGCCCAGGCGGTGGCGAATTCGCCTCGCTGGGCGTCCACTGCCAACAAAGCCCTCGGTCCGACGTCGAGGGCGAGGTTTTCCAAGCTGTTCACCGCCACGATCTGTGCGGCAGTGGCAAGATGCCAGCCTTGGACCGCCGAGATGGCGATCCGGATTCCAGTATAGCTGCCCGGCCCGATGCCGACCACCAGTTGCTCAACTTGCTCGCGAGTGATGCCTGCCTCGGTGATCGCCAGGGAAATCAGCGCGAACACCGGCGTCCTGACCGTTCCTGAGTGGGAAACTTCGGCCAAGAGCTTGTCGTCCCGACCAATGGCTACGCTGCGGCGGTCGGTGGAGAACTCAAGCGCCAGCGTTATCATAGGCGATATCCCGGATCTGATCATCCACAGTGCTGAGGTAAATGCGGCGCAGCGAACCAGGACCGAATCCCTCCGTGGACTCGGAATCGCCGCACCAGCGCTCGATCCACTCCACGACGCTGACGCCGTCGGGTTGGGTCACGTAATCCTCCAATCCGGCACTGCGGATCTCTTCGGCTGAATTGAGGCGATACAGGTCGAGGTGGAACAGGCGCAGACGTCCGCCTTCGTATTCGTTCAGCAAAGCGAAGGTCGGCGAATGGACCCGCGCCGAACATCCGAGTCCGCGCGCAAATCCCCGCACGAAGGCGGTCTTGCCCGCGCCGAGATCACCGCTCAGCCCGATGACCCAGCCCGCCTGAACCGAACGGGCGAAGGATTCGCCCGCGGCTTCGGTTTCGGCCACCGAATGGGTCCGGGTGATGCACATGGTTCGCTCAGGCGAAGTGTTCGTAGCCGCGCGTCGGCAGCGGCTGCAACCGGGCGCCATCGCGGACGACAATTCCCGGCCCGTCGGTGAGTTTTCCAATGCAGCTCAGGCGCACGCTGGGAAACCGGGCTTTCCATTCGTCGAGCACGCGCACGCTGTGACCCGGCCGAACGGTGAACAGCAGTTCGAAATCCTCACCGTCAGTCACCGCCGCGACGAAGGAGGGCTTGGCGAGGTCGCTGCTTCGGGAGCGTTCCTTGGCGTCGCGACTGATTGGGACGGCTGATTTGTGAAGTTCGGCGCCTCCAATTTCGCTGGCGGCTAGCAGCTTGGGCAGATCGCTGGCGAGTCCGTCGCTCAGGTCCATCACGGCCCCGATGCCGCCGCATTCGACGAGCCAACGTCCCTCGGCGAGACGGGGCTCAAAGTCGAGGTGCTTGCCGGCAAGAGATCCGCCCAGTTCGCCGGTCACGAAAAGCGCGTCGCCGGTCTTCGCCCCGGAGCGGAGCAGGGCGCGACCGCGGGGCACCGTGCCGAGCAACGCCACGTTGATGAGCCACGCGCCCGGATTCGCGGTTGTTTCCCCGCCGACCACGGCGACCTGATGCTGGGCGGCCAAACGGTTCAGGCCGCGATACAGCGCCCGGACCCGCTCCGGATCGAAGCCGCGCGGCAGGCCCAGCGTCACCACGGCGGCGGTGGGTGTTCCGCCCATGGCGGCGATGTCGCTCAGGCAGCGGGCCAGGGCCTTGCGGCCGACCCGTTCGGGGTCGGTGTCCGCCGCGAAATGGATCCCTTCGACCACCGCATCGGTCTTGAACAGTGTCTGAGTGTCGGGGGAGCCCAGCTCCAGCACGGCGCAATCGTCACCGGCGCCGTTCACGACGAAGTCGTTGGTCGGCAGAAGCGGCTTCAGTTGGGCGATGAGTTCCGTCTCGGTCACAGGCGAAGGAAATCAGTTTGCGAACGCGGCGGCACGGCGAAACCGTAGTTACTGCCCGAAGTCCACACCTGCGGCGAGCAGGACGAAGGGCGCGAGGTTGAACACCGCATGGGCGGTGATCGGAGCCAGCAGGTTGCCGGTGCGGGCGTAAAGCCACGCCAGCGTCGCGCCAAAGAGGCTCAACGGTAGAAAGGCGGCGAGGTTCAGATGAATTGCGCCAAACAGCAGCGCGGAGCTCACCAGGGCCACCCGGGGCCAACCCAGGTCGCGCAACAGCGGATACAGGAGACCGCGGAACAGGGATTCCTCCACGATGGGGGCAAGAACGACGGCGAACAGGCCGATGACTGTTCGTGTGGCCAGTGAGCCATCCTTGACCAGCAGTTCAACCGAATGCTGTGGCGCCGAAGCGACGCCGGCCTGCTCGAGGAGCCAAGCGCAGCCGCTTTGAAGCACGTAGGCGACGGGAAGAACTGTCAACGCGGCGGCCGCGCCCCATGCGATCGCGCGGGCCGCAGTCTTTGAAAAGCCGAAGGCCGCCGACCAGGTTCGCTGGGCACTGCGCAGGAACAGGTGGATCAGCAGCAGGCCGCTTCCTTGAACCGCCAGACCGCCCAGGATGATTTCCGCCACCGGGGGAAGAGTGGTCCCGCCCTTCTTCAAAGCGGCCGCCGCGATCGACAGGACGGACACGCCGATGGCGACCGCGAGCAGCAGCCGGAACAGGAGCAGGAATACCAAATCCGGGGGCCAGTCTTTGCGGGGCAGCACCGGCAACGGGAGTTGAGGTTCAGACACCGCCGGCAAGCCTCACATGCCCATGATCTGGTAGCCGGCGTCCACGTAGATCACCTGGCCGGTAATGGCCGCGGCACCGTCGCTGGCGAGGAAGGCTCCCGTGTGGCCCAGTTCATCGGGCAGCACGTTGCGTTTCAGTGGCGCGTGTGCCTCGTAATGCTTGAGCATGTCGCCGAACCCCGCGATGCCACGCGCGGCGAGTGTGTTCATCGGGCCGGCACTGATGCAGTTCACGCGGACCTTCTTGGGGCCGAGCGAGTAGGCCAGATACCGGGTGCTGGCTTCCAGGGACGCCTTGGCCACCCCCATCACGTTGTAGTGGGGGATCACCTTCTCGGCGCCGTAGTAGCTCATGGCGACGATTGAGCCGCCGTTGGTCATCAGGGGTTCGGCAGCGCGGGCCAGGGCGATGAGCGAATAGGCGCTGACATCGTGGGCGATCCGGAACGCCTCCCGGCTGGTGTTGAGGAAGTCGCCCTCGAGGGCCTCGCGCGGAGCGAAGGCCACCGAGTGCAGCAGCAGGTCCAGCCGGCCGAACTTCTCCTTCACGGCGGCGAAAACCGTTTCGATGTCCGCGTCAAGCGTCACGTCGCAGGGCAGGATCAGCGTGTCGGCGCCGAACGTGCCGGCGAGCTCCTCGACGTTCTCCTTGAGACGTTCGCCCTGATAGGTGAACGCCAATTTTGCCCCTTCCCGCGCCCATGCCTGCGCGATGGCCCAAGCGATGGAACGTTTGTTGGCGACGCCGAAAACAATGCCGAGTTTGCCTTCAAGAAGACCCATAGACGCGGAAGCCTTAAGGGAAGCCGGCGGGAAGGGCAAGGGCGACGGCAGCGGGTTGAATCCGAGGGATTGAACCAGACCTGCCCGCGACGTGGAGGTTCAGCTCACCATCCAGTTGACGATGGATTTCTGTGTGTGCAGGCGGTTCTCCGCCTCGGTGAAAATCGTGTCGGCGTGGGCCTCGACCGTGACGTCGTCGATTTCCTTGCCCCGGTAGGCGGGCAGACAATGCATTACCAGGGCATGGGGCTTCGCCAGTTTCACGAGTTCCCCGTTGATCTGGTAGCCGGCGAGATCCTGGAGGCGTTGCGTTGATTCGGCCTCCTTGCCCATCGAGACCCAGACGTCGGTATAGAGCAGGTCGGCTTGGCGGGCCGCCAAATTGACGTCCGTCAGCATTTCCAGCATGCCCGCCTGAATCGGGAGCCGTTCGACCACCTGGTCGGCCGAGTAACCATCCCAAGGCACCGGGCTGCCGGCCGCAGCGCGCTTCACGATCGCGGCGTCGGGCCAGTAGGCCCTGGGAGCCGCTAGCCGGAGCGTGAAGCCCAGCCGGGCCGCGGCCCAGAGCCACGACACCGGCACGTTGCAGGCAGCATCGCCGATAAAGGTGACGGTCTTGCCCTCGATACGTTCGCCGCGTTTTTCCTCAAACGTGAAGATGTCGGTCAGGATCTGGCAGGGGTGTTCGTCATCGGTCAGGGCGTTTACCGTGGGAATGCCTGAGTAGCGGGCAAACTCGACCACATCGTCCTGGGCGAAGGTGCGGATCACGGCCCCGTGGATCATCCGCCCGAGCACGCGGGCGGTGTCCCGGATCGGTTCGCCGCGGCCGAGCTGGATGTCGCCGGCGTTGAGGAACATCACGTTGGCGCCAAGTTCGCGGAGACCGACCTCGAAGCTGACACGGGTGCGTGTCGAGGATTTGCTGAAGATCAGCGCCCACGTCTGACCCGTGAGTGGACGGGCGTGCGTGGTGCGGTTGCGCTTGAAAGCCGAGGTGCCGTCGAGAATGGCACGCAGGTCGGCTCCGGTCAGCGCCTCAAGGCTGAGCAAATGTTTCATCGATCGGTTTGCGGACGGCGAAAAGCCGTGGATAAAAGCGATTCGGGACGGTTTGTGAACTCAAAACATCGCCAAAGCGGCGATTTCCTTCCGACCCTCCCGAGACGGGGTTTACCGGACAGTCAGCCAGATTGTGCCCGCGACGGCCATCAGGCCGCCGGAGAATGAACGGGCCGTAGGGCGTTCGCCTTCCAGCCACCAGGCGAACGGAATCACCGCCAGCGGCGTCAATGCCGCGATGGCCATGACCACACCGGTCTTCTGCTGCACCAACGCCCATTGGTAACAGGCCACGCCCAACGACGGCCCCGACAGCGCATTGAGCACCACCCACGGCCACGCACGCCGGAAGTGCGGCGGTTCGTCGCCGGCTTTTCTCACCCCACCCTGGTTGCGCTGCCACAGCCACCACGCCACGGCAAAGACGACTCCGGCGAGGATGCGCTGATACGTCACCGAAAGCCCGTCGATCGGTTGCCCGGCATCGCGCGCCAGCAGTTGGCCATGCCGGCTCAACACCGCTCCCCACGCCTGGCCGGCCGCGGCGATGACGCCCAGACCCAACGCCCACAGTCCGGGCGAACTGGTCTTCGCTGGAGCCGACCCGGCAGGACTGACGGGAAACAGGGCCACGGCGACTCCGGCCAAAATAAGCGAGCCGGCGCCAATCTCCGTGGCACCCAGCGGCGTGCCGAGCCAGAGCCATTCCGTGATGGCGGCGATCGGCGCGCCGAGGCAGTGGACCATCAGGCTGATGAGCTGGGCGCCCAGGCGGGGCAGGGCGAGGAAGATGGCGGTGTCACAAATGCCGTAGCCGATGAAGCCGCTGGCGATGAACCATCCCAGGGCCGGCCCACGAAGTCCGGAACCCCAGACGTGGGCGTAAACTGCGAGGAGAGCGGCCGCGAACAGTATGCGGAGGACGCTCGCTGTGGCCGGGCCCAGCAGGCTGACCGAACGCTTCGCTGCCACGGACGAAAACGCGAACAGCAGCATGGCCAGCGTGGCGGGGATCATTGCGGGCTGCGCTAAACCAGCTGCCCCGCCGCCTCCGTGGTCAGCCGGCGCATCTTGCTTACCGCCTGCGTGAGGCTGTGTTGGCGGAACAGGGCTGTGCCGGAGACGAACGTGTCAGCGCCGGCGCGCGCGCATTCGCACGCGGTCTGAAGGTTGATGCCGCTGTCCACTTCGAGGCGAAAATCCAAGCCAAGCTCCTTTCGCCACGCGGCGACCTGCTGAACCTTGGGCACACATTCCTCGATGAACGGCTGGCCGCCAAAGCCGGGGTTCACCGTCATCACGAGGATCAGGTCCAGTTGGTCGAGATAGGGCTTCACCTCGTTGACGTTCGTGGGCGGATTGAGCGCGAGGCCGACCTTTTTTCCAAGCGAGCGTATCTTCCAGAGCAGCGGGGTGACCTGGCCGCCGAGTTCGACGTGGACCGTCAGGCCGTCAGCGCCGGCCTTCACAAAGGGTTCGAGCAGGATCTCCGGTTTGCCGCACATTAGGTGCACATCGAGGAAGCGCTTGAAGTGCGGCCGCACCGCGCGGACGACTTCGGGCCCGAAGGAAATGTTGGGCACGAACTGGCCATCCATGATGTCCAAGTGCAGCCATTCGGCACCGGAACGGTCGGCGCGGGCCGCTTCGTGGGCGAAGCGGCCGAAGTCGGCGGCCAGCAGGGACGGGGCGATGACCATGTGCGGCGGAGGTTGGGGAAGGGGGGCGGGGCGGTCAACGCCGGCAACAAAAACGCCGCGGTGTGTCCGCGGCGTTTTTGTTGAAAGTTGATCGTCAGGCGGTGGCCGGAGCCGGCGACCCAAAGCCGGGCAGCTTGGGCGGAACCGGCTTCACCACTTCGGGGAGCGGAGTTCCTGCCTGGGCTCCCGAAGGCGGGTCAATCTCACCGGGTTTCACCGGGGGCGGGGTGAAGGTGCCGGTCTTTACAATGTCCACCACCTGTTGGCCTTCGAGCGTTTCGAAGTCCAGCAGTGCCTGGGCGATGAGTTCCAGCTTGTCGCGATGGGTCTCAATCAGAGTCTTGGCCGTGTTGTAGCCTTCATCAATGAGGCGCTTGATCTCCCCGTCAATCTGTTGCGCAGTGGCTTCGCTGTATTCCTTGGAGCGCATCATGTCGCGGCCGAGGAACACGTATTCGTTGGCCTCGCCATAAAGCACCATGCCGAGTTTGTCGCTCATGCCGTAGTGCATGACCATCGCCTTGGCCATGCTCGTGGCCTGCTGGATGTCGCCCGCGGCGCCGGTGGACACGTCGTTGGTGACGATTTCTTCGGCGATGCGTCCCGCCATCGTCACGGCGATCAGGTCCTGCAGTTCCTTCTTCTTCCGGCTGAGCAGGTCGTCCTTGGGCAGCCACATGGTGGAGCCCAGCGATTGACCGCGGGGAATGATGGTCACCTTGTGCAACGGATGCGTGTGCTCCAGCAGAACGTTCACGAGGGCGTGTCCGGCTTCGTGCCATGCCGTCCCGCGTTTTTCCTCGTCGGTCATCGCGAGGCTGCGCCGTTCACGGCCCCAGCGCACCTTGTCGCGGGCTTCTTCCAGTTCCGCCATGCTGATGGCCTTTTTGTTGCCGCGGGCGGCGATGAGGGCAGCCTCGTTGAGAAGGTTGGCCAATTCGGCTCCGGAGAAACCGGGTGTGCCGCGGGCGATCACGGAAAGGTCCACGCCGCCTTCCAGCTTCACGTTCTTCGCGTGAACCTTGAGGATAGCTTCCCGGCCCCGGACATCAGGCAAGTTGACCGTCACCTGACGGTCGAAACGACCGGGGCGGAGCAGGGCGGGATCCAACACGTCGGGCCGGTTGGTGGCTGCAATGATGATGATGCCTTCCTGAGTGTCGAAGCCGTCCATCTCGACCAGCAGGGCGTTCAGGGTCTGTTCGCGCTCGTCGTTGCCGCCGCCCAGGCCGTGCCCACGGGAACGACCGACGGCGTCAATTTCGTCGATGAAGATGAGGCAGGGCGTGTTCTTGCGGGCCTGCTCGAACATGTCACGGACCCGGCTGGCGCCGACACCGACGAACATCTCCACGAAGTCGGAGCCGCTGATGCTGAAGAATGACGCGTCGGCCTCTCCCGCAATCGCCTTCGCGAGGAGCGTCTTGCCGGTTCCAGGCGGGCCCACCATGAGGATGCCCTTTGGAATACGGCCGCCGAGCTTCTGGAACTTTTTCGGGTCCTTGAGGAACTCGACGAGTTCGGCGACTTCTTCCTTGGCTTCCTCGACGCCGGCGACGTCCTTGAAGGTGGTCTTGTTCTTCTCCTTGGACAGCAGCCGTGCCTTCGACTTGCCAAAGCTGAGGGCGCCTTTGCCGGCCGCGCGGATTTGGCGGACGAAGAAGAACCAGATCAGCGCACCCACCACAAGAATCGGCAGCAGTCCGACGAAGATGTTGAGGAGAAGGCTGTTGTTGTCCACCGACTTGAACACGCCGCTGCGGAGGAGTTCCTGAACGTCATCCTCGACGAGGACGGTTTCGACGATGAACGGCACCGAGACGACGTTGGTCTTGCCGGCCTCCGTCTGCCGGAACTTGCCCCGGATGACGCGTTGGACTGCGGACTGCGAACTGAAATTGATTTCGCCGGACTCCACCTGGCCAGCCTCAACGAGGTCGAACAGTTGTTTGTAACTGATTGGTTGATAACGCGGTTGGGAACGGTTTTGGATGACAATCAGCACCGGGATCAACGCGGCGATGGCCAACCACACTATCCAAGTTCGGGCGGAAAACCCGGAACCGCCTCCGGAGTTGGAGTTACGGCTGCTGTTGTCGTCTTCAGGCATAGTTACGGCGAAGCAAAGCTATCACCGGAGGGGGGCGGTGCAAGGCACGTTTGCCGAGGGCGTTTCGCAGGCACGCGGAGCGTCAACTTTGGCCGGCGGCCCGTGCGTATGCCTGCTCAAGCTTCTCGGCGGCGGCGGCCCAGGTGTGGGTTAGGGCCAGCTTGAGTGCCTGCAATCCCAAGTGGCGCGCTTCCTCGGGCGAGTCCAGCAGGCGATTGAGGGCTATTGCCAACCCAACCGGGTCCGCGACCGGCACGGTCAGGCCGTTTTTGCCGGGCTCGATGAAATCTCGCATGCCACAGACATGGGTGGTGACAATGGCCAATCCCATGGCGGCGGCCTCAATCAAGACGAGCGGTTGCCCCTCGAAGTAGGACGGAAGCACAAAAACGGAGTGTCGGCGGTAGATTTCGATCAGCGCGGAGTTTCCGTCCACCCGTGGAATGACGCGGACGCGTCCGCGGACATTCTCGGGGAATTCCGGCAAGATCTGTCCGGGACCAGCATGGCATCCCGCGATGGTCAGATGCTCTTGCGGGTGTCGGCGCAACGCCTCTGCCGCGGCCGGGACCAGGTCCAACACGCCCTTTCGGTTCAGCCAACTGCCGAGGAACAGCAGTCCGCGCCGCTCTCTGGCAGGGGGTAGATCGCCGCTGGCAGCGAGGAATTCCGGTTCCACCCCGCTGTGATGCCGGGTCAGACGTTCCCTCGGAACGCCGCGGCCTGCCAAGTGCTCCACATCTTCAGAGTTGGAGCAGATCACGTGCGCGGCGTGGCGGGTTGCATACTTCGCCTGCCAGACGACGGTTAGCGGAGAGAAGCGGTTCTTCAGCGAGACCGGCAGTCCCTTGCGGCGCTGGTAGTCCAGTGCAGCCCGATGGGAACGGTCCTCAAGGCCATAGGAAAAGATGACCAGCGGGGGCAGCGATGCCCGATTCCACGCATAGGCGGCCGCCGCGGGTTCGTGGATTTCCACGAGATCCCACCGTTTTCCGTCGGCCATTTCGCGGCGGATAAGCTCAACGATCCGGCGGGGAACCGCGAAACGGCGGAACTGCGGCCGGCAGCGGACGGCGAGATGTTCACAGAAGCGATATTCAACATGGTGGCCGCGCCGGGCCAGCTCATCGCCGGTTGCATACATGGTCCGGCTCATGCCGCCGGAACGGTTGTCCGTCACGTCGGCCACGCGGAGCACTCGCAGCGGCGAAATCATCGGGGATGAGCGACCAGCACAGCCGCTTGGATAGCAGGCTAGCGGGCGCTGCACGGACACTTCCAGTGCAAACGCCGGTCGCACACGCGTTGACGGATGGTCTGTCGGTTGAAATCGTCGCGCTGTTGCGAGTGCTTCTGATCAACGACGGCGCTAGTCCGCACACGGGCGGTATGAACCGCATGGTGGTGGACACCAGTGCCGGGCTTGTCCGGGCGGGCCACGCGGTAGCCATCGCCTATCATGATGACCGTTCGGTGACGGTGAACTGCCCGGTGTTCCGAGTCCCGGAAGCGCTGCCGATGGCCGGCCGTCGCGAAGCCTTGGACGCCGCCCTGGCCGAATTCCGGCCGGACGTCATCTACAATCATTCGACCAAGATTCTGCCGCTGTTGCCGGACTTGGCGGAGCGGTTCCCGCTGGCGACGTTCTTTCACGACCAGAGCATCTTCTGCTCCGGCGGGGACCGGTGTTTGCGTGGATGGACTCCCTGCCAACGCCCTCACGGCTGGGCCTGCCTCTGGCACCATTACGTGGGCGGCTGCGGTGGACGGAATCCGCTAAACAACTGGCGGCTGTGGCGCGAGATGAGTCTTCGGATGGCGCCGTGGCATCTGCCCCGCTCGCGAGTCCAAGTGGCCTCGCGATTCATGCAACAGGGGTTGCGCGAGAACGGCTTCCCGGAGGCACGCCTGGATGTGGTGCCGTTGTTTGCCGAGCCTGCCGCGGCAGTCACCGGGTTGGCCACCGAGCGCGGTTTGCTGCTGGTGCCCTCGCGCCTGGTGCGGTCAAAGGGCGTGGATGTGGCCGTGAAGGCTCTGGCCGGATTGAGCGACGTAAGTTGCCGACTTGTCATCGCCGGCGATGGTCCGGAGAAGGCGACTTTGTCCGGACTCGCCGCGAAGCTTGGCCTCGCCAATCGAGTGGAGTTCACGGGTGAGATCCGGCCGGCTGATTTGGCGAACTGGTATTCCCGGGCAGCCGTGGTGCTTTTCCCGGTGCTTCGGCCGGAACCTTTCGGATTGGTCGGCGTGGAGGCGCTCGCTTGCGGCAAACCCATCGTGGCGTTCGCCGGCGGCGCGGTGGACGAGTGGCTGTGGCCGGGCGAAACGGGGCTGCGGGTGGCAGCGCACACCCCGGCTGCCTTTGCTGCTTGCATCCGTGAACTGCTGCTGGCGCCTGACCGCGCAGAAGCCATGGGGCGCGCCGCGAAGGCCCGATATCCTTTCTTTCATCCCTCGGCGTTCATTGAGCGTCTCGTGGCGGCGTTTGAGCGCACCATCCGGTGGCATCGGGAGACGACCTCTCGCTGAGTCAAAGCGGCGAATTCATCTGCCGGCTGAGCCGGGCGGTGAATTCCTGCGCGGCATTGTAACCGGCAAGCCGCAACTTGGTCTGGAACGCCGCCACTTCGACAAGGTTGCCAAGATCGCGGCCGGGCCGGACCGGAATCTCCATGTGCGGAATCTCGATGCCCAGCAGGGGCATGGTCTTTTGTTCCAGCCCGAGGCGGTCCACCTCCTCCACCTCCTCCCAGCGTTTGAGGGTCACCACTAAGTCCACGCGTTTGTCACGGCGGATGGCGGCCACCCCGAACATCGCCACCACGTCGATCAGGCCGATGCCGCGGACTTCCATCATGTTGACGCCGAGCTCCTTGGCGTTGCCGAACAGTTCGCTGTCGTTCTCAACCCGGATTTGCACCACATCGTCGGCCACGAGACTGTGTCCCCGCTCCAGCAGGCCCAGCACCGCCTCGCTTTTGCCGATGCCGCTTTCGCCTTGGATGATCACGCCAACGCCCTGCACATCCACCATGCATCCATGCACGTGGCCGTGCGGGGCGAACAGGTGCTCCAGCGCGAATGTCGCCCGACTGATGAACTTCATCGTGATGAGCGACGTGGTGAACAGCGGCACGTCGTTTTCCTCAGCGGTCTGCACGAACAGCCGGTCGGGCTTCAGGTCGCGGCACAGCGCGAGACACGGGATACGATGCCGGAACAGTTCCCGCACCCGTTGCTGGCGAATGGCCGGTTCCAGCGAGCGCAGATAGGCGGTTTCCACATTGCCGATGACCTGAACCCGTTTCGGGGCGAAGTAGCGCTTGAAACCGGCGAGGGCCAAGCCCGGGCGGTTCACGGTGGGCTCACGGATGATCCGCTTTAGGCCATGTGCGCCAGCGATCAGCTTGAGGCCGAGGTCGCTCTGATGCTGCTGGTAGAACCGATCGACGGTGACCTTGTGTGGTTCCATGGCTCAAAGGTTGAAATCCGGGCCGAGGTAAATCTGGCGTGCCTTGGGGTCGTCCACCATCCGCGCGGCATCGCCGGCATACACCACCTCGCCCTTGTGGATGAGATACGCCCGGTCCACTAGTTTGAGGGTCTCGCGGACATTGTGGTCGGTGATCAGGACACTCAGCCCGCGGTCGCGAAGACGGCGGATGATCTTTTGCACCTCGTATACGGCGATCGGGTCAATGCCTGCGAACGGCTCATCCAGGAGCAGAAGCCGTGGGCTCGTGACCAGGGCCCGGGTGATTTCTAAGCGGCGCTTTTCTCCGCCGCTGAGCTGGTAGGCATAGCTCTTGGCCAAAGGCGCCAAATCCAGTTCGTTCAGCAGTGATTGCAGCCGTTTGGTTCGCTCCTGCCGGTCGCTTTCGCAGACCTCGAGGATCGCGAGGATGTTTTGCTCGACCGTGAGCTTGCGAAAAACGCTCGGCTCCTGGGTCAGATAGGCGATGCCCTCGCGGGCGCGCAGATGCATCGCCAGCCGGGTCACATCCTTGTCGCGAAACGCCACGCTGCCCTCGTCGGGCCGGACCTGCCCCACCACCATGCTGAAGGTCGTGGTCTTGCCGGCGCCGTTCGGGCCTAGCAATCCGACGATTTCACCGCCATCGACGTGTATGGAAACCCCGTTGACGACGCGCCGCCCCGCGTAGGCTTTGGCGAGCTTCTCGACGGTCAGGAGACGTTCTGTTGCGGAGGCGGCCACAGGCTGACTATTTGGCGGCGGGTGTGGAATCGGACTTCGGCGCGAAGAAGCCGCCCTTCGGCAGCTTGCCGGGTTTGAAGCGGGTCCGATGGTTGCCCTTCAGTTCAAAGCGGTCGGTCACACGGTTGTAAACGATGACGTCAGCCTCGGCGATCAAGTCGGGTCCCTCGAAACGCGGCTGCGGGCCGCTGGGCGACTGCGCGAGGGTCACGATGTTGCTCATGCCGTCGAAGATGGCCTGGTGGGCAAAGGCGACGTTGGTCATCGCGGGTCGCGTAGCGGTGGCCGGCTGCACAAGGTGCAGCACGACGTTGGTGGTGGCTACGATCTGATCAAGCTTGTTGCCGCCCTGCCCGAGCAGGATGAGGAAGTCCTCGCAGCGGAGCTCCAGTGTGCCAGGGGAATATAGATGCACGTTGCCCCAGTAGTGCAGCCGATTCGCCTTCTGGTCATACACGGACGCGCTGGAGGTGATCTCCGAGGTGTTGGCGTCGTCGGCCGGGTTCTGGCCCACGCCAGTCAGGGCGAGGGAGACGAGGAGCACCGGTAGGAATCGTTTCATGCGGCGGGGGGCAGCTCAGGGCTTGGTTCGGCCAAACGGACTCAGGCGGACGGTTGAGCGGGCACGGTTGGAAATCTCCAGGCGGCCACTTTCGTGGTCCCACGAGAAGCCGGTGCCTTCGTGGGTGAAGCGTCCGCCGACCTGTTCGATGCGGATCGGGCCGGCGGAAGTGGCGCTCTTGGTGGTGAGGTTGAGGACGCATTCTGGTGCCCGGCCCACCAACTCGGGCGTTTCGTCTTCCCGGAACGTTTCGACCTGGAAATCGCGGATGCGCAGCACGGTAGGCGAGATCGCCTCGGTGCCTGAACCGGAGAATTTCAGGTAAGTCCGACCGTCCCGTTTCAGCGGCATGCTGAAGCCGCCGGCACCGCCACCCAGCGGAGCTTGGGCCCACAGCATGGAAACCGCCAGCGCGATCAGGCCAAACAGGCCGAGGGCGAGGCGACGGGAGCGTTTCACGGTGGCCGAGTGTGTGTGCCGAGAGCGCGGGTTAGGAAGCGAATTTCGCCAGCAAGGCCGGCCAACGGCCCTGGGCCTTGAGGATCATCTCCGCGACCTCGCGCACCGCGCCGTGGCCGCCGCGCGCTGCGGTGACATGCTGGACCACGCCGCGGACGGATTCATTGGCATCCGCCGGGGCTGCGGCGAAGCCGACGCGTTTGAGCACGCCCAGATCGAGCACGTCGTCGCCCATGAAGCTGACGTCCTCCCAGCCCAGTCCGGTCTGTTTCAACAACTCTTCCACCGCCTGAACTTTGGGCGCTGAAGACTGGTGCAGGAAATCAACCCCGAGGTCCTCTGCCCGGGCCGTCGTGGCGACCGAAGGGCGGGCTGAAACAAAGCCCACGCGGATGCCTTCCTGCTGGAGCAGCTTCAGGCCGAGCCCGTCGCGGATGTCGAACCGCTTCAACTCCACGCCGCCGGTGCCCATCAGCACGCTGGCGTCGGTCAGCACACCGTCCACATCGGTGAGAAACATGCGGATGCGACGGAGGCGGGGGCGGTGATCGGCGGTCACGGACATCGGCCGCTAGCAAAGCAGGAACACCGCGCGACGCAAAGCCGGGAAGAGGATCCGCCCGGGTTGCCTGCCGGGGACGAAGGGCCGCGACATTGCCCCTGCCGATGGAGGTTGCAGAATTTCAATTCGGCGTCCGGCCAAAGCTGTGCGATAGCCAGCGCCGTCAGACTGCATGAAGCCATCCCGCAATTACCCGCTGCTGCTGCTCAGCCAGTTCCTGAGCGCCTTCGGAGACAACGCCATCCTCGCGGTCATCGTCGGCCAACTGACGTTGATGAAGAAGCAGGGGCTCATTTCGGAACAGTTGCTCCGCGAACAGAGCGCCCTCTACACGCTGCTGCTCTTCATTCCCTACGTCCTGCTCGCTCCGCTGGCCGGATACCTGAACGACCGTTACGCCAAGACCACCTGGCTGCTGGGCGGCAATCTCATCAAGCTGATCGGCACGGTCGTTTGCGGTCTGAGCATCTGGCTCGGCTACATCTGGCAGGCTCCGGGCTACATCGTCGTGGGCATCGGATCGTGTTTCTATGGCCCCGCCAAATACGGCATCCTCCCGGAGATCCTGCCGCGGGAACGGCTGGTGAAGGCGAACGGCACGGTCGAACTGCTCACACTGCTGGCCATCATCACCGGGGCGGTCGCCGGTGCCTTCATGGCAGACCGGCTGCCGCTGACCGCGTGCTACGCGATCCTGCTTGGCATCTTCGGCGCGTCACTCGCGTTGAACGTCTTCATGACGCGCACGGCGGCGAATCCGGCCACCAACCTCAAACGCAGCGTCGGCGAATTCTTTGACCATACCCGCGATCTGCTGATTGCACCGCGCCTCGGCAAGGTGTTGATCGGCACGGCTCTGTTCTGGGTTTGCGGCGCCGCGATGAAGATCAATTTTCAAGCCTGGGGACTGGGCGTGCTGCAATTGCCCACCAACCTGCAGGTGTCTTTGCTGGGCCTGTGGCTGAGCGTGGGCGTCATGGCCGGCAGCATGCTCGCCGGGCAGCTTCACGCTGTTGGCGATCTGCGGCAGACGCGGAAGTATGGATTCGCCCTCGCCGGTGCTCTGCTGCTGCTGTGGACCGTCGAGCCGTTGTCTTTCTGGAGGCAATGGGTCGTCCAGGCTGGCGAGATGCGCCTGATTCCGGCCGTCATTGCTCTCCTCATCGTCACCGGATTCATCGCCGGCCTGTTTCTGATTCCGCTCAACGCGGCTTTGCAGGCGGAATCGGATCCAGGGAAGCTTGGGAAGACCATCGCGGTCCAAAACCTGTGCGACAACGTGGGCATGCTCCTGGCCGGCGGCATGGTGTTGGCCTGCACGTGGGCGGGGTTGAGTGCCGGCCAGGTGTTTGCCGCCATCGGCGCGCTCGTCGTCGGAGTCGTGATTTGGCTCAAGATCCCGCGGTTGGAGCCGGTGAGAATGTCCTGAAGCAATACGTCAGCATGTTCAGGGAAATTGGCGCGGCTTTAGTTTTTCGTCACCTTCGCGCCATGCGTCGCCAAGGCATGTGGGAATGGTTGCGGACGGGGTTGACCCTGCTCCTGTTTTGCTGCGGAGCCGGACCGGTTTGGTCCGCCGGCCGTCCGGTGGTGGTGAGTGAGCTGATGTATGCGCCCCTGCCGGATCCGAACGGTGTGGAATCCACATCGGACTACGAGTTCATCGAACTCCAGAACGTATCGGCCTCCCCCGTGGACCTAGCCGGAGCCTACCTGACCAACGCGGTCACGTTCGTATTTCCGGCGGGCACGACGATTCCCGCCGGCGGATTCCTGGTCGTTCCAGCGAAGCGGTCCGTGTTTCAGGCCCGCTACGGTTCCGTGGCGGCGTTGACCGGCGGATATTCCGGCAGCCTGAGCGCCAGCGGTGAGACCGTGGAACTGCGGGCAGGCAACGGCTCTTTGCTGCTGAAGTTCGCTTACAACGGCTCGGGCGATTGGCCCTCACGGGCGGACGGCCTGGGAAGTTCCCTTGAACTGATCGATCCGCAGGGAGATCTGGACGATCCCGCGAACTGGCGTTCCAGCACCGAGTATCAGGGCTCGCCCGGAAGGGCCGGCGTGGGCCCCCTCAAACAGGTCGTCATCAACGAACTGCTGGCACACACCGATCCGCCGTTCGAGGATGCCGTCGAGCTTTTCAATCTCACCGATTCGCCCGTTTCGATTGGCGGCTGGTATTTGTCCGACAAGCGGAAAAATCCGTTCAAGTTCCGGATACCCGCCGACACAACGATTCCGGCGCGGGGTTTCAAAGTATTCTACGAACTCGCCCGGACCGGTTCCGCCGCGGGGTTCAATCCGGACGGCACGGGCGACGATCCGTCATTCACCTTCAATTCGGCGAACGGCGACGAGGCGTGTCTGTTAAGCGTGGATGCATCCGGCAAGCCGCTCTACTGGATGGATGCCGTGACGTTCGGCCCGACGGCCAATGGCAAAGCCCTCGGCCGTTATCCGGATGGCACCGGCAAGATGTCGCCGCTTGGCCGGCAGACGTTCGGCACGGTGGTGGACATGAGTTTTCCCGAGGAGTTCATCACTGTGTTCCGCACCGGTGCCGGGGCGAGCAATGCGTATCCCGAAGTGGGGCCCATTGTGATCAGCCGGATCATGTATCATCCGCCCGATGGGGGCGATGAATTCATCGAGCTCCAAAACATCGCAACCTCCGCCACGCCGTTGTTCGATCCCGCCTATCCCACGAACGCCTGGCGCCTGCGCAATGCTGTGGATTTCAACCTGCCCACCGGTGTGACCCTGGCGGCCGGCGAGACGCTGCTGGTGGTGCCAATCACGCCGGAAACCTTCCGCGCCAAATACTCGCTGCCGGCAACGCTCAAGATCTTCGGACCGTGGACCAACGCGCTGAACAATGCCGGCGAGACCATCGAACTGCTGTATCCCGACACGCCACAGAGGCCGCCGCGCCCGGACGCCGGCCTCGTTCCCTATGTTTTGATGGAGGAAGTGTCGTATCTCCCGAGGGCTCCATGGCCGGCCGCTGCCGACGGGTTCGGGCCGGCCCTGCGACGCAAGGACACGAAATTGTGGGCCAACGATCCGGCCAGCTGGGAAGCGGAAGCGACCGCGGCTGTGCCACCGGTCGTTTCCGTCTCCATCACCGGAAACCAGTTCACGCTGGCGTTCGTTGCTGAAGCCGGTCGGACCTATCGGCTCCAGCGGCGCTCCGGGCTGGGTTCGGAGCCGTGGGGCGCAGGAACATTTGTGGCCACGCCAACAGCCGGAGGACCTGCCACCGTCACGGCTAATGCGGCCCTTTTGGCGGAGTTTTTCCGCATTGCGGTGGAGTGAACGGCATGCGGGGAGTCAGCGGGCTTCGTCGTCAGATGCGAGCCAGATCCGAACCGCATCGGCGGCGCAGCTGACAAAGCGCCCTTCCGCGTCGAATCCGACCGAAAACACTCCCGCCTGGTGGACCTTTGCGGAGGCAAGTTCGCGGCCCGTGGTGAGATCCCAAAGCGTGACAAACCCGTCGAGTCCGCCGGCAAAAAGGCGGGTGCCATCGGGGCTGAACCCGACGGACAGCAGTGAACCGGTCCGGGCGGTCGGCCTCGAAGCGGCCTTTCCGTTGGCGAGTTCAAACACCCGCACGGCGCCATCGAATCCGGGGATGGCCACCAGCCGATGATCCGGCGAAAACGCTGCCGCCTGGGCAAACGAGACGGGTTCGGAAAATCTCACCAGGGCGTCGGTCTGAAAATCCAAGGCGTGGACTTCGCCGGTTTGGGCAAGGATAACCAAGTGGCGTCCGTCGGGTGAAAAGTGCAGGACCCGCGAGCCACGGACGTCCGTTGTGGAACGCTCGACCTGGCGGGTGACCAGATTCCAGATGCGCACTCCGTTGATGGCATCGGCGACGGCCAGCTTTCTGCCGTCGGGACTGAAAGCAACCGTGGCATTGCCGCGTCCTTCAAGGCGCACCCAGTTGGTCTCCTTCAGGGTGTAGCATTCCCCGGGCGGCTGCAGTTGGGCGACTTCCACTGCACCGTTGGTCTGATACGAGGCTCCGAAGAGCCGGCCCTGCGGAGACACCCAGAGTTCCTCGGCCAGATCCTTGTTTTCACTCCGCAGCGAGGTGAGCAGCGTCCCGTCGGAGACCCGTCGGACCGTCAACTCGCCCTCTCTATCCGGGGCAGTAAAGAAATGCCGTCGATCCCCCATCAGGAATGTGACCGCGGTATTGGTGGGGAAGTCGGTGAATTCACGCCACCGTTGCCGGCCGGCCGGTTCCCAAACCCGAAGGATGCGTTCGTTGCCCGCCGTGATGAAACGGTCGCTTTCCGGCAGGATTTCGATGCCAAAAACGAAGTCCGCGTTGCCGCGCAGCCGAGTTTCCAGCCTCTGTTCCGGCAGATTCCACACGAAAATTTGCGGATCGCGTCCTGTCGCGACCAACCGTCGGCCGTCGGCAGAGAACGCCACTGCCGTGATCAGGTCCTGATGCCCGGTGAGACGGCCTGCGGGTGCCAGAGTCCGGCCGTCCCAAAGTGCGACCGTGCCGTCGGGGCCGCCGGTGGCGATCCGGCTGCCATCCGAGGAAAACCGCAGGACGTAGGCCTGATGCTCCCACGGTGAACGCCGCTCGTGTGCGTTTGCGCGGGCGATCAGCGAGCCATCCGCCGTCCGGCGCAGGGCCACGACGCCATCCGCTTCCGCGATGGCCAGGCGGGAGGCGTCCGGAGAGAACGCAAAGCCGCCCAGCATCGGCAGCGGTGATCCGGGCATTTCGCCGAGCAGACGGCCGTCAGGGATGGAGAATCGTTGGACCAGCTTGCCGACGCTGAACCAGGCGGAATGTCCGTCCGCAGCGAACGCAAGCACGCCCGCGGTGCCCGGCACGCTGAAGGAGACGTTCGTTTCCAGACTTGGCAAAGATAGCAGCCGCACCGTCGTGTTGGTGTCGCGCGGAGAGCGGTCTGTGATTGCGACTTGCCGGCCATCAGGCGAAAGCGCGAACCGGATCCCGCCGCCGGTGCGGATGACCTGCTCTTTTTGCTGGGTCCGTTCCGGCAGCGACCAGAGGCGGAGCCGGTTGCCCGTATCGGAAGCGATCAGCAGGCGGCCGGAATCGGCGAGTGCCAGTTGGCGAAAGTCACTCTCGCCGGCGCCGAATTCGGCGACAAAATCGGAGTGCGCCTGGGCGGCGAGGAACTTCCATTCCCAGCCCCGGAGATCGGCGGCGCCATTGGTGGGGCGCTGGCGATCCAAGATTTCGCGGACCCGCCGGTAATTGCCCGAATCCCAAGCTTCAAAGGCCAACGCGAGGTCGGCGGCGTAGAGGTTTTGCGCGGTTCGCTTCTGGACCAGTGTGACCGCTTGCCGGCCGTTTTCGGCCTGCTGACGGGCTTCCTCAATCCGAAGGGCGGCGAGGGTGGAGCCTGCGGCCACGACTCCCAGCAGAATGAGCGTGGCCGCCGCAAAGCCGGCCAGCCACGGATGGCGCCGGGCCCGTCGCCAGACGCGTTCCAGCGGATTGATCGGCCGGGCATGGATGGGTTCATCGTGGAGGAACCGCTCCAGTTCGTCGGCGACTTCCTTGGCCGTGCGGTATCGTTTGGCCGGACGCTTTTCGAGACACCGGAGGCAGATGGTCTCAAGGTCAATGGGCACACCCGGGCGCAGCACCCGCGGCGGCACAGGGTCCAGTTGCGTCACCGCCCGAAGGGTATCCTTCAGGGTTTCGCCCCTGAAGGGTGGCCGGTCGGTCAACAGGTAATAGAGGATGGTCCCCAGGCCGAACACGTCGGTCTGCTGGCTGATGTCGCCGAAGTGGGCGTCGCACTGCTCGGGCGCCATGAAGTTCGGCGAGCCTGCCCCGTCCGCCTCGGAATCCGGCCCGGTGGCGCGGCCCGCCTGGCGGGCGAGTCCGAAGTCCGTGATCTGGGGCTCGTCCGCCGGATCGATGATGACGTTGGCCGGCTTGAGGTCGCAGTGAAGCACGCCGCGGCTGTGGGCGTAATGGACCGCTTCGGCGACTTTGCGGGCGTAGGTGGCCACGCGAACCGAGGTCAGCACCTGAGTCCGGGTGACATTCGCAAGGTTCTGTCCCTCGACGAACTCCATAGAAAAGAAAAGCCGGCCCTCCTCCCGTCCGACTTCGTAGATGCCGACGATGTGGGGATGATCGAGAATGGCGGCGGCCTGCGCTTCCGCCGTGAGCGCCGCGTCGGCTGCCGCGTCCCGTTTGTGCAGCATCTTGACCGCGCAGAGACGGTTCAAACAGCACTGGCGGGCCAGGTAGATCGTGCCGAAGCCACCGCGGCCGATTTCGGCGAGCAACTCGTAGTCGCCAAACTGGCGGGGCAGGGCGGGCGCAGCGTCAGACATGGCAGCATGGGCGGGCCGGTGAAGTGGATTCGGGCCCGCGACCTGCGGAGTTTCAGCTCGTCTCCGGTTTCAGCAAATCCAAGTTCAGGCGGTAGCCGATGCCCCGGACCGTCAGGACAAAGCGGGGATTCATCGGGTCCTCCTCAATCTTGCGACGCAGGGTCATGACGTAATTGTCCACGGTGCGGCTGTCCGGGGCGTAGTCGTAGTGCCAAACGGAAGTCAGCAGGTGTTCCCGGGACACCGGCGAACCGCCCGCAAGCTGCAAGGCCTGTAGCAGGCCGAGTTCCTTGGTTCCCAAATCGAGCCGCGCTCCTTTGAGAGTCACTGAATGATGGGCCAAATCCAGTCTCAGCCCGTCATGTTCGAGCACCTGCATCACTCGTTCCTCCCTCGAATGCCGGCGGAGCAATGCCTGCAGGCGGGCCACCATTACGTTTAGCGGCACCGGTTTGACCCAATAGTCATCGGCTCCGCCCTCCAATCCAGCCACCTGCGACGCCGGATCGCCATTGGAGGTGAGCATCACAATCGGGCAGGTGACTCCCTGGGCGCGAAGGCGTCGGCACAGTAAATCGCCCGTTTCTCCAGGCATCATCCAGTCGAGGAGTATCAAATCGGGATTTTCCCGGGTCGCCCGTCGGAATCCCTCTTCCGCACCCGGAGCAAGCAGCACCTTGAAACCCGCTTTGGTCAATTGGCTCGAGATGAGGCTGCGCAGAATCTCCTCATCCTCGACTACGAGGATGCGGGGACACTCCAAACCGGGACTGTTCGTTTGTTCGGGCACAATGACCGCACTGGTAGCAGCCGCATTACCGAATTACGGCTCCCAACTCCGAGGATTTGACGCCGGCGTGACAGAAACGTCGAGCAACGATTCGTGGGATTCATCATCGCGGGCTAATGTTTTAATCGAGACTTCAAAACCCGTTTCATGTCCGCAGGGCGAAGGGGCAGCTCCGGCGCAGCGCGGCCGCGCAGCCGTCCCGCGCTGCCAGTGGCCATCCATCTGTCGCGCTGAAACCATCAAAAGACGATGCGCCTCATGTTCGCCAACCTCATTTGAGGGCCGGTGAACAACTTGAATATCGTGGGCTTGTAGGGGTGCGATTAGGCGGCAAGCTCGCCAGCCCGTTGACGGCCGATTCTTTCGCCGAGTTTTTCGGCCGGGAAACCCCGGTTTTTTCGGGCAATTTCCGTCTTTTTTCAGATTCTCCAAAAAACCGCTTGTAACCACTACATCTTGGGCCAAGCTGCTGGTCCGTCCCCCACAGGAAGGGTTCCGCAGATCGAAAGTATTGAGCAATATCACCCAGTTTTTGACATTTTTCCCGCCCAACATTTGCATTCCACAGGGGGGTGCAAGGAAGTCTGGCGGAGAACCAATTTCCCCAGTTCAGACAAAGTAATACCCAGCCCTAGCTATGATTGATGCCCAGGATGTCGTTGCCACGCCCGGTAAGGCAAAACCCGCCCGCCGCGGCACTCCCAGCACCGTCGCTTCCGCCAAACGTGGCGGGGTGGCGAAGAAGTCGGCCCAACCGAACAAACGCACCCTCCGGATGAGCCGGGTCTTCAGTGATCCCAAAGTGACGCCGTTCGATCAGATCGAATGGGAACGCCGGACAGCGGAGATCACCGATGACACCGGCAAAGCGGTGTTCAAGCAGGAAAATGTCGAGGTGCCCAAATCTTGGTCGCAGCTTGCGACCAAGGTCGTCTGCTCGAAGTATTTTTACGGGGACGTCACCAAGGCGGAGCGCGAATATTCGGTCCGGCAGCTCATTCACCGGGTCACGCGAACCATTGCCGACTGGGGCATCAAGGACGGCTACTTCAGCAAGGCGGATGGCGAGGTGTTTTACGATGAGCTTACCTGGCTGTGCGTGAACCAGTTCGGCGCCTTTAACTCGCCGGTGTGGTTCAACGTCGGTCTCTACAGCCAATACGGCGTGGGCAAATCGTCCGACAAGGGGAACTGGCATTGGGAACCGACGCTGGGCGAGGCGAAACGGGCCAACACCCAGTATGAGTTTCCCCAAGGCAGCGCGTGCTTCATCCAGTCGGTCAACGACAACATGGAGGACATCATGCAGCTCGCCTACAGCGAGGCCATGCTGTTCAAGTTCGGCTCCGGCACTGGCACCGACCTGACCCCGATCCGTTCCTCCAAGGAAAAGCTCTCCGGTGGCGGCAAGCCCAGTGGACCGATGAGCTTTCTGCGGGTTTACGACCAAGTCGCCAACGTCGTGAAGTCCGGCGGCAAGACCCGTCGCGCCGCCAAGATGAACACCATCCGTGACTGGCACGGCGATGTGGAGGAGTTCATCACCGCCAAGATGAAGGAGGAGAAGAAGGCCTGGGCGCTGATCGAGCAGGGCTACGACGGCTCCTTCAACGGCGAGGCCTACGGCTCCGTGATGTATCAGAACGAGAACCTGTCGGTCCGCGTGTCCGACGAGTTCATGACGGCGGCTGTCGAGGGCAAGGAATGGTGGACCCGGTCCGTTACCACCGGCAAACCGCTCGAGAAGAAGGACGCCTCGAAGCTGCTCGACCAGATTGCCGAAGGCACTTGGGTCTGCGGCGATCCCGGCCTGCAATACGACGGTGCGATCCAAAAGTGGCACACCTGCAAGGGCACCGAGCCAATCCACTCGACCAATCCCTGCTCAGAATACGTCTTCCTCAACAACACGGCGTGCAACCTCGCGTCGCTGAACCTGATGAAGTTCAAGCGGGCCGACGGCACGTTCGACATCGAACGGTTCAAGGCGGCCGTCCGCATTTACATCACGGCACAGGAGATTCTCGTGGATAACGCCAGTTATCCCACCAAGATGATCGCGGAGAACTCCCACATCTACCGCACGCTCGGCCTCGGCTACGCTAACCTGGGTTCGCTGGTGATGAGCTATGGCTTGGCCTACGACTCCAACGAGGGTCGGGCTCTGGCTGGTGCGATCACGGCGGTAATGACCGGCCACGCCTACGAGCAGTCGGCGGAGATCGCGTCCACGATGGGGGCCTTTGCCGGCTACCGGGATGCCCGCTGCTCCGGGGTGGAAAAGCCCCTCAGGAAGGACAACGTCGAATCCATGATCGGCGTGATCCAGCACCATCGCGGTGCCGTGGAGGACATCCAGCCGAGCCGGGAATTCGCCTATCTCAAGGACGAAGCCCGCGCCTGTTGGGACCGTGCGCTTGCCAAGGGCAAGCAGCACGGCTACCGCAACGCACAGGTCACCGTGCTCGCCCCGACCGGCACCATCGCGTTCCTCATGGACTGCGACACCACCGGCGTTGAACCCGACATCGCGCTCGTCAAATACAAGCTGCTCGCCGGCGGTGGCATGCTGAAGATTGTGAATCGCGGTGTGCCGGATGCGCTCAAGCGCCTCGGCTACAACAGCTCGGAAACCGAGCGCATTGTCGCCCACATCGAAAAGTTCGACACCATTGAGGATGTCACGCTGACCAAGGACGACGCCATCGTGAAGGAGGGTCGGGCCAAGGCGGGTGACCAGCTCGCCAGCGGGCTCAAACCGGAGCACCTCGAGGTGTTCGACTGCGCCTTCAAGCCGTTCCGCGGCGAACGCAGCATCCACTACAAGGCTCACCTGAGCATGATGGCCGCCGCCCAGCCGTTCATCTCCGGCGCCATCTCCAAAACGGTCAACATGCCCAACGACGCCACCGCGGCGGACATCCGCAGCGCCTACGTGGATGCGTGGCGCATGGGACTGAAGTGCGTGGCCATCTATCGCGACGGCTCCAAACGCAGCCAACCGCTCAACACCAGCAAGGCCGGTGTCAGCGAAACGGCGACCAGCAGCGAACAGGTCGTCACCCTCGAAGCCCGGATCAAGGATCTGGAAACCGAGGTGACTCGCCTGCGCGACATGACCAATCAGCCGCTCCGGAAGCGCTTGGCGGAAACCCGCATGGCCGTGAACCACAAGTTCGAGATCGCCGGCCACGAGGGTTACCTGACGGTCGGCCTGTTCGACGATGGCCAGCCCGGCGAGCTGTTCGTCACGATGGCCAAGGAAGGCAGCACGATCGGCGGCCTCATGGACACAATCGGTGCGCTCACCTCGATGTCGCTGCAATACGGCGTGCCGCTGGAAAGCCTGGTCCGCAAGTTCGCCCACCAGCGCTTCGAGCCGAGCGGCTTCACCCGGAACCCCGACATCCGGAATGCGTCGTCGATCATTGACTACGTGTTCCGCTGGATGGCGTGCCAGTTCATCCCCGGCTACCGGGCAGCCAACTCGCCCGCCGGCGGCCAGGCCGAGCTGCCGATGCCGGACCTGCTCAGTGAGCTGAAAAAAAAAGTGAACCGGCCGGTGCCGGAACTGCCTCTCGCGGATGAGGGCAACACGGAAATACTCGTGAAACCCATGGCTGGCCAGAGCGGCACCAGCGTGGTGGTCACGACCAACAGCCCGACCGTTCACACGGCGGCGGTGTTGACCAGCACGTTTAAAAACCAAGGCGACGCTCCGACGTGTCCGACCTGCGGGCATGTCACTGTCCGCAACGGTGCCTGCTACAAGTGCCTGAACTGCGGTGCCAGCCTCGGCTGCTCGTAATAGCCTGGGAATGCTGCTTCCGAAGGCCGGACCCCATGGGTCCGGCCTTTTTCGTCTGCCTGGCTTCCGGGCTTGTCAGGTGGCGCGGGTGCTTCAGGCTCAGAGAGCCTTCCTATGAGAATACGACCGCTCCCTTACCGCTCTGGCTCCGGCTTTACGCTGATCGAGTTGCTCGTCGTCATCGCGATCATCGCCATTCTCGCGGGCATGCTGTTGCCGGCGCTGTCCAAGGCGAAGGAGCAGGGGAAACGTGCCCGCTGCCTCAACAACCTCCGGCAAATCGGCCTCGGGATGACCATTTATGCCAACGACAACCGGGACGTGCTGCTCAAGGCCCGCTTCGACGGCGGACTTTGGGTGCAGATTTCCATCAACCAGCCCGAGGCGGCGGCGGCCAAACAGCTCGGCCTGCCGATTGATACCAACGCCACGGTCGCCAAGATGTGGACCTGTCCCAACCGGCCGGATTTTCCCACCTACGAGCCGCAATATCCCCAGTTCAACATCGGCTACCAGTATTACGGCGGCATCGAGCAGTGGAGCAACCCGGCGGGCTCCTTCAAATCACGCAGCCCGGTGAAGACCGGACTGGCGCAGCCGGGCTGGGTGCTCGCGGCTGACGCCGTGATGAAGGTGGACGGCAAGTGGGGCGGAGGACGCGATTCGGCGTTCAAGGGCATGCCGCCTCACAAGGTCCCCGGTGGGCTGCCGGCCGGTGGCAACCACTTGACCATTGACGGGGCAGCCCGCTGGGTGGCCTTCCGGCAAATGCTGTTCATCCACAGCTGGAACCCTGGCGGATCCCGGGACGCTTACTTCTACCAGGAAGACCTCGGGGACGAGCTCCAGAGGAGGATCGCCCAGTTGAAACCGCGTCCCTGAAGTCCGAGATGAAGCCGATTGCGGCCGGTTTCGGCGTATCCGGCGCTTGCCAAGTGCTTCTTCCTCCCTAGTCTTCCGCCTCATTTTCCGACCGGAGAAACACCGATGTTGAATGCTTTTGTCAGTCTCCCGACTTCGCTCCAGCCGCTCTTGGCACAGGCCACCCAGCCCGACCCGAGGGCGCAGATGATGTCCACCGTCGGCATGGCGGTGATGATGATTGTGGTGGTGTGGTTCATGATCATCCGGCCGCAGCAGAAGAAGGCCAAGGAGCAAGCCGAGTTACTCAAGACCCTCAAGGCCAACGACAAGGTCGTCACCAATTCCGGCATCATCGGCATCGTGACCAGTGTCCGGGATGATTCGGTGACGATCCGGTCCGGCGAATCCAAGCTCGAGGTCCAGAAAAGCACCGTGACCCAGATCGTCGAAAAATCAGCCTGAACGTCTTCAACCCTCCGTTTTCGCAGCCTACCTTTTCCATGAATCGCAGCCACCTCTGGAAGTTCCTCCTCATCGTTTTCCTGATTGTCTGGTCGTTGTCGGAGATCACGCCCTTCAAGTCGAAGAACCTGATCGATCAGTTCGACCAGTCGGCGCTCACGCCGGATGCCACCTTCAACGACATCGTGAAGCGGGCACGAGATCTGGAGACGAACAACCCCACCGGCTACGTCCCCGCCACCTACAGCAATCTGCTCGTGGCGATTGGCCAGGCGGACATCCAGAAGTATTTCCCGTCGAACTACGTCGAAAATGCCGAAGGCCGTGTTCCGCAGCAGGTCATCCTGAACCGGCTTCAGCGCGAGGCGGCCGGCCGGTTCAAGCTGGGTCTTGACCTGAGCGGCGGCACCGCGTGGACCCTGGAAATGGACCTGTCCAAACTGAAGGGCACCAATGCGGCCGCCGGCACGAATGGCCCTGCGATGTCCCTCGTGGACAGCGTGGGCCAGCAGTTCCTGGTCGAACAGGCCATCACCGTGCTGCGTCGCCGTGTTGACGCGTTCGGTGTCGCGGAACCGCTCATCCAACCGTCCGGTGACAACCGGATCGAGGTGCAGCTTCCGGGCCTTTCGGAAGCCGACAAGGCATCGGCGCGGGAAAGCCTGCAAAAGGCGGCTTATCTCGAATTCCGCATGGTGGATCCCGACATGGACCAACATGCGCAGGGGCCCGTGCCGGAGCTGTGGCTGATCCCGCCGGGCTACGAACTCAAATACGAGAAGCAGAAGGCGCAGGATGGCCGGGCCGTGCGGGTTCCCATCATTGTGCGAGATGCTCCGGAAATGGGGCTCACCGGTGATGCCGTCAAATCCGCCCGCGTCGCCCACGATCCGATGACCGGCCGGGCCGAAGTCAATTTCACCCTGACGGCGGAGGGCGCGATCAAGTTCGCCCAGATCACCCGGGCCAATGTGGGCAAACGCCTGGCGATCGTGCTGGACGGCGACATCATTTCGGCACCGAACATCAACGGACCGATCCCGAGCGGCAACGGCTCCATCACGGGCAACTTCAGTGACAAGGAGGCGTTCGAGCTTGCTACGTCGCTGGAGAACCCGCTCAAAACGCCGCTGCGCGTGGTGGAAGAACGCGGCGTGGACCCGTCGCTCGGTGAAGATTCGATCCGCAGCGGTATCCGTGCCTGCATTGTGGGCGTGGCCCTGGTCGCCGGTTTCATGCTGGTTTACTACCTTTTGGCCGGGGCCGTGGCCAACGTCGCACTGCTCTGCAACATCATTATCCTTCTGGGCGTGATGTGCTCGTTGAACGTGACCTACACGCTCCCGGGCATCGCGGGCATCGTGCTGACCGTCGGTATGGCGGTGGATGCCAACGTGCTGATCTTCGAACGCATCCGTGAGGAGCAGGCGCATGGCAAATCGGTCCGGGGCGCCTTGGCCGCTGGTTACAGCCGGGCCTTTGGCACGATCTTCGACTCGCACGTCACCACGCTGATCTCCTCGATCCTGCTGATCGCCTTCGGCACGGGCACGATCAAGGGCTTCGGCGTCGCGCTGACCATCGGTGTTTCGGCCAGCTTGTTCACCGCGCTGGTGATCACCCGTCTGGTGTTCGACTTCCTGTTGAACAAGTCCTCCCTGCTCGGCGGCGGGGTCAGGATGCTGCACCTCATCGGCAAGCCAAATCTGGACTTCATGGGCCTGGCGAAACCGGCCTTCGCAGTCTCCTGGCTGATCATCGTGGTCGGCATCGGCTACGGCGTTTTTGTCCGCACCAACTTGGCCGGCATCGAGTTCGCCGGCGGCGAGAGCATCACCCTGAGCTTTGCCCAGAAAGTGGAGCGCGAAAAACTCCGCGGCGTCGTGGACGGCCTCAAGCTGGGCGAAAGCCGCATCGGCTACCAGAATGACCAGGTCAACAACCGGGAGACCCTCCGGATTGACCTCCCGCATGATGAGGCCGCGGCCAAGGAAGGCCGCCCTTCTAACAGCAGTCGGGTAGAAGCGGCCCTGAAGCAGGCATTCCCTGAGGCCAAGTTTGCCCCGCTCGGCACCGAGACGTTCGGTCCGGCCGTCGGCCAGGAAATTCAGAAGGCGGCCATCATCGCTTCGTTGCTCTCGCTCTTTGGCATCCTGGTTTACGTCGCGTTCCGTTATGAGTTCAGCTTCGCGATCGGTGCTGTCGTCGCGATTCTGCACGACGTGCTGATGACCATCGGCATGTATTGCCTCACGGGCCTCTGGAGCGACGGTCGCCAGTTCAACGCCACCTTCGTAGCCGCCCTGCTGACTATCATCGGCTTCTCGATCAACGACACGATCGTCATCTTCGACCGTATCCGCGAAGACCTGAAACTCGGAGTGCCGGGCACCTTCCGAGACCTGATCAACCGCGCCACCAACGAGACCCTGAGCCGGACGATCATCACCTCCGGCACGGTGTTCCTGGCGACCATGTCGCTCTACCTGTTCGGCGGCGGACCGATCAACGACTTCGCCTTCACGTTCCTGGTCGGCATCATCACCGGCACCTATTCCTCGATCTACATCGCGAGTGCCTTGGTGCTTTGGTGGCACAAGGGGCAGCGCCCGGTGCTCGGCACTTCGGTCACTCCGGTCGCCACCGGCGCTGAAGGTGCTGAGCCCTCCAAGGCCTGAGCGATTCGGGCTTATCCAACCCGGCCGGTCATCCCGGCCGGGTTTCTTTTTTCCGGGCGCTTCGCCATGCTTCTGGCCCGGTGAAAGAGCTCGCCCTTGGGACGTTGATCCTGTGCTGCCTTGTTGGGACGGCCTGCCGGGCGCCCAGCACCGCCGGGGCATGGCGGGACTTGTTTGATGGGACCTCCCTGCAGGGATGGCAGCCATGGCTCCGTGGAAGTGGATCAGCGGATTCCGGAGGGGTGTTCACGGTCACCAACCATCAGATTCGCATCTCAGGCGACGGAATGGGCTATCTGGTGACCCGCGAAACGTTCCACGACTTCCATTTGGTCGTGGAGTGGCGTTGGGGCAGGACCAACCCACAACCTGAGCGGATTGGGAAAGCACGCGATTCAGGCATCTTCGTCCACGTCACTGGACCCGACGGCAACTCACACGATGGCGCGGGCGCGTTCCGGGCGGGCTTGGAATACAATCTGATGGAAGGCGGCACCGGGGATTTGCTGCTCATCCGTGGCGATGCCGCTGATGGTTCCGTGATTGTCCCGGCGGTTGTGGCGGAGACCGCGGCCGAAGCCGATCCTGACGGCTGGTTCAACTGGCAACCGGGTGGCATGAACTGCCGCATTCAGCGTTGGGGGCGGATCAACCGGATGGGGAAATCCGCCCGTTGGACCGATACCGCAGGATTTGTCTGTCCGAGTGGGCTGGAGCGACCCGCCGGCGCTTGGAACACCTCCGAAATCGTCGCGGTCGGAGACCGGATGGAGTTCCGCCTGAACGGTCGCGTGGTCAACCGCTTCTCCCAAGTTCATCCCGCCGCCGGAGCCATCCTCCTGCAGTGCGAGGGATCCGAGATCTTCTTTCGGCGCGTCCGTCTGCGCCCGGCAAGTGCGATGCCCTGATCACTCCGGTGGCGCGGCCGGTTGCAGTTGCATCCAAACGTTTGCGGCCAAGATCAGGCCGCCGCCGGTCAACAGGTTCCACGTCAGCATCTCATTGGCGTAATTGATGCCGGTCCAGCGGGCGATCAGGCCCGGCAAGAACAGCGTCACGCCAAAGGTGAAGACGGGCTCGGTGCAATAGAGCAAGCCGGCTTCGGTGGCCGGAACCTCAGGCTGCCAGCGGTTCGCGAGCAGGAAAGTCAGCAGGGTGCAGAACACTGTCAGGCCGCCCATGAGAACGAGAGCAGGCGGGGAGGAATAGGCGTGCAGCACTGCCCGGGGATCATTCGCGAGCACCAAGGCCAAAGGCAGGCACAGGCCCGCCATCGTCAGGAACATCACCAGAGAGAATCGTCCCACATGGTTGCCGGTGAATTCCCGACGCTCCAGCCAGAGGATTTGCGCGGCAAAGAACACGGACCCCAGCAGGTTCTCGAATTCGCCGCGTCCGAGCCGAAGTCCACCCGAACCGACGTCATTCAAGATGGCGGCCCCGACAAGGACCAGGCCGGTTGCGCCCAGCGTCGTCCACCGGGGCATGCGCCGATTTCGGAAGGCGAACCACAGGGGAATCCAGACGCAATAGCCCTGGGTCAGAAAGGCCGCAGTCGAGGCATGGGTATAGGCCATGCCGTCCATCTGGAGGATCAGCCCTGCTGCGCCGAAGACACCAAGTCCCAATCCCTGTTTGATTTCGCCACGCGTCAACCGCGAGAGCTTCAGCCACGGCAGGCAGAGCAGGAGCACCGAGGCGAAGGTGAAGCGCTCGGCTACGCAGAGGGCCGCAAAGAAGAACGAACTGTTGCCAGGCGCAGTCCGGTTGCCGAGCAGCGCCAGCGACTTCATCGCGGGAAAGCTGAACGCCCAGACCGCACAGCAGGCGACCAGCACCTGGGAGGCTTGGCGTCGGTTGGGGTAATTCAGCGGCATCCGGGGAACAAAAAACGCCGCCCTTGGGCGGCGTTCAGGAAATAACTGGCAGGCTCACTCATATCCCGGCCCGACGGTCGTGTTTAGCGACACCCACTTGGCATCCACCAAGGAATCCCGCGCCGGCACGTTGAGTGCCACGGAACCATCATACTTCACCCGCGGCTTGATGGTCTGACCAATCCAACGATGGATCTCCGCATGCCCATCCGCGAATGAGAAGGTGCAGGCGCCGTTGTGGTAGGATGCTGGCATGTCGATGATGTTTCCTGTCCTCGCGTCGGGACGGACCATCTGCACGGCGAAGGCACCGTCATTGATGCTGTCCGAGTGTTCCTCGGCAAACACGAAGGTCTGCGTCGGACGCACGATGTCGGTATCCTTCGAGTAAAGCCGGTAAGGCGGGGCCGGCAGCCAGCCCCCGAAATCGAAAACCTGGCTCATGGAGATGCTGCGAATGCGGGGAGTGAAACGGCCGTTCGACCCGGGAATCTTGCCGGTCGCAGCCCGGTCAGCAGGGCACTTGTAGATGGCCATGGAGTTGCCGCCATATTTGAACAGCGGTCCGTTGGTTACGAAACGGGCGTTGGTTTGCGAAGCGTCGCCAGGAAAATCAAGGTTTCCCTCCATCCACACTGGGCGCCCGGCAACGGCCAGCGATGCCACCAGCTTCTCCTGATTGTCGCCGGAATACAGTTTCCACGCGAGCATGAGCTGCTTGTTGTTGTTCATGCACAGGATGCCTTGAGCCTTGGTTTTCGCCTTGCTCAGTGCCGGCAGCAACATCCCGGCAAGAATCGCGATGATCGCAATCACGACGAGCAATTCAATCAGCGTGAAGGCACCCCGAAACGACGTTCGGGAGAAAGGAGAGCGTAAGTTCATTTTAGCTGGATGTGCGAGGAACGCCATACAGTTGTCTTCGGCAGTCTTGGAAGTCAACTGCGGGATGTTCGTTGCGGAGTCGCCAATTGTGGGCAGGACGCAGCATGCCTCCAATTTCCAACGCCGGCCGGCGCACGGACTTGCAGCATGTCCGAACCCGCGGCCAGTGGAGCGCACCCCGCTCGGAAAACAGCCCGGAACGCAGACGATCATCTTCGTCCAACCAGAACAGACGATGGGCGCACGCCGGACACTGTCCCCGATCACTTCCTCTCCCCGTAGCGAAGCGCGGGGAGAGGGCCGGGGAGGGGCACGCCCGCAGCCTGGCAGTGGAGAATCAGGAGCGCCTCCACTCCCCGTCCTCTCCTCAACTCCGAGTGTAAGAGAGGGATCCGTGGGCGTTGTTCAGAGACGCCCGCAGACTCCGATGTGCCCAATTGAATCCTGGTCGGAATCACCTCAGGTTGGCGCCTTCGATGTTCGAGCTACTCAAGACTGACCCGCACTCCCGCGCCCGGCGCGGACGTCTGACCACGGCCCACGGGGTCATCGACACACCAGTGTTCATGCCGGTTGGCACGCAGGCCAGCGTCAAGGCGCTGGACAACCGGGAACTGCTCGAGATGGGCAGCCAAATTATCCTCGGCAACACGTATCACCTGAACCTCCGTCCGGGGCTCGATATCATCACGCAGGCGGGCGGCCTGCACGGCTTCATGAACTGGTCGCGGCCGATCCTGACGGATTCCGGCGGCTTCCAAGTCTTCAGCCTCGGCAAGATCCGCAAGATCAAGGAGCACGGCGTGGAATTCCGCAGCCACCTGGACGGATCGCTGATTTTCCTCGGGCCCAAGGAGAGCATGGAGATTCAGCGGGTGCTGGGTTCGGACATCGCGATGGTCTTCGACGAATGTCCGCCGCACGACGCACCGGCGGAGGAGATCAGCCGGGCGGTAAAACGGACCATCCGCTGGGCCGCGGAGTGCCTGCAGCAACCCCGCGCTCCGGGACAGAGGTATTTCGGCATCGTTCAGGGCGCCAGTGACCCGAAGCTCCGGGAAAAATGTGCCCGCGAACTCGTGGCCATGGATTTCGACGGCTACGCCATCGGAGGCGTCAGTGTGGGTGAACCCGAGCCCGAGATGATGAAGGCCGTGGAGATCTCCGAGCCGCACCTGCCCGCCCACAAGGCCCGTTACGCGATGGGCCTGGGCACACCGGCCCAACTGGTCGAACTCGTCGCCCGCGGGGTGGATATGTTCGACTGCGTGCTGCCCACCCGCGTGGCGCGCAACGGCACGGCTTTCACCAGTCGCGGCACGTTTGCCATCAAGGGTGGGGCGGTGAAGGCGGACTTTGGGCCCATCGAGGAAGGTTGCACCTGCTTTGCCTGCCGCCACCACACGCGGGCTTACATCCGGCATCTGCTGAACGTGAACGAGATTCTCGGCCTGCGTCTGGTCAGCATACACAACAGCCATTTCTTCCTGAAGGTGATGCAGGACATCCGCGATCATCTCGACGCGGGCACCTTCAGCGAATACCGCCGGGAATTTGCCGCCCGTTACGTGCCCACGCTCAAGGTCCAAGCCGCCCGCGCCGCCGCGAAGGCGGACCGCTGACCGCTGGCTTGGGCCTCAACCTGTCGGAATCGACCACTCGGACGGCGTGGGCACGCGAGCCCACACCAGGTTTCCGTTGGTCACCGGCTTACCGCTTGCCTCGCGGACGGGCATTGGCCGCCTTGGCGCCGCGTTTGGCGCCGGGCTTGCCGCCGACATTCTTGCGAGTTGCCCGAGGTGTCCTCGCCGGTCGGTTGTCCGCCGGCTTGCCGATGGTGGTTCCGGGGCGGCCCGGACGTTGCGGGCGCGGTCCGTAAGTCGGCTTGGCGAAGCGCTTGGGCTTGTAGTTGGCGTGCTTTTTCAGCGTGAGCCCGGCCGGCTGATTGAACTTCCGCAGCGGCTCGATTGTCTTCGGGCGCGGCTTGGGCACGAGCACGATGGGGCAGCCTTCGTAGCCGAAGGCCTTCCTCAGTTCGCTGGCCAGGAACTTGGTGTAAACCGGACTGAGAATTTCGTCGCGATTGACGAACAGCAGGAAGGTGGGCGGGGCCTTTTTAACCTGCGTTGAATAGTAGAGCTTGAGCCGATGGCCCTCGTTGCTGACGGGTTGGCGGCGTTCCACCGCATCTTGCAACGTGCGGTTCAGGATGGACGTGGGCACTTCCTGACCGAGCTGGGCCACCACGTAACGGATGGACTCCAGGAGCCGGTCCAGTTGGAAGCCGTCCTTGGCCGAAGTGAAGATGACGGGGGCGTAATCGAGGAAGAACAGCCGCTTCTGCACCCATTGGCCGAACTCGGCGAGGGTCGTCATCGGGTGATTCTTCTCGTCCTTCCTGATGCCTTTTTCGCGGCGCTCGATCTCCTTTTCCCGGGCTTCCCGGACCGTGCCGGCCACGAGGTCCCACTTGTTGACCACCACGATGCACGCGCGGCGGGCCTCGACGATCAGGTCGCCGATCTTCTTGTCCTGCTCGACGATGCCGTTCTCCGCATCGATCACGAACACCGTGATGTCGCAGCGGTTGATCGCGTCGCGGGTGCGCTCCGTGGAGAAGAATTCCACCGTGTCGTCCACGCGGCGGGCCTTGCGTAACCCGGCGGTGTCGATGAGCACGTAATGCTGGCGGATGCCCTCGGTGGTGACTTCAAAGGGCACGTCCACGGCGTCGCGGGTGGTTCCCGGAATCGGACTGACGATGACCCGATCGGAACCGGTGAGGGCGTTGATGATGGAACTCTTGCCCACGTTGGGCCGCCCGATGATGGCGAGACGGACGGGACGTTCCGCGGTTCCCAGCCGGAGTTCCGCGCGTTTGTCGGAAGTTCCCTCCCCATCTTCGGAGTCGGCCGGATCTTCCGCCTTCGTCCGGCGGGCCGTCGCCGGCTCCTGGGGCGGCAGGTGTTCCAAGGCCGCGTCCATCAGAGTTTCCAGACCGCGTCCATGGATGGCGCTGACGGGGTAGATGTCGCCGAAGCCCAGTCGGGCGAACTCGAGCGAGTTCCGCTCGGCGGTCACGTTGTCGGACTTGTTCGCTGCCAGGATCACGGGGCGGCCGGCTTCGCGCAGCCGTTTCGCAACCTCCTCGTCGAGCGGCACGATGCCCTCCTGCACGTTGACGACGAAGATGATGACGCTCGCCGACTCGATGGCGATCTGCACTTGGTCAAACGCGGCCTGGGCGATGACGTCCTGGACCCTTTCGCCACGCAGCAGGCCGATGCCGCCGGTGTCCACCAGCGTGAAGGCGTAGCCGTGCCACTCGACTTCCGCAGTCACGCGGTCGCGGGTCACTCCCGGCATGTCGTGGACGATGGCAATGCGCTTGCCCGCAATCCGGTTGAACAGTGCCGACTTGCCGACATTCGGTCGGCCAACAATGGCGATAAGCCCTGACATGCCGGTCAGCGTGCCGGAAATGCGCCTCCCGGCAAAGGATTCTCCGGCGGTGCCCGCATGGGGGGCGGCAGCGGACTCCGGATCGGCAGGAAACCTGTTCCGGTCGCAGTTTGCACTTGTATTGCCGGCGCTTCGACCGCTTATCGCGCCCTGTGATACGAAGGGGTCAATTGACCGCTTTTCTCGGAGCCATTCGGCGGCCCGCCTGCGCCCTTGCGCCGGTGAACCGACTGGCGCGGCGCTGGCCATTGGCATTGGCCGCGGCGCTCAGTTGGCTGGCAGTGGCCGCCGCCTTGGCCGATACGCTGACCGAGGTCCGCTCGCGCGGCGAACTCCGTTATGGCAACGATGCCGAGGGCGGTGCGCCCTACATCTTCCACGATCCTGCCCAGCCGGAGCAATTGCGGGGCTTTGAGGTGGAGTTCGCCGACGCCCTGGCGGCGAAGTTGGGCGTTAAGGCGCGGTTCGTGCAGAACAACTGGGACATGCTGCTCCCGGCCCTCGGCGATCCGGAAAAGTTTGACCTCGTCATCGCCGCCCTCGAGCGAACCCCGGAGAATCAAACCAAAGTGGCCCTGAGCCGGCCTTACTTCGCCTTTGGCCAGCAACTGGTGGTGCGTCGGACCACCACGAACGTAACCACGCTGGCGGACCTCCGGGGCCGGCGCGTCGGCGTGCTTTCCGCGTCGGCTTCCCACCGGTTGGCGGAATCCGCGGGCACCGAAGCGAGGGTGTATCAGGACAACGTGAACTACTTCTCCGACCTTGAAGTCGGCCGGCTCGACGCGGTGCTCACGGATTCTCCGATCGCCGCCGAGAACCTCAAGTCACGTCCCCAGCTCCGGATGGCCGGCGAACCGTTCGAGCCCGGCCATTACGCCGTTGCCCTGCGGCCCGGTGACACCAACCTGCTGGCCGCGGTCAACGGGGCCATCACCGCGCTCACCCTGGACGGCACGCTGCAACGCATCTACGAACGCTACGGCCTGTGGAACGCCGGGCAGGAAACGCTCGCCGCGTGGCAGCCGCCCGCGGACGCCGGTCCGGCGAAACGGCGCACTGCGTGGACGGAGTGGCGCACTTATCTGCCGCTGCTGCTGCGCGCTTCGGTGACCACCCTCTGGGTCACCTGTGCCGGCATGGTGCTCGCAGTGGTATGGGGCCTGTGCCTGGCGCTGCTCCGGCTTTACGGCGTGGCGCCGCTGCGCTGGCTGGCAATCGCCTATATCGAGGTGTTCCGCGGCACGCCGTTGCTGCTCCAGATCTACTTCATCTACTTCGGCCTCGCGCAGCAGCTCGGTCTGAAACTTTCGGCCGGCTTGGCCGCCGTGCTTTCCCTGGGTCTGAACTATGCCGCCAACGAGGCCGAGAACTACCGCGCCGGCATCCAGGCCGTGCCCAAGGGACAGTCCGAAGCCGCGCTCGCGCTCGGCATGAGCCAGTGGCTCGCGCTGCGCCGGGTCATCCTGCCGCAGGGACTCCGCATCAGCCTGCCCAGCGTCACCAATGACTTCATCGCCATGTTCAAGGACTCCTCCATCGTGTCCGTTATCGCACTGGTCGAACTGACCAAGGAATACCAGATCCGCGCGCTCGACACCGGTGACTACCTCGGGCTCGGCGCGATGACCGCGGGGATTTACTTCGCCATCAGCTATGTCGCCTCGCTGGGTGCTGGCTGGCTCGAGAGGAGGCTGCACCGTGATCGTCGTTGAACGGCTCACCAAATCCTTTGGCGATCGCCGGGTTCTGCGCGGCGTTGACCTGACCCAGGCGCGCGGAGAGACCGTGGTGTTCATTGGGCCGAGCGGTTGCGGCAAGAGCACTTTCCTGCGCTGCCTGAACCAGTTGGAAACCCACGACTCCGGGCGCATCACCATCGGTGACCTGACGCTCGAAGGCGGCCGGACGGTCAGCCGCGAGCAGCAGCGTGAGCTCCGGCTGCGCGCGGGCATGGTGTTCCAGCAGTTTCACCTGTTTTTGCACCAGACGGCGGTGGAGAACGTGATGGAAGGTCCGCTCCATGTGCTCGGGAAGCCCCGAGCCGAGGCGGAGGCAATCGCCCGTGATCTGCTTTCGAAAGTGGGCCTCGCTGGGCACTCGGACCATCTGCCCAGCCAGCTTTCCGGCGGCCAGCAGCAGCGCGTCGCCATTGCCCGGGCGCTGGCGATGAAACCGGAGGTGCTGCTGCTCGACGAACCGACCAGTGCGCTTGACCCGGAACTCCGGGACGAAGTCCGGCAGGTGCTGAACCAACTCGCTGACGAAGGGCTCACGATGTTGCTCGTCACGCACGACATGCAGCTCGCCCGGCAGATTGCTGACCGAGTGGTTTTCCTCGACGGCGGCGTGATCGCGGAGCAGGGAACTCCAGCGGAGGTTTTCGGCGCGCCACGGCAGGCCCGGACCCGGGAATTCCTCGAACGAGTTCACTGAACCCGAGGTTTGGCCGACCGAGGCGCTATGGCGAGACCGGTTGGAGTGTATCGAGGCCGAAGGTGGCAATTCTCAGTTCTTCGTAGGGATTCTTCCGGCCCGTTTCGTAGAGCAGCCCGACCCGTCCATCAGGCAGGGCGGCGAGGCAGGAATAGGCGGCAGGTTGGGCGGTGATGAGGCGCGTCGCCGGCCAAGTGCGGCCGTCGTCGAAACTGGCGCGCACGGTCAGATGATCGCGCTTCAGGCTCGCCGCGTTGGCGAACAGCAGCACGCCCGGGCGATCGGCTTCGGGCCAACGCAGCCGGCGCAGGCTGGCCTGGCAAATCGGGTCCACCAGTTCCGGGACAATCGCCTGGTCGCTCCAAGTGAGCCCGCCATCGCGGCTGAGGGCAGTCTGGCGGGCTTTCCGGGAGGAATCGTAGCTCCGCATGTTCAGCCGGAGCGTGCCGTCGGTGAGTTCGGCGACCTCGCATTCGTTGACCTGATCCCGCGGGGTCGTGCCGCCGAGTTGCCAGGTCGTGCCCTGGTCGTCGGAGTAAATGACGTGCGAGTAGTAGCGTCGGGTGCCGGCCTCGATGTGATCGCACGGGATGACCAGGCGTCCGGCGTGGGTGCCGCGCTGAAGCTGGATGCCCGCGCCCGGCCCCGTGGCATACCAGGTCCAATTCGTCCGTTTCACAGCCGCGGTGATTTCCTGGGGCGGAAGCCAGCTCTGGCCGTCGTCGGCGGAATGGGTGACGAAGATCCGGCGCGTGTCCGGGCTGCGGCCGGCGATGATGTCGGGCTCGTGGTCGTCGCCGCGGTTCCAGCTTAGCAGCAACCAGACTTTGCCGGTGGTGGCCTCGACAACTGTGCACGGATTGCCGCAGGTGTTGCCTGCATCGTCCCACAGGATTCGGGGCGAACTCCACGTGCGACCGCCGTCTGTGGAGCGCCGCCACAGCAGGTCGATGTCCCCGCTGTCTCCGGGCGACTTGCCGCGGCCTTCGCAGAAGGCGAGCAGGGAACCCGCCTTGGTCACGACCAGCGAAGGAATCCGGTAGGTATGATAACCGCCTTGGCCGCTAGTGAAGAGCGCCTCACCGAGTGCCTCGGCGCTGGACCGGGCCGATGACAGGCCAGCGCCGATCCCTAAGACGGCAGCAATGAACAGGCGGAACAGCGACATGAGTGGAAATTGCCCCGCCTCAGCCCGCCACGAAATGCCAAACCTGACTCACGGCACACTGACCAGCGCGCTCCAGTCCTCCCCGAGCCGAGCCCGTGCCTTCAGCGTCGCGGCGTCCGGGGGCAGCGCCCCGTCGAGTTTACGGGCGGCTGGATTGATCTTCCCTCCCACCTGCCGAGGGTCGGAACCATCCGTGGTGAAGTAGAGCTCGGCCGCGGCGAGTGGGTGGCGCAGCCGAACCACGCGGCCGGCTTCGCGGACCACTTCGGGCGCCTCCAGATCAGGCAACGCGCCGGCCGCGAAGAGTTGCCCGCGCACGATGTCGGTCCGGACCGGCAGGTAGTCGCGCAGCAGTCGGCTGACTTCGCGCCGCCAATCTCCCCGACCGAGCGGTCCGGTCACGGGCTGGCCCTGTTCGTCGAGCCGGGGCGGGATGCCCATCCGGAAGCTGTGCGGCACGTCGCCCCAGCGTGCGGATTCCGCCAGGACCGCGGATTCGATCTGCCGGGTCCGGGCGAGGAACCGGTCGGTCACCGCTTTGGTTTCGAACACGCCGCCGGCTCCAAAGTGGCGCTGAACGCGATCGGCAACCCGGAGGCGGAACTCCGCATTCTCGAGGCATTGCTGCCACAGCCATTGGGGGCTGCTCGTGCCCACCGTTTCGCCGGTCTTGAAGGGACCGAGACGGTTTTCGCCCGGATCGAGCAGGGTGTGTTCAGCGTCCCACACGAAAAAGCGGAACCCGAAGCGTCCGTCGCGCGGCCGGATCGCGTGGAAATTGTTCGGGTTGCGGTTGTCGGCGAAGGCGCTGATCGGGGCGTCGAGATTGCCGCCCCAGAAGATGACGAGCATGTAGTCAATGAGGTTGTCCACGTCGAGCAGCGCCTCGCGGCCCGGATCACGCGAACCGTCGGGGTTGCAGCCTTGGAGCGCGAAGTAGTCGGCGTTGTCCCGGAGCCCCTTGGCCGCGCGATCGTAGAGCCGGGTCCATGCGGCCGTGTCCCCGTCGGTCGCGATGACCTGATACGTGCTCTCGCGGGTCGTGAAGCCCGAGTCCACCTTCACCACGTCGTAGGCGTCCTTCTTCCCGCCGAAATGGGTCGCGGCATAGGACGCTTCCGGACGTTCGCAGGTGTTGAAGAGACCCCAGTATTGGCCGTTGAGGTAAAGATGGCAGAACTCCCCGCGCGCGGCCGGGTGACCCATGGCCCGCTGCAGATCGCGGTTGAACTGGTCACGCACGAACACGCCGCGATGATCGCCGGCCAGGCTCCACGAATAGTTCTGCGCGGTCCGAAGATCGAAGGAATCGAAGCTCCTAACGCCCTCCGGACCGAACACGGGGAACTTGAGTTTGCCCTCGCCGTAGTCGTCGCGGAAGAAGATCCGGAAAGCGTGCTTCGGATTCAGGGGCATGCGGCTGAACCCGCCGCGGATGCGCACGCCGCAGTCTATCTGGAAGTCCTCGCCGCCGTCGGCCGGCAGGTATTCCAGCGACATCTCGCGTTCCGATTCGCGGCCCTGTTCGCCGGGGTTGGAATAGACGCCGCGCGCCGCGCCGAACATTGAATCCAGGTCAGTCACCAGCGAGAAACTGGGCAACGCCCGCAAGCCAGCGAGCAGTTCCGCGCGGGTGGCCGGGTCGTTCACCACGCGGGGATCCATCCCGTAGTCCACCTGGTTCTTGCCCCACGCGAACGGGAACCCTTCCGGCGGCAGGCCGTCCGGGGACTGCTGCACGACGTCCTCGGGAAACACAAAGCTGTGGGTCTTGATGCGGGAAGAGTTCAGGCCGTCCTTGAACGCCGCCGCGCGGAGCACCGTGGTTCCCGTGATCCGGATCGGCCCCGAATAAACCTTCCCGAGGTTGGCCGTGGGCTTCGAGCCGTCCGTGGTGTAGCGAATGGTGGCACCCGCGGTTTTCGAGGTGAGCGTCAGTTCGAAGGGAGCGCCAAAAAGGCCGCGCTTGCGGCTGAACTTCACCTCCGCCACCTCGGGCGTCTCAGGGTTGCCCTTGGCGGACTTGCCAGCGGCAGATTTCGCCGTGACCGCGGGCGCCGGCGTTTCCGCGGCGACACCGCGGTGAGACTGGATCGTAACAATCAGCAGCAGGCACAGTCGGACGATTCGGAACATGGAGCGAAAGGGGGAAAGGGGTTGGGGGAAGACGTCGGTCAGCGTTTTTCGGCCCGGCTGGCGCGAATACGGGCCAGCTCTTCGGCGCTGGCCCGGCCATCACCGTCGGCATCGAATTTCAGGAGTGCCTGGGAGGCTTCCAGGTATTCGGGCTCGCTCTTGGACTGGTCCTGAGCCATCCGGCCCGCGAAAAACGCCGGCACGCCGGTGATTTTGCCTTTGCCGACGTCCGCCAGCATGGCCGCCTTCTCGGCCTTGCCCAGGATGCCGTCTTTGTCGGCGTCGTAGGTTTCGAGGAGTATCTTCGTTTCGGCATCCCATGCGACCTTCCACTCCGCCGGCTGCATTTCGCCGTCCTTGCTGGCGTCATACTTGGCGAGGAACTCGGCGGGCAGCGTGTAACCGGCCCCCCGGCTGCGGCGGGCCTGCTGGCGCGTGAGGCGCATCTTCTCCCGCTCACCGTCGTCCAGACGGCCGTCGTGATTGGCATCGAATTCCTTCAGCAACTCCGCCCGCCGCTGATCAAACGAAACAGGCGGCTCGGCGGCCTCGCCAATAACACCGGGGAGCAGCGCCAGGACAGCCAGGGCGACGCAACGTGGGGAACAGGGGCGGTAATGGTTCATGGTGCTTTTGGAGTTCTTCAAATCATGGCACGACGACTTCGATCCGGTGGATTTCCAGTCCGGCATCGTCAATCACGGTGAGGGCGTAAATGTCGGTGACTTCCAGGCCGGCAGGCGAGGACGAAAGCTCCGGATGCAGCGGCCGAAAGGCGGACACCGGCAGGTCCACGGTCCAGGGATCGCCTGCCGGGCCGAGCCGGGCCGGCGGCACGTCCACTTCAAACTTGCCGGCGAACACCCCGCGCATGCGCTGCGTGCTGAAGCCGAAGCGCACGGTCTTGTCCCGAAGGGTTCGGCCGTGGAAACGGACGCGCGTCTCCGCCCGTAGTTCCAGGGGACGCCCCACCGTCTGAAAGGGGGACACGGACACGGCGTGCAGGAGCACCGGTGGACGGTTCGGCAGCGGCCACAGGAGCGGCACGGCCCCCAGGCGATTCGTGCCAAAGGTGCCGGAAGGCAGCCGGCGGCCGAGGATCACGGCGGTGCCCTCGTCGAGGTCGCATTGCCAGGTGGAAACCGGGGCGGGCTGCGGCGTCGCCACCGGTGGCGCCGGGGCGGAGAGTTCGATGCTGGCCTGAAAACCACCGGCAACCTCCACCGGGTCGGATTGCAGCGGGTGCCGGACCTGCGCCCGCCCCTGGTTCACGCGCAGGATCGTTTCCACCGCCGTGGCTTGAAGGTCGAACTGCGCCTGACCCGCCTCGACCACCGAGGTCGGCGTCTGGACCACCAGTGGGGCGGACCCGGCTTGGGCGGCGGGACTATGCCAAAGGTTCCCCCGCAGCAGGTTCACCCGCGCGGCAGCGGGCGACGATTCGAGCAGGCGCAACGCCGAATGTCCCGCCACGGTAAGATGGGAGCCATCCCGCAACTCCAGCTCAACCCAGGCATCGCACGAGCGCGTCTCGATCATGTCGCCGGCCCGCAGGCGCACGCCCGCCGGCAGCGGCTGTTCCGCCGCCCCGCGGGCGCCGAACACGCCGCTCGTTCCGGTGACCCGAATGACCCGCGCCAGTTCGCGTCCCCCGCTCGGGCGCGACCACAACGCGGCGACACCGATTGCCAGAATCACCAGGGCCGCCGCCGCCCAGGGCCAGATTCGCGGAGTCGGCCGGGGAAACGGAACGATCGTGGGGTCCTCCCCCCGGGCCGCGGCCGTGCGCTCGGCATCGGAAAATAGCACCGCCTCCTCGGCCAGCGTCCGCAAGGCGGCCCGCGCCTGCGGGTCGGTGCGCAGTTCCTGTTCGAGCTGATGGCGTTCCTCGGCGGTCACGCGACCGTCCAACAGCCGGAGAAGTCGTTCAGGCAGGGGGGCGTCGGTTTTCATGGGGCCTCCTCCCCGGCTTTGGCCAACCGGCCTTCCACGCACTGGCGCAGGCTGCGATGCAGACGCGAGAGCCGCTGGTAAACCGCGTCCAGGCCCACACCGATCCGGGCGGCGACCTCCTCGCAGCTGTGGCCGTCATGGTAGCGCAGGCGCAGCAGCTGCCGGGCTTCCGCTGGGACGGCCCGGAGGCACTCGATCAGCGCCTCCAACCGTGCGCCGCCCGCCGGTGCGGCCGCCTGCCAATCGCGGTCCAGCAGGTCCAGCACCGACTCGTCCATGCCCAAGGACTCCCTTCGGTGCCGGCGGAGCCAATCCATTCCCTCCCGCCGGGCGGTGATGAAGGCCCACGACAGCAGCGCCGCCTCGCTCTCAAACTCGCCCCGGCCGGTCATCGCCTTGAGCGTGACGTTCTGGAAGATGTCCTCCGCCGCGTGCGCATCGCGGACCACGAGCCAGGCCGCCGCCGAAAGGCGGGTGCGGGCCTGCATCAGGCAGTGGAGGATGTCCTGTTCGGAGAGTTTCATGGAACGTGGGCCGGCGCGGCGGCGCCACCGTGGGCCTGGCCAGTGCGCTTCCGCCACTGGGCGTTGAAGTCATCCGCCACCAGCAGCACGCACGGCACGAGCAGCAGGGTGATCACGGTGCCAAAGAGTATGCCAAAGCCGAGCGAGACGGCCATCGGGATCAGGAACTGCGCCTGGAGCGACTTGGCCAGCATCAGCGGCGCGAGGCCCGCGAAGGTGGTCGCGGAGGTCAGCAGGATCGGTCGGAACCGCCGCGCGCCGGCCTCGAGCGCCGCCTCACGGAGCGTCCTTCCCGCGGCGCGCCGCTGGTTCACGTAGTCCATGAGCACGATGGAGTCGTTCACCGCCACACCCGCGAGCGCCAGCATGCCAAACACGGACAGGTAGGACGGCGTGACGCCGAGCAGGAGGTGCCCAGCCAGCGCGCCGATGACGGCGAAGGGAATTGCCAGCATCACGAACAGCGGCTGCAGCAGGGACCGGAACGGAATCGCGAGCATGGCGTAGAGCGCCAGCAGCAAGGCGCCGCTGCCGAGCACGGTGCGCCGCCGCGCTTCCTCGGCCTCCGCCACCAGCCCCTTGAACTGAAAGCTGAACTCGCCCCCCTCCCGGCAGAGTTCCCGGAGCCTCGGCTCCAACGACCGGGCCAGCGCGAGCAGGTCCACCGTCTCGTCCACCGGCTGGGCGCCGATGCGGATGATCTCGGCCTTGTCGTTGCGCTCGACGAAGGACGGCGCCTTGGTGAAGCGCACGTCCGCAACGGTGGCCAGCGGGACCTCGGCGCCGCGCGGCGTGCGGATCTTCATCCGGTCGAGCGTGTGCAACGTCTCCCGATGCTCGCGCGGCAGCCGGACCATCACGCGCAGGTCATCCACGCCGCGCTGCACGCGCTGGGCTTCCTCGCCGTAGAACGCCTGCCGGATCTGCCGGGCGAGCAGGGCCTGGGTGAGTCCCAGTTCGGCGGCGCGCGGGCGCAGGCTGATTTCGAGCTCGTCCTGCCCGTAGTTGATCTGGGCCCAGGCGGTCTGGATGCCCGGCTGGCTCTGGAGCAGCTTCTTGATCTCCTCGGCCACCCCGGCCTTCTGGGGCGAAGTGGGGCCGCGCAACTCGAGGTGCAGGCTCTCGTCCGCATATTCCCGGCCGGCTTCCAGGGATTGTTCCGCGATGATGCGGAACGTGACGGCTTCAGGAATGGGACCGACCAGTTCATTCCAGCGCTTCGAGATCTGGGAGTTGCGCGGGCCTGGCGCCGTGCGGTCGCCGGGGTCCATGATTTCCACCGAAATGGCGCCGCGCGAACGGTCAAAACTGCGGCCGGCCGAGTAGCCGCCGGCCACGAGAGAGACGTTGCGCACGAGCGACTCGCCGGTGCCGGGGTCCACGAATTCCTTCCGGAGCTGCTCCACCGCCGCCCCCAGCCGGTCCATGTAGCGCGAGGTGACCTCGAGCGGCGTGTCATCGGGCAGGTCCAGGATCGCCGTGATGCGCATGGTGTCCACGGAGGGGAACGAGACGAACTTCATGCGCCCGCCCGCGATGTAGCCGGCCATCAGCAGGGCGAGCGCCAGGAAGCCGCTGATCACGGTGTAGCGATGGCCGGCCGCCCAGTTCAAGGCCGGCTGATAGACCCGCTGCACGAAGCGCTCCAAACCGGCCGCCACCCGGCCTTGGAACCGGTCGAAAGCGCCCGTGCCCCGGGTCAGCCGCAGGTGTTTCAGGTGCGCCGGCAGGCAGAGCTTGGATTCGGTGAGCGAGAACAGCAGGACGGGAATGACGACCGGCGGGATCTGTTTCGCGAAGTCGCCCCAGGTCCCCTCGAAGAAAAACATCGGCACGAAGGCGATCACCGTCGTCAGCACGCCGAATGTGACCGGCACCGCCACCTCCTCGGTGCCGTCAATCGCCGCCTCCAGCGGGGGCACGCCCGCCTGCATCTTGGCATACACGTTCTCCCCCGTGACGATCGCGTCATCCACCACCATGCCCAGCACGAGGATGTAGCCAAAGAGGCTCATCACGTTCGCGGTGACGCCCAGCCAGGGCAGGAGCAGGACGGACCCCGCGAACGCCACCGGGATTCCCGCGACGATCCAGAACGCCAGCATCGGCCGGAGGAACAGGCCCAGCACCAGCAGCACGAGCAGCGCGCCCTGGGCCATGTTCGAAGTGAGCGTGCTCAGGCGTTCGCGGATGACCTTCGACTCGTCGCTCCAGACGAAGAGCTCGATGCCTTCCGGAAACCGGGTCCTCGCCGCGGCCACATAGGCGCGCACTTGGTCCGAGATGGCGATGGCGCTCTCCTTTCCGGTGCGCATGACCTGCACGAACAGCGCGGGCCTCCCGTTGAACTCGATGCGCTTCACGTCCTCCTCGAAACCGTCGCGGATGCGCGCCACGTCGCCGAGCAGCACTTCGGCGCCGTTGGCCGCGCGGATGGGCACCCGGGCGAACTCCTCGTCCGTGTAGGCCTGGCCGCGGGTGCGCACGATGAGCGTGCCGCTGCGGCTTTCGATGGCGCCGGCCGGCAGATCGATCGAGAAGCGCCGGATGGCGTCGGCGAGATCCTGGAAGGACAGGTTGAAGGCCTGGAGCCTTTCCGGATTCGCCTCCACGGCGATCTCGTAGCGGCGCGCGCCGTCCAGCGAGGCCCGGCTGAGTCCGGGCAGTTCGAGCAGGTCGTCCTGCACGCGGCGGGCGACCTTGCGAAGTTCCTTCGGGGTGAGCCTCCCGGTCACCGCCACGGTGAGCACCGGGATGAAGTTGCCCGACTCCGGGATGAAGACGCGCGGCCGCTCCGTCTCGGAGGGGAAGGTGGTGATGGCGTCCACGCGGGCCTTCACATCGTCCATGATCTTCTGCGCGTCGGCGCCTTTCTCCAGCTGGAGGTAGAAGCGCGCGAATCCGCGCGAGCCGTCGGCGTTGAGCTGCTTGATCCCCTGCACGCCTTCCAGCGCCTCCTCGACCGGGATGAGGATGGCGCGCTCCACATCCTTCGCCGTGGCCCCGCGATACGGCATCTCGATCATCACGGTGTCCCAGCTCAGGGCCGGGGTGACTTCGAGCGGGACGCGGTAGAACGCCGTGTAGAGGCCGCCCAGCAGGATGGCCAGCATCAGAAAGTTCGCGGCGATGCCGTTCTTGGCGAACCAGCGGATCATGGCTTGGCCGGGGAACGAGGGGTGGCGCCGGGCGCGTTCGTCGTCGCGGCGGGAATGTCCGGGATGACCTCCACCTTGGCCCCCTCGGGCGCATAAACTAGGTGCGTGGTGGCGACCAGGTGTTCAGCCGGGACGGCTTCCGCCGGCACCACGAGGTGTTCCTCATCGGACCAGACGGGAGTGATCCGCCGCGACGTGAGCGTCAGCTTCTCGCGGTGCACGAAGTTCACGAGATTCAGTTCCCGCACGGCGTCGCGGGGCAGCGCCACGACATTGGTCAGCACCCGTCCGCGAATGAGGCCGGTGACGGGGTGGCCGGGCCGCAGGGGCGGCTGCCCGGAATCCAGGCCGAGCGGGTCTGGCACGCGCACCACCACGATTGCCTCCAGGGAGCTTTCGTCCAGCGCCCCTTCGGTGCGCACGACAAACCCCTGGCGCCGCATGGCCGAGGCCGGATCCAGCGAATCGGTCAACGTGACCTCGACCGCGGTTTCGGGTGCCGCAGGCGCAGGGGCCTGGCCGCGGCGACCCGGGGTCGCCAGCTCCATGAGCCGCAGGTCGCGCACCGCCACGGGCAGGCGCACTTCCGCCTCATCCACCGAAAAGACGCTCCCCAGCGCTGTGCCCGGACCGACCAACAGTCCCGGCCCCGCCATACGGCGGCGCACGCAACCGTTGAACGGCGCCCGGATCCGGGTGCGCTCAAGGTCGCGCCGGGCCCGTTCCAGCTGGGCGGCGGCCGCGTTCTCCTCGGCCCGGGCCTGGGCGAGCGTGGCTTCCGTAACCTCCGCCTGGGCTACGGGGAGCAACTTGTCCTTCAACAGGTCCTCGTTGCGACGATGGCTCAGCAGGGCCAGTTGCCGGGCCGCCTCCGCGCTCCGCAAACGGGCCTCGGCCAGCGCGATCGCGGTGCGATAGTCCTCGTCCTCGAGCTCCAGCAGCACCTCGTTCGCCGCGAAGAACGAACCGTCTTCGAACTGGGCGCTCACCCGGGCCACCCGGCCGGACAGCTGCGCGCTGAGGGTGATCTCCTCCCGGGCCCGCACCACGCCCTGCGCCCGCAAGACCGCCGGAAAGTCGCGCGGCTGGACGGCCAGCACCCGGGTCCGCACTGCCTGTGACTTGGCCGGCGGCAGCCGCGGCTTGGCGGGCGCACGCTGCAGCAGGAAGAACCCCGCCAAGCCCAGAGCCAGGCAGCCGACCACCCCCACCCAGCGCCGAGCCGGACGCGGGGACGGGGAATCGGCGGCTGGCGGGCGACCGGATTCGGGGGGCGGCATTACGTTTTCAGTTTGCGAGGTCAGTGCCGGAGAAACGCGCCACCCCGCCAAGTCCTGACAGCGAAGTTTTCGGACAGGCTTTACGGCGCCTTGGACTGGGCAAGCGCAGCTTCGGCATCCGCCAGCTCCTCTTGGCGCCGGCCGTAGCCGTGTTGCTTGATCAGCGCGCGGGCCTTGGCGAGTTCGGCCTTGGAGTCAACGCCCGCAATCGAACCGCCGCCCGCCGCCGACTGACTATTTGCCTATGAAGACTGAAGACCGATGACTCGAGTGACGCGGGGTTGATTGTTGGCGTGCGCGTGGGGACGAGGTCTCCAAAAAGACCGGTATGGCGTGGCGTCTCTGGCCGCAAGGAGCCGGGACAGGCCCGCGGGCGAACCCGTTCAGGCCTTCTGGCGCTGCTCCGGCTTGGGCACGCTCTTGCGGGTGTAGGGCGTGTGCAGGTTGAAATAGATGCCGCACAGGGGCCGGGGACCGTCCGTCTGGCTGAGAATGATGGTCACGTGCCGGTCGAGGGCGATGCCGTGGCGCATTTCGGGGGCGCGGTTGAGGTAGGCATTGATGGCCTTGCTCATCAGCGACTGGAGCGAGCTCTCGCAGTCATCCGGCAGTTTTTCCAAGCACACGATGTGGCGCTCGTAATTCCTGAGCGCCGCCGCCACTTCGGGCGCAAACGTGTCCACGGTGATTTCCACGGGGCGGAACCTAGTGGGCCAAAAGCGACAGGCAAGGGTTGGTGAAGAGCAGAAGACGGGCGGCCCGGACTCCGGATTCGAGATCTCTTTCCGCGGTGGTGCAAATTGCCGAAGCGGGTTTGCGTTTGCCCCGGGCGCTTCGCATCGTTGCCGCCTGTGAATCCAATCCGGTTGCTGCTGTGGATGTCGTGGGCTGCGTTGGTCCTGCCGGGAAGCGGCTGGGCGGCCAAACTGACCAACCAGCCGCCGGCGGATGTCTTCGTGGTGCGGCCGCTCGAGTGGATTCCTCCCTTCAGCAGCCCGAGGCCGGTGCCGGCGCACTTCCCGCGTGAACAGCCGGCCGCCGCGGTGGAGCGGATGGTCTTCGGCGATGGCCGGCTCTGGCTGGTGGTCCGCCCAAGGTTCGACACCAACACTCCCGTCGGGACGGGGCGGCTGTGGGTGTTCACGCCGGAGATGAACCGGTTGGAGATCGTCAAAGGCGCTCTGACCAACAACGTCATCACCGACCTGCTCAGCCATGAAAGGCAGCTCTGGCTGTCGGCGGTCGGCGGCCTTGGGACGATTGAGACCGGCACGTTCGCAGTGACCGGTTACGACCGAAGCAGGGGTCTGCTGGCGAGCGAGTTTGTCGGCCTGGGTTTCGTCGAGGGCGCCGTGGCGGCGTTTGCGGACAACGGGACCCTGTTCACCAAGCCGGTCGATTCGGCGAGTTTTACCCGACTGACCGGACCGGCACCTCGCTTCCTGGGGCGTGAGCCGGGAGCGCGGGCCGTTTTCGCCGCCTCAAAACAGTGGGTGCTCGCCGGTGAGGGCACGAATGTTGTGTCGCGTCATGTTAAGTCGCCGAACTGGCTGAGCCTGGGTGGTGAACTGGATCGGGGTTCCCCGCGGCTGGTGCCGGCGCAGATCCGCTGCGCGGCCGGCGATGGTGAAGGGACCTTTTGGATCGGAAGCGACGCGGGCTTGCACTCGCTGGATTCGGAGACGGGTCAGGCCAGCAGCCAATTCGCGCCGGTGCCGGTCCGGGTCGCCGGTGGCTTGGGCGTCACGGCGGCTCCGGGATTTCAACTGACCGCCACCGCTTACCGTCAGGCCGACGAGCGCGTGATGGGCGGAATCCGGGAACGCATGCGGGATCGGGCAAGGCGCGCCCGCGCGAGGCAGGAAGGCCGACCGCTGGGCAACTGGATGAAGCCGAGCAGCCGCCTGCCCGGGGCGGTCACGGCGGTGCAGCCCGATGGCAAATGGCTTTGGGTGGCGTGTGCGGATCCGGCCGGACGAGGGCGTAGCCGCGTGTTGCTGTTGCACCGGGCGTCGCGTCGTTGGGTGGGCTGGTTTCCGCTGGGGCAGCTGGTGCGCAGCCTCGCGGCCAATGGCCGGTTTCTCTGGGTGGGCATGGACGATGCCGCGGGAACTGGCGGCCCGGTGCTCGCGGCGGTGGACAAGTTGCCGTTTGTTTCGGTGCCGCCGGGACGCTGGGTGCCGGAAGCGGTGACCGAAGATGATCTGGGGCCGAGGCTGGCGGCGCTGCCCGTCAAGGAACGGGCCGTCCATGCGTTCTTTGGCGAGGGATCGGGGAGGGTGGCCGAGTTGCTGGCGCCGGACGGCGAGCCGGTGCCGAATGCCGATGCGGAATCGCTGTTCCTGCTCGCATTCGCGCATGACTCGGTGGGTCTGAATCAGCCGGCACAGATGGAGCGATTCATCGCCCGCCTGCAGCAGGAATATCCCCGGAGTCTCTTCACGGAACTGGCGCTCAAGGTTCGACCACGCGGTCCGGTGCCGGCACCGGAGCCGGTCGCAGCGGCGCTCGAGGTCGCGGAACCCGAGACTCCCGAAGCGGTGCTGCAACGGCGGGACCTGAACGGCGACGGCAAACTGAATGCCGTGGAACTGCGGCTATGGCGAGGACCCGAACTGAAGCTGACCGACTTCGACCGAGACGCGGACGGCAAACTGGACTTGGGCGAGGTAACGTTGTTGCTGAAGGTGGCAAAACCGTAGGCCCGTTGGCCCGCAATTGTGGCCGATTCGGCGACGCAGGGACGATCTTTGCGAATGGGCCCGAGGTTTCAGGAGCCGTTGCCATAGGCGCCGGACGGCAATCGACCGTGCGTGCGGGTGACTGACGGAAGCTCGGATTTGCCGTGACGCCCGCGGGCTGGCAGGATTTGCCCATGCCGATTTACGTTTACGAAACCGTGTCCGAAACGCCCGGAGTCCAGACTAGACGGTTTGAAGTGAGGCAGTCGATGAACGATCGCCCACTGACCCATGATCCGGAGTCCGGACTGCCCGTCCGGCGCCTGATCTCGGGCGGCTATCTCATGCTGAAGGGCGAGGAAGCCACGTCCGGTTGCGAGAATGGCGCGTGCGATATGCCAAAGCCGCAGCATTCGTGCGGTTCCGGTTGCGGCTGCTTTGCTGGCAACTGACCCATGAACCTGCCGCGCCGTCCCCGCCGTCTTCGCCAGACACCGGCCGTCCGGGAGATGGTGCAGGAAGTCCGCTTGCATTCGTCGGACTTCATCGCGCCCTTGTTCGTGCAGGAAGGGCAGGGGGCACCCCAACCAGTTGGCTCAATGCCGGGAGTTTTTCGGCTGTCGTTGGCCGGTCTGGTCGCCGAATGCCGCGAATTGGCAGCCTTGGGCATGCACGGAGTCGCCCTGTTTCCCGTGACCCCGACCGAGCGGAAGGATGCCCAGGCCCGCGAGGCGTTGAACCCCGATTGCCTCGTGCTGCGAGCCGTTCGGGCAGTGAAGGCCGCGGTGCCGGAACTGGTCCTGTTCACCGACATCGCCCTCGATCCCTACACCACCCACGGCCATGACGGCCTGCTAACCGCCGATGGCAGCGACGTGGACAACGACGCCACGGTCGAGGTGCTTGCCCGGATGGCGGTGCTGCATGCGCAGGCCGGGGCGGACTTTGTCGCCCCCAGCGACATGATGGATGGACGCGTCGGTGCGATCCGCCAGGCCTTGGACGAGGCCGGCCAAAGCGGCACCGGCATCATGGCTTACTCGGCCAAGTTTGCGTCTGCCTTCTACGGGCCGTTCCGCGACGCCGTAGGGAGCGCCAGCGCCGCGGGAACCCGGGCGCTCGACAAGCGGACCTATCAACTCAATCCCGCCAATCGCCGTGAGGCCATTGCGGACGCGCTGCTGGATGAGGAGCAGGGCGCCGACCTCCTGATGGTCAAGCCGGCCGGGCCGTATCTCGATGTGCTGGCGGAACTCCGCGGCCAGACCCGCCTGCCGTTGGCGGCCTACCAGGTGAGCGGTGAATACGCCCAAATCCACGCCGCGGCCCAGCTCGGCTGGCTGGATCTGGCAAAGTGCCGCGACGAATCGCTGCTGGCCATCAAGCGGGCCGGCGCGGATTTGATTCTGACGTATTTCGCCAAGGCGGTGGCTGCTTCGAGGGTTAACCTGTAACCGTCATCGGCATGGAAAAGGCGCCCCGTGGGGCGCCTTGTGGTGGCCTCCGCTTTCTTCCGCCGGGTCAGGCAATCATTTCCGCGACGAACGCGCGTTCCTCGACGAGTTCCTTGTTCGTGGCCGCAATCTTCGCCTTCGCGAAGTCGTCCATGGAGTAGTCCTTGATCACCTCGTAGCTGCCCGGCGTGGTGGTGCGCACCGGCATGCCGGCCCAGACGTTGGGATCGAAGCCGTAGAGGCCGTTGGATTTCACGGCCACCGAGTGGATGGCACCCGGAGTGACGAGGCTGCGGACGTGGTCCACCAGCGCGTTGGCGGCCGAAGCCGCGGACGACGCACCCCGCGCGGCGATGATGGCGGCGCCCCGTTTGCCGACGGTTTCGCAGAAGGGTCCCTGGAGCCACGCGTCATCGTTGATGACCGACGCGGCCGGCTTTCCGCCGATGGTGGCGTGGGCAAAGGCCGGGAACATGGTCGGGCTGTGATTGCCGTAGATGAAGATGTCCTTCACCTCGGTCAGGTCCACCCCCGCCTTCTTGGCGAGCTGGGTCTGGGCGCGGTTCTGGTCGAGGCGGACCATGGCGGTGAACCGCTCGGCCGGTAGCCGCTTCGCCTGCGAGGCGGCAATCATGCAGTTGGTGTTGGCCGGATTACCCACCACGGCGATCCGGGCATCGGCGGCGGCCACGGCGTCGATGACCTGGCCTTGGGCGATGAAGATCTTGCCGTTGTCCTTGAGCAGGTCGGCGCGTTCCATGCCGGGGCCGCGGGGCTTGGCACCAACGAGGAGGCACCAGTTGGCGCCCGCAAAACCCACCGCCGGGTCTGAAGTCTGGACGATGCCCTTGAGCAGCGGGAAAGCGCAGTCATCCAATTCCATCGCCACGCCGTTGAGAGCGGCGAGCGCCTTTTCGATGGGTGCCTCGATGAGCTGAAGGATGACGGGTTGGCTGGGGCCGAACATCGCGCCGGAGGCGATGCGGAAGAGGAGGGAGTAACCAATTTGGCCGGCGGCGCCGGTCACTGCGACTCGGATGGGAGAATTCATGTCTTGAAACCGGAGTGATTATCGCGATTCCTCGCCCGCGCGGCAAGGCTGTCCCAAGGGGCGGTATTGGCGGAGGATTTTGACCGGCAACGACGTCATCGATGGTCGCCGCAATCGGTCAGAGAGACTTGGATTGTCATGGCATCGCTCGCGTTTCACATCATGGTGCGGGTCGCGCGTTGGCGCCGCGCTCGCTATCAGGCGAAGTTAAAGCTGCACGCCACACCGGCGCCCGGCCCCGAAACGGAGATCCCGGCGACGCTGCTGGGTTTCTGCGGACAGCGGGATCTTCCCGAGCAAGTCGCGAGCTGGCGTTCGTTTCAGCGCTGGATTGGACGCCCTCGCCGTGTGGTGTTGGTTTCCGACGGGACGCTGGCCGAGTCGGACTTTTCGCTGCTGCGTCGGCTGGAACCCAAGGTTGAATTCAAGACCCTGGCAGAGTTTGGCGGAGCGACGGCATCCGCTGCGATGCAGCGATATGCGGCCAGCCAGCCAATGGGGCGCAAACTTCTGGTGATGCGCGCAATGGATTCCTTGGCCCCGGTCATCTATGCCGACTCGGACATTCTCTACTTCCCGCCGGCATCGGAGGTTGCGGACTCAGGATTCTGGGAGGCCGAGCATCCGTCCTACTTGTTGGACCCATATCCTTCGCTGGACCATCGGCTGGCGACGGCGGAAACGGAGCGAGTGCTGCCGGTCAATGGCGGGTTTGTTGTGGTGCGAAAGCCGTTGGATTGGAGCGAACCAATGCTTCGGTTCGCAGCCTTGGCTGGCGAGCCGGCATTCTTCTCCGAGCAGACACTGTTGCACCTGGCGGTGCGGTTTGCCGGTGGAAAGCCGCTGGACGCGACTCGATACGTGCTTCGCAACGAGGATCAGTGGGCGGCCACGGACTGGTTCGCGGGGCCGGATGTTGCGCTCCGTCACTACATCAGCTCTCTGCGCCACAAAATGTGGCTGCGGAACCTGCGTTAGCGAGTCTTGGCGTAGGCGCGGCAACCGGCGGTCACTTTTTGACCGCAAGCATGGCGAGATCCCACGGCTTGCCCAGGCGGAGATGGCGATCAGCGAGTGCCAGCAGGAGGATCAGCGGCGCCGGAATGTAGGGCGTCTTGGCTCCGCCAACCCTCAGCAAGGGCGCTCGCCAGTAGGCCATGATGGCCCGCATGAGAACGTGGAAGCAGCTTCGGTGGGCCAACACCTCAAAACCCGCTCCCTCCAGGAGGTGCTTGAACTCCTCGACCGTATATCCTTGGCGCGCGTGGTTGGGGTCCCAAGGCGCCGGCGTCTGCGGAACGGAAGCCAGCAGTGTTCCTCCCGTTTTCAGGACCCGGGCAAGTTCCCGCACCGCCGCCTCGTGATCCGGGATGTGTTCAATGACCTCGGTGCACAGGCAGCAGTCAAATTCCGCGTCCCGATATGGCAGGGACGTCAGGGAGCCGGCAGCGATTCTGTGCCGCGGATCGGGATACCGTCGAATCAGACCGGAAGGCATCGTGAGGTCGATGTTTTCAATCCGTGTAACGCCCGGGAACGACTCGATGAGCGGGCAATAAAGCCCCTCGCCACAACCGGCATTGAGGCATTCCCCAGCGAAGGGCCTCTGTGACAGCAGTGCCGCAAGCGTAGGCCGCTGGACAAAAAGTCTGGCACCGTCCGGGTAGCCGGGTTTGATCAGTGGCCACAGAAAGCTGTCCTTGATAAGGCTGCGAAGTCCCATGTGGTGAATGTGGTGTCAGTTTGTCGCAGAATGGCTGGAACCATTCATCCATTTGCCGCCACGGCGGTCGTGGTATCACCTTCTGCCGATGCGGAGGATTTGGCGGCCGCGAGCAGGCGCCCAAACGCGCCGCCCTTTTTCTCCAAGGATTCCCAGGTTCCCGTTTCCACCACTTTCCCCTGGTCCAGCACCACGATCAGGTCCGCGTTCCGGATGGTCGTGAGACGGTGGGCGATGACAATGGTGGTGCGCCCCTTTCGCGCATCTTCCAAGGCGGCTTGGACCTGGCTTTCAGAGTGATTGTCCAACGCCGAAGTGGCCTCATCGAGCAGGAGCAACTGCGGATTCCTTAAGACCGCCCGAGCGATGGTCATCCGCTGGCGCTGGCCGCCGGACAGAAGCGTGCCGCGTTCACCGACTACCGTATCCAATCCTTGGGTCTGTTCCTTCAGCACGTCATCCAGATGGGCGACATGAACCGCACCGAGAACACGGTCGTCGGATGTCTCCGGACTGCCGAACACGATGTTGTTCCGGATGGTGTCATTGAACAGAAAGGCCTCCTGTTCAACGACGCCCAGATTGGCATGCCAGGATTCCGGGGTGAATTCCCAATAGTCGGTGCCATCAACCAGTATCCGTCCCTTGGTTGGCTCGCGGAGACGGAGAAGGAGGCTGGCAAGCGTTGTCTTGCCCGAGCCGGATGCGCCCACCAAGGCCACCGTCTTTCCGGCCGGAATCTCCAGATCGATGCCGTCCAGCGCGATCTTCCCATTCGGATACGCAAAGCACAGGTTTTCGAGGCGGATGGCGCTGCGAATTCCGGTGAACTTCTTGGCCCCGAACGGGCGCTGGGGAAAACGGCTTATCCTGAACCAGGTGACGACCTCATGGACTCCGGCCGCAAAGAAGGTCAGCTGCCCCAAGACTCCATACGTCTGGTTCACCAAGGGCAGCAGGCGAAGCAGAATCAGGCCGATCACCGCAAGCTGAGCAAAGGTAAGGAGACCGTTGCGGATCAGAAAAAGGTAGGCGCCGAGAATCAGCAGCATGATCCCGGCGACCGCAATGGTTTCGGTGAGCGGACCAAGCAACTGGCCGTTGCGGGCATTGGTGAATTCAATGTCCGCGAGTTGCCGGCTGCGGTTCCGGAAGTCCGTCATCACGCTTTCCTGCGCATTCGCCGCCCGGACCACACGGATTCCGGCGAAGATACCGGCGACGAAACCCATGATGCTCTTCTGCGCTTCTGCACGCTTTGCGCCGCCCTTGCCCAACCCCGCCTGAAGCCGGGAGGTGGACAAGCCAATCACTCCGGCGAGCGCGATGGTTGCGAGGGTGAACTGCCACGACATGTAGAGCAGGACCAGGAGGTAAAAGCTCAGCACCGACAGCCGTTGCAGGCAGAGCAGGCTGAATTCGAGGGCCATCTGGGTCCGATAGACCTCCATGGAAAAGACGTTCGCGAGTTCACCCGATTTCCGTGCCTCGAAGACCGAAAGGGGAATGTGGTTGAGCAGCTCGAAGAAGGAATCGCGCAGGTTGCGGGCAACCCGCTGACTGAACCTGACCTGCAGCCATTGGTAGAGAAGGAATACCGAATTCTTGGCAAAGAGCGCGCCAAAGACGAGACCGGCATAAAGCGCGACATAGGTCGCGGTTTCTCGCCCAGGCCAGAGTTTGGGAAGCCAGCTTAGAAATCTGCCTTTCAACGCCTGATCCGGGTTTCCCTGGAGCAATTCCAGCATAGGGATCAGCATCTGCATTCCGATTCCCTCGAACAGGGCTGACGCCCAGGCAGCGACAAGGGCTCCCAGCACCAGCCAACGGTTCGGGCGGAGGTGAGGCCGGAGCGTCCGGATGTCACGTCCCAACTGAGTCAGTTGCTGGCACCACGTCTTAAACATTCAGAATCATCGGTGTCGGACCGTTCGAATCTCCGCGCCGACGTTGTTCGGTTTTGGCAATCGCCGGCAAGACTTGGTTGTGCCGATTGCAACCGAGCGTTCACGAGAGGGGGCACAGGTGAACGCTTGACCACCGCCGGGTGCGGCGCAGCCTGCGTCCGCCAGATGCGATTGCCGGTGAACAAAGACGGCCAGACAAGGGCGGAAGAACGTGCCCGTTCCGACACGCTGAATGCGTGGCGCGGAATGGACGTGAAGGCAGTCGAGCGGGCCTGGAAATCCGGTGAGAAGTCGTTGACCGAATTGCTGCCCAAGGTCTGGGAAAGCCTCCGGCTGGACCAGAAGCTCGCCGAATCCCAGCTGGTGCTGGTATGGAAGCAGGCGATTGATCCTACCGTCGCGGCCCATGCCCACCCAGTGGGACTGGCAAAAGGCACGCTGTTTGTGTCCGTGGACAGCAGTGCGTGGCTATCGGAGATCGTGCGGTATCGGCGGAAGGAGATTCTCGACCGGTTGCAGACGGCGGTGGGGCGGGAAATGGTGCAGCGGATTTCCTTTCGGGTCGGCTAGTCGGCGCGATAACAATCCTCAGCCAGCAAACCCGCCACCGCCCCGCGATGATTGCAAGTAGCCAAAGCAAAAGGCCTTGCATGGCGGCCTCCAAGTTGGGCTTTCCCAATTTCCCTCCGCCCGGCCAAGCTAGCCACATGAACACCCCCGACTTCACCCGCCGCAGTTTCGTGAAAGGCCTGAGCGCCGCCACGTTGGGCGCGCTCGCTGCCGGTTACCCGCGGCAGCTTCTGGGAGCAGAGCAACCCGATAAACTGAGTGCGACCGCCGACACCGTGATCGTCCTGTGGATGGGCGGTGGCATGGCGGCGACGGAAACCTTCGACCCGAAGCGCTACACGCCCTTCACCAGGGGCATGGATCCCAACACGGTGCTCTCCACCTTCCCGTCCATTCCCACGGTCGTTGATGGCATTCGCTTCAGCGAAGGCTTGGAGCGGATGGCCACGGTCATGGACCGGGGCACGCTGATCCGCAGTTACACCGCAGGCGACCTCGGGTTCATCCTGCATTCCCGGCACCAGTTCCAGTGGCACACGGGCTATGCACCGCCCCAGACCGTCGCCTGTCCGCACATTGGCGCGACGATATCCCGGACCCTTGGGCCAAAAAACCCGGCCGTGCCCGCGTTCATCAACATTGGTCAGCGGCTCGACGTGGGGGAAGGCGAAGAACTGAAGGCGTTCACCACCGCAGGGTTCCTTGGCAGCGAGTTCGGACCGTTCAACGTGCCGTTCCCGGACGCTGCCAAGGACGTGGTGACGCCGCCTGGGGGCATGAGTGCGGGACGTTTCGAAAACCGGGACCGGTTCTATCGCCAGTTGGTGGCCGCTTCTCCGGTTGGCCAGCTCGGGAGCGGCTACCAGAAGGATTCGCTTTTGCGGTCGCTCGACAATGCGCATCGTCTTTTGGCGTCACCTGCGGCCAAGGCGTTCGACCTGACCTTGGAGAAACCCGAAATGATCGCGAAATACGTTCCGGGCGGATGGAGTTTCTCCAAACGCCTGGGGGGTGACCAGAACCGTGAGGGAACCTACGAAAAGGCCAACGTGCAGCGCTTCGGGCTGGGCTGTCTGCTGGCCCGCCGGCTGGCCGAGGCGGGGGCGCGCTACATCGAGGTAACCACGGAATACATCCCATTCCTGAACTGGGACACGCATGAGCATGGCCACGAAAAACTGGTGAACATGAAGCTCGCCATCGACGGAGCGATCGCCCAGCTCGTGCTGGACCTGGAGGAGCGGGGGATGCTCGACCGCACCCTTGTGGTCGTCGCCAGCGAGTTCAGCCGCGACATGATTCAGGAGGGCAAGCCCGACAAACCCATCAAGGACCAGGTGCCCGTGCCGGAGCGCATCGAGTCCTTGACCCACTACGGCATGCACCGGCACTTCACCGACGCCGGCTGCGTGCTTCTCTTTGGCGGGGGCATCAAGCGGGGGCATCTGCACGGCATCACGGCCGATGAACGTCCGTGCAAGACGCTCAAAGATAGGGTCGTGATCGAGGACCTGCATGCCACCATTTATCGGGCACTGGGAATCTCCCCGAAGCTCGCCTACGAGATTGAGAAGCGTCCGTTCTACGTGACCCGGGATGGACTGGGAAATCCGATTGCCAGCCTGTTCGCGAAGGAAGTCTGAAATCATTGGTGCGACCCGCGCCGGCCCGAGCTTTCCTCCCGCATGAACATTCCCATCTGTGCGGTGGACGCCTTCGCGACGGAACGGTTTCGTGGCAATCCCGCGGCCGTCTGCGTGTTGCCGGAACCGGCGGCAGCCGACTGGATGCAGCGGGTGGCGGCGGAAATGAATCTGTCAGAAACCGCCTTTGTGGTTCCGCGTCCCAACGGATGGGGGCTGCGCTGGTTCACACCGACGACCGAAGTTGCGCTCTGCGGCCACGCAACGCTGGCTAGTGCCCACGTGCTCTGGGAATCCGGCCGCCTTGCGGCTTCGGCCCCGGCGCGGTTCCTCACAGAACAGAGCGGCATGCTCGTCTGCCGGCGGGAAGGGCAAGCCATCGTGATGGATTTTCCAGCCCGACCGGCCGAATTGATTTCCATCGATCCCTCGGTGTCTAGGGCGCTGGGCGCAGAAGTGGTCTGGCTGGGACGTTCCACCTATGACCTGCTCTGCGAATTGCCAAATGAAGAGGTGGTCCGAAGTCTGAAACCGGACTTGGCGGCACTTTCGGCGAATCCGGTGCGGGGAATCATTGTTACCGCGCGCGGCAGGGAGCGTTTTGACTTCATTTCGCGCTTCTTCGCTCCAGCTGCCGGCGTGCCGGAAGATCCGGTCACCGGGTCCGCGCACTGCACTTTGGCGCCGTATTGGGCGGCCCGACTGGGGAGAAACCGCCTGCGGGGCTGGCAGGCCAGCGAGCGGGGTGGGGAAGTCACGGTGGAGATGGCCGGCGAACGCGTTTGGCTGGGTGGAACCGCGGTGACCGTCTGGCGCGGCGAACTTGTCTGAGCCGGCCGTGGAACAAACAGAATAGCCGCTCCGGTTTCCCGGAGCGGCCATCAGAAGGGCTGCCGCAAGCTCATCCTGCGGAGCCAGACCTTACTTCTTCTTGCCGGAAGCCTTCGCCTTGGCGGCGGCGCGCTTCTCCTCGATCGCAGCCTGGGCGGCGGCGAGGCGGGCGACGGGCACGCGGTAGGGCGAGCAGCTCACGTAGGTCAGGCCCACGCGATGGCAGAACTTGACGGAGTCGGGGTCGCCGCCGTGTTCGCCGCAGATGCCGAGCTTGATACCAGGACGGGTCGCATTGCCCTTCTCGGCCGCAATCTTCACCAGCTGGCCGACACCGGTCTGGTCGATCGAGGCGAAGGGGTTCTTCTTCACCACCTCGTTCTCGGTGTAGGCGCCGAGGAAGGAGCCGGAGTCGTCACGAGACATGCCCAAGCAGGTCTGGGTGAGGTCGTTGGTGCCGAAGCTGAAGAACTCGGCGGTCTGCGCGATCTCGTCGGCCGTAAGGGCGCCGCGTGGGATCTCGATCATGGTGCCGACGGAGTAGGCGATCTTGACCTTCTTCTCCTTTTGCACCTGGGCGGCGACTTCGTGGACGATCGCGACCTGCAGATCGAGCTCCTTCTTGAAGCCGACGAGCGGGATCATGATCTCGGGCTTGGCCTTGAAGCCTTCCTTGGTCGCATCCGCGGCGGCCTCGAGGACGGCGCGGGCCTGCATGCGGGTGATCTCGGGATACTTGATGCCGAGGCGGCAGCCGCGGAAGCCGAGCATCGGGTTGAACTCGTGCAGCTCGTGCACGCGGGCCATGATCTTCTCGACGGGGACGCGGATTTTCCGGGACAGGTCCATCTGCTGTTCCTTGCTGTGGGGCAGGAACTCGTGCAGCGGGGGATCGAGGAAGCGGATGGTGGCAGGATAGCCCTTCAGCGCCTTGAAGATGCCGTGGAAGTCCTCGCGCTGGTAGGGGAGGAGCTTGGCCAGGGCGGCTTCGCGGCCGGCGAGGCTGTCGGCCAGGATCATTTCGCGCATCGCGTCGATGCGGTCGCCCTCGAAGAACATGTGCTCGGTGCGGGTGAGGCCGATGCCGACGGCGCCGAAAGCGATGGCCTGTCGGGTCTGTTCCGGGGTGTCGGCGTTGGTGCGGACGGACAGCTTGGTGGCCTGCGAGCACCACTTCATGAGCTGGACGTAGTTCTTATACTTCTCGGTCTTCTGGGCTTCCTTGTCGTCGTTCAGGAGCCCGGAGATGATCTCGGAAGGAGCGGTCTTGATCTGGCCCGCGTAGACGAGGCCGGAGGTGCCGTCGATCGAGAGGAAGTCGCCCTCCTTGTAGGTCTTGCCGTCGATGGTCGTGGTCTTGGCATCGTAGTCGATGGCGACGCCGGCGGCGCCGCAGACGCAGACCTTGCCCATCTGGCGGGCAACGAGCGCGGCGTGCGAGGAGACGCCACCGCGGGCGGTGAGGATGCCTTCCGCCGCGATCATGCCGCGCAAGTCTTCGGGCGAAGTCTCGACGCGCACGAGGAGAACCTTCTCGCCTTTTTCAGCGGCCACGACGGCGCGCTCGGCGTTGAAGTAGATCTTGCCGGTGGCGGCGCCGGGGCCGGCGGGGAGGCCGGTGGCGATGACCTTGGCCTTCTTGACCTCGGCGAGGTCGAAGATGGGGGCGAGAAGCTGTTCGAGCTGGTCGGCCGGGTTGCGGAGGATGGCCGTTTCCCAGTCGATGAGCTTTTCCTTCACCATGTCGGCGGCGAACTTCAGCGCGGCGGCGGCGGTGCGCTTGCCGTTGCGCGTCTGGAGCATGAACAGCTTGCCTTCCTGGATCGTGAATTCGATGTCCTGGACGTCCTTGAAGTGCTTCTCGAGGGTCTTGCGCACGGCGAGCAGCTCCGCGTAGCTCTTGGGCATGACATCCTTGAGCTTGAGCACGGGCTCCGGGGTGCGGACACCGGCGACGACGTCTTCGCCCTGGGCGTTGACGAGGAATTCGCCGTAGAACTCGTTGGTGCCGTTCGCGGGGTTGCGCGTGAAGGCGACGCCGGAGCCGGAGGTTTCACCGGTGTTGCCGAACACCATAGCCTGCACGTTGACGGCGGTTCCCCATTCGGTGGGGATGTTGTATTTGCGGCGATACACGATCGCGCGGTCGTTCATCCAGGAACTGAACACGGCACCAGCGGCGCCGCGAAGCTGGTCCCACGGACTGTTCGGGAACACCTTGCCGGTGCGTTCCTTGACGAGCGCCTTGAAGCGTTTCACCAGCTCCTGCTGGTCTTCGGCGGTCAGGTCGCTGTCCACGACATCCTTGTGATACTTCTCGTGCTTGAATTCGTGGATGACCGTCTCGAACGGTTCATGATCCTCCCCTTCGCGCTTTTGCACGCCGAGCACCACGTCGCCATACATCTGGATGAAGCGGCGGTAGCAGTCCCAGGCGAACCGCTCGTTGCCCGTGGCCTTCACGAGCGCGAGCACGGTCTGGTCGTTCAGGCCGAGGTTCAGGATCGTGTCCATCATGCCCGGCATCGAATCGCGGGCGCCGGAGCGGACGGCAACGAGGAGCGGCATGCCAGAGGTGGCGCCGAACTTCGTGCCCATGATCTTCTCCATGTTGGCCACGCCGGCCTCCATTTGGGCCTGGAGTTCCTTGGGATACGTCTTTTTGTGGGCGTAGTAGTAGGTGCAGACCTCGGTGGTGATCGTGAATCCCGGAGGGACGGGGAGTCCGATGCGGGTCATTTCGGCGAGGTTGGCGCCCTTGCCGCCGAGGAGGGCCTTCATGGTCCCGTCGCCGTCGGCTTTTTTGTTGCCCCAAGTATAAACGTATTTCGGTGCTTTTGGCATAACTGCAGTCTGTCTTTTGTGGAAATCAGGCGGCAAACCGCCGGAAAAGTGAGCCGCGACGCTAACAGGGGCGGGGGAAGCGTCAACGGGGAGAAATTTTCGGAGCTGGAAAGGGCGGCGGGGACGTAGCACGGGCTGGGGACACGATCTGATAGAAGCGGAGCTCGGACATCCGGTCGGTGACAGTGACGGTCCGTGGGGCGCCGTCCGCGATGAACGGAACGAACAAATGGGTGACCTGCGCTGGCGTTTCCCCAACGAGCACCGAATAGGATTGGCCGGCAGCGGCTTCGAACCTAAGGTGGAACGATCCGTCCGGATCTACATGCGTCTTAACTGCGAGCGGGGGATCGGCGACCCGTGGGTTTCGTCCGGCTTGAAATTCGCCCAAATTGGACAACCCGTCGCCGTCCGGGTCGAGGGCCGCATCCCCGGCAGAACCGGGATTCAGGCCGAAGCGGGCTTCCCAGCCATCCGGCAACCCGTCGCCGTCGGAATCGGAATCGCTCTGGTTGGCGGCACCCGGAGTCACCTTGGACAGGACTGCGAGAAAACTCCCGCCGTCCGGCAACCGGCCAGCCGATTGTCCGGCGGGCGCCACGTTCAGGGTGACCTCATCCAGCACCAGCCCGGTCGCACTGAGCAGCCGCAGCGGAGTGGCTTCGACCTTCAGACTCCATCTGGTATTGGGAACCACGTCGGGCGCCTGCGGATCTGCTGCGATCACCAGCCAATGAAAGGGAGCGATGAATCCGGCGGCCGGGAAGGAATGGACTAAGGCGGCAGCGGCATCGCCCGTGATGGTTAATTGGCAACCCGCCAAGTCCACCGGCAGCGAGGCCGGATTGTGGAGTTCAATCCAGCCGGCGCTCAGGGCGTCGTTGAATTTCCACTCGTTGATCCGGGCCTGGCCAACTTCGGCCAAAGCGGCTGCGATTCCATTCGCCGAGCCGGGCGAAGGTTGGGCTTGGAGCACCCACCGGTCTCCGATGCGGCCGATGCTCTCCGCCGGCAATTGGAAACCGTAATCGAGCGCATCGACGAGCGCTCCGGCCTGATCACGGAGTTCAATCCGCCCTCCCGCAGACGGAAATGTCAGCCGCATTGAATCGCTGGTGATGAACTGGAAATCGCCTGGCCCGATCACCGAATCCGGGCCGAAGGTCCACGCCTGGGGCGGCGTGGTGCTGGGAACCCGAATACTCCAGCCGGCGAGGTCCACCGGTTCTGCCTCGGCGTTGGCAAGCTCCAGCCAGCCAGCGGGGGCGTTGGCCAGCAGTTCATTGAGCCGCACGACCGCCGCTCCGGCCGGCGGGAGGCCGACGACCGCCATCAACATTCCGGCTGTGACCCACTTCTTCACGGCGGAACTTCAGGTGCCAAACGCCTGGCGCAGGTAACGCAGACTCTCGCGGGCGATTACCTCGGGGCCTTCCTCAAACTGGAACACCTCCACGGAAACATGCCCGACATAACCCACTTCCTTCAGCGCCGCAGCGATCGGATAGAAATCCACTTCGCCGAACCCGGGTCCCTTGAGATTGGCGTCGTTGGCGTGAAAATAGGCAAACTTGCCGGCAGATTCCCGGATGATCTGCGGGATTGGTTTCGGCTCCGAACACATCGCCTTCACGTCCAGCATGATCTGAAACGCCTTGGAGCCGGCCTGTTCGGACAGGGCGACGGTGTCGGCAGCGGTGTTGAGAAAATTCGTTTCGCTGGGCGCCAACGGTTCGAGGCAGATGGTGATGCCGTGCCTTTCCGCCAGGGAAATGGACCGGGCAAACGAATCGAGGCAGTGCTTGCCGGCTTCGGTGGCCGTAACGCCCGGAAGCAGATCGCGACGCTTCGGTGAGCCGAAAATCATGAATTTTCCCCCGAGGTCCGCGCAGAACTCGATGGCTGCCACCAGGTAGTCGCTGGTCCGGGCGCGCACCGTTGGGTCGGGGTGAGTCACATAAAACCCCTCGGTGTAGGCGAGCACCCAGTGGATGCCCGAAATGGCGATGCCGGCCCGTTCCGCGGCGGAACGGACTTCCCGCCGGGTGCCAGCCGAAATGTCGGTGACCAGTGGACTGAAGGTGAACGGTGCAATCTCGATCGCCTCATAGCCGGTCTCCCGGGCAAAGGAGCAGGCTCGGTCGAACGGCCAGTCCTTGAAGATCTCATTGCAGATGGTGAAGCGCACGGGGCGAGCCTACCACCGTCACGGAAACGGGGCACCTGAATCCTCCGCTTCGTCGCTTGCCGCCATACCGCCTCCACGGCTTTGCTTACCGGATATGAAGCCGCTGCTGCTGTGGGGGACATTGCTGGCACTGGGACTCCGGTCGTGGGCCTGGGACTACGAGGGCCATCGCCTGGTCAACGACATCGCGCTGGCCAGTCTGCCGACGAATTTCCCGGCATTTGTCCGCGAACCGGCGAACGCGGAGCGCATCGCGTTTCTCGCCGGCGAGGCGGACCGTTGGCGCAATACGAGCGAGTTGGGGCTCAAGCATGTCAACAACCCGGACCATTTCCTCGATCTGGAAGATCTGGCGCCGCTCGGCCTGGAGCTCACCAACGTCAGTGCGTTTCGCCATGAATTTGTTGCGCAGGTCGCGCTCGCCCGGGCCAAGGACCCGGCCAAGTTTCCTCCCACCGACCCGCTCGTGGACCAGGACCGGACCAAGTGGCTGCCCGGGTTTCTCCCTTGGCGGATCAACGAGGACTATGCCCGGCTCAAGTCCGCCTTCAGCTATCTCCGCACCTTCGAGAAGTTCGGCGGCACTCGGGACGAAATCGCCAACGCCCAGGCCAACGTGGTGTATCTGATGGGCCTGATGGGCCACTTCGTCGGCGACACGGTGCAACCGCTGCACGTCACCCGGAACTACAACGGCTGGGTGATGGACAATCCGCACGGCTACACGACCAACCGGACCTTTCATGGCTGGATCGATGGGGGCTATTTCAGGAAGGTGGGACTCGACCGTGCCGCGCTCCTGGCCCGGGCGGAACCGGCCAAGACTGTCTGGGAACGCTCGCCGGGAACAAATCGCGACAATCTGTTCCCGCTCGCGTTGGCATTTGTGGCCCAACAGGCGCCACTGGTCGAAACGCTTTACCAGATGGAGAAGGAAGGACGCCTGTCGGGAAACGGCGAACGCGGTCTCGAAGGCCGGGAAGTGCTCGGCAAACAGCTCGTCCGCGGCGGCCAGATGCTTGGCGATCTCTGGCTGTCGGCTTGGCAGTCCGCGCCCGTGGACGGCTACCTCCGCAGCCAACTGGCCCTGCGCCAGACCGGCGGCGCCCCGCCCAAGTGATGTGCGATGCGCCGGGTTTTCCCGATTTTTCTTTCGGCAACTCGCCAACTTGGCCTTGCACTTGCCTTCCTAAACGCGTTTTTAGCGCGCCGCGTCGCCGTCAGTTGGCAACGTCCGAGGAAATCGTCACATGCATCCACTTCGTCCCGCCAGTTCGCCATTGCAGCGCCTTCAGGTGAAGGCGACCCAGAAGCCCATCAACTTCCTCTGTCTCGCTCAGCAGGCCCAGAGCGTTTTCCTCGTCGGGGACTTCAATGACTGGGATCCCACCACCCACCCGATGAAGAAGAGCTTCGACGGTTCGTGGCAATTGGCTGTCACGCTGGGCCATGGCGGACATCACTACCAGTTCATCGTGGACGGCAAGCCGGTCAACGACCCCCGGGCCCAGGGCCTCGCGCGCAACGAGCGCGGCGAAAAGGTATCAATGATCCTGGTGAGCTGAGCTGACTCGCCGGAACTCGCCCATGGAAATACTTAAAACCAAAGCCGTCCGTGATTCACTGAAGGTGATTCCCGGCTGGAGCCGAGAACGAAAGACAATTCGACGGACCTACGCGTTCCCGGATTTCGGGGCGGCGATGAAGTTTGTGAACGCCGTCGCCCGGGCGGCAGAGAAAGCCCAGCACCATCCGGACGTGGACATCCGCTGGAACCGGGTCACGCTGACGTTGACCACCCACGATGCGGGAGGACTCACGGAGCTGGACTTTCATTTGGCAGCACAAGCCGATCGTCTGGCTGTGCGTCATGCCGCGGAGCAGGTGCATTCCCGATAGGGCGGAGTGTCCGTTCGGCATTGCTGTCCGGCGGTGAGGCGGACAGTCTGCGACCGCTCACCGGAACACACTCCTGCCATGCAGATTCAGCGACTCATACTGCGCACCCTCTCGGCTTCACGCCGCGGCTTCACCCTGATCGAACTGCTCGTGGTGATCGCGATCATCGCGATCCTGGCCGGCATGCTCCTGCCGGCGCTCGGCAAGGCCAAGGCCAAGGCCCAGATGACCAAATGCCTCAACAACAACCGGCAGGCCGGCCTGGGCACGATCATGTATCTGCAGGAGTATCAGGTTTACCCGGGCTGCCTCTTTGCCTCCGGCGGTTTCCGCTATGTCTGGGCTCCCCGCCTGTTTTCGCAGATTGGCACCAACCGGGCGGTCTTTTCCTGCCCCAGCGCGTCTCCGTTCAGTTGGTGGGACACGAACATCAACAAGACCCTCGGCGCGCCCAATCTCACCGGTGGCGGCCGTGATCCGTGGGGCATTAGCGAGACGGCCCTTTTCTCCATGGGCTACAACGACTGGGGTGCGGCTCCTGCCGGTGGGACGCGAGGCCTCGGGGGAGACGTGGATCAGCCGCAGTTTCCGCCGATTCGTGAAGCTGCGGTCAAGAGTCCGTCGGAGATGATCATGCTCGGCGACAGTAAGCCCGGCGCCGGCGGCAAGGTGACCCGCACGAGCCGGGGACAGTTCGACGCGAACATCGATCCCACGACCGAGGCCGAATGGCCGTCCAACCGCCACGGCGGCCGCACCGTCCTGATGTTCTGTGACGGGCACGCGGAATCCGCCCGGCGCAACGACGTGATCGATCCCAACAACGAGATGTGGCATAGGCGCTGGAACAACGACAACGGCCTGTCCTCGAAATGGACCGTCAACAGAAACGCCGCCGCCCAGATTGACCCCTGACTCTCTGCGGAAGAGGTCACAGGTCTCTGCCGGTGCGCCTGAGTCACTTCACCCGGCCAGCAGTTCCCGCCGCACCCGACCGTCGCTGAGCGCCATGGGCCGGCCCACGGGTGTTTGCAGTTCCTTCTCGGGATCCAGCCCGAGCGCGGCCTGCACGGTGGCGTGCAAGTCCTGCACCTTCACCGGCTTATCGGGGGCCTTCTTGTCGCCGCCCGGATCGGTGGCGCCGAAGACGTGCCCGCGCCGGAAGCCTCCGCCCGCCACGGCGACGGAAAATCCGTGCGGCCAATGGTCCCGTCCGCCGAGGGGATTGAGCGTGGGCGTCCGGCCGAATTCGCCGCCGCACAGCACGATCGTGGACTCGAACAGCCCGCGGGCCTTCAGGTCCCGCAGCAGCGCCGCGAAGGCCGGATCCAGCTGGGCAACCCGCCGGCCCTGAAGCTCGTGGTTGTTGGCATGGGTGTCCCAGCCGTCGAGCGTGACCTCCACGCAGCGGACGCCCTGCTCGATCAGGCGCAAGGCGGCGAGGCAGCCGCGGCCGAACGGCGTGTCGCCATACGCCGCCCGCTGGCTGGCCGGGGCTTGGTTCACGTCGAAGGCGGCGAGTTGGGCCGAGCCCATGATCCGCCGGGCGCGTTCCATCGATTGCCGGTGCTGGGTGATGTTTTCGTCGAGGCCCGGCGCCCGGCCCCGGGCGAAGGCCTGTTCCACCACCGCAACATCGGCGAAGCGCCGTTCCTGCCGGGCCGCGGAAACGGTGCCCGCAACGTCCTGCACCGGGCCCTTGGGGTCCTGCAACTTGAAGGCATCGAACGCCGCGCCCAAGTAGCCGCCCCGGGCCGGCCATTGGTCCGGCAGGATGGAAATGTGTCTTGGCAGGTCCATCGCCTCGTCGGGCATTTGGTGGCAGAGCACCGCGCCCAAGGCCGGATGCACCAGCGTGGTGACCGGCCGGTAACCGGTCTTCATGCTGTAAACCGCCCGCTCGTGGTCGGCCTCGGGACTGACCACGGAACGGACGAGCGTCACGTCGCCCATCATTTCGGCGAGATGCCCCAAGCCGTCTGCCAGCTGGACCCCAGGCAAGGCGGTGCGGGTGGCTTTGGTCCCGAACGCGATCTTGCTCCCGGGATGCGGGTCAAAAGTCTCCAGCTGGCTGGGCCCGCCGGCCAGCCACAGAATGATCACTGACCTGGACGGACGGCCGCGGGGAGCACGCTCCTCAGCGCGGGCCAACTGGCGGGCGATGGGCGTCAGCCACGCCAGACTGCTCCAGCCGGCCAGCTTGAGCAGCGTGCGTCGCGAAAGATGCTCCGTGGAGCCGCCGCTGCCGGTGCCGGAGAATGGGGATGAGTTCATCGGTCCGTGGAAGAGTCAGTGGTTCCAGGAAAACTCCGTCGAATTGAGCAGAGTCCAATATAGGTCCGCCATCCGCTCGGCGCGTTTACCGGTGCCGGACCGAAGGCGTTCGGTGAAGTGCCGCAGCTCCTCCGGGCTGGGCCGCCGGGTCAGGATCGCGAGGTAGGCGGCTTCCACGGCGGCGCCGTGGTGTTTCGTCACCGCGCCGATGCGGGTGGCGGCATTGAAGACGAGGTCGTCCTTGGTTCGTTCGTGCACGAGTTGGCCGTTCATCAGGATGAGCCGTTGCGGGATGGTTCCGCTGAATTCGTCGAACTCGTCGCGGCCGAGGTCGCCGAAGCGGGTGACAAAATCCTTTTGCTGGAAGTGGCGGATCACGCGCGCCACCACATGGGAATCCGCATCAATCGTCCGCAAGCTCGACGCCTGCAGGATGCTGCCGGCCACCTGTTCCGGGCGCAGGCGGGTCAGCGGGAACACGGCCCACGCGGATTCCGCGCCGGGTGCCGGCGGGCTGGCCGGTTCGCCGCGGCTGTCGAGCTGGAACACCCGCGTGGCCGCAATCAGCCGCAGCAGCCGCTGGAGATCGAAACCGTGGGCAATGAGATCGTCCGCCAGCGTTTCGAGGCCCGGCGGAAATGGACCGTCCAACGGCAGCGAATCAATCGGCTTCACCAGCGGCCGGTTGAACAGCAGCGACCAGGCGCGGTTCACCAGCGTGCGGGCAAACGGCCGGTTGTCGGGATGCGTCACCCAGGTCGCGAGGCGCTCGCGCAAAGGTCCGTCCGCGGGCAGCAGTTCGGCGTGGAACGGCACCTCCGGCGGCACCGTTTCCGCATCGGCCCGGCCGAGGTAGCGAAACTCATAGGCCTTGGCCGGATCGTCTCGGACCCCGGTGAGGGACACTCCCGTGCCGGCGAAAAACGCGGCCAGCTGGTGGAAGTCCTGCTGTTTCCAGCGGTCGCCGAACTTGTCGTGATGGCATTGCACGCAGTCGAAACGGACCCCAAGGAAGGCCCGCGATACCCGGGCGGCCAGCTTCACCTCGTCGGGGCCCTCGTCGTCGTTGTTTTGGTCCACGGTGGCCGTGACGAAGTTGACCGCCGGCTGGCTGGTCCAGATGCCGGTGGCGGTCAGGAGATCCTTCACCAGCGCGTCGTAGGGACGGTTCGCGCGGATCTGCTCCCGCAACCAGCTCACCAGCCGGTGCCGCCGATAGACGATGAACGGTCCGTCCTCGACCCCGACCACGATGCGGGCGAACCGTTCCGCGAGGTAGTCCGTGCTCCGGGCATCGGCGAACAGGTGCGACAGCCACCACTGGATCCGGTCGCCGGACGGCCGGGCCTCGGCGGCGCGGATTTCCTCCACCGACGGCACGGTGCCGGTCAGCGCCAACGACAGCCGGCGGAGCAGCGTCAAATAGTCCGCGCGGGCGGCGGGCGTCCGCCCGAGCCGGTGCCACGAGTCGGCGAATTCGGCGTCCACCCGCGCCACGGTCTCCTGGAAGTCCGGTTGACCGGCCAGCTTCAGGCCGGCGGCCGGTGGTTCCGGAAAAGGCGCCGGGCGCAGCCACCGGCCCACGGCCAACGCGGTCACCGCGAGGGCGGCAACCATTAGAAGCAGGTTTCGGCAAAGCGGCTTCATGCGGGTTGTGAGCGGTGACGTTGGCACAGGGTTCCGCGGAAGATTGCTGAAACCTCTCGCCGGCGAACTGGTTGTAATAACGACGGAGACAACGAAAGGTTTCAACCAATTGAACGTCACGATTCCCAGCGACGCCTCCACCCCGGAGCCCGCCGCGCCGGTCGCCAAGCCGGCGTCGGGGTGGCGCCGAATCGGCATCCAACTGGTGGCGGCGTTGGACTGGGTGTTTGGGCTGCTTGCGCTGATCGTCGCGCTGTCCGCCCTCGCGGTCGTTCCCGGACTGAATTTCTTGAGCCTGGGCTACCTGTTGCACGCCAGCGCCGAGGTGGCGCGAACCGGACGTTTTCGCGCCGGCCTCGTTGGCATCCGGCGGGCGGCCCGGCTGGGGCATGTCGTTGTTGGAGTCTGGCTGGTATCGTTGCCAGTGCGATTGGCCGCCGGACTGGCGGAGGATGTCGCGCTGGTGAGTCCCGGCGGCACTGCGGCCCGCACGTGGCAGGTGGCCGTTGCGTTCTTCGCCGCGCTGGTGATCGGACAGATCGCGTGGGCCGGCCTTCGGGGGGCGCGGCTTGGGCACTTCCTGTGGCCTGCACCGGTGCGCTTGTGGCGCTGGCTGGCGGCGCCCGAACCGCTGCCGGGGAGCAGTTGGGCCTTGGCCGGATATGTTACCGGCCTGCGGTTGCCCTACCTGTTCTGGCTGGGTCTCCGTGGCTTTGTTGGGGCGCTCCTGTGGCTGGCGACACCGGTGGGGTTGCTATTGCTCGCGGCGCAACTGGACGCCGGGAAGGGCGGGGGACTGCTGGCGCTCCTGGGCGGTGGCCTGTTGGCGGCGGTGGTGCCGGCGCTGCCGTTCCTCCAGGTTCGGTTCGCGGTCGAGAACCGTTTCCGGGCCTTCGGCGAAGTGGGCGCTGTGCGCCGTCATTTCCGCCGCGCGCCGCTCGCGTTTGCCGTGGTGCTGTTGGTAACGCTGCTGTTCGCGTTGCCCCTCTACCTGCTCAAGATCGAGCTGCCGCCGCGGGAACTCGCGTGGCTGCCCAGCCTGGTGTTCGTGCTCTTCATTTTCCCGGCGCGCCTGTTGGCCGGCTGGGCCTGGGCCCGCGCAGTCCGTCGCGACCAACCCCGCAGCGCCGTGGCCCGCTGGACCGGCCGGTTGGCTCTCGTGCCGGTCGTGGGGCTCTACGTGCTGCTCGTTTACGCCACTCAATTCCTCGCGTGGAACGGCACGCTGGGACTGCTGGAGCAACATGCCTTCCTGATGCCGGCGCCGCTTCTGGGGCCGTGAACTTCCGCTGCGCGGCGCCGGATGGTTTTCGGATTGTCCATCGGCCGGGCTTTGCCGCCACACTTCGGCGGTGGCCGATTCCACAAACCAACCGCTCCCGGCTGAATCCGCAATGCACCGCGGCGCGGCGGCGTTTGTGACGACCCGGTGGAGCGTGGTGCTCCGGGCGGGCGGGGTGACCGAACCCGAAGCCGCCCAGGCGTTGGGACAGCTCTACGAGGCCTACTGGTATCCACTCTACGCCTACATCCGCCGGCGCGGACATGGCCCCGAGGCGGCCCGCGATTTTGTCCAGGAAGTGTTCCTCCGCCTGCTGGAGAACAACCAGCTGTCGTCCGTTGCGCCGGAGCGGGGCCGCTTCCGTTCCTACCTCCTGACCGCCGTGAACCACCTGCTCGCCGGCGACTGGCAACGGCAGAACCGCGTCAAACGTGGCGGCGGGGTGGCGCCGGTTGAACTGGATGCGCTGGCGGCCGAGGAGCGTTACCGCGTCGAGCCGCCGGACGCGCGTTCGCCGGAAAAGCTCTACGACCGTCGCTGGGCGCTGGCCTTGCTCGACCGCGTGTTCGCCCGCCTGCGGGCGGAATGGCAGGCGGCGGGGAAAGGCGCCATGTTCGATGGCCTGCGCGGTTTCCTGTCGGGCGAGGATGCCCAGGGTTACGCCGCTGCGGGCGCAGCGGTCGGGCTGAGCGAGGGCGCGGCGCGGGTCACCGTGCACCGGCTCCGCCAGCAGTATCGCGAACGGCTGCGGGACGAGATCGCGCAGACCGTGGATGAACCCGGCCGCGTGGACGACGAACTACGGCACCTGCTGGCCGCTTTGCGCGAATGAAGCGGTTCGTCCGTAACGAACCGCCGGCTTCCCTGCTAATCCCCATCAGCGGGTCCAGCCGGACCCCGGACTGAATCATGCCGTTGGCGACCGCCTGTCCGCGCTGCGGTTCCACCGCGACGCACGAGAGCGCGTGGGGCGTCTGCCCCGCGTGCGCGCTGGAGTTTGGCCTGGCGGGTTACGACATCGCGGCGGTTTCCGCCGGCTTCGCGGAAGCGGCGGCGCCGCTACGGGGCCGGTTTGGCGATTACGAGATCCTCGGTGAAATCGCCCAGGGCGGCATGGGCGTGGTTTACCGCGCGCGACAGCTCAGCCTCAACCGGCTGGTCGCCCTGAAGATGATTCGGGCCGGGCAACTGGCGACCGCCGCCGACATCCGGCGCTTCCGCGAGGAAGCGGGCACCGCTGCGCGGCTGAAACACCCCGGCATCGTGGCCGTGCACGAAATCGGGGAACTCGACGGCCAGCATTTCTTCGCGATGGAACTGGTTGAGGGCCGCAGCCTCGCGGAGATCCTCGCCGGCAATCCGCTGGCGCCCGCGGAAGCCGCCCGCATCGTCGCGCAGTTGGCGGCCACGATCGCGCATGCCCACGCGCACGGCGTCCTGCACCGCGACCTCAAGCCGTCCAACGTAATGCTGGACGCCCACGGCACGCCGCGGGTCTTGGACTTCGGGTTGGCCCGATCCGGCGAGTCTGCCGGCGATCCGACGCTGACCGGCACGGTGCTAGGTTCGCCCAGCTACATGCCGCCAGAGCAGGCGCTCGGCCGTCTCCGCGAGGCCACCGTCCGCAGCGACGTCTATTCGCTCGGCGCGATTCTCTACGAGGCCCTGACCGGACGGGCGCCGTTCCGCGCCGCCAGCGCTGTCGAAACCCTGCGGCTGGTGACCGGTCAGGAACCCGTCGCGCCGCGCGCGCTGAATCCGCGGCTGCCGCGTGATCTGGAAACCATCTGCCTCCGCTGCCTCGCGAAATCCCCGGCGGACCGCTACGCGAGCGCGGACGAACTGGCGGCGGAACTGGAGCGATTCCAACGTGGCGAACCAATCCTCGCCCGGCCCGTTTCGGCCGCGGAACGGCTGTTCCGTTGGTCGCGCCGGCACCCGGCGTTGGCCGGTTCGCTGCTGGCCATCGCCCTGTTGCTGCTGGCCGTCACCGGGATTTCCGTGTTCGCGGCGTGGCGCCTGGAACGGGCCCGGGCACAGACCGCCGGGGCGGAAGCCGAAGCGCGTGAGCAGCTCCGCGGCGCGCTGCTGGCCCAGGCGCGCGCCAGCCGGTTCACCGGCCGGGCCGGACAACGCTTCGAAGCCCTGAAGGCGGCGGAATCCGCGGCCCGAATCCGGCCCGGGCGCGATGCCCGGGACGAAGTGGTCGCCGCACTCGCGCTGCCCGACGTCGGCCGCGCACCGGCGTGGTCGCTGACGAATGTCGGTGCCCGGGTGTTGTTCGACCTCGACCGGGAGCGCTACCTCACCGAGGAACCCGGCGGTGGTCTCGCCGTGCGGAAGTTGCGCACCCACGCGCCGTTGGCGCGCCTGGCAACCGACGGCAAACTGGTCCGGGGTTTTCCCGTCTTCGCGCCCTCGGGTCGCTGGCTCGCGAGCCGGCTCAACGACGACTCGCTCCGCGTCTGGTCGCTGCCCGGCGGCGAAGTGGTCTGGGCATTGACCAATCGCCCGTATCCGGACCGCACCCGCTCGACCCGATTTGGGGAAGAACTCGTCTTCGACCCGGCGGAACGCTGGCTCTCGGTCGGCTTGCCCGAAGGCGGCCTGACGTTCCACGAAACCGCTTCCGGCCGGGAGTTGGCGCGCTGGCGCAGTTCGCTGATTGCCCAACGCGCCGCCGTGTCGCCGACCGGCGATCGGCTCGCTGTCGGGGATTTCACGGTGGCCTCCTCGAACCTCTTTGTCGTGTTGGTCGATCCAGGCAACGGCGCCGAGGCGGGACGGCTCGACGGAATCTCCGGCACCCGCGGTCTGGCGTGGGCGCCCGATGGCCGGAAACTCGCGGTCGCGCGCGGCGGTCGGGTGGAGATCGTGGACGTGCCGTCGGGGCGCCAGTTCCGCCGTCTGGAAACACCGGACGGATCGGCGATGGACCTGCGCTTCGATCCGACCGGGGAGTGGCTGCTGTCCCATTCGAGCCGCTCGGTATTCCGCTGGTGGTCGGTGCGCGAGGGGCGCGTCGCGCTTGAACTGACCGAACCCGTGAACCTCGGGACGAAGATCGGCGTGTCGGCCGACTTCCGGCGGATCGCGGGCGCGGGGCAGGCGTTGGAAGTCGGCGAACACCGCTTCGAACCGTCGGCCGTCTATCGCGCCGTGCCGCCGCCGGAGGCCGCATCGTCGTTCCAGGTCGGTTCAGCCATCGGCACGGTGGATTTCAGCCCCGACGGCGGTTGGGTTTCGGTGGCCTGCCTCGACGAGGTCCATATTCGCGACCCTGGCACTGGCGCGCTGGTGGCCCGGTTGATCCGGCCGTTGCAGAGCGATTGGCTGACCGCGCGATTTGGGGCCGACCGCACGACGGTCTTTGTCAGCAGTCGGGCTCACGGGTTGTTCCGCTATCGGCTGAGCACAGATGCGACCGGCGGTTGGAACTTCGATGCCGGGGAACTGCTAGACGGTGAGGCGGACTTTCTCCTGTGCTCCCTGCATCGGCCGACCGGCCGGCTGGCCCTGGCGTCGGCCCGCAAGCACAACGCCTTCAAGCTGCTTTCCCCCGACGGATCCGCGCCGACCGTGCAGTGGCCCGCCGTGCAGGCCTACGAAATCGGCTTCAGTCCCGATGGGCGGACCGTGGCGGCCAACTCCGCGCCGACTTCCGACGAAACGGTTCCGCGCCAGATTGAACTGCGCGACGCCTTGACCGGCGAACTTCAGCGCACGCTGGACGCCGGCATCGGCGCGACCGCGAGGTGGAGTGCGGACGGGCGCTGGCTGTTCACCGCCACGATGCCGGACCGCGTGGACCTGTGGCGCACGGCGAGCTGGACCCGCGGGCCGGCCTTGCCGAAGGAGGTTCAGGCCGCCAACGGCACCTTCGCACTTTCACCGCACGGCGACCTGTTGGCCGTGTTCAACGAGGTGGAGACCTACTTGGTCCGCACGACCGACGGCGAGTTGCTCGCCAAACTCACCGAACCTCCCGGCACGCTGGGATATGTCACCGACATGACGTTCAGTCCGGACGGCCGGAAGCTCGCGCTGCTGCGGCGCAATGCCGTGCTTGCGCTGTGGGACCTGGAACGACTGCGCGCGGAATCGGAGTCCCGCGGGCTGGGCTGGTAGCGCCGCCACGCCTTCGCCGCATTCTTCCTGTAACGGTTTCCGCAAACCCCTGCTGTAGGGCATTGGGCCGGTGGAGCATTTCGCTCGTGCTGGTCAGGTGAACCGAGATGAAGCCAAGGAGATTCAGAAACTGGCGCGGGGTATTGGGGGGCACGCTGAGCGCATCGGTGTTGGTGGTCCACGCCTGGGCACAGCCGGATCCCAGCGTTCAGCTCCGGTGGGCGGCGGATGGCCGGCTGTTGCTGGAAACGTCCGGCGATACCAACCGGGCCGTGCTGGAACAGGCGAGTGCGTTGACCGCCCCTCTGGTCTGGAAACCTGCGCAGCGGACCGCGGCGGGCGCGGTGGACACCGATGCGCCGCAACGGTTTTTCCGGCTGCGACTGGCGCCCGCAGGACTGCTGCCCCCCAGCGCGGCGGCCTTGGGGGACCTGCTGCTTCAGGAAGCTTCGCCGTCGCTGCGACCGGGCGAGACGGCCCAGTTCGCGGTCACCAGTGAGGGTGGGGCGCCCATTGAGGCGGTTTGGTCGGTGAACGGGATTCCCGGCGGGTCGACCAACGTAGGCTTGATCAGTGCACAAGGTGTCTTCAGCGCGCCGCGCCTCGCAACGCGGCTGACCGTGACGGTCAGCGCGGAGGTTCGGGCTAAAAACGGTGACGTGTCGTCGGCCCGGACTTTGGTCGAAGTGGCGGCGCAGCCGGCACAGGAGGGTTTCGCGCTGTTGTCGTCGCCGGCAGGAGGAACCGTCCTGGCCCAGGGCGGAGTCGCGCAGGTGGAGGTGACGCCGGGTGCGCTCCCGCGAGACACGTTGATCGAAATTTTCGCGGCGGACCTGGCCATGCTTGAGCGCCTGAACACGGCGCAAGGGGAGACCAACCTCATTCTGGCGAACGTGACGCTGCTTCCCGAAGGCGCCCGGTTTGATCCCCCGGCGACCGTCCGGCTCGGGTTAAACCAGTATTTCGAGCCGGGCACGAAACTGCCGCTCCAGCTTGAACGGGTGGTGGACAACCGGCTGGTGTGGGAACCGGCCGACGTAGAGGGTGAAGTCGAAGCGGATGGTTTCACGTTCGTTTTCCGCACGCCGCATTTCTCGAACTGGCGCGTGCTTGCCCCGGCGATTGAGGGACCGCTCCTTCCCGTGGCGCCGGTGGTGGCAGCCGTTTTGCCGGCCCGACTGCGCGAAGGGGAGCTCAAGCCGATCCTGCTGCGCGGGGCCAACTTCAGCCGCGGCCTCCGGGTTTCCGCGCACCTGGCCGACGGCGTCACCCGGGCCACGGCTCTGACCGTTCAGCAGACCGCCTGGGACCCGGGGGTGCCCGGTGAGTATGGGCTCGTGCTAAAATCGTCCCCCGACTCCACGTTGGCGGCGGGAGCGGCCCGTAACTACACGCTCCGGCTTCAACCGCAGCAGGGTCCGGCCGCCACGGTTACGGTAACTGTGGAAGGGTTGGATGAATTCCGACTGCTCTCGGGTCAAGTGTTCGAGGTTCCGGCCGTGCCCGCCATTAGTCGCCTGACGTTCTCCCGGATCGATCTGGCGGCCGGTTCCGTGCTGCGTAGCCGCGCCCGGCTGCTGGCGTGGCAGTCGACCGACAGCGTGCAAATCGGGGGTTCCGTTCTGGCCCGGGGCAATCCAGGGGCGGACGGCGAGTTGCAGGTCGGGGGCGCCGCGTCACTCCTCTCCGGTTCGGGAGCGGGCGGGCAGGGGGCAATGGCTGTTCTGGGCGCCAATTTTTCTCCGGCAGGCTTTCCGGGTAGTCCTGCCTTAAGCGTGAACTTCCACGATTTCCTGCCGGGAACGCTCAACCGCATCTTTGGTCAGCCGGGCGTGAGCGGATTTGACCCGGCCCTGCTAGGCCTGCCTTACAACGCTTCGCTTGACGCGGTCAGCGAGGCGATGCACGCGCTCTACATGAACGAGCTCGACGCGGCTTGGGCAGATCGTGATCCCTTTGACTTCGATGTCTGGCGTGAACTGTCGGAAGAGCTGACTGGGCGGCATCCCGAAGGAAGGAAGGGACAGCAGGGTGTTCCGGGCGGGTTCATCCGCACTCCGCCGCGGATTGGTCTTTACGTTCGCCCGCGGCGCCCCGAGGGCGGGGGAGGGGGCGGGGGCGGCGGGGCGTCCTTTCGGCCAGCGGCGGACCCGGATGGAGTTGGATTTTTGGAACGAATGCGGATCGGCCTCGGCGGCGGGGCCGGTGGTGATGGGGGCGGCGGAGTGAGCCTCGTGGCTGGGGCAACGCTGACGATTTCGCCGGACGCAATGATCGACACCTCGGGCGGCAATGGCGGCCACGGCGCGGCGCCGGTGTTCGAGCACTTTTCCAATCCCGGCGAGCTGGGCCGCGGTGGCGCCGGCGGGCCGGGCGGCGCAGGAACCATTCACCTGCTGGCCGGTGAAAGGCTGACGAGCCCTGGTGCCATTCCGCAGTTGGCCCACAGCGCCGGCTTCTGGGGTGCCGGTGGGTTCCGTCTGACCGTGCAGACGCACCGGCAAGCCAATCCCCGTTCGTGGCTCGCACCCATCGTGGATCTGCCGGACCGGGCGCAGGCCGAACTGGCCGGACCCGACTTCAATGGCGCGGGGCGCGGCCTCCGCACCGGTGTCCGCACCGGCCGGGCGGTTGAGGCACGGGCGCTGAACCCGCACCAGGCTGTCGAGGTCAGGGTGAGCAACAGCCGGGGGGAGACCGTGGTGCCGGTTCGCGGAGTCAGCGCGAACGCCCGGCGCGTGCGCTTCCTGCTCGCGCCGGGAACCAATCAGGTGGTGATCACCTCGCTTGGCGATCACGCCGTGCTCAACCGGGAAATCCTGGTGCTGAACACGCCGGACTCCGATGGCGACGGTCTGGCCGATGACGAGGAAGCGGACCTGGGCTTCAACCCGGCGAGCGCAGATTCCGATGGCGACGGACTCCCGGATTCCGCCGAATGGCTTGCTGGCGGCCAGGCGGTGCCGGGCGATTCCGACAGTGACGGGGTTCCCGATCAGGTGGAACTCAGCGCCGGCTCTGATCCGGACGACCCCGGCAGCAACCCGTGGAACGGCCCGGATGTGAACCACCGCGCCCTCATTGTCGCGTCACCGGTCGTGCCGCGGGTGATCCGGCCGGCGGTCGGCCCAGCCAATGGAGTGCCGGTTTTTGTCGCGGCCCGGCCAGCAGGATTGCGCGTCGTTCTCCCCGCCGCGGGCGGGGCCGGTGGAGTTTCCCGGAACGTGACCCTTGCCTCGCCGCGGTCCGTCCGGGTCGTCCCGCAGTGAAATCCATGTGAACCTGCTCTTTACAAAACTCTTCCTGAAAAGCCTATGAAAATGTCCCGCTTCGTTCTCGCTCTGCTCTTGGGCCACTTCGCTCTCGCCCCGCTGTCCGCGCAAAACTCCCCGTTTCAATCGGGCAGCACCGGTGCCGACCTTGCCTTTGCGCCCACCGTTAGCACCAACGTCCAGTTGCCGCCCAGTGGCCGGCTGAACTACACGAATGTGTTCATCCCAGCGTCGGTGACGGTGACGTTCACCCGCAACGCCGCCAACACGCCGGTCTATCTGTTGGCCACGGGCGACGTGGAGATTCACGGCAACATCAGCGTGGACGGTGAAATTGGCACGAGCCTCCGTGGCGGCTTCGGCGGTCCCGGTGGCTTTGCCGGAGGCATGCCGGGCATTGCGGGGAATCCTCCCGGGGATGGTCTGGGGCCGGGCGGGGGGCGGGGGAATGTGGATCCGACCCGCGCTGGCCGCGGGGTTTACGGGGCGGCGTTCCCGGCCAACAATGCCCGCGCCGGCGACGGAAGCGTTTATGGCAGCCAGTTGTTGATTCCGCTGGTCGGCGGGTCCGGCGGCGGGGGCCAGCCCGGCGCTGGCGGCGGCGGCGGCGGTGGGGCGATCCTGATCGCGTCCAGCACCGTCATCACCAACCGCGGCCAAATTAACGCCGCGGGGGGCGCGAACTCTTCTGGTGGTGCCGTCGGCTGGGGTTCAGGTGGGGCGATCCGCCTCGTCGCCCCCGTCATCAGCGGCACCGGTTCCCTCAACGTGTCCGGTCCTATAGGAAATTTCAACGCGGGCCGCATCCGGTGCGATCTCATCGACCGGCGGTTCTTCGGGGCCAATTTCTTGCCGGGTTCAGCGGTGGTCACAGCGAACGAGGCGTTCATGCTCACGTTCCCGCCCAGCCTGCCGAGTTTGCGCCTGCTGCGCGTGGCCGGCACCGATGTGCCGTCGGACGCGCCGGCGGGTTTCACCGTCACGTTGCCGTTCAATGCTCCGGCCCAGCAGCTCATCGTGCTGGAAGCGGCCGGCTTCGGCACACAGGTGCCGGTGACGGTCAGGTTGACCCCGGATTCTGGACCGGCGATGCCGTTGATCACGGACATCATTCGAAACGACGCCAGCGACCCGGCAACGCTTTCGGTGCTCGCGAACTTCCCGCCCAACATTCCGGTGACGGTGGAGGCATGGGCACCATAAGTCCGAAAGCCCTGGTCAGATCCTTTCCCATGCACTCGCGCCCGATCCTCAGTATCGCTGCGGTCCTAAGCCTGCTTGCGCGGCTTGGTCTCAACGCGACCATCCTGCCCGTGACCAACTCCAGCTTCGAAAGCCAGTCCGTGCCCCCCGGGTTTGTGGTGCTTTCGATTCCCACGGGCTGGTCTGCTTACAATCCGGCTAATCTGAACGGCCTCTCCGACGCGGTCGGGCTCCTGAATCCCACGGGCACAGCCCACTTTCCCGGGGGCGCCGCCGAAGGCAGCAACGTGGCGCTGGTGTTCCTCGACGGGCCTGCCACGGGCGAGGCCGGGTTGCAGCAGATGCTCGCGCCGGTGCTCGAGTCCAACCTGCGATACACGCTTTCGGTCGAGATCGGCAACATCGCGTCGGGCACCGCCAACTTTGGCTTCTTCAACCTCGCCGGCTTTCCCGGTTACCGCGTGGATCTGCTGGCTGGTTCGACGGTGGTCGCTTCCGACAGTAACTCGCTGAGCGGAGGCATTCCTGAAGGGGAGTTCCGCACCTCCCAAGTCAGCCTGATGGTCGGACCTGACCACCCCGCCCTGGGCGAGTCCTTGGGAATACGGTTGGTGAACCTCAACCTTGCCGGCCTACCGGGAGCGCCGGGCGTCGAGGTCAACTTCGACGACGTGCGGCTGACGGCCGTAGCCGTTCCCGAGCCCGCCAACCTCGGGAGCATCATTGCGGCCGGGTTGGCTTTGGTGGCATGGGGAGGACGCCTCAAGCGGTGATGGATGGGAGATGCGTAGGGGGTAGATGAACCTGCACGCCGGTCTGGATGCGGAAACTCAGGGGTGGCGAAAAGCACTGACGGAAGCCGCCGCGGGAAGCTTGGATCCGGAGGGTAACCGTGCGGTGCGGCCGGCAGTCGCGCTGGCACGGTGAGTGTGGCAGGCGATTGGGCTGGCACCGGGCGGCCAAAATCCATCTGGAAGGTTTTGGCGGCGCTCATTCTCTGGTGGTTTGCAACCGGCCGTTACGCCTCCGCGGACCTTGCGGCCCGGGTGACCGGGCAACCGCCGTGCGGATCCCCAGCCGTAGGCCACCGGTTCAGTTGGGGCGAAGCGCACCGTTTCTGCCGCATCCGACCCGAAAAGGTGAGGCGCGCATTGACCCATCTGTTGATGTTTTGGTGTGCCGACTCATTGGGAGAATTCTCGAACGTGGCTGCGGAGGCGGAGCGGCGGAATCGTAGGGTGAATGCTGGCCGCTGTCGGCGAACCACCCTAGGATGCTGGAATTGAGACCTCCGGCCACGCCACTTTGACCATGACTCCCGGCTTTCGTCGTGGTCAAAGGCGGTTAGTGTCCCGCCATGCCGCTTTACGAATACGAACTGTGCGACGGAAACTGTGCCGCGTGTGGCGGACGGTTCACGCTGCGGCGCCCGGTCTCGGCGCCGGAGTTGAAGGCGTGTCCGGCCTGCCGGAAGCCTGTCCGGAAGCTCATTTCCGGATTCAACACGCCCTCAATCATGAAGCCGCTTTCCATCAGCGACGCAAAGAAGGCCGGTTTCACCGTGCTCAAGCGGGTGAACAAGGGGGAATACGAACGCCAATGAACGCGGGCGGAAATTCGCTTTCCAACCCCCATACCGCCCCACAGATTGACTTCACCATGGACCCCCTCTCCACCATCCGGCAGGCCGCCCGCCAGACCGCGCTCCGTCAACGCCGGTTGCGCGGTTGGCACGGACTGTGGCGGGGAGGGCTGATCGGGGCGGTGTTGTTTCTGGCCGTCTTGGGGCTCTGGAAACTCGCGCCCATTCCGTTTCTGGCGGTGCAGGTGGCCGGTGGCATTGCGGTCGCGGCGCCGTTGGTCGGGATGGCGATCGGTTATTGGCCCCGACTGACCGACGAACAGGCCGCTCGCTGGCTGGACCAGAAACAGGGCCTGAAGGAGCGGCTCTCCACTGCGCTCGAACTTTCGAGCCGGCCCATGGATTCCCGCTGGCAGGAGCTTGTGCTCGCCGACGCTCAGGCGGCAGCCGCTCAGGTAGACCCCAAGCGGTTGCTGCCCCTCGCGTTGCCGCGGGTAGCCCGGGCATTGGCTGCGGTATTGGCCGGGATTGTGGCCTTGGGCTTTCTGCCCGAATACCGCAGCCAGGCCCATGTGCAGCAGAAGAAGGACGCCGAAGTCATCAAGGAGACCGGTCAGCAGCTTTCCACCTTGACGAAGCGCAGCTTGGAGCAACGCAAGCCGGCCCTCGAAACGACCCGCAAAAGCCTCGACGAAGTGAAGGAACTCGGTGACCGGCTTCGGACCGCCAAGCTGACCCGCGACGACGCCCTGAAGGACCTGGCCAAGGCGACGGACCAGCTCAAGCAGCAGAGCGCCGAACTTTCGAAGAATCCCACGCTGAAGAAGATGGAGCAGGCCGCCCGCACACCGGGCGGCAATGCGCCTCAGAAGACGCCCGAGGCCCTCCAGAAGGCGATGGAGCAGGCCCAGAAACAGCTCGGAGACAAGGCGGGCAAGGAGGACGCCCTCGACCAGCTGCAGAAGGACATGCAAAAGCTGCAGGAGGCGGCCAAGGGGCTGGCCGACAACAATCCCGGTGCCGCCCAGGCGGCCAAGGAAGCGCTCGCCAAGATGGCCAGTGAACTCGCGCGCAAGGCCGAGTCGATGGGCATGCCGCTGCCCAGTCTCGACGAGGCGGTGGCAGCGCTTCAGAACGCCCAAGTCGAACAGTTTCTCAAGGACTTGGAGGTCGCTGAGCACGATCTCGAAAAGCTCGCGGACATGGCCAAGACGCTGGCCCAGCTCCAGCAGCAGGCGGAGAAGCTGGGCAAGGATCTCGGCGAGCAGCTCAAGAATGGTCAGGCCGAGGCCGCGATCGAGTCGCTTCAAAAGATGATGGACCAGCTCAAGAAGGGCGGTCTGACGCCGGAGCAGTTGGCCAAACTCGCGGAGGAGCTTCAAAAAGGCGTCAAGCCGGGCCAGCAATACGGCAAGACCGGCGAGCATCTCCAGAAGGCGCTCGATGCGCTGAAAAAGCAGGGTTCCTCCAACGGTGAATGCCAGCAGGGATTGGCTGATGCCCAGGGTGAGCTGCGTAAACTCCTCGACCAGATGAATGACGCCCAAGCGCTGATGTCCGCGCTCCAGAGCCTACAAAAGGCACAGGCCTGCGTGGGCAATTGCCAGAGCTGGGGTTCCCGCCCCGGCGAGAAACCCGGGGTCGGGCAAAAGTCGGGCAAAGGCGGCAAGGGCGTCGGCACTTGGTCCGACTCCAGCGCGTGGTCCATGCCCGATCACATTGATGACTTCTGGGACAACTCGAATGTGAACCGACCCGATCAAGCGGCCCGCGGTCACACTGAGCGCGATGCCAGCACCCCGGAGAATAATGCGCCGACGAAGGTTCGCGGACAGATCCAGCCCGGCGGACCGATGCCCTCGATCACGCTGAAGGGCGTTAGCATCAAGGGCGAAAGCAAGGTGGCCTATACCGAAGCAGTCACGGCGGCTCAGAGCGAAGCCAAGGCCGCCCTCAATCAGGAGCAGGTGCCCAAGGCTTACCGCAACGCGGTGCGGGACTACTTCGACGACATCAAGAAGTAGCTTGGCCCTCTTCTCGGGTCGGAGATCGTCCGCAGTTGAAGTGTGATTCCCCGGCGCTACCGGTTCGATTCCAGACGCCCAGCTGCGTAGGCCTCGAAGACCCGGCGGATGTCGTCGCGGACCCGCCGGAAGATCGCGAGTTGCTGATCCTCCGAGCCGGTGGCGTGTGCCGGATCGTCGAAGGGCCAGTGATGGCGGTTCAACTGGCCGGGAAACACTGGGCAGGCCTGGTCGGCGTTGCCGCACACAGTGATCACCGTTTCCACAGGTTGGCTCAGGAACGCGTTCATGTGCTTCGACGTGTGCGTTGAGATGTCGATCCCGATTTCGGCCATGGCCTTGACCGCGAGGGGATGCACGTAGCCGGCGGGCTTCGATCCGGCGCTGGCAACGCGGAAGCGTCCTTGTGAGGCCGCGCGTAGGATGCCTTCGGCGAGGTGGGAACGGCAGGAATTGCCAGTGCAGAGAATGAGGACGAGCGGGGACATGGAGGGGCAGTGTTCAGGGGCAAGTTTTCAGTAGGCGCAGGCGAATCGGCGTTCCAAATTCGGCATTTAGTCCCGGTGGTCGGAGCTGCGGAGCAGGTTGGACAGGGGGACAGCGAGCAACGTCCCTAGGACCGGGGCCAGCAGATAGACCCACAGGTGTTCGGTATGACCGCTGACCAAAGCCGGCGCCAGCGATCGGGCGGGATTCATCGACGCGCCGCAGATCGGTCCCGCGAACATCGCTTCGAGCGCAATCACCGCGCCGACGACCAAGCCTGCGGTGATGCCTTTTTCCTTGGCGCCGGTGGACACACGGAGGATCACCAACATCAGCAACGCCGACAGAACCACTTCGAGGATGAAACTCTGCGCTGCGGTGCCTGCGGGCAGGGTCAATCCAAGCCGGTTGTCCGTGGGGAAGAGCAACCGCAGCAGTCCGCTCGCGGCCAAGGCCCCCGCGGTTTGCGCCAACAGGTAACCGGGCACGCGATTCCAGGCGAAGCGGCCGGCGGCACCGAAAGCGAGGATTACTGCGGGATTGAGGTGGGCGCCGCTCACCTCGCCGAGCGCGTAGATCATCGCCAGCACGATGAGGCCGAAGGTCAGCGCAATGCCCACGTGAGTGATGGTGCCGCCGCTCACGGTGTTGATCACGATGGCGCCGGTGCCGGCAAACACGAGGGCAAACGTGCCGATGAACTCGGCGATCAGGGCTGGCTTCAGCAGGGACATTCCGGAGCGTTTTTGGTTCCGTAGGGGTGAGCTTCGAGTATGTCGCCGCGCCGGTCGAACTCGAACCGGCAGCAATCTTCCGGAATTTCGTGTATGCCGGCCCGTCGGCCTGTTCGGCAGCGTCGCAGCCCCTTCCTTGGCGGCGTCGGTGCCGGAGCAGCTGTTGGGCTCCGCGGAACTGTCGCTGCCGCCTTCCGGCCGGAGTCAGGACTATCTGGCCGCATCGTCCGCAGACTTCGGAACATGGCCGCGGGCTCGTTCAACTCGACGAAGCTGTTCATACGGCCACTCACACGCAGCGGGAGCATGGAGGACGCCGACCCATCTCGCCTGCGTCGGCAGCGCCCAAACGCGCCTACTGCCTGCCCGAGTTCAGTGTCCCGCCGGCCGCGCTCCGCCACCGGCGAAATCCCGGCGGACAAAATGCAGGCCGGCCAGGAGCAGCAACGCGCCCCCCACGACATAGGCGCCACCGCTGTAGGCGATGAAATGGCTCATGTTTTCGACCTTGCTGCCGTGCGGGCCATGGTCGCTATACCAGCCCGTCAACAACGGGCCAAGCGAGCCGAGGCCCCAACCGACGGTGTTCATCAGTCCGGCCGCGGTCGCCCGGGAGCGCGGTGGCACCACGTCGTAGAGCGATGCGAAGATACCGGCGTCGTAGAATCCCTTGCAGACACCGAAGGCGATCATGCTCGCCAGCAACATGGTCACGCTGCCCGTGGAACCGACGAAGAACACGAAGGGAGCGCCGATGAGCAGGCCGGCTGCCTGGGCGAGGATGCGTCCGCCGGGATTCTTCGCCGCCAGACTGTCTGCCACGTAACCGGCCAGCGGCACTGCCAGGGCGCTGGCGATCTGGATGAAGGCCGCACCGGACAGACCGGCAGCGGCCAGCTTGAAGTTGAACTTGTTGACCAGAAACGTGGGCGTCCACGTGAGGAAGATCGTGGCGACGAAGTTGGCCAGCACAAACACCAGCATCAGAAACCATGCCGTGGGCCGGCTCGCGACATCGCGGACGGCGGTGAGGAAAGGCACGGGCGGTTCCGGGACGATGCCTCCGCCGGCCTCCGAGGCACCGCGGACCGGTTCGCGTAGAAACGCGTAGAGCACCACCGCGAGCACGAGGCCGCCCCCGCCGAACAGGTAAAACCCCCAACGCCAGCCGTAGTGCTGGGCGAGCCATGCGCCGACCCAAGAGCCGAGAATGGTTCCCGCATAGACGCTCGACTGGTGCACCGACATGGCGCGCGAACGGGTCTTCCGCGAATGATAGTCGCTCACGAGCGACATGGAGGCGGGAAAGTAGAAGGTTTCGCCGAGTCCCTCGAGGGCGCGCACGGTGACGAACTGCCAGGCCTTGCCGCACCAGGCGGTGGTGATCGTCACGAAACTCCAAAAGATGCAGCCGCCCAGGATCAGGTGTCGCCGGGCCACGCGGTCGCCGAGCCAGCCCGCGAAGATGGCGCCGGCGCCGTAGACATAGCCGAAAGCCGAGCCGATCCCGCCCAATTCGGTGTCGCTGAAGCCGAACTCCTGCTTCAGTGCCGGGAACACGGCGCTGATGGCCTGACGGTCGGCGTAGTTGAACAGGCAGATGAACCACAGCATGCCGACGACCAGCCACGGATAGTTCTTGGAGACGGGACGACTCATGGGAGCGGACGGGTGGTCGCAGTTGCCGCGGCGCGCTGCAATCCCGATTCCGGGTGAAGCGCCCTCTCTGTGATGTCGTGCCGGCGGGCGCGTTGGCAGCGGAGCCGGAAGGAATAGCCCACGGCCTAGGCCGGTCGGATCATTTCGAAGCGGTCCGTGGAGCGGCAATACCAGTGCGGTGCCGACATGCGGCCGACGGTTTTCAAACGGTCGCCCAGAATGCGCAGGGAGGTGGGATCGATGAATTCGTCCCGCACATGCACGCGTTTTACCAGGCCGATGACCAGCCGGTTGTCGCCGATCTGGAGCGTGCCCCATTCCTGACATTCCAAGCTCGCCGGGGCGTCGGCGATGCGGGGCGGTTGGACGACACTGGAGGGGAGCGTGGTCAGGCCGAGACCGCCAAGCTCGCTGGTGCCGTAGGGAAGGGAAGCTGCGGTGCGGTTCATCGCTTCCGCGACGGATTCGTCCACCAGGTTGACCACGAACTCGTGGTTCAGCCGGATGTTGCGGGCCGTGTCCTTGGGCGTGCCGTCATCACGGTCGGCCGGACAGAAGCCGACGATGGGCGGTTCGGCCCCGAGCACGTTGAAGAAGCTGAACGGCGCGGCATTCACCACACCATCCGGTCCCACCGTCGTGACCCAGGCGATCGGCCGCGGCGTGACGAGCGACGCGAGAATCTGGTAGGCGCGGTGCGCGTGGGTGCCAACGAGGTCGAGTTCCATGCCGGAAGGGCAGTTGCCGGAGATCGGTTTGAAAAGCAGGAAAGCTGGGGTGTGAACCGAAGCCCCGCTCGTGGGGAAGGACCTCACCACGGTTTTCAGTCGCCGGCTCGACGACGGAGGTTCAGGCTCGTCGCATTCTCATGAACAAGTTCTTCCGACTCCTCTTTGCGTTGTCCGCCATGGGCATCGCGCTTTCAACGGTCCGGGCCCAGACCAATGAGTTCGCCAGCGACACCATTTCGGTGGGCGTTGTGGTCAACGACATGGAAAGATCCCTGAAGTTCTACACCGAAGTCATCGGCATGAAAAAGTCCGGTGCCTTCTCGGTGAACGCCGACATGGGCAAACGGACTGGCCTGACCGGGGGCGTGCCGGTGGACATCACGATTCTCAAACTCGGTGACAGCAAAACGGCGACCGACTGGAAGCTGATGAGCTTCGGCAAGGCCACGAATGTGCCCAAGAAGGAGCACATCCAAGACGACCGTGGTCCGCAATACATCACGATCAACGTGAAGGCGCTGAAGCCGTTTCTCGCCCGCCTGAAGGAACACAATGTGCCCTTGTTGGGTGAGACCCCGATCTCGCTCGGCGGCAAGACGCAGTTCGTGTGCGTGCAGGATCCCGACGGGACGTTCGTGGAACTGATCGGACCGATGGAGTGACCGCGGTCCAGTGATTTCCCAACCAACCATGAAAGCCTCCATCGCACTTCTCGGGCTCGCCCTTTGGGCGACCTCCGCCACGGTCCCGCTTCAGGCGGCCGATTCCAGTCCCGGCACCGCGACAACGGCGAATGCGCTCAGGATGTCCGCGACAGCGTTCGTTGACTCGCTGAATCCCGGGCAGCGAAAACTGGTGCTCTTTGCCGTGGACGACCCGGAGCGAAAGGACTGGAGCAACCTGCCGCACTCGATTCATCCGCGGAATGGCATCAGTCTCGGCGAGCTTTCAGCGGAGCAGCGGGTGAAGGCCCACCAACTTCTCCAGGCCGGCCTCAGCAGCCAGGGCTACCTCAAGGCCAGTGGCATCATGCAGCTCGACGAGGTGCTGCTGCATCTGTCGGGACAGGACAAACAGGAGAAACCCATGTTCGGGCTGCGCTACTACTGGCTCTCGTTTCTGGGAAAACCTTCGGCCGATCGGCCGTGGGGCTGGCAGCTCGACGGGCATCATCTTGCGCTGAATTTCAGCGTTGCCGGCGACCGCGTGGCGATGACGCCGCAGTTCATGGGGTCCGATCCGCACGAGGTTCGTGACGGTCTCAACGCCGGCTGGCGGGTGCTCGGCGCCGAGGATGACAAGGGACTCGCCCTGATGCGCGCGCTGCACCCGGAACAGCAGAAGCGAGCCCTGATCAGTCCCAGGGCCCCGGCCGACGTCCTGACGGGGCCCGGCAAGGACAAGGCGCTGTCAAAGCCGGAAGGACTGCCGTTCTCGGAGCTCGATGACGAACAGAAAACTCTGCTGCTCGCGCTCGTGGACGAATATGTCCGAAACTACCGTCCAGAACTGGCTCGGGAGCAGTTGGATCGCATCAACAAGTCCGGTTGGAAGCAGGTTCACTTCGCCTGGGCCGGACCGGTCGGGCCGACCGAGCCGTATTACTACCGCATTCACGGGCCCAACGTGCTGATCGAGTTTGACAACAACTATCCGCCCGGCCGGAAGGACGGACCGATCAATCACATCCATTCGGTGTTCCGCGACCCCCAGAACGACTACGGCGAAGACCTGCTGCGGCGTCACCTGGAAGATAGCCACGGGGCAAAGAAGGAATAGCGGACCCAGCTCCCCGTTCGCATTTCACAACCAAGGACTCTTCCTGCGCAGGCCTGTCTTGTAGCTCGCCGGCCCGTTGCAGTCGCTGCGGCTAATGCGGGGGCGGGAGAATCTCGATTCCATACTTCGGGGCGACGGCCAGCAGCTTTTCGATGTCGGCCGGGGTCACGGGAGTCGGGGAGGCGTCAATCGAGTCCACGGGGGTGGCGAACTCCGCCATGAACCGCTCGAAACCGGAAGGCGAAAGGTGGATCAGCATGCGCGCCGGAGCGGCGCGTTCATTCTTGAACGAGTGCGGAACGCCTCGCGGTCCCTGAATGAACGAGCCGGCTTTTGCGACGAGGCGGCGGTCGCCCAGTTGGAAGGTGAGCTCGCCTTCGAGGATGAAGAACGATTCATCTTCGCGGTGATGGATATGGGGTGGCGGCCCGCCTCCGGGGAGGACGCGGGCTTCACAAAGGGAATAGACGCCGCCGGTCTGGTCGCCGATCGCCAGGAAACGGTAAACGTCACCGACGGCCGAGAAAGCGGCGCCCTCGCCGGGATGGAGGCAAAGCGCCTGAGCTGGGGTGGACATGCCCGGAGAGTTTGAGCTAGGCCTTGCGCAGGGGCAATGCACCGGTAGTGGGCAAGCAACCGGCTAGCCTGCGCCGAATCATGGCGATCGCTCGCGGCAGGGAAGCGCCCGCTCAGGTCAAGTGGCCTTGAAAGACCGGTTCGAGGAGGTCCAGTTCCTCATCCGCGAGGCCCATGGAGCCAAAGACGGCGAAGCAATCGAGATGGATGAGGGCATTCGGGTTGGCATCGCGCATCTCAATCGTCGCGAGGCGGTCCCGGAAGCAACGGTTAAGCGTGGCCACGTCCTCGTAGGCGTCGGCGAACCGGGCCAGCGTCCAATCCGGCACCAGTCCCCGCCGCTGGCGGAAAAACTGTGCGAGCAGATAGGAACTCAACGAGCGGAGCAGGGTTTCCTCCAGCGTGGCAAATGGCAAATGGGTGGCCGCCATGGGCCGGAGCCGGTCCATGATCGGGCAGCCGCTGGTCACCATGACCAGCCCCATCAGGGAACTGAGCCCGGCCTGGAGGGCAACTTCCCTGCGATACTCCCGGGCTCCGGTGCGGACTGCCACCTCGGCGCGTTCGTGCGACATTGAATCGCGGAAGGTCTCGATCACCCCTGCGAGGTTGCGGGCGACGGGGCAATGCGGCACTTCGGAACTGCGCAGCGGGCAGTGCCGGCACTGTTGATTCTCCAGCCGGGTCCACGCGGGCGACACGGATGTTTCCGGCGGCAGGAATTGGAGCCCGGGCAACTGCAGGACAACTTCGAAGGACCGCACCGAACCGTCGGCAAACCGGAATTCGTAGTGCAACGACTGACTGGCGGGGCGGTCGGACATGCGGATGCGCTGTGCGGTGAACGGGTGTTTCTGGGGACGACTTTAGAGACAGGGCGGCAATTCTGCGAAATTCGTCCGCGGAATTGGGTAGCGCCGGACATTCTCCGAGGCGAAACGCATTGAGCCAAGGCCGTGAGGCCTTGGCTCAGTGCTATGAAGGCCCCCGATTCACACGAACCGGGGGAATTGCGAAGAGGGTTACTTGATCACCTGCTGCCACTGATTCTCCCGGGCCTGACGCGCCGCCTTCAGGGCGCCGAGCGCGACGAACTCCTTGTAGCGGTCACCGGCCAGCCGGACGCACGGCTGCTCGTAGCCTTCTTCGGACAGCAGGCGCTGGAGCTCCACATCGAGGCCGCGGATGCGGCTGCCACCGCCGGTAAGCACGATGTTCTGGAGCAACTCGCCCACGCTGTCGGAGGAGGTGCGAGAGATCAGTTCCTTGACGGTGTTGAAAATGACGTTGAGCAGTTCGCCGCACGCGACGCCGAGCTGTTCGGTGATGTCAAGTTTCCGGGCCTTGCCGTTCACCATCACCGTGGCGACAATCGGCCCTGACGGTTTGCCGACAAAGGAGAACTGTTCCTTCAACTCGCGGACCTTGATGGGCGAGAGCTCGCAGTCGGGATAAGTCTTCCGGACCGCGTCATAAAACATTCCGTCCACCCGGTCGCCAGCGAAGGTAAGGGAGACCTGGTCATCTGAAGTCGGATAGTATCCCTGGATAAGGCAAACGTCGGTGGTGCCGCCGCCAATGTCCACGAAGAGGGAATTGCGGACCGGGTCCACATACGCGGTGTCGTTCAGGCGTGATTCGTCGCGGAAGCCGAGCGCGGCAAGAAACGGCTCCGGCACGAGCAGCACGCGGTCAAACAGTCCGGCCACACACTGGCGGACATTCTCGCGGGCCGCGGAATCGGCATTGGCCGGGACGCCGATGACGGAACGGATCTCCGTGCCGGTCGGGGTGCCGATCAGCGAGCGCAGATGACGGGCGAAATCGCGGGCGGCGGCCAGGTCCTTCACCACACCGTCCACCATGGGCTGGACGAGATTCAGATGGAGGCGGTGCTGGAGAGCCTTCTGACCGTAGAGGACGGTGGCGTTGTCCGGCAGCAGCCCGTCCACGATGCCTTCCTTTGCGTAGCCCAGGATCGTCGGCACGATCTCCTCGATCGCGAACTCGGTTTTGCCGGCGTAGCTGGCCTTGAGGCAGGACTTGTTGGTGCCCCAGTCGAAGCCGAGATAAAGGATGGCCTTGGCAGTCGCCTGGGGGGTGAGTTCGGTGGTGTCGAAGCGCCCTTTGCCGTTGGTCACTGCGGCGGTGGAGTCGAGTTTGGCGAACCGGGGATTGCGGACGTTGAGCGTGGAGTTCATGGCACTTGGCAGATGTTGGGATGTGGAGATGGAGGGATGGCGAAAGGTTCAGACCGCGAGGTCGGCGGTGGCTCGGCGAGGTGACGAGAAGCCGGAGTTCAACAGTTGATCGATGACCGAGGGGATGTCGTCGAAGGCGACCCGGTGGAGCGGGGCAGGCGCCGCCACCGGGCGGGCATCCCACCGGGCGGAGGCATTGCCGCTGTCACGGCCAGCCCCCGCCCGGCGGAGTTCTACACCCACGGTTTCACACACACTGGAACACACTTCTGGCAGAAAATCTTCCCGGAGCCGGGCGCTGAGGAGTTCATTCATGACCCACAGGTCATCCATGCGCCGCTGCTCCTGCTGGAACATCGAGTCGAGCCGCGCCCGCTTCGCTCCTGGTTCGGCGGAATCGTTCCGCGACCACTCCGAAATGCTGTTGGGCAGCTGCTGCCGCACCATCGCCTCGGACTCTACGATCCGCTCCTGTCGGCGCAGGAGGCACAGTTGGCGGAAGTCGCGGACGACCTTTTCCCAACGGCTGTCGAAGTGGTTGATGCTCATGACGGCTTTCGAACGGGTTGAACTTTGTCGTCAGCCGAAGCAACGGCCGTGCCGAGTGGAAAAACGGCCGATTTCGACGGCTTTGGGGAAGTCGCTGGCAACTTCCTGCCGGGTGAAGCGTGTTTGCCGGGCAAAGCCTGCCGTCTTGCCACCTCCCGCGCCGGGCGAGCGGGGCAAATTGTGCTCGGCATCGTCGCTGGTCCGCGGGGAAGGCCCGGGTTAGCCTCCAGCGCACATGCCAGAACCGCTGCCGACCGCCACCGCATTCGCTGAAATTTCTCCGGGAATCTTCCGCTGGGCAGCCTTTTCCCCGTTCCACAGGGTCGAATTGAGCTCCCAGGCTGTGCTCACCGATGCCGGCCTGATTATCTTCGATCCGATTCCGCTGCTGGAATCCGGGACGTTCCCCGACCGGAAGTTCGCAGGCCGAGCTTCCCTCGTGCTGACGAACGGCAATCACGAACGGGCCGCCGCGGAGTGGCAGCGTGGGTGGGGAATTCCGCCGGAAAGCCAGACTCCGCACCTTTTTCCGCCGGAACTCGCCGTCGCGGAGTGGACGGACCGTGACGGTTGGCGGGCCGTGCCGTTGCCCGGAGGCGCACCGGGCGAGACGGTGTTCCTGCATGAAGGACTTTCCCTCGGCGTGTTCGGCGATGCGGTGGTCAATTTGCCGGACCGCGGCCTCGAACTGCTGCCGGACAAATACTGCAACGACCCGGTCGCCCTCAGGACCTCGCTGGCGGGCTTGCCGACGTTTGAACGGGCTGTTTTCGCTCACGGTCAGCCGCTCCTGTCCGGGGCGTCGGCGAAGATCGCCGCGCTCTTGTAAACCGACCGCCGCTCCCTAACGTCCGCCGCACGCATGTCGCCGTTGCCCTTTGAGTTCGCCCTCGCGCTGCGATACCTGCGCCCCAAGCGGACCTTTTTCTCGATCATCACGCTGATCTGCATCCTCGGCGTCACCCTCGGTGTCGCCGTGCTGATCATCGTGCTGTCAGTGATGACCGGTTTTGATCGGCAGTTGCGGTCGCGCCTCGTCGGCTTTCAGGCGCACGTCCAGGTGTTTGGGGCCGGCGAACCAATCCGCGACTGGCGACCGCTCGTGGAGGAGATTTCCGCATTGCCGGAAGTCACGGGCGTGGCGCCGTTCATCAACTCGCAGGTGCTCTTCGAGACCCAGCCGGAACAGGGCGAACCGGTTCCCTTCGGCGCGATGGTGCGGGGCGTTGATGCGAAATTGGAGGCCCGGGTCAGTGACCTGACCAACTCGGTCGCGACCGGCGAATTCCGGCTCACCCCGAAGAGCCTGCTGGTCGGCTATGAACTGGCCCGGGACTACAATCTCCGCCCCGGCGACCGGCTGGCGGTCTATTCGCTGCCGGCGCTCCGCAGGATGCACGAGGCTTACCGGCAAAAGCGCGAGGAGGCCTCGTTGGCCGCGGATTACATCGTCCGCGGTGTCCTCGACCTCGGGCTCAATGACCTCAACACCAGTCTGATCGTGACGTCGCTCGCGGATGCCCAGCAACTCAGCGGATTCGAGGATGGGGTTCAGGGCCTGAAAGTGATGCTGCGCACGCCGGACGAGGCGACGACGGAGCGGTTCCGGGCGGACTTGGTGAAACGTTACGAGAACCGCTACCGGATCACCACGTGGCTGCTCGATAACCGCATCATGTTGGATGCCCTGCGGACCGAGCGGGCCATGATGTTCTACATTCTGTTCTTCATCGTGATCGTCGCCGCCTTCGGCATCATGAGCGCGCTCATCACGTTCGTGGTGCAGAAGACCCGCGAGATCGGCGTGCTCAAGGCCCTGGGCAGCCCGCCGGGATCCATCGCCACCCTGTTTCTAGGCCAAAGCCTCGTCGTCGGCGTGCTGGGCGTGCTCAGCGGACTGGGCTTCGGCCTCGTGATGTTGCGTTACCGCAATGATTTCCTGCACTTCATGAGCGAAAAGGTGGGGTTCGACCTGTTTCCCGCTGCGGTTTACCAGTTCCGCGACCTGCCCGCGGAGACTGTGACCAGTGACGTGGTCATCATTTGTGGCGGCTCTCTCGTCATCTGCATTCTGGCCGGTGTGATTCCCGCGGTGCGGGCGGCTCTGTTGCAACCCGTGGAAGCCCTGCGCAATGAATGAGCCCATCATTGAGGCCCAAGGCCTGACCAAGGCCTATCAGTTGGGCAAACGTCGGCTCGAGGTTCTCCGTGGCGTGGACCTCATCGTGCCCGCGGGCGAATTCCTCGCGCTGCGCGGAGCATCCGGGGCGGGCAAGAGCACGCTCCTGCACCTGCTGGGCGGCCTCGACCGTCCCGACGCCGGCTCCATCCGGGCGTGCGGTCAGGAGTTGGGCCGGCTGAGCGCGGGAGAATTGACCGCGTTTCGCAACACCCGGGTCGGCTTCATTTTCCAAGCTTACCACCTGCTGCCCGAACTGGACGCCACCGAGAACGTCATGCTGCCGGCCCGCATGGCCCGGCGTCCGTTCGCGGAGTGTGTGGGACAGGCCCGCGAACTGTTGACGCGTGTGGGCCTCGGTGAGCGCTTGGAGCATCGGCCGGCCGAACTGTCCGGCGGTGAACAGCAACGGGTGGCGATCGCCCGCTGCCTCATCAATCGCCCCCGCCTGATCCTCGCCGACGAGCCTACCGGCAATCTCGATTCCCGCACTGGCGACGAAATTATGGAACTGCTCCTGCGGCTTCGGAGGGAAGCGGGAACCACCCTGGTGATCTGCACCCACGACGCCCGGGTCGCCGCCCGCGCGGAACGCAGCATCGAGTTGGCGGACGGCCGCATGCTCAGCTCCTGATTTTCCGCAGACAAGGACATGGGCGTCGAGCGGCCCGTTCTCTGGTAGCCGATCAGGCTTTTGGGGATGAGGCCGAAACGTGTTTGAAAGGTGGACGCGAGAATCTTGGCTGGCAGCAGCCGGCTGAAATTCCCGCAAGGCTTCAACAGCGACGCGCCGGGGCACTGAAGCTCGGTCGGGAACCCGTGGCCATGCTGCTTCTCGGTGCTCAAAGTGGCGGTCTGGAAAAGGATTCAAGATTCAGCCAGATCCCATCGTAGTTCGCCGGACATCTTCGAGCCGGCCACAGAGACCATGTCATCACCGCACCCAGTCCCTGTTCAACAACGGTCGCAAGGACAACGAGGGCAGTGATGTTTTGTTGGTCAGCACCAACGGTCTGTCTCCTTGCGAATTATCCTGCGCGAGTGACGCTACACCTCGAAGCGGCGAAACCGTGAGCCCTGGCAGAACCGAGTCGGGGGCCTTGCTGAAATGGTGTTCGAACGCACTCAAAAGAATCTCATCATGAAATCAACCTGTCTCCGGCTCGCGGAATTAGCAGGGCGCTCCGTCCGTCGGCTGATGATCATCGCCGGGTTAGGAGCAACGGTTGCCAGCGCCCAGCCAAGCCTTTCAGGCCAGCTCGCCACGTCCCAGCTTTCCTTCAAGAACGAGTTGCGCCAATCCATTGACCGGGGCCTCGCCTGGCTGCAGACCAACCAGAACCCGAACGGTTCTTGGTCCGTGGCGGACGCTCCGGCGGTGACGGCTTTGGCCTTGATGTCCTTTGAAGGCGAACCGGGTGGCCGCTATCGGGGGCCCAAACCGGCTTGGCTGGAGCGCGGCTACAACCATCTGCTCGGATGCGTCCGGCCCGACGGCGGCATTTATGTGACCAACCTCGCCACCTACAACACCGCCCTTAGCCTGCTCGCGCTGCATCACGCCAACAATCCGGCCTACGTGCCCGCCGTCCAGAATGCCCGCCGTTACCTGATTGGCCTGCAGGGTGACTTTGGTGAACGGGGCAAACTGGACAGCCCGTTCGACGGTGGTATCGGCTACGGCACCAAGTATGAGCATTCGGACATGGGCAACACGTTGCAGGCCCTGGAAGCGCTCTACTACAGCAAGGACGTGGCGAAGGACGCCAAACCGGCCGCGGCGACCGAGCTGAATCTCGCCGCGGCGATCCATTTCCTCCGCCGGTGTCAGAACCTTCCCGGCTCAAACCCGGAATCTTGGGCCTCCGACGACCCCCAGAACCGGGGCGGCTTCGTCTATTACCCCGGCCACAGCATGGCTGGCAGCGTGACCAATCCGGCGACGGGCCGGGTCGCCCTGCGTTCCTACGGCAGCATCAGCTATGGCGGCCTGCTCGGCCTGGTCTATGCCGACCTCAAACGTGACACTCCGGAGGTCAAGGCGGTCTTCGAATGGCTTCGCCGGAACTACACGCTCGAAGAGAACCCAGGGATGGGCCAGCAGGGCATGTTCTACTACTACCACACGATGGCCAAGGCCCTCACCGCCTTCGGGGTTGGCGACTTAGAACTGGCCGACGGACGCAAGGTCGCCTGGCGGAACGAACTGGGCCTGCGGTTGCTCAACCTCCAGCAGCGCGACGGTTCCTGGCACAACGACAACGCGCGCTGGTGGGAGAAGGATCCGGCGCTGGTGACCTCCTATGCCCTTCTAGCGTTGGAAATCATCCACAACGGTCTCTGACCACCTCGCCTACGGGACAGCATCGCGAGGGCGGTGGGACAATAACGCGAATTCTGAAGTGTAGTCCCTCCGCGGCCAACGTCGCGGGAAAATCCGGAGTCGTGTTTCGGGTTTTGGTCCGGACGATGAGACGATCAAGAAGTTCCATCTGCACGTGACGCTCGCCCGGGGGGCCTGCAACGCACATGACGGCTTTGCCAATCTCCTCGATGTTTCCCTTCCGGCGTGCCGCGGCGCTTTCCATCGCCGCCCCGTTGCTCTCCTGTTGGACCGGCTCTGCTCAGAATCCCGCCGGGACAGCCACGGGGAAAAGCGCCCCTGCTGAGCCGCCCATTGTCCTGGAATCGGTCATTGTCACCGGCACCCGTCAGCATCGTCCGCGCATGGAGGTGCCTTATTCGGCGGAACGGATTCCCGGGTCCGTCCTGCGACGGGAGCAGATGGCGGCGACCCTGCCGGACGCGTTGCTGAGGACGCCCGGGGTGCTGGTTCAGCAGACCGCCCGCGGCCAGGGATCGCCCTTCATCCGGGGATTTACCGGCTTCCGAACCGTGGCCTTGGTGGACGGCATCCGGCTCAACAACTCCACCTTTCGCGACGGCCCCAACCAGTATTGGAGCACGGTGGACGTTTTGGCGATGGATGCGCTGGAGGTTGTAAGGGGACCTGCCTCGGTGATGTATGGGAGCGATGCGGTGGGTGGGACCGTCAACGCGATGATGCATGCACCGAAACGCCCGACCGCCACCGGGCTGGATTGGAACGGATCGGCGCTTTATCGGTTCGGCTCGGCCGAGCGGGCCCACGTGGGCCGGACAGAACTGGAAGTGGCCGAGGCCGAAGGCTGGGGCATCGCCGTCGGTTTTGGCCGACGCACGTTCGACGATCTGCAAGGCGGCGAAGACGTGGGCCGGCAGCCTTACACCGGCTACAGCCAGTGGGACTTTGACGCCAAGTTCGAGTATCTGCTCCGTCCGGAAACCACCCTCACCTTTGCCTATCAGCGGACGGAGCAGGACGACGTCAAGCGCACCCACCGGACGGGCTTCGGTCTGGGCTGGCAAGGTCTGGTCACCGGCACGGACCGGCTGCACGACTTCGATCAGCTTCGCCAGCTGACCTATGCGCGCGTCGCCCACACGACCGACCGGGGCGACGAGTTTGTGGCGACGGTTTCCTGGCACGTGCAGGAGGAGGGACAGTTTGTGGAGCGCGCCAACCGGACGGTCCAGCGGAGCGCCGTGGATGTCGATACGGTGAGCGCCTCGGTGCAGGGCATCAGTCCGTCGCCGGTGGGCACCTGGACCTACGGGGCGGAGCACTATCATGACTTCGTGGACTCGGCTCAGGTGACCTTCGCCACCAACGGGGTGCCGACCTCCGTGGCCATCCAGGGACCGGTGGCGGATGATTCGACCTATGCCCTCTTCGGAGCCTTCGTGCAGGACGAAATTGCCCTGATGGAGCGCCTGAAAATCAGCATCGGTGGCCGCTTTACCTGGGCCGAGGCCGAGGCCGGACGGCTGCGTGATCCGGTCACCGGGAACGCCACCTCGTTCAACGAAGATTGGAGCAACGTGGTCGGCAGCGGGCGCCTGCTGTGGCAGCCCGCTGAAGACAACACATGGAGCATTTACACGGGGGCCTCCCAGGCCTTCCGGACGCCCAACCTCAGTGACCTCACCCGCTTTGATGTCGCCCGCGGCAACGAGATCGAGACGGCGGCGCTCAACCTGTCGCCGGAGAAATTCCTGTCGTTGGAATTGGGCGCGAAATCCCTGCATGACCGCTGGGACGCCGAGGTGGCGTTCTACCATACGTTCATCGATGACCTCATCGTGCGGACGCCCACGGGCGCCAAGGTGAACGGGGCGAACGAAGTCACCAAACGAAACGCCAGCGAGGGCTGGGTCCACGGAGTCGAACTTTCTGCCCGGGTGAAACTGGGTGGCGGGATCAGCCTCTTCGGGAATGTCGCCTGGCAGGAAGGCGAGGCGGACGCATTTCCCACCTCCGCCTCCGTCAGCGTGCGAGCTCCCATGAGCCGGATAAATCCGTTGACGGGTGTGCTTGGGCTCCGCTGGGACTCGGCTCAGAGCGGTTTCTTCGCGGAAGTCTTTGGCATGGCCGCCGACCAACAGGACCGGCTTTCACCCGAGGATCGACGTGATACTCAGCGGATCCCTCCGGGCGGCACGCCAGGTTGGGCAACGCTCAATCTCCGTGCCGGCTATAGCTGGAAGTCGACAGTGTTCGCCAACCTCGCGCTCGAAAACATCCTGGATGAAGATTACCGGATCCACGGCAGCGGCATCAATCAGCCCGGCCGAAATGTCCGCGTCAGCCTAGAGTATCGCTTCTGAGGCCCGGCCGTGATCCTTGGGTGAAGGAGCAGCGTCGGTCGATCTCTTGGGAAAGAGGAGCGATCCGCAGCCAGGGGCTGGGAAGGCAGCTGGAGTCGGATGGAAAGATGCGGAATTCCCCGCAGACCAAACGAAGTCAGCCAATTGGACCAGAGCTGCTACGCGTTCAGCACCTTGAGCGCCTTTTTGCAGTCGCTGGCGCGAAGCACGAGCAGGCCGGTTTTCGCATTGGGAGCGGTGGCGCAGTAGGCGTATTCGATGTTCACCTTCGCCGCGCCCAGCTTCCGGGCAATGTCGGCCAACGCGCCCGGCCTGTTGTTGCCGGGCACCAGCAGGACATCGCTTTCGACCACCAGCGCCCCGCGTTTTTCGAACACGTCCACCGCCTTGTGCGGATCGCTGACCACCATGCGGACGACGGAATGGTCCACGGTGTCACTGGTGGAAAAGGCGAGAATGTTCACGCCGGCCTCGGCCAGCGCCTCACAGACGCGGGCCAAAGTGCCGGGCTTGTTGTCGAGAAACAGCGCGAGCTGAGTGGCCAGTTGCATGGGCCGTTTGTGGCCTGGGACGGCGGCCAAGGCGAGCAGGGATTTGCCGCTGGGAAAGCGTTTGCCGTGGGCGACGGCCCGGCCTTCATCGGTGCAGCGCGCCGAAACAAAACCGCGCAGCCGCGATAGACTCCGACCGTTCCTGGCCTGACGGCTCTCCCGAGGCGCGAAAGATTAATTCGCCATAACGAGCTCCGCCTCTGCAAGGACCACGGCGCGCGGGGACGATTCAGGGATTGCAGCGCCGGCCGGGGTGCGTTCGCCGGAAGCGGGGGCGGGTTCGGCCGAAAGGGCCAGGGCGGGCGATTCCGTCCGGCTTTCCGGGGCGCCTTCGGCCTTGTTGAACTTCACGCTCACAATCCGGCTGACGCCCTGTTCCTGCATGGTCACGCCGTAGAGCACGTCGGCCATCGAGATGGTGCGCTTGTTGTGCGTGATGACGATGAACTGGCTCTGTTCGAGGAAGCGGTGCAGCACCTTCACGAAGCGGTTGATGTTCGACTCGTCGAGCGGGGCGTCCAACTCGTCGAGCACGCAGAACGGCGAGGGCTTGACCTGGTAGATGGAGAACAGCAGCGCCACGGCCGTCATCGTCTGCTCGCCGCCGGAGAGCAGGGTGATGCTCTGGAGCTGCTTGCCGGGCGGGCGGGCATAGATGTCGATGCCGGCCTCCAGCGGATCCTCGCCCTCGACGAGCGTGATGTCGGCCTTACCGCCGCCGAACAGTTCGGTGAACATCGTCCGGAAGTTTTCCCGGATCTTCTCGAAGGTCTCGACGAACATCGTCTTCGTCTCGCCGTTGATCTTCCCGATGATCTCGACGAGTTCGGTCTTCGCCTTCACGAGGTCCTCATACTGCGTGTTGAGGAAATTGTAGCGCTGCTCGGTCTCCTCGTATTCCTCGATGGCGACGAGGTTCACCGGGCCCATCTCGTCCATCTTCCTCTGGAGGGCGGTGACCTGGAGCTGCACGGCGTCCCAGTCGGTGGTCAGGCCGGCCGCGGCCATGTCGTCGAGCGACACGGATTCCACCTTGGCCGGTCCTTCGTCGGCGAAGGTGATCCGGATGCCCTCGCCCCGGATGTCCTCCAGGCTGAGCTGGTATTTGGACTGGATGCGTTCGCGCAGGTTTTGCACGGCCATCGTCTTCTGGGCGAGCTCGACGTCGAGGGTGCCGCGGCGGCTCTGCAAGGTGTTGAGCATGCTGCGCCGTTCGCGGAGCTGCTCCTCGCGGGCGTGGATCTCGCCCTCCTGGAAGCGTTTCTCCTCGAACAGCTGCGCGATCTGGCCGGAGAGCGTCTCGCGTTCCTGCGTGAGGCGTTCAATCTCCCGGCGGCTCTGGGCGATGCCGCCCTCGAAGTTGCCGCGGCGGTCACCGAACGCGCCCATCTCCGCGTGCAGCCGGTCGATGAGCCCGGTGAGTTCGCGGATGCGGGCTTCCAGCGGCGGACGCTGGCGTCCGTGGCTGGCGAGGAGCTGTTCCTCGGTCGCGAGCGAGACGCGCGCTTCGGAAACCGCGGCATTGGCGACGTCCCGTCCCCCGCGCAGCTCCTCCAACTCGAGGGAAAGCCGGGCCACGAGCGCGGTGGCGTCCTGTTCGACCGCCTCGGAATCGCTCACCTGCTTGGCCAGGCGGCTGCGCTTTTCGAGGCCTTCCGCCTCGTGGGCGCTGAGGCTGTCGAGCTCGTAGGTCACTGTCTCCAGCTTGTGATGGAGGCTGCGCCGAGAGTTTTCCAGCGCGCGGAACTCGCCCTCACGCGAGGCGATGGCGACCTCGACCTGGCGCAACTCGGTGCGGGCCTCCTCGAGGCTGGCCTGGAGCGTGGTCTGCTCGGACTGGAGGGCGCCTTTCCGCCGGCTGGCCTCGTTGACCTGCTCGGCCAGGGCCGCGAGTTCGGCCTGAAGTTCCGCGATCTGGTTTTTGCGCCCGAGGATGCTGGCCGGTGCCTTCCCAGAACCGCTTCCCGATCCACCCGTGAAGACACCCGATCGGGTGAGAAGCTCACCGGCCAGCGTTACGAAATCGAAAGCGCCCTGCGTATCGCGGAAGGCGGCGGTGGCGGCGGCCAGGTCAGGCACGATGACCGACGTGGCGATCAGCGCCTCCAGCAGCGGCCGGACGGAGTCCTCCGCCGTGATGACGGACAGCGTTCGGACGGCGCCCGCGAGGTGATCCACGCTTCCGCCCGCGGCGGCGTGGGGCGGGCGAAGTTCCAGGGCCGCGATGCTCGCCCGGCCCTTGTTGTTGGCGGTAAGGTCCGTGAGAATGGCCGTGGCCGACTCCGGCTGTTCGGTCAAGACGAGCTGAAGGTAGTGGCCGAGGGCGGCCTCCACCGGCACGACGTATTCCGAAGGCACCTTGACCTTGTCGGCCAGGGAACCGAGCACGTCCTGCGACTGCTTGAGCGCGGCGAGCGTGCCGGCGCTGAAGCCCTCGTGCTGCGTGTCGAGCTGTTCGAGCACGCTCAGGCGGCTGCGCTTTTCGGCCTGCTGCCGGACGACGGCGTCCAGCGCGTGCTGGGCGGCGACCAGTTCCTGCTGGATCTCGCGGAGCCGGGCTTGGCGTTCCTCCAGTGTGCCGCGGCTGGTGGCGACGTGCAGCTTCTCGGTCTCGACCTGGAGCTTGAACTCATCCAGCCGGGCATCCAGGCGGATGCTTTCCTCCGTCAACGAAGCGCGCTCGGCATGCAGCTTTTCCAGCCGGACGAGGTTGCCCTGCTTCTGGAGGTCGAGCTGGTTGATCTCGTTGCGGGCGCGGCTGACCTGCTGGGCGGCGCTGAAAGCCTGCGACTGGGCGACCCGCAGGGATTCCTGCTTCTGGGACACGTCCCGTTCGACCGCGCTCAGGGCCTGCTGCTTTTCCGCGAGTGCCGACCGCATTCCCTGCACGCGTTCCTGTGACTCGGCGAGCTTGCCGGCAACCAGTTCGAGTTCCTGCCCGGCGATGCTGCGGCGTTCCTCCGACTGGGCAATGTCATGGAGCGCCCGTTCGTTCTGCTCGGTCAGCTCCTGCAGGCGCTGCTCGTTGAACTCGATCTTGCTGTGGTTGCGGTCCACCTCCGCCTTGAGTTCCAGCCCGCGCTGCTGCTGCTGGGAGATGCTCTGGTCGAGTTCGGAAAGCTGCGTGCGCAGTTGGAGCACCTCGTCTTCGAGGCGAAGGACGGTTTCCTGACCGACCTCCAAGTCCAGCTTGGCGCGGCTCAGTTCGGTTTCGCGGGCCTGGATTTCCTCCTGGAGCACGTCGAACTGGTGCCGGGCGAGCTGGGTCTCGAGATTTTGAAGCTCGGCGGCAATGGCCTTGTAGCGGCGAGCCTTGCCGGCCTGCCGCTGCAGCGAGCCGATCTGGCGTTTGACCTCCTTGATGAGGTCCTCGACCCGCAGAAGGTTCTGCTCGGTGTTTTCCAGCTTTCGCAGCGCTTCCTTTTTCTGCTGCTTGAATTTGGTGATGCCCGCGGCCTCCTCAAAGACGAGCCGCCGGTCGTCGGGCTTGCTGGAAAGGATTTGGGTAATGTTGCCCTGAGCCATGACCGAGTAACTGGCCTTGCCGATGCCCGTGCCGGCGAACAGCTGCTGGATGTCGCGCAATCGGCAGGGCGTCCGGTTGAAAAAGTATTCGGAGCCGCCATCGCGGAAAACCCGCCGGGTGATGGTCGCCTCGTTGTATTGCACCTCGATGCCCGCCGCCCGCAGATGATCCGCATCCACGTCGCCGAGGGTCAGGCTGACCTCGGCCATGCCGAGCGCCTTGCGAGTATCGGTGCCATTGAAGATCACGTCGGCCATCTCGCCACCGCGAAGGGCCTTGGCAGACTGCTCGCCGAGCACCCAGCGGATCGCATCCGATACGTTCGACTTACCGCAGCCGTTCGGACCGACAATGGCCGTCATGCCGGGCTGGAAGTTCAGCGACGTCTTGTCGGCGAACGACTTGAACCCGAGCGCGGTGAGGTTTTTGAGATACATCTCGGAATGAATTGAAGGACCCGGCCCGGAGATGGGCAAGGTGAAATACACAACTAATTGGGGTGAGTTATTCACAACCCCACAAGATGCAGTCTCAGAAGTGCAGAGGTGGCGCAGGTTGAGTTCGACCTGAGTCTCCAGCCAGGTGTGGTCGGGTCGGCTGGATAAACGGGCTGCCGGGATGTCTGGAAGCGGCGGTCCCCGGTCGGCTGCGAGCACGGGGTTGCGCGGGGGTGCGGCGGCGCCCAACCGGTTGACCAGCCTTCCACGTCCACGGAGTGGGGAATGCGCGGGTCGGCCCCGACGCAATGGCCGGCCTAATTCAACTCGACGGCCTACAGGACCCGCCACACCTGCTGCAGCGCGACCGGAAAGAAATCGGTCGCCGCGTCCAGGATTGCCAGGTAGGCGGAGTTGAGAGGACGCGCCGATGCGGCCGAACAGCTGCGTGCAGGCTTTTCCCGGCGCTTGGATTGTTTCAGGCTCACGGGGATGTCCACACCGTCACCCGCTCCCACCGCAGCTGCGCCGGCCCTGAGCAAAGGCCAGATCTTCGTCCGTCGGCTGGGCAGCACGGCGTTTCTCTGGACGATAGTGCTGACCGCGATGTTCTCGACCAACGCTCTCGTGGCCAACTGGGTGTTCCTCGGGCTGATGGTCCTGCTGGCGGTGACCGGGTTGTTGGAGTTCTACGGGCTGGTGGAAAAGCGGGGACTGGTGTGTTTCCGGTGGTTCGGCGTGGTCACCGGCGTGGTGCTGATGGCGGCCACCCACTTCTACGTCGCCAACGCCAGCGGACACCAGCTGCGTGCGGGCAAGCCGAATGACTTCGAGACCGGCATCCTGGTCCTTTTCGTCCTCGGGCTGTGCGTGCGCCAGTTCGTGGCGAAGAACAATCCGAATGGCCTCGCGGGCATCGCCACTACGCTGCTTGGCCTGATGTATGTGCCGTGGCTGCTGAACTTCATCCAGAAGATCAACTACCTGCCCGGCATCGAGGGTCGCTTCTTCGTGCTGTTCTTCATCATCGTCACGAAGTTCAGCGACCTCGGGGCCTACGTCACCGGCTCGCTCATCGGCCGGCACAAGATGATTCCGCGGATCAGTCCGGGGAAAACATGGGAGGGCTTCGGGGGCGCCATCGTCATCTCGACGGGCGCAAGCGTGCTGTTCGTGAAACTCGCTGGGGCGCACATGACGCCGATGAACTGGGTTCATGCCGTCGTGCTGGGCGTGATTCTCAGCGTGGCGGCGGTCATCGGTGATCTCATTGAGTCGCTCTTCAAACGCGAGGCCGGTGTGAAGGACTCCGGCAAGTTCTTCCCGGGCATCGGCGGCATCCTCGACCTGCTCGACAGCCTGCTCTTCAACGCGCCGCTGATGTATCTCTACCTTCGGCACGTGATGCGGGTCGGCACGTGAGAGCCTGTCTGAGGGCGACTTCCTCAATTACGGCGAAGGCGTGGGACCGTTCAGCCAGTTCCGCACGTCGGGTAGCAGTTCCTCGAACTGGAACGGGGCCGTCTCGTGGATGCCGTTGGCGAGATGCCGGTATCCGCTGTCGGGAAGGGCTTGGGAGTGCAGCCGCTTCACGGCTTCGGGCGGGGCGATAGGGTCGTTGTCCGTGGCGATGAAGAGGGCGGGCACCGGCCGCTGGGTCAGCCAATGGATTGGATCCAATTCTCCCGGGCCGACCCCGACCACGGCCGGCAAGCGCGCGGCGGCGCGCTGAACCCAGCCGCGGGGAATCCAGCGCGCATAACCGTCGCGGATGGCCAGCACGGCGGGTTCCAGCTCAGCGTATGGCGTTAGAGCGATCACCCTTTCCAGGCGGGCATCTTCGCCGGCCCACTTCAGTGCGAGCGCGGCGCCGTAGGAGGCCCCCAGCACCGCGAGCGGCTGGGGCAGTTCGCCGTGCCGGTCGAGGTAGTTCGCCAGTTGGCCCAGGTCGAGGCTTTCCCGGGCGCCGAAGAATACCTGTTTTCCGCTGGAGGCACCGTGGCCGCGCAGGTCCACCAGCACGCAGCGCCAACCGTCGCCGGCGAGGGTAAGTGCCCACTGGAGCATGGTGTTGGCGTCCACGCCGTAGCCGTGCAGTGCGAACAGGGTGCCGCGCGGGACGGCCGTGAAGCCGTTTGTGGGACCGGGAACACTGGCGCAGAAATCGAAGCGGTAGCGGCGTTTCGCGCCGTCCGGCCAGTTGGTGCTGGTGATGTGAAAGCCGTAGTCCGCCGGCGGGACGACGCGGTAGCCCAGCTTCGCCGCGGGCGGCCCGACGGTGATTTCCCGGGCGGGGAAATGGGCCAGCCACCGCTCGGGAAAGCTGTAATAGACCAGTGGCTCGGGCCCAAGGCCGCGGGGAAAGGTGTTGGGCGCCTGCCGCATCCGATGGGCCAGCCAGACCGAGGGCGAACAGCCGGTCAGCAGCACCACCAGGCCCGTGAACAAAACCCAAGCTCGGCATCGACGAAGCACGCCGACCCGGCTTACCCTCGGGAAAAGAGCCCCTGACGCGATGAAGCATGCCCCTTTCCCTCCGGCCGGACCGCGCGGATTCACCCTGATCGAACTGCTCGTCGTCATCGCCATCATCGCCATTCTGGCGGGCATGTTGCTCCCGGCGCTGGCGAAGGCGAAGGAAAAGGCCAAGGCCACGGCCTGCATCAACAGCCTCCGTCAGATGGCCATCGCCCAGGCCACCTATGGTTCCGACCATCAGGGCAAATTCACGCCGACCTTTGCGGTGCGCGGCTCCAATGTGGAGCGCAAGGCCTGGTTCAACTTCCTCGCGCCGTTCACCCAGACAACCAACCTTATTCTCTGCCCGTCGCGCACGAAGAAGTTCAAGGAGTTGGTGGCACTCTACCCGAGCGACCAACAGGACAAGGCGGTGTCGAACTACATGATGAACTTCGGCGTCGGCGGCTGCGACTGGCCCGGCACGTGGGATGCCAGCAAGTATCCGCAGGCAAAGGACGGTTCCATCCGGAATCCTTCGGCCACGGTCCATTTGACCGATGGTGGCAGCCAACCCAAGGCCAACCGGGACCCGCTCACCTGCGTCACTGAGAAATCGCCGGAGAAAGCGGGAGCGTGGGTTCTCCACGATCCGGTCAACAGTGCTCCGTGCGACGGTTGCGTGACGGCCCCCGCCACCGGGGACCCCAACTGGGGCGGTCCGCACCTGCGGCACAGCACGCGCAGCAACGTGTCGCTGGCGGACGGTCACGTGGAGGCGCTCAAGGCCTCACGCTGGTATTTCGGCGGCTCCGGTTGGCTGAAGGCCGATGTCGGCGGTCAATAACGTTGCCAACTAACCACCGGCGACTGCGCCCGCAGTGTCCTAATCTTGCTCGTTCTCTTTCAGTTACCTGATCAGGGGAACGGGTTGGAATACAAATCAGGATACGGCCACATCTTCACGGCGTTTGCCGCGCCCGCAGCCTTTCGCCGAATTCATCCCTCCGCCTTCGAATCGCGGCTCAGCAGGTCGGCCACGGCCCGCCGCGGGTCCTTGCCGGCATAGAGCATCGCGTGGACCTCGGTGATGATGGGGCAGGGGACATCTAGGCGCTGCGCCAACTCCAAGGCATTGGCCGCGGTCGGGTGTCCTTCCACGGCGGACTGGGTCTGGGCAAGGATGGTGTCCACCGGCTCCCCCCGTCCGACGCGTTCGCCGAAGGTGCGGTTGCGGCTCAGTTTGCTGAAGCACGTGACGGTCAGATCGCCCACGCCACTGAGGCCGGCGAACGTCTCCGCGCGCGCACCGCACGCGACTCCAAGTCGGGTGATCTCCGCCAAGCCGCGGGTGATGAGCGCGGCCTTGGAATTGTCTCCAAAGCCAAGCCCGTCACAGACGCCGGCCGCGATGGCGATGACGTTCTTGAGGGCTCCGCCCAGTTCGACTCCGGGCAGATCATCGCTGCGATAAACCCGGAAGGCGGGCCGGTGGAACAGCGCCTGCACCTCCTTCGCCAGAGCGTCGTCGTGGGCGGCGGCCACGACCGCTGTCGGAATGCCGCGGGCGACTTCGGCGGCCAAGGTGGGCCCCGACAGTGCGGCAACCTGCGCGGAGGGGATTGCCGCGGCGATCACACTGCCCATCGTGCGGCCGGTGCCGGCCTCAATCCCTTTGGTGGTGCTGATGACCGGGCCGCAAAATCCCGCCAACCGGGCCACCGTGGTGGTCAGGGCTTTGGAGGGGACTGCCAGCACGAGGGTGCCGGCGGCCGCAATGGCCTGGGGCAGATCGGCCTCGAACCGCCAGTCGGCGGGCAGGCTCACGCCGGGAAGATAACGGCGGTTCTCCCGTTGCCGGGCAGTCTCGGCGAGATGCTCCGGGTTGTGTCCCCAGACGGTGACTTGGTGGTTGTTCTGGGAAAGCACGACGCCCAAGGCGGTTCCCCACGCGCCCGCCCCGACGATGGTCACGTTCATGGCTTTGCCTCCGGCGGCGGCGTGCCCGGATTCTTCTTGCCGATCCGATTCTCGCTCCCGGCCAGCAGGCGTTCGATGTTGGGCTTGTGTTTCCAGATCGCCAGCAGCCCCAGCAGGAGATTCAGGCCGACGATGGGCAACGGCTGCCGCGTCAGCACGGTGGCCACGGGCAGGATTCCAGCGGCGCAAATGCTGGCGAGAGAGACATAACGGGAGGCGGCAAAAACCACGATCCAGGTCAGCAGCGTGTAGAGGAACGCCGCCGGGACCAGTGCGGCGAGCACGCCGGCCGAAGTGGCGATGCCCTTTCCGCCCTTGAAGCCGAGCCAGCACGTGTAGTTGTGGCCGAGCACGGCGCCGAGAGCAGCGATCAGGCGCAGCCACACTGGTTCGGCGTGGCCGAAAAGCCCCGGGACCACCAGCACCGGCAAGGCGCCCTTCGCGGCATCAATCAGGAGCACGAGAATGCCCGGCCCCTTGCCCAGCGTGCGGAACACGTTGGTCGCCCCCATGTTGCCGGAGCCGACTTTCCGGATATCCACGCCCTTGGCCCGCCCGACGAGAAACCCGGTCGGCACCGAACCGCAGAAGTAGGCCAGGATGGCCGTCGCCAGATAGCTAAGTGCAGGCACGGCGTGTTTGTAGGGGGCGGCACGGGCCGGGAAAAGCCGGGACTTTTCCCGGGCAACTTCGGCAAGGGCGGCGACAACGGCCTGCTATTTCACGTTGATCTGGGACCGGACCGGGTTGAACCGCGGATCGCTGGCATACACCGTGCGCAGGTCGCGGGCCGCGGGGTTGGTGGCCTTGCGCCCATCGCTGAGGCGGAAGGCGTTGGCGAGTGAAAGGCTGGCTTCGACCGGCTGGTTCATCGCGGCCTGGAGGGCGGCGAGGTCAAACCAGCCTTCGGGCGCATCCGGTGCCTTTTTCACGTAGGCCGCCATGGTGTCCGCCATACGGTCCGCGCGCATGAGCTGGCGGTAGCCTTCGGCCAGATTGAGCAGGCTGTTCGCATCGGTGCCCGGATTGGTCATCATTGCGTCGAGGACCGAGATGGCCTCGTTGGACTGGCCCATCTGGTAGAGTGAGCCGGCAATCTGGAAGGCGTTGGTGACGTCCACCGGGTTCTTCCGAAAATCCTCCGCGAGTTCGAGGAGGGACTTGTTGGCGGGCAGAGAACCGGCGTTGTCCCGCAGCTGCTTCAGCTGGCGCACGAGGTCGGCGACGCCGGCATTGTCCCGGTCGAATTCGTAGCAGGTGTTGGCGACCAGAAAGGCGTCGGCGTAGCGGCCCATGCCCGCAAGCAGCGAGGCATAGTTAAAGACTGTTTCCGGGCTGTAAGGGCAGAAGGCAAACGCCTGCTTGAGCGCGAATTCGGCCTCCTTAAGGTAGCGTTGCGAATCAGTGGAGGTCTTGGAGTAGTTCTGCGCCCGCCAAGTGTAGACCGACTTGCCGATGGCGTTGCGGAGCTTGCTGAACGCCTTCTGAGCATTGTCATCGCGCACGAACGCCGGATCCCCCTTGAAGCCGGTCAGGTCGCGGCGCTGGTAGGTCTTGAGGGCGAAGTTGCAGACTTCCTCCGGCTTGGTTTCGTAGGTGATCCAATTGCCGATGGAGCGCTCGGAATACTGGCTCCAATAGTCGTGGTCGCGCTGCATCTGCTCCTCGGTGAGCTGGGCCTGCGGCTGCCGTTCGATCTTCATGATGATGCCGGCGGGCACAAGATGGGGGTGCATCCACTTCAGCGGGAAACTTTCCTCCACGTAGAAGTCGTGGCCCGGATTGGCGTCGAAAATCACCTTCGTGAGCAGGCCGTTGATGTTCATGACCGCCACTTGGCCCTGGACTGAGATCCGCCCGTCGGGCAACTGGGTCACCTGTTCGCCCGGCTCCAACTGGTTGAGGCCGTAGCGCCGCGCGGCGTCCTGCGAATACTCGCTGAAACTGCGCGAGGCGTCTTCGACCGACGGCGTGATGATTTCGCGGTCGGGATACAGGCCGCCCAGACTGATGGTGAACTGGCCGGGATACGCCTCCTCGAGCAGGAGGCGGTTGAGGCGGATGCGGTTGGCCGTGGGCGGATTCTGCTGGGCGAACTTCTGCATGCGGTCGCTGAGCGAGACTTGGGCAAAGCGCTGGACCTCGAACAACGAAGGCCCCTCGAGCAGCTTGTTGAGCCCGTCAGCGAGCGCGCGGGCGTCCCCGTTGGCGGCGGCACCGAGATTGTCCTTAAGAAACTTGGACAGCGGGTCCGCCCCGGCCGCGAGCCTGGCCTTGAACGCATTCAAGTCCTTGAAGTGATCAACTTGGAACAGCGAGCTGCCTCCGCGACGTTCCTTCTCGATGTCCGCTCCGAGCTTGGTGAAGAAGCGGTCCAACGGTGCGGCGAGCTGGGCCAGCGTATTGGTGCGGCCGCGGGCGGCCGATCGGGGGTCATTGAGCATGCCGTAGAAGAACGGCGGGTCTACTTGCGCGCTCTTGTTGTAGTGGGCGCGGATGTAGTCGAGGTAGGTGTTGTCCGCGAGGGCGTTCTGCGTGATGAGGACCACGTCGCGCCGGTCGAACTTGGGGTTCAGCCGTTTCTCGGGCGGAATGAAGCTCTCGCAGAAGATCATGTAGGTCGGGCAGAAGCGGCCCGGATCAGTGCCGCCGAAGAGCACGGCGTCGCGCGTCATCGAGGGGTAGAGCGGCTGGCCGTCCTTGTCCTTGGGCGCCGGCCGGCCGGCGTCCATGCCGGGTTCGAACATGTCGTGGCCGAACCAGTAGCCGAACAGGTGGCCGCGCTGCTCGTTGTCCGCCCAGTGCGACAGCACCGAATCTGCGGGCACGAGGGAAAAGATCAGCAGGAACGGGGCGAGCCGGACCCGTTCCCGTTGGAGCAACACCAGCAGCACGAAGGCCACGGACAGCAGGAGACTGATGCCTTCGGCGGCGCGCTGGATGACGAACACGGTCTCGTTCCACTCGACGACGAACTCGAAGAGGTTGAATGCGCAGGCGACCGCGCCGCCGATGAGGAGCCAGAAACGGGTGTTCTGGTATTGGGTCAGCAGTAGCGCACCGATGACCGCCAGCCCGTAGCCGACGCACAGGGCGATGATGGTGTGGGAAGAGGTGAAAAAGACCTTCACCAGCTCCCGGTCCTGCTTGGTGACGCCGGGGTTCAACAGGATGAGCAACAGGAACGCCAGGGTGACGTAGATGCCCGTCAGTCCGATCAGCCAGCCCCGCTCGCGGGACTTCATCTGCGGCAGGAAACCGAACGGCACCAGAGCGACGAGCAGGTTGGCCCAGTTGAACTCCTCCTTTGCGCCCTGGAAATACACCGTGAGCTGGCGGATGAGCATGAACGGGTCGGTGCTGGGATTCGTCTTCTCATACTGGCCGCGCGTGAACGCATGGACGAATCCCTCCCACGTCCGCGGATAGCCCCAGTTCATCGGCGGATTGGTCATCGAGGCGACCGGCATGTAGAAGTAGAAGGCGCAGCCGACTGCGAAGGCGAGGCCGGCGAAGATCACCGGCCGCCATTCCGAGAGCAGCCGGCCGGACCGTTCGGTGTTGTAGGACAGCGCGAACAGGCCGATCAGGCCCGCCAAGGAGCCGTAGCCGAGGACCGGAATCATGAAGGCCGCGAACTGTTTGGCCGCCTCCAGCCCGCGGGCCAGCGCGCCGGCGTCCTTGCCGGTGGCGACCGCCTGCGAGAGTTGCGCGGTGATGGAGGCCACGTTGCCGTCGGCGACCAGAAGGGCGGCGAAGCCGAGCGTGGACAGCGCTGCGACGATGCCGACGGTCATCTTGCGGGTGGCAGTGTCGAGCTTGCCCGCATAGGCGTAAGCGGTGATCAGCGAGCCGAGGCCGATGAAGTTGAAGACGTGGAAGACACCGGGATTGTCGGCCAGGATGCCGGTCTTCTCATGGGCCCGGGCCAGCATCACCAGCGTGTAAACCAGGGCGTTCGCGAAGAAGAGGTCCCGCCCCAACCGGCGGTCGCCCATCAGCGCAAGAACCTCGAGACCGATGGCGGCGACGATCAACGTCTGATGGTTGCAGAAGCACAGACCGAAGCAGAAGAAGGCCCAGTAAAGGTAGCGTCGCTGGTGCGGGGCGTGCAGCCAGCGCATCAGGAACGCCAGCACCGCCATGAAGGTGAGCACCGCGAGGGTATAGACCTCGACAATCACCGCCTGGCTCCAGATGAAGCCGTTGAATCCGATCAGCAATCCGCCGACCAACCCCGACACGAGGCAAAGCGGGTTTTCCCATTTCCGCTCCAAGCCCTTGAACGCCTCAATGCTCTCCAAGATCATCGAACTGCCGCGGGAGATCAGCAATCCGACCAGGCCGGCGGAGAACGCTGCGGCGACCGCCGACGAAACGGCCACGCGAAAGGCGATGTTTGAGACCGGGATCAGCTTGGTGAATGCCCACGTGTAAAGGGTCCAGACCGGGTAGCCAGGCGGATGTGGCACCCCGGCATACATGGAGCCCACCGCCAGTTCCCCGGAATCCTCAAGCGTCAGGTCCGGGGCGATGGTGTAGAGGTAGCCAGCCAGGACCAACAGGGTGGACAGTGCAAACGTGAGCCAGTCCACCGGCCGGTAAAGTTTGGCGACCGGACCGGGAGCCGGATCCAGCGGCGGCGGATTGGATTTGGCGGGCGCGGCGGCCCGGTTAGCAACGGGCGTCTTGGGATTGGCCATAGCGATGTCTTCGGAAAATCGGCTCCGGAAGCCTCAGAGGCCGCCGGCGGAGGCGTTAGTGGAGGGGGCGTGGGCGGCGTTTGTCCAAGCAAAACCCGCGACCGGCAGCGCGTTGTTGGCACATTGCTGGGCCGAACTGGAATGGGCCAGCAGCGCGACGGCATTCGTCCACGTCCCGGCGGTCCGCACGGCCTTGCCCAAGCGGTCCGGATGAAGCGCGAGCGCCAGGATCAGCGCCGCCGCGGCCATGGCCGGCGGCGCGAACTGGAACCACGACGCTGTCGGCCGGGACGAAGCCGGCGAGGAAGCGAATAGGTCCGACCTAAGCGCCGGGGAAGGCTGGCGGGGTGTCCATTCCGAAAGCAGTTTCTCCAAGGGATCCATCGAGTTCATGTTCAAGTTCGGCAACAGGTTCCCGCAGGCAGGCGCGCATTTTGTGCAGACCGTAGCGGTATCGGCCGGCAGCGGTGTGGGGCGAAAGATTCAGCAGTTCAGCAATCTCCTCGAAGGTGTGCCGATGCCAGAGCTTCAGCACGATCACCTCGCGTTGTTCGGGAGGCAGGGCGGCAAGGCATTTCATCGCGGCGCGTTCGCGGGGAGTTTCATCCGGCTCCGGCTCAAACCAACGGCGGGACTCAAATTCGCGGGCGACACGGCGCCAGAGCGAACGCCGGAAGTTCAGCGCCCGGTTCCGAAACGCGCGGACCAGGTAGTGCTCCGGCTGCCGGGGAGCTTCGTCACGCCGAAGCAGTTCCCTGAACACATCCTGGAGCACATCCTCCGCCTCACCATGGCTGAGGCCGAGCGCCCGGCCATAAAGGATCAACGCGGCCGCCTGCGCCTCGTAAAGCACCTCGCACCAAACGTCCGCTGGAGAAGATTCCTGCACTGCGTCTGCTCCGATAGACACTGCCACCCGCATATTTGTATGTCCCGCCGAAGTTTTTTGGAAGGAGCCGGGCTTTCCCGCCTGGAAGCCGCCCGGGACGCTCTTACCCGGATTGCGAACCGGGGATCGGCATTGACCCGCGCGCCGGGCCCTTTCCACACTCCCGCCAATGAGTTCGCAAGTTCCTGCCGGTCTCCGCTACGCCAAGTCCCACGAATGGGTGCGCCTGGAGGGCGACATCGCCACTGTCGGAATCACCGACCACGCCCAGCACGAGCTGACGGATGTGGTGTTCGTTGAACTGCCCGCAGTGGGACGCAAGGTGGCGGCTGGTGAAGCCTGCGCTGTCGTCGAATCGGTCAAGACCGCCAGCGACATCTATTCTCCGATCTCAGGCGAGGTCGTGTCCGTGAATCCGGCGGTGTCGGACAATCCGGCCCTGGTCAACACCGCGCCTTACGCCGAGGGCTCCTTCTTCAAGCTCAAGGTCGCCAATCCGGCCGAAGTTGAAGCGCTGCTGACTCCCGAAGCGTATTCCGCGCAGGTCGGGGCCTGAGCGTATTCGCCCAACCGGGAAAGCGAAAAACGCCGTCCGCACCCGCGGACGGCGTTTTCATTGGCGCTGCGCGGTTATTTCGCGGCGGCGTAGAGCGCGGACACCGCGTTCCAGTCCACCACGCTCCAGAAAGCCTTCAGGTAGTCGGCCCGCTTGTTCTGGTATTTGAGGTAGTAGGCATGCTCCCAGACGTCGACGCCGAGGATCGCCTTGCCTTCGACGCCGGAGATGGCTTTGCCCATGAGCGGGTTGTCCTGGTTGGGCGTGGACGCGATCTCGAGTTTGCCGCCATTGACCACCAGCCAGGCCCAGCCAGAGCCAAACCGGCCGAGTCCGGCCGCCTCGAACTTGGCCTTGAACTCGTCGAAGGAACCAAAGGCCGCATTGATCGCCGCCGCGAGGTCACCCGTCGGCGCACCGCCGCGGTTCGGGCCCATGAGTTTCCAGAAAAAGCCGTGGTTCCAGTGGCCGCCGCCGTTGTTGCGCACCGGTCCGCGGATCGCGTCGGGCACGCTGGCGAGGTCCGAGATGAGGGCCTCGAGGGACTTGGCCTCGAGGGCAGCGTTGCCGGCGATGGCCTTGTTCAGGTTGTCCACGTAGGCCTTGTGGTGGCGGCCGTGGTGGATCTCCATTGTGAGTGCGTCGATGTGCGGTTCGAGCGCTTCTTTGGCGTAGGGCAGGGCGGGAAGTTCGTGAGCCATAACTGTCGTGGGAGTGCTGCTAAGTTGTGACGCGGCGCCCTCAGTGGCGGTCGCGGTGCTCCGAGACTAACCCGCGGAACGGCGGCGGCAAGTTAGCCGCGAAGGCGGCGGTTAAGAGCCAGCACGGTCCCTCCGGCGCCCAGCAACATCGCCAGACCCGACGATTCAGGCACCTCCATCGCTTCCACGGAGACGTTGTCCACGTAGGGCGAACCAAAGCTCGCGGTCGGCGTGTCCGTATAGAGGGACAGCACGTAGGTCCCGGTGGTGCCCGGAGTGACCAGTGCGCTGAACAGGCTCCAGGCGGTTGTGACGGGGTTGAGCTGCGCGAAGTTGTTCAGGCCGCTCACGTCCAACGTCCCCGACAGTAGCGAACCCAATGAATACTTGAGAGCCCGCGGACTGTTGTAGTCACCGTTGTAATGGAACGACACCGAGTAAGTCATGCCGGCGGTCAGGGTGACGGCCTGACTGATGCCTGCCGGAATTGACCCCGCACCGCCGCCGATAAGGTCCAAGAAATTGACCCCTTCCGCAGCCGTTCCACCTGAGTAACCCACGGTCAAAATGTCAGGGGCCTGGCTGCCGTAGGACAACCACCCGGCGGGAGTGGTTCCGGCCAGAAACCAATTGGCCGGCACGGATTCGGCTTCAAACGATCCGTTGACCAGCAGATTGGTTCCGAGCGCTGGCATTCCGCCAAGCAGTCCGGCGACAACGAACGACAACCTCCTCATGGGCTGGAGGCTGAACGGAGGCATTGGCCTTGGGCAATACGTATTCCCACGTAGCCTCGCTCGCCTCAGTGCCGCTTCTCGTCCGCGTCGATGAAATCCACGAAGGTCTGGATGTCGTCGCGGTGGGCGAGGCCTGACTCGGCCTTGCGTTGCTTAAGCCGCTCGCGGATGGCCGGATCGTGGGCTTCCTGGCCGCGGTTGAGCAGATACTCGTTGAACTTGGCCTTGTCCGCGGAGGACTTCTTCACGTTCTGCCGCACCCAGTCGAATACCTGGCCGTCGGTGAGTGTGCCCCGGACGGCCTCGATGAAATCCTCCGCCTTGAGTCCGGCGGCCTCCAGCCAGGCCGCATCGAAACCCTTGTGGGCGAAATTGGGCTGGTAGTCGGTGTGCAGTCGGCCGGCCAGGTGCAATCGGACCTTGTCCAGAAAACGGGGCAGGTAGCACCAGCCGTCCATCTGTTCACGGGGTGAGCGGGGATAGATCAAATCACTCATGCGGGCAAAACCATGAAACGCTCCACATGGCTTGGGAAGAGGTAATCGGGTCCACGGTCATCCGAACCGGCGCTGTGAGAACTGGGCGCTTGGCGGGAGCGGTGCCGCCGGAGCACCTGGTCCTCAATGCTGTCCTCCCCGCTTTGGGGGCAGGAAAAATCTGGGGGGTAACGCCGGTCCCGGATTGACCCGCCGCGGGCGTCCGCCTAGAGGGTTTGAACACTCATGAATTCCCGATTGTCCCGTCGTCAGTTTACCGTGCTTACCGCCTCGGCCGCGTTGGTCGCAGCCACCGGTTGCGCCGGCTTTGCCCAAGCCCTCAACCAGCCGCCGGCCGGCTTCAAGGCCCTGTTCAACGGCCAGGACCTCACCGGCTGGCGCGGTGGCGACACCTTCGACCACCGCAAGTATCTCGCGATGGATCCGGCCGCACGCACCAAGCAGGATGCCGAATGGACCGCCGACATGCAGAAGCACTGGAGCATCCAGAACGGGGAACTGGTCAACGACGGCCACGGCAAATACGCCACCACGGTCGAGGACTACGGCGATTTCGAGCTGCTCGTGGATTACCGGACGGTGGCCCTCGCCGACTCGGGCATCTACCTGCGCGGCGTGCCGCAGGTGCAGATTTGGGACTTCACCGAGAAGGCCAAGTTCAACCTGGGCGCGGACAAGGGCTCGGGCGGCCTGTGGAACAACTCCCCGGGCGCTCCCGGCAAGGATCCGGCAGTCCTGGCCGACAAGCCGTTCGGCGAGTGGAACTCCTTCCGCATCGTGATGGTTGGTTCGCGGGTCAGCGTGTGGCTCAACGGCAAGCAGGCCGTGAAGCACGCGCTCATGGAGAACTACTACGACCGCAAGCTCCCCATCCCGGCCAAGGGGCCGATTGAACTCCAGACGCACGGCGGCGAAATCCGCTGGCGCAATGTGTTCATCCGCGAAATCGGCGCGGCGGAGGCGGGCAGGATTCTCGCGAGTCACGGCGAGGAGGGCTTTCAGTCGGTCTTCAACGGCAGGGACTTTGCAGGCTGGTCCGGTCCGCTCGACAATTACGAGATCGTGGACGGCGCGATCCGCTGCAAGGCGGGCAAGGGTGGCACGATCTTCACGAAGGAAGAATACGCCGACTTCACCGCGCGGCTCGAGTTCATGGTGCCCTCGGGCGCCAACAATGGCCTGGCCATCCGCTATCCCGGCAGCGGCGACACCGCCTATGTCGGCATGTGCGAACTCCAGGTGCTCGCCGAAGACTACGAAAAGGTCCACAAGGCCAAGCTTGACCCGCGGCAGGTTCACGGCTCCGCGTATGGTATGGCGGCGGCGGCGACCGGCCACCAACGCCCGCCCGGCCAATGGAACTTCCAGGAAGTGACCGTGAAAGGTTCCAAAATCCGCGTGGAGCTGAACGGCGCGCTGATCCTCGACACCGACTTGGCCACCGTGAAGGTCTTCATGGCCACCTCACCGCATCCGGGCAAGGATCGCCCGAGCGGGCACTTCGGCTTTGCCGGACACAACGACCCGGTGAGTTTTCGGAACGTCCGGATCAAGAAACTGTAAGCCGCTGGGGCGGTTGCTGGATTTTCCCGGGGCGGTTCTGGCAAACGTTGGAACCGCCTTTCGTCTCGACCATGCGGAGGCAAATACCGCCACGAAACACCCGCGGATCACCCAACGCCTATCGGACCCGGCGGCGCATCGTCCACAGCGCTCCAACTCCAATGGTCACGACCACAGGCAGGAAAGCCGGGATTTCGGGTATCGTAATGGAGAGATTGTCGATGGCGAGACCGTGGTCGGCGCCCGAATCGTTCTCATCGATCCACCGGAGCATGATTTCTTCGCCTGGATCAAGGGATACAAAGGGCGAAGTAAAGTTCAGGCTGAAAGACAGAGCTGTCCGATTCGCAGAAAGGTTGCCATTCAGTGCGGTGGCCGAAGAACCGGAAATGGGGCCGGTAAAATCAAGCTGGGTTACCGAACTGAAACCGGTATCCAGCAGGTTGATCGGACTACCGCTTATCTTGTAGCTGAACTGCAATTTGTGTGAGTTTGCGTTGTTGGCCCGGCGCCATTGCTCTCCAACGTAGGCGAACTCGAAACCGGTGAAGGAGCCGGCGGTATCGTTCCGCAGCCTCAGACCATACGCAATGTCGCCAGTTCCGCTGGGAAGTGCCGTGGCGACAGATCCCAAGGCCCGATCTGTCGAGCTGGATGTGCCGAAACTGTAGGCCCCACCAGCGGTGCCTGAGCCGGTTCCCGTTAGGTAAGTCACCCGGCTCAGATACCACCCTGGCAGCGTCGAATTGTCGGTCCAAGTGAATGGGCCTCCGGAAGCGGCCAACGTGTCAAAATCCTGCGTGTATAAGCCGGAAGTGAACGAACTCAAAGGAATCTGGCCAACGCCGACCACCGTGGCCGCCGCGAGGCCTAGCGACAACGTGATCGGGTTTCGATTCATCTTGTGAGTAAGGTCACCTTCCGGGTCCAAGAAGCGCAAGTCTGGAATCCCGGATGCGCCCGCTCACTTTTCGCGCAGCTTCGTCTTCAGCGCAGCAAGCCGGGTGCTCCAGTCCGACCAGTCGGTCTGCCATTCCGTGCCCCGGTAGAGCTCCTGCGCCTTGGCCCAGACCGCTTCTGCCTGGGCCAGATGCTTTTTGGCCTCCTCCCGCCTCCGCCAGCGCAGGCAGGCTTCGGCGAAGGCGAGATGATGCTCCGGGTTGTGGGGCGCCAGCTTGACCGCCTGTTCGAAATGGTGGCGGGACTTGTCGTGGTTGCCGACGGACAGCGGCCAGCCCGGGGCGTTGAGATAGAGGTAGGCGAGGGAGCGGTCGGGGCCGGCGTCGCTCACCGTTGGATCCAGAGCGCGGGCAGCGAGCAGGTGAGCCTCCATTTCCCGGACAAGCTTGAGCGCGCTCATGCCCCGGGTGCTGGCCAGTTGGCCGAGGTTGAGCGCCAGGTAGTATTCCAGACCGGCCTCCTGCGGATGCAGGCCAAGGCCCGCCCGCGCCACAGCGATGCCGTCTTCGGCGAATCTCGCCTTGGCCGCGCCGTTGGTGGCGACCGTGGTGCCCTCGAAACAGAGGCGCGCCACCCGCACGGCCAGGGCCGCGTTGGTCGGAGCAGCCGCGAGGTCGGCCCTGGCGGCTGCGAGCCGGTCGGACAGGGGCGGTGCGTTCGTGGCCAGCGGGGCGGCAAAGGCGCATGCCAGCCAGAGAAACGTCACGAACACGACCGCCAGCCCCCGGGCGAGACGAACATAAAATCGCGCCTGCGCCGGAAAATCAGCTTGCCCAGTCATCGTTGGCCTCACTATACCGTCGCCGTCTGTCACTGGCAGTAATGGTTTCCATCTCGTTTCAACTTCAACCGGAGAGGGTCGCTTGAGCCGTCCGTTTCCCTCTCGTAATCCCCCTCCACCCCTTCACCGGATCAACGGCAAGATCCGCGCCCGTGAAGTTCGCGTCATCGGCCCCGATGGACAACAGGTTGGCGTGATCCCCTTGGGCCAGGCGATCGTCATGGCGCAGAACGCCGGACTGGACTTGGTGGAAATCGCGGCGACCGCCATCCCTCCGGTTTGCCGGATCGTGGACTACGGCAAGTTCAAATACGAACTGGCGAAAAAGGAGAAGGAGGGCAAGAAGCATCAGCACTCCAGCGAAGTTAAGGAGATCCAGCTTTCGCCGACCATTGACCCGCATGACTTGGGGATCAAAAAGGATCACGCCACCGACTTCCTCCGCGAGGACATGAAGGTGAAAGTGTCCCTCCGTTTCCGTGGACGGCAGATGGCCCATACCGAGGTCGGCATGGCCGTGGTGGAGAAGTTTCTGCGCGACCTCGCGCCGTGGGGGCATCCCGACAATCAGCCCAAGCTCGTGGGCCGCTCGATCAACGTGATGATCAGTCCGCTGCCGAAGCAGAAGCGGGCGAAGCATCCGGAGGAGGCGGCTGGTGGCGCTCCGGCCAAACCGGCGGCCCTGCCCGCACCGGCCGTTCCGACTCCGGCTCCCAAGCCGCCCGGCGGCGTGATCCGCGCAGACCGGATTCCGACTGATGCCGCATCGAAGCCGGCCACGTTTGGCGATTCGCCGTTTGCCGGACTGGAAATCCCGCCGCCCGCGCAATAGGCATGGCACAGCGCTTCCGGTTCAAAGCCGCACCGTGAGTGCGGCTTTTCTTTTTTCCGGGGAAGGATACACCAATGGCGGTGAACCCATTTCTCCGGCTGATGGCATTGTGCATGGCCGCAGCCCACGCGGCGGCGGCAACCGTGCGGTTTGATGTCCCAACCAATGCCGTGACCCGGCCTGCGTCGGTCGTTTCTTTGGCGGTTCCCCTGGGACTGCGTTCGGTCGCCGGGCTGGAACTGAAGTGGGGCGGCCAGCGGTGGCCGGTCCAAAGTGACGCCGATGGCAGGGCGATCGCGGTTATGGCCAGTTCCCCCAAGGTGGCGGTCACCAAGGGGACGCTGGTGCCCGGGAAGTTGCCGGCCCCCGAGAAGTGGGCGCGGGCGGTTCAAGCCGACGGACGGATTGAGCTTCGCTTGGCCAACCGCTTGGTCGCGGCCTACCGCACCGAAGGTGTTCTCCCGCGTCCGAACCTCGCGGAGGCTCTCCGTCGGGGCGGATATCTGCATCCGCTGCTGACTCCGGGTGGGCGCCAGATCACGGACGATTACCCTTCGAACCACCTGCATCATCACGGCGTGTGGACGGCCTGGACCAAGACCGGATTTCAAGGGCGTGCCCCGGATTTCTGGAACATGGGCGACCGCAAGGGGCGGGTGGAATTCGTAGCGGTGGACGCGGTTTGGAGCGGTCCGGTCCACGCGGGTTTTCGGGCGCGGCACCGGCAAGTGGACCTGACGGCACCGTCGCCGGTAACGGCCTTGGAGGAGTCTTGGGAGGTTCGACTGTTCAACCTCGGGTCGGAGCTGAACCGGAAGCTGCATTTGCTGGAGCTGACCTTCACCCAACGTTGCGCCACCGACGCTTCCTTGGAACTTCCTGAGTATCACTACGGGGGACTCGGGGTGCGGGGCAACCGGGCGTGGAACGGGGCAGGAGCCAGCCGCTGGCTGACGTCCAAAGGCATCGCCGATCCGCTCCAGGGCAACGCGACGCGGGCGCGGTGGTGCTGGCTGGGCGGTCCGCTCGACGGCGGAGTGGCCGGGATGGGAATCCTCGGAGCCGCGGACAATTTCCGGGCGCCGCAACCGGTCCGCTTGCATCCGAGCGAGCCCTTCTTCTGCTTTGCGCCGTCGCAGGGCGGAACATGGGCGATCCGTCCCGGACAGCCGCACGTGGCCCGATATCGGTTCGCGCTCACAGACGGCGAGCCGGACGCCGAACTGCTCAACGGACTGTGGGATGACTTCGCCCGCCCGTTGGCGGTGACGGTGGGAAAATGACCGATCGTGCGAGGGCAGCGAGAGATTGGGTCCGATTGGGCTTTGACGGAGCGCGGGGAGAGTTCGCAGGCTGACGCGTGGAATGTTGAATCACCTGTGGCTGGGCATGTTGGTCGTCGCTGTGCTCGTGGGCGGCTTCACCGGTCAGCTCAAGGGCATGGCGGATGGCGCGATTGATTCCGCCAAGACCGCGGTGACACTGGCGCTGGGCCTGATCGGTGTGATGACGCTATGGCTGGGAATCATGCGGCTTGCCGAACGTGCCGGCCTCGTCTCCGTGCTCGCCCGGGCGCTGCGGCCGCTCTTGCGCCGGCTGTTCCCCGACGTGCCTCCGGACCATCCCGCCATGGGCTCAATGGTCATGAACATCGCCGCGAATGTGCTGGGTCTGAACAACGCGGCCACGCCGCTGGGGCTGCGGGCGATGCGCGACCTCGAATCGCTCAACCGCCATCCGGGAACCGCCACCAACGCGATGTGCACATTCCTTGCGATCAACACCGGCTCGGTGCAGCTCATCTCCGTCAACGCCATCGCCGTCCTCGCGGCGGCAGGTTCGAAGAATCCGACGGCGATCGTGGGCACGACGCTGGTGGCCACGTTCTTCTCGTCCGTCGCGGGCCTGGTGGTGGTCAAGGTGCTGGAGCAGTTCTCCCCGCTGCCCACGGGCGAATCCCGGGCGGCCGCGGCGGCCACGAACGACTTCCGCGAACCCGAAGCTGCCTTGAAGGAATCGGCACTCGCGCCGTTGACCGGCGTGCACTGGCTGGCGCTGGCGCTGTTTGCGGGAGGCTTTGCCTGGTTCCTCCTCCGGACGGCATTTCCGTCCACCTTCGGCCTCGCGGTGCCAGCAGACATTGCGGGACAGGCCGCGTGGATCCGGGTGCTCAATGCGGTCTCAATTCTGGCGGTGCCCTTCATGGTCGCATTCTTTCCGTTCTACGCCTGGCTGCGGAAGCTGCCGGTGTATGAGGAATTCGTCGAAGGCGCGAAGGACGGCTTTGGCGTGGCGGTCCAGATCATTCCCTACTTCGTCGCCATGCTCGTGGCGATCGGCTGTCTGCGGGGCGCGGGCGTGATCGAACTCTTCACCCTATGGCTGTCGCCAATGCTTGCCTTGGTGAGTTTTCCGCCGGAACTCGCCCCCATGGCGCTCATCCGGCCATTGAGCGGCAGCGGGTCTCTGGCCGCGCTCTCGGACCTAGTCAATACGCTCGGACCCGATCATCTGGTCACCCGCATGGCGGCGACGCTGTTCGGTAGCACGGAGACGACCTTTTACGTCATCGCCATCTATTTCGGAGCGGTGGCGGTGCGGCGCACACGTCACGCCATCTGGGCGGGCCTTGCGGCCGACCTCGCCGGCATCATCGCCGCAGTGATTGTCTGCCGGTTGGTTTGGGGCTGAGCGCGCTGGTCTAGCTCCTGCCGGTGAAGGCGACGAAGTTCTGCAGCAGCCGCAGGCCGACCTGCTGGCTTTTCTCCGGGTGAAACTGGGTCGCCCAGACGTTGTCCCGGCAAATCGCGGCGGCGAAGTTCTGACCATAGTCCGTGCGACCAGCGACAATGGAAGTATCCTCGGGCTGCGGATAGAAACTGTGGACGAAATAGAAGTGGCTGCGGACCGGGATACCGGCAAAGAGCTGGCCGCCGGCCGCAGTGATCTCCACTTCGTTCCACCCGATCTGCGGAATCTTGAGATGCGGCTCGGCCGCCGTCGGCTGGAAGCGGACGACCGGTCCGCGGAAGACCCTGAGACCCAGGGCGCAGGAATTGAATTCGGCGCTGCGGTCGAAGAGCGCCTGATAGCCGACACAGATGCCAAGGAACGGCCGGCCGGCCGCGATCCAGTCCTTCACGGCGCCATCGAGTTCCTGGCGACGGATGGCGTTGAGGCAGTCGTCAAACGCGCCGACGCCGGGCAGGACGATGCCGCGGGCGTTCGCCAACCCATCGGGGCGGGCGATGCGCTGCACGTCGGCACCGGCCGCGTGCAGGGCCTTTTCGACGCTCCGGATGTTGCCGGCGCCGTAATCAAGCAGGGCGAGCATGGGTCAGAATGTTCCGCCGGTCTTGTTGGTGATGGCCACGAATTTGTCCGCAGCCTTGGCGAGGTAATCCTCGATCTTGGCGACCATGTCGGGATGGGCGGACGCGACGTTGTTTGTTTCGCCGAGGTCGGTGGCGAGATTGTAGAGTTCGAGCGGCTTGTCCGGGGCTAGCTTGAGGCCCTTCCAATCACCGGTGCGGGCGGCCTTCTGGTAGCCCCGTTCGTGGAACTCCCAGTAGAAGAACTCGTGCTGGTTCGTCTGTTTTCGTCCGAACAGCGCGGGGGCGAAGGAAATGCCGTCCAGATTGCGGGGTTTGGCGGCCAGGCCGATCTCGGCCAGCGTGGGCAGCACATCCCAGAACGCAATGGGCTGGCTGTTGGTGACGCCTGCGCGGATCTGGCCGGGCCAGCGGGCGATGAACGGCACACGGATGCCGCCCTCGGTGAGATCCCGCTTGATGCCCCGGAGCGGTCCCGCGCTCTGGAAGAACGCCGGTTTCACACCGCTTTCCTGGTGCGGGCCGTTGTCGCTGGTGAACAGCACCAAAGTGTCCTCATCGAGTTTCCGTCGCTTCAGGTCGGTCATCAGGGTGCCCACCATCGAATCGAGGTAGGTGATCATCGCCGCCTTGCCCTTCTCGGGCCCGGGCCATGGTTCTCTGGCGTAATCGCCGAGGGACGGAACCTCCATGCCGTTCGTGCCGCGCTCGTTGTTCGCGTGCGGGATCGTCGGCGTGAAGTAGAGGAAGAACGGTTGGTCCTCGTAGATGCGGACAAAGTTGGTGGCGAATTTCGTGAGCCACTCGTGGGCGTATTCGGAGCGCTTTCCACCAGCGTTGCCGGTCAGTTCAAACCGTTCGTTGTTCCGCCACAGGAAGGACGGGTAGTAGTCATGGGCGTGCAATTGGTCGAGCCAGCCCAGATACTGCTCGAAGCCCTGCTGGTTCGGGTGGCCCGTGGTGCCTTCCCATCCGAGGGCCCATTTGCCCACGGCACCGGTGCGGTAACCGGCCGTCCGCAGCGCCTCGGCAATGGTCACATCGTCGGGCTCCAGCGGCACCTGGGCATTTGAGCGGATGCGCGAGTGGCCGGTGTGTTTGCCGGTCATCAGCGAACATCGGCTGGGCGCACACACCGTGTTCCCGGCGTAGGCCTGGGTAAACCTCATGCCCTCCGCTGCCAGACGGTCGAGGTTCGGGGTCCTGATCTTTGTCTGCCCGTAGCAGCCCAGATCGCCGTAGCCGAGGTCGTCCGCCACGATCAGGATGATGCTGGGCAACGTGGTGCGTCGGGACGGCTTGGCGGGTGAAGCCAACAGGGCGGCTCCCGTCCACGCGCACAGCAGCGTGACCAGGGCAGAGCGAATACTCAGCATGCGGCAAGCGTAGCGGGGGGGCGTGAAATCTCCAGCCGGGTCAGGCGGTGGGCGTCGCCGCCTTGGCGGGCCGCACCAGCGCCCCAAGAATCGCCCCGACGAGCAGCATCGCGACCGAATTGTAGGCGGCGTTGAGCAGCAGCCACGGCCACGGCTGGAACCAGTAGATTCCATCGCCGAGGTTGGAGTAGTTCACGACTGCGACGCCGGCGAGTGTGACCAGCAACAGGCGTTGTCCGAAGCGCTGAAGATTGGCGAGACGCAGGGTCACCGCGAGGAGCAGGGTGGTGAACCAGCCGTGAAGAAAGCCGACCGCCAGGTTGGTCGGGTTCATCGCCTCCGCGCCGTCCTTGCGGTAATGGATGGTGGCGATTGGTCCGCGACGGTAGGCCTCGGCTTCCTCCTTGGGGTCCGCGCTCCGCCCGGGCACGAGATAAAGTCCGTCATTGGGCAGGTGTTCCCGCAACGCCTTGGCAAGCGCTTCCGGCCCCTGGCTGGTCTTCTCGATGTAGGCGTAGGGTGTGGGGCAGGTCCAAAACGCGGCACCAAAGCCGAACAGCACCACGGCGGCGACAAAACTTCCAAGCAACGTGCGGATCATGTGTTTTTTGGCGCCGGACTGGCGCCGGGCCACTCAACGCCTGCGCCGCCGGAGTTTCAATCCGCGAATCAATGGGCGCGAAACGATAGCGCCGAACCGGATCGGTTCGGCGTATTCGGGTCAGAATGGCTGAAGTTCAGGACCGCGGCGGCAGAACCTTGTCCACCTTGCTCTTCTCGAGCACCACGTAGTGCGGCAGGCCGTTGACGTAGGGCACCTTGACCTCGCCCTCGATAAGCGGCGCGGCGTATTCCACGAACTTCTCGTTCGGCATGAACCCGTCCTCGCTGATCCAGTCACGCGGGATGAAATGCTCGACGTTGGCAATGTTCCCCAAGTCTTCGAGTTCGATGGCCCAGCGGTAGGGGTTCGTGCTCAGACGGACGATCTTGGGCATGAAACCGGACTGTCCGTTCACCGCGGCCTTCACGGCCGCAGCACCGCAGGCGAACGCCTCGTCAGCGTCGGTTTGGCTGGCGATGTGGGCCGCCGCCCGCTGCGCATAGCCGAGCAGGACGGTGCGGGTCTTCAGGTTGAGGCGGCCCTGGACGATTTCCTTGAGCTTCTCGCTGGCGCCCGCGAGCACGGCATGACCGAAGGCGTCGCGCCGGGTCTTGTCGGCGCCGATTTCCTCGCCGTGTTTGTCCTTCAGGCCCTCGCCGCAGACCACGATGCAGTATTTGTTGGCGGAAACGGTTTCCTTGACCTTGGCCAGGAAAGCATCCTCGTCGAACGGAATCTCGGGCAGCAGGATGATGTGCGGGGGATTGGCCGGATTGCCCTGTTTGGCCAGCACAGTGCCGGCGGCGATCCAACCGGCGGCCCGGCCCATCACCTCGATGATGCAGCAGGAGCCGTCATCCGTCGCCATGGAGCCGACGTCGAAGCCGACTTCGGTGACCGTGGTCGAATTGTATTTGATCACCGAGCCGTAACCGGGGCAGTGGTCGGTCTTGGGAAGATCATTGTCGATCGTCTTGGGCACGCCCATCACCCGCATGTCATAACCGCGCTTCACGGCCTCCAGATGGATCTTGTGGGCGGTGTCCTGCGAGTCGTTTCCGCCCGCGTAGAAGAAGTAGCGGATGTTGTGGGCGTTGAAGACCTCAAACAGGCGGTCCATGTCCTTGGCTGCCTGTTCGGGCTTCTTCTGAAAATTGATCTTGTAGCGGCAGGTGCCGAGCGCCGCAGCCGGGGTGTATTTCAGGCCCTCGATGGCGCTGCGCTTCTCGTCGCCGAGGTCGACGATCTCCTCGTTCAGGATGCCGAGGATGCCGTTCAGGCCACCGAAGATGTTCTCGATGCACTCATGCCGTCCCGCTTCGGTGATGACGCCCGCGACGGAGGCATTGATGACGCAGGTCGGCCCGCCGGATTGGGCCACCAGAAGATTGCCGTTGAGTTCAGCCATAAGAGATTGCCGTTGAAAAACGGGCGAACCTTGCCCGACGCCGGAAGCTGCCCGCAAGCCGCGAATGCGGAAACACGACGGTGACGTCCCGTCACGCGGTTTGCCGCCGTTTCCCAGTCTCCCACGGCGGCAGGGACTGGGCGACCGTTTTCGGGCTGGCCCCCTGCCGCGCGCAAACGCCAAGCTCCCCACATCGATCCATGGCGCAGTTCCTCCGGCAACTCTGGCAATTCGTCCGGCCCCACCAACGGCGGCTGTGGCTGGGAGTAGTCGCGGGGCTGGCCTACGCGCTCGGCAGCGGGCTGCTGCTGCTGGCGGTAAAGCTGGTGATCGATGCCGTGTTCCCGACAGAAGGGATCGAGAGCCTGAAGCAGCTTGAACGTTGGCCCGAGGTCCGCGAACTGCTGCTGCGAGCCTTTGCGGCCATCAAGCTGGACCCGAAGTCGCCTCAACTTCTGGCCATCATCGCGTTGTTGCCGGTAGCGATGCTGCTCCGCGGACTGGGGCTGTTCTTGAACCAATACCTCCTGCAATGGGTCGCCACCTACGTAGTGCACGACCTCCGGGTGAAGCTGTTCAGTCATCTGCAGACGCTGTCGTTGCGCTACTTCGGCAAAACCCAGACTGGCGACCTCGTGTCGCGGCTCACCCTGGACACGCAGGCAATCACCAACGCGATCATCTGGTCGTTCGCCACGCTCAGCCGGGAGCCGTTCACGGTGGCCGGCATCGTGACCTATCTGGTCCTATTACAGCCGAAGCTCACCCTGATTTCGCTGGCGGTGTTTCCGCTGATCGCGTTGCCCATCGTCATTTTTGGACGGAAGGCGCGAAAGTCCTGGAAGGCCGCCCAGACAGCCACGGCGGAACTCGCCTCCCAGATGCAGGAAAGCTTCACCGGCATCCGGGTGGTCAAGGCATTCAACTTGGAGGGGGCCCTGTCGGAACGCTTTGGCGGGACGTCGCAGCGGATTGCCAGCCAGCTGATGCGGCTGTTCCGGGCGGTGGAACTGCCTGGCCCGCTCATCGAGGCCTTTGGTGCCTGCGGCGTCTGCCTCCTTTTGGTTTACGTTGCCCGACTCGCCGACCAGCGGCCGTCCGCCGGCGACTTTTCGTCGTTTCTTGGCGCCCTCTTTTCGCTCTATGCACCGGTGAAGGGTCTGAGCCGGTTCTGGGGCTTCCTCGAACAGGGGCGGGCGGCCGGCGAGCGGCTGTTCACGCTGCTGGAGGAACGCCCGGAAATTGTCGAGCCGCCCCAGCCGCAGCCGCTGAATGCCCGCGGCGCCGCCATCGAGTTCCGGAACGTGAGCTTTTCCTACGAGGGCAAGGCCGCGCTCAACGACTTTGCCCTGACCATCGAGCCGGGACAGTTGGTCGCGCTGGTGGGGGCCAGCGGATCGGGCAAGACCACGGTGACGAGCCTCCTGTTGCGGTTCTACGATCCGGATACGGGCAGCATCCGCATCGGTGGCACCGATCTGCGGGAGGCGAGTTCGGCGAATTTGCGCGACCAGATCGCGGTGGTGACCCAGGAAACCGTGCTGTTCAACGACACGATCCGGAACAATCTCCGCTATGGCCGGCTCGACGCAACCGAAGCAGAGCTCGAAGCGGCGGCCAAACATGCGTTCGCCGATGAGTTCATCCGGAAGAAACCTGCTGGTTACGACCAGAACATCGGTGAACGCGGCGGTGAATTGTCAGGTGGAGAACGCCAACGCCTGGCAATCGGCCGGGCGATCCTGCGGGATGCGCCCATTCTGATCCTCGACGAGGCCACGAGCGCCCTCGACACCGAGTCTGAGCGGGCCGTGCAATCTGCGTTGGAACAATTGATGCGCGGCCGCACAACGCTGTGCATCGCGCACCGGCTGTCCACGATCCAGAAGGCCGACGTGATCGTGGTGATGAACGCGGGACGAATCGTGGAAACCGGACGGCACGAGGAGCTGCTTGCGCGCGGCGGTGCTTACCGACGGTTGCACGACCTCCAATTCCAGGGCTGAGTTTTCATGGCTCCCGGCTTGCGAGTGATTCTCTGGTTCGGCGTGATCCTGATGGCCCTGCCTTTGGCCGTGCCCGTTGCCGCTGCGGTGCTGCCGCATGCGCCGCTGATTCCGACCGAGCAAGAGCTCGCCCGCCTTGGCCGGGTCCGTTCGCTGCTCAACTCCGCCACGCCGACCCGGCGGCAACCGGTTCACATCGTCTTCTATGGCCAGAGCATCACCATCGGCCCGTGGTGGTTGACCGTGGCGAACGAGCTCCGCCGCCTCTACCCGAATGTGGATTTCCGCATCGAGAACCTTGCCATCTCCGGGTTCCAGGACTGGGCCCTTGCGCGGACGGTGGCCGCCGACCTGATTCCGCTGCAGCCTGACCTCGTGATCTTTCACGCCTATGGCACCGACAGCGGCACCGATGCTTTTCTGCGGCAACTTCGGCAGCAGACGGTCTCCGATGTGCTCGTGCAGACGGACCACTTGCACCTCGACAGTTCGATGGAGGAGGAGACCGACCCGGCGAAATTGTTCCCGCAGGACGTCATTCCCTACCGCAACTACGTTCGTCTGCCCGCCGATTGCAACCGCCATGGCGCCTGCCTCGCCCGGGTTCGGGATGCTTGGAAGGCTTATTGCCGCTCGAACAACCTTGCGCCCCGATCGCTGCTGGCCGACGGGATTCATCCCAATGTCGACGGCTACCAGCTGATGGCCGAGTTCGTCCTCGCCCATTTCCAGCCGGGCGCCGCCGCGGAAGATCCGGACCACAGTCAGCGTGCTCAGACTGTGACGCTGGGGCAGGAGGCCCTCTGGCGGGCCGGCGTCCTCGAATGCGATTTCACAGGCAGCAGCGTGATGGCAAATTGGAATGGCACGCTCAACCAGGAGATCGAGGTCTGGGTAGATGGCCGGCGGGCTCGCGAGCGCCCTGAACTGCTCGGGTTCAGCCGCGTTTCGGCCGGACATTTTTCGGGCTGGCCCGCGCTCTCCCACGTCGGTTCGGCGGTCCCGCTGTTGGAAGAGACTTGGACTTTCACGCCGTTCAACGTGACCACCGGTGGGCGGAACTTCGCGTTCCGTGTCAGCGGGTCGGTGACCGGTCCCGACGGGGACGGCACCAACACGGCGCGCTTCGTGTCGAAGTCCGGCCGGGTGGTGATCGAGAGCGGTGACCACTGGATTCCCCTGGCCGTCCATTTTTCCGGGCAGAAGCCATTGCCCCCGGGATTTTCCGCGACCTGGAGCACCGAGCGGCAGTTCCACGACCCCCTGATGCTCGGGCAACAGCCGCCGGGCGATCTGCGGACGAGGGTCCGCCTTGTGCAAGGACTGACGGACGGACCCCATCGCCTTCGGTTGGTGCACCGAGGCAAGACGGCGCCCAATCTCATCGCCCTGAATGCCTACAGCCCTTCCGGCAAGGCCGCGATTCGCGACGCGGTGGCCGAGCCTCCCGGGGTAGGACGGCTCGGATGGAAAGCGACCGACAAAGGCGTTGAGGTGGCTTGGTCGGCGACATTGGAAGGCTGGTTACTGGAGTCAGCACGCGACTTGGGCGACGTGCGAATGTGGCAGCCTATTTCCGAACTGAATTACCGTAAGGAAGCCGGAATGTTCCGCTTCGACATGACCGCCGACTTCGCGGCGCAGCTTTTTCGTCTGAGACCTCCCCTGAAAGGGAGCACCGGCGGATCCGTGCCGCCCGATCAAGGGCAGCTTGAAATTCCGTGATGCCGACGAAGGTTGCCTGAAAATCGAATGCTGATCGCTCCCGGATTCCGATCACCTCCATGCCCATCTCCGATCACATCCGCAACAAGCTGTCGCAGGTTCCCCACCGGCCGGGGGTTTATCTGCACAAAGACCGCTTTGGCTCGGTGATCTATGTGGGCAAGGCGCGCGACCTCCGAAAGCGCGTGTCGCAATACTTCCATCCCTCCCGGCGGCAGGGCTGGGACCTGAAGTTCAACGCCCTGGTCGAGGCCATCCATGATTTCGACTGGCATGTCGTGAAGTCCGAGCCGGAATCGCTGCTGCTCGAAGGAAAGCTGATCAAGGAGTTCACGCCGCGCTTCAACATCGATTTCCGCGACGACAAGCGGTTCCTCCTGCTCAAGGTCAACCTCAACGACCCGATCCCGCGCTTCACCCTCACGCGGCTCCGCAAGGACGACGGCTGCGTATATTTCGGGCCGTTCGCCCACAGCGGCTCCGTGCGACGGGCGCTCACGCTCATGCGCCGGAAGTTTCACCTGCGTGGCTGCCGCCCGCTCACGCCCGGCGAGGCGGACTACCGGCATTGTCTTTACGGCAACCTCAAACACTGCACGGCGCCGTGCATCGGCAACGTGTCGCGGGAACAGTATCTGGAGCAGGTGAAGGCCGGCATCGAGTTCCTGCAGGGGCAGACCGACGAGCTGCGGGCGGAACTGGAGGCCGAGATGAGGCGGGCCGCGGCAGCCCTGGAGTTCGAACGCGCAGCCCAGTTGCGGGACGCCCTGGATGACATGAAGCGCACGGTCCAGAAGACGGAGAAGTTTGAGCGCATCCCCTACAAGCTGCCCGTGGCGATCAATCCCGAGTCCGACCTGCGCGAACTGGCGCGGGTGCTCGGGCTGTCCGCACCGCCTTCTCGGATCGAGGGCTTCGACATCTCCAACATCAGCGGCACGTTCATGGTGGCCTCGATGGTCAGCTTCTGGCACGCGCGCCCCGACCGCGCGAACTACCGCCGGTTCCGGATGAAGACCGTGACCGAACAGAACGACTTTGCGTGCATGGCGGAGACCATCCGCCGCCGCTATTCACGCCTGCTCCGCGAGGTGCGCGTTGGCCAGCCCGATGCCGGGCGCGACGGGGAAGGGGGCGAAGCCAGTCCGCAGGAACTCCAACGCGCGGTGAGCGACGTGAGTCGCGTGTTTCATGGCGGACAAGTTCGCATGGACACTGACGCGGCGGCTCAAGCCACTTCCGAATTCCAGGCGGCGAACTCCGAACTGGAAGCTCCGTGGGTTCCCCGCGTCGCCGCCAAGCCGAAGTTGCCTGACCTGATCCTGATCGACGGCGGCAAAGGCCAGCTGAACGCCGCCTGCGAAGAACTGGCCAAGCTCGGTCTCAGTCACATTCCCATCATCGGCCTGGCGAAAGAGAACGAGGAGATCTATCGGCCGGGCATCTGTGAACCGCTGGTGCTTGGACTCGATCATCAGGCGGTGAAACTGCTCCAGCGCGTGCGTGACGAGTCGCACCGCTTTGCCAACACCTACAACGCCCAGCTCCGGCTCAAGAAGATCAGCGAAAGCGTGCTGGATGAATTCCCCGGCATCGGCGATGCCCGCAAACAGGCCCTCCTCAAACGCTTTGGATCAATCCAGCGTCTCCGGCTTGCGCGCATCGAGGATATCGAGAAGGTGCCCGGCTTCGGTGGCGCAATGGCTTCCGAACTGAAACGATTCCTGGACGCACGATCGGACTCGACGCCGAAATAGTCAGGCGTTTCGGTTGGAGGCTCGTGTGGTCTCCGGTTCGGGGCGTCCGGGGAGGAAAGGAGGCTTGAAGCCTCATCCTCCCGTCGGAAAACTCGGTTGGTTTAGAAGTTATGCCTTTTCGAAGCGTTATCGCCCACCTCCTTGCGGCCGCGGCCAGCGTGCTGATTCAGGCGCAGGCCGCGGATTTGGAGGACCACAATGCCCACGTGTGGCTCAGCTACATTGGTGATCATCCCGTCGCCGGGAGCCCTTGGGGCGCTCATCTCGAAGCGCAGGTGCGCCGGTCGGAACTCGGAGACGGGTGGCAGCAGTTGCTGATCCGCCCCGGGGTCAATTACGCCCTCAACGAGCGCGTGGCCTTCAGTGCTGGCTACTGCTTCGTGGAAACCCACCGCTACGGCGACTATCCGGCGTTGGATGACTTTCCCGAACACCGGATCTGGGAGCAGGTCACCGTGTCTGTGCCGTGGCTTGGCCTGACCTGGGCCAACCGCTTCCGTCTCGAACAGCGCTACATCGGGGAGCTCCGTCCCGTTCCGACCGGCGGATTAGCGGTTGGGAATTACCGCTACGAAAACCGCTTCCGCTACCTGCTCCGCACCACCGTTCCGTTGGGTGCGAGCGGGAACTATTATCTGGTCGCCTGGGATGAGGTCTTCATCAACTTTGGCTCCGAAGTGAAGGGGAACACATTTGACCAGAATCGAGCCTTCGTCGGGTTGGGCCGAAAGCTGGGCAAACACTTCAAGGTGGAAGCCGGCTTCATGGAGCAGACGATCCAGCGCCGACTGGGCCGCATCTGGGAACACAACCACACGCTGGCGATCTACCTGGCGTCCAACGCCCCGTTCGGCTCGGCGGCGCCTGAGAGCCTGCCTGAGAATTCCAAGTAGTGCTGTTTTCGAAGCAAGGGCCGGATGGCAAGGCGCGACGAGGTCGAATATTCCTTGTGGATCTTTGACCGAGGAGCAGCGAAGCCAGTCGGCCCGTGCCTCGGAAACCCTCCGGGCGGCGGGTCTTTAGGCGGCGGTCCGCGTTGGCTCGCTCGTCACAGCCCGCTGCGGGGATGCTTCGAGCTCGCCGCCTTGGCCGCCGCCCAAATCCCTCGCCGCAGCACCTCTTTGGAATTCTCAGATAGGCTCTTGGCCCTCGGTCTCGGGCCAGCCTTCGAGTTCGGTCGCCAGCGCCGCCATCAGCGCGTCCACAAGTTCCGGCTGCATGAACTCAAAGTCATCCGGAATGCGGAGGCAGACGACTCGCTTGTCGGCGAGAGCGTCCGGAAACCGCTCACGCAGCTTGGCAACGTGCGACTTCTCCATGGCGAACAAGATGTCTGCCCAGCCGATGAGCCCTTCGGTCACGCGCACTCGGGCCTGCGGCTGTGTTCCCGCCGACCGCGCCTGAAACCGCATTGAACCGTCGAACATCCGTTCCGCCGTGAGGCTGCGAATTTCGTTCCGGCTACAGATGAAGAGGAGCTTGGTCAAAGCTGGGCTGCGGCCAGCCGCCGACCCACCCGCTCCCGTCCCAGGACCTCCAGCAAATGATACAGGCTGGGGCCGACGAGCTTGCCGGTGCAGGCGACGCGGCAGGGCTGGACCAAAGCGCCGGCTTTCACGCCAAGTTCGGTGACGAGGGCCTTGAGTGCGGCTTCGAGGGCGGCGGCCTTGAACTCGGGCACGGCGGCAAAGGTGGCGGCGAGCTTCTCCAGCAACGGCTTGGCGGCGGGCGTGAATGCCTTGGCCTTGGCTTCGGGATCGAAGGTCAGCGCGTCGTCGGCCGCGAAGTAGAAGTCGGTCCAGACGGGCAGTTCCTTGAAGAGTTTGCCCTTCTCTTGCGCGGTGAGCAGGGCGGCGCGCACGTAGTCGGCAGGGAAGCCGGCGGTTTCGATGCCGGCCTTGCGCAAATAGTCGGAACCGAGCGCGACGAAGCGCTCGGGATCCATCCGGCGGGTGTGCTCGAAATGGAGTGCCTCCAGCTTCTTGGCATCGAACCGAGCCGGGCTGCGGTTCACCCGGTCGAGGTCGAAGCGGGACAGGAGTTCCGCGACGCTTAGAAGCTCTTGGCCGTCCGTCGACGACCAGCCGAGGAGCGAGAGGTAATTTACCACGGCTTCGGGCGTGAAGCCGTCGTCGAGGTAGTTGGTCACCACGGCGCCGCGGTCGCGCTTGCTCATCTTGGAACCGTCCTCGTTGAGGATGAGCGGGATGTGGGCGTAGCGCGGCGGTTCGACCCCGAAAGCGCGGAAGAGCGCGATGTGCTTGGCGGTGTTGCTCAGGTGGTCCTCGCCGCGGATCACGTGGGTCATGCCCATTTCGAGGTCGTCCACCACGTTGACGAAGTGGAACACAGGCTGCCCGTCGCTGCGCCAGAGCACCCAGTCGGGGTCCTGTTCCTCGCGGTCGGTGAGCGGCCGGACCACATCGCCGACGATCAGGTCGGGAATCGTGATCGGCTCGCGGGTCATTCGGAAATACAGGGCGCCGTCGCGTTCGTAGGCGAGGCCCTTGTTCCTGAGTTCGTTGACGCGCTTGCGGTAGACCTCACCACGCTGGCTCTGAAAGTAGGGGCCGCGGTCGCCTTTGCTCGGGCCAGCGGCGTCGCCATTCACGGGACCCTCATCCCAGTCCATGCCCAGCCAACGAAGGCCCTGGAGGATGACGTCCACGGCAGCCTGAGAATTGCGCGCGGTATCTGTGTCCTCGATGCGCAGGATGAACGTGCCGCCGTGATGGCGAGCGAAGAGCCAGTTGAACAGCGCCGTGCGGGCTCCGCCGATGTGGAGGTAGCCGGTGGGCGACGGAGCAAAGCGAACTCGGACCGGTTGCGACATGGGCGCGGAAAGTGCCGGGAGGGTCGGCGAAAGACAAATCGGGATTGCTCAGACCTCCGGGGAAGTGCCGAGCCATCCCTCCCGGAGCGACGTGGGCGATTTTCCCGCTGCCCGTAGCGCCCGAAGGCTGAGCGCGGCATGGCGTTTGGCGAGACGGACTCCCTGATCGTCGCGGACGAGCGGGCAGTGAAAGAATGCCGGCGGCGTCAGTCCCAGTGCGCGGCAGAGCAGGATTTGTCGGGCAGTGGACACCAGCAGGTCTTCGCCCCGGACCACTTCCGTGATGGCCATCGCGGCATCATCGACGACGCAGGCGAGTTGGTAGCTCGGCAGGTCGTCATGGCGCCAGACCACGAAATCGCCGAAGTCACTTCCGGCCACGTAGCGTTGGGGTCCGAAATGGCCGTCGCGAAATTCCACCGACTCGCCTTCCGGCACGCAGAAGCGCCAGGAGGCGGATCGCCCCGCAGGAATCGAGTCCGCGGAGCGCTGCCGGCAGGTGCCCGGATAGATGGGTTCATCGTCCGCTGCATGGGGTGCGGTCAGGGCAGTGAGGATGTCCTTGCGCGAACAGGTGCAGGGATAAATCGCGCCGGAAGTGCGAAGGCGGTCGAAAGCCCTCCGATAGTGGCCGAGTCGTTCGCTCTGGCTGTAGGGCGCGAACGGGCCGCCGAGGTCCGGACCTTCACTCCAATCGCAGCCGAACCAGCGCAGGTCTTCGATGAAGCCAGTGACGAACTCCGGCCGGACCCGATCGCGATCCAGGTCGTCGTTGCGGAGGATCAACGTGCCGCCGGCGTCGCGGACCCGAAATTGCGCCGTCCAAAACGTCCGGGCGTGTCCCAAGTGTAAGAAACCCGTCGGGGAAGGGGCCAGGCGACCGCGATATGACAATTCGGCCATGGGTGGTCACGCGGTGAGGCCGGGAATCGTCCGGCCCAACAGGCGGGCGACTTTGGTGCAATCCAACGAGGTGTCCGGCGCGCGGGGTGGTCCCTGATGGCTCCGCAGGGATTCCGGGATGATCCGCTCCCGCAATTCGGGATGCTGCCGGGCGACGAATTCGCCGATCTCCCAACGCGACATCCGCCGGTTGCCGGCCACGTGGTAAGTTCCGGTCGCGCCGGCGAGGAGCAGTTCGAGCACTGCTGCCACCGTGGACTCCACGGACAGAGGGTTACGGAATTCATCGGTGAACAGCGGCAGCGTTCGCCCCGCCCGGGCCGCCAGCAGCATCTCCTCATTGAAGGCCCGGTCACCGGTGGGCGAGATGCCGTAGTTCAGCGACGTCCGCACGATCAGGTGACGCGGATGAGGCCGCACCGCGGCTTCCGCGGAGACTTTCGTTTCGCCATAGACGTGCAGCGGGTTCGGCGTGGCATTCTCCGGATAGTTGCCCCTGCGGCCGTCAAAAATGAGGTCCGTGGAGAAGAGTGCGAACCGTCCCTCAGCGGCGAGTTCGGCGAGCAAGGCGGTTGCGTCGACGTTTGTGCGGCGCGCGAGTGCAGGGTTCGCTTGGCACGCCGGGGTCTTGCTCATGGCCGCGCAGTGAACGACCACCTCCGGCCTTTCGCTGCGGAACCGTGCCGCGACACTGGCTGGATCCAGAAGATCGAGTTCTGCGCGCTGGAGCGGGATGACTTGCCAGCGGCCCATCTGACCGGCCACCTGGGCGAAGTGATGGCCAATCAGGCCACCGGCACCGGTAATCCAGAGCATAGGGAGGGCAGGGGCGGCGTTCATCGCTGTGTCGTCACGTCGCCGCCGAGGATGCGTTCGACATGCCCGTGATCGTTACGGACCACGAGCGCACCTTCGTCATCCAGCGCTTCCGCGACGCCCTCAATAATCCGATCGCCTATTTTCAGCGTCACTCGCCGGCCAAGCGTCGAACAGCGGCGCATCCATTCATCGCCAACCTGATGGAAGTCGCCTTCGCGAAGCCGGGCATAGACGTAATCCAGTTCACGCAGCATCGCCGCCGCCAGAGCGGGGCGGTCAATGTTTTTGCCCGCCTCGGCGCGAAGGGAAGTGGCCACATCGCGAAGTTCAGCCGAGAAATCCTCCGGGGCAAGGTTCACATCCACGCCGATGCCCAGAACCGCGTGGCGGATGTGGTCAATCTCGGTGCTCAGCTCGATCAGGATGCCGGCGCATTTGCGGCTGCCGAACATGATGTCGTTTGGCCATTTGATGCCCGGGCGGAGTCCCGTTTCGCGTTCAATTGCCCGCGCCACCGCGACGGCGCTGATCACCGTCAACTGGGTGGCGGCCAGCGGACTGAGGTTTGGCCGGAGCAGGACAGAAAGCCAAAGGCCATTTCCTGGCGGTGATAGCCAGCGGCGTCCCAGGCGGCCGCGTCCCTGCGTCTGGCTTTCGGCAAACACCACCATGCCTTCCGCGACGCCATCGTGAGCGAGCTTGTCCACCAGATCATTGGTGGAGTCGGTCTCCTTGAAGACTCGGATTTCGCGACCGACGACCTGCATCTGGCCGAGGCGTGCTTGCAGATCGTCGGCATGCAGGGCATCCGGACACGCACGCAGCACGTAGCCATGATGCGGACTGGCCCCGATGTCGTAGCCCAGCTTGCGGAGTTCCTCGATGCGGGCCCAGATCGCGGCCCGGCTCACACCCAACTGTTTTGCGAGTTCCGCGCCGGACGCGCCGGCTTCCCCGGCCGCACGCATGGCCGCCAAGATCACAGTGTCGGGCGCTGCGGGCGCTGGACTCTTTCGGGAAGATGCGTTCATGCGAAGTCCAGGCCCAAGTCCACCGCGCGGGCCGAGTGCGTGAGGGCGCCCACGGAGATGAAGTTGACCCCGGTCTCGGCAATGGCGCGGACAGTGTTGAGATTCACGCCGCCGCTGGCCTCGGTCTGGGCGCGCCCGCGCACGATGGCCACGGCCTCGCGCAACATGGCCGTAGGCATGTTGTCGAGCAGGACGATGTCCGCCCCGGTCTGCACCGCGAGTCGGACCTCGCCCAAGGTGTCCGCCTCCACCTCGACCCGCAGGTCAGGAAAAAGCCGGCGCGCCCGCTCAACCGCGGCCGCCACGGGATTCGGCACCGCTCCGGCCAAGGCCGCAAGGTGGTTGTCCTTGATCAGCACGAGATCGAAGAGCCCAACACGATGGTTGGTGCCGCCTCCACAGGCGACCGCATACTTCTCGAACCGACGCCATCCCGGCGTCGTCTTGCGGGTGTCGAGGATGCGTGCCGCGGTTCCCGCGACGGCCGCGACATAGTGCGACGTGGCGGTCGCGATGCCGCTGAGACGCTGCACGAAATTCAGCGCGACGCGCTCCGCCGTAAGGATAGCCCGGGCACTTCCCTGGATTTCGAGGACTCCGCTGCCTGCCGGAATGCTGGTGCCATCTTCGGCGAGGCGCCGGAGTCGCACGTTTGGGGAAAGCTCCCGGAAGGCCGCCTCGGCGAACGCCAGACCCGCCAGCGTGAGCGGTTCGCGGGCGTTCATCACTGCAGCCGCCATGGCCTCGGGTGGAATGCAGCCCAGGGTCGTTACGTCGCCGCTGCCGATATCCTCGTGCAGGGCGGCGCGCACGGCGCTGCGGATTTCCTCTGGGTCGAGCGTGAGCACAGGCGAATGCTGGGGAAACCCGGGGCAATTGGCAACGCACGGCCCGCCCCTTGCCGCGGAAGGCGGTCCCGTTACCCTCGCGCCGCCATGCGCACCGAATCGCTGCAGTTCCTTGAAACGCTCGTCAATACGCCCAGTCCCGTCGGTCATGAGACCCGCGGCCAGCGCGTCTGGCTCGGCTACGCCGGGGCCTTTGCGGACGAGACGTTCAGCGATGCCTACGGCAACTGCGTGGCGGTCGGCAACAAGGGTGGTTCCCCGCGCATCATGCTGGCCGCCCACGCCGACGAGATCGCGATGGTGGTCAACTACGTCACCGATGAGGGCTTCATCCACGTGCGCCGCACCGGCGGCATCAATCCGGCCATCACCCGCGCCCAGCGGGCCATCATCCATTCGCGCAACGGTCCAATCCCGGGCGTGTTCGGTTCGGTCGCACCCCATTTGACCAAGGGCGACAGCGACAAGAAGGAACCCGCGATCCACGACCTGTTCCTCGACATCGGCGCGAGCAGCCGCGACGAGGTCCTGAAGCTGGTCCGCATTGGCGACCCGATCACGTTGAACGACCGCTTTGAGTTGCTCCGTGGTGATCTCGCGGTCGCGCGGGCGTTCGACAACCGCATCGGCACGTGGGCGGTGGCTGAGACCCTGCGCCTGCTCCGGGAACATGCCGGGAAGTTCGCCGCGGAGGTCTGTGCGGTGTCCAATGTGCAGGAGGAAGTCGGACTGCTGGGCGCCCGGCAAATCGCCTACACGCTCAAGCCCGACGTGGCGTTGGTGGTGGATGTCACCCACGCGACGGACTACCCGACGATCGACAAACGTCAGCACGGCGACATCCGCATCGGCAAGGGGCCGGCGCTGACCCACGGCGGCTGCAATCACCCCGAGGTCGTGGCCCGCCTGGAAGCCGTCGCCGAGAAGGCGGGCGTTTCGCTCCAGCACGAGGCGATGAGTGCGACCAGCGGCACCGACACCGACGTCATCTTCTGGACCCGCGGCGGCATCCCCAGCGCGCTGATCAGCCTGCCCAACCGCTACATGCACTCCCCGGTCGAGGTCATTTCGCTGGCCGACTTGGAAAAGATTCCCGTGCTGATGGCCGAATTTGTCCTGAGCGTGGTGAAGGGTGAGCAGTTCAAGGTGCGTATCTGAAACTGGGAATAATTGGCCAGAGCTCCGTTTTCAGTATCCAGTCGCCGCGAGGCGGCCTGGGTGAGTCCGGTATCCCGGGACACTGAATGGCCGCCTCTGCTTCGACTGCAACCTCGATGCCGCGTTGAAACCGATCCTGTTCACCGTTGGAGAGTTTTCCCTGCACACCTTCGGGGTGCTGGTCGCGCTGGGCTTCATGGCGGGCCTCTGGGTGGCGTCGCGCAACGCGGTGAAGGCCGGCTTCAACGGCGAATTCGTCTACGATCTCGCGCCATGGCTCATCGGGGGCGGCCTGTTGGGGGCCCGTTTGCTCTATGTGCTCAGCTATTGGGATCGTGATTTCGCGGGAAAACCTCTGGGAGAGGTGTTCGCCGTGTGGCGCGGTGGACTGGTGTTCTACGGTGGCCTCATCGGGGCCACGGCGTTCACGCTAATCCGTCTGCGGATGATGAGGCAGCCGGTCTGGCGGGTCGCCGACTGCCTGGCGCCCAGCATTGCGCTGGGACACGTGTTTGGCCGCCTCGGCTGTCTGGCCAACGGTTGCTGCTACGGGAGTCCGGCCGACGTGGCTTGGGCAATCCGCTACCCTCGCGGTCATGAGACGTTTCCTCTCGCGGCCCTCACTCCCACTGCGGTGCATCCGGCCCAACTCTACGAAGCCGCTCTCAACCTGGCCTACTTCGGCGTCTTGCTGTGGCTCTTTCGGCGGCGGCGGTTTGATGGCCAGGTGTTCGCCGGCTATCTCATCGGCTACGCGTTCATCCGCACCGTGGCAGAGCTCTTCCGGGGCGACTACTCCCAGCAAAGCGCCCCCCTCGCCGGCGTTTTCACTCCCGGGCAGACGACCAGCGCCCTGATTCTCGCCTGCGGGCTTTCGCTATGGTGGTGGCTCCGGAAGCGGCCGGTGTCGTTCCAACCCTGAACCGCCATGGCCGAAACCGACGTTTTCACGGTGGACGCTTCCCGGCCGGGCGAACGGCTCGACCGGTATTTGGCCGAGGTATATTCGCAATGCTCGCGCGGCGAGATCCAGCGGCTGCTCGGCGAAGGCTGCATCAAGGTCAACGGGCGGCCGCCCAAACCTTCGCAGTCGCCCCGCTGCGGCGACGTCATTGAAGTCCGCTGGCCGTCGCCCAAGAGCACCGAGGTCGAAGCCCAGGACATTCCGCTGGATGTGCTGTTCGAGGACCATGATTTGCTGGTGATCAACAAAGTGCCCGACATCGCGGTGCATCCCTCGGCCGGTCACGAGGACGGCACGCTGGTCAACGCGCTGCTCCACCATTGCGAGGGGGAACTGAGCGGCATCGGTGGTGTGCAACGCCCGGGTATCGTCCATCGTCTGGACCTCGACACCAGCGGCTGTCTGGTCATCGCCAAGAATGATCACTCACATCGGGAACTGCAGGATCAGTTCGCACTTCGGCGCGTGGAGAAGATCTATCAATGCATCGCCTGCGGCCTGCCCGAACCGGCTGAAGGTGACATCCGGACGTTCATTGCGCGCCATGCGAGCCATCGCAAGAAGATGGCCGTGGTCGAGGAAACCCGTCGGGGTGCCCGGCCGGCTTGGACTTCCTATCGCGTGTTGGAACGCCTCCGGGCGGCAAGCTTTGTGGAATGCCGGCTCCATACGGGCCGGACCCACCAGATTCGCGTGCATTTGCAGCATCTCGGCCATCCGATTCTCGGCGATGAAGTTTATGGCGCCCGGCCCAGTCTCCGGGTGACGGAGGAAACGGAATTCAAGGCCCCGCGCCAGCTCCTGCACGCCCGCCGCCTCGCTTTCCGGCATCCCCGCACTGGACAATGGCGCGAGTTCGACGCGCCCTTGCCGGAGGATTTCAAGGAAGCGCTAAGCCGGTTGCGCCTGCCAGAGGGTTCGGCCTGAACGCCGGGCAGCCGCCCGGTTCAGCCATCGTCTTTCAGACGTAGAGCGCCTGCTTCAACTCGTGGACCAGCACGCTGGTGATCGGATACCGGCGGTTCATGTCCTGTTCGAGGCACTTGAGGATGATCCGCTCCAGTTCGGCGGGAATGTCCGCGTTGACGTCCCGGGGCCGCACGAACTCCCGGCGATTGGCCTGCCGACGCAGCACTTCGTCTGCGTTTTCACCCGGGAACGGCTTCTTGAACGTCAGCAGTTCGTAGGCGCTCACACCCCACGCCCAAATGTCCACCCGGTGATCCACCGGCTGTTTCAGAAGTTGCTCGGGCGCCATGTAGTGCGGAGTGCCGGAGAGCCGGTCGAGTTTTCGGGGCGGATTGGGAATGGGCTGGGCCAGGTCGAAGTCCACCAGGCGCAGGCTGCCGTTGCGGCTCAGCAGGACGTTCTCCGGCTTGATGTCGAGGTGCATGAATCCCCGGTCATGGACCACTTCCATCGCCGTGGTAAAGTCGATCAGCACGCGCGCGATGTCGTCGGTCAGGACCGGATCGCCGGCGGCCATGAGCAGCTTCAGGTTGGAGCCCTCGACATACTCCAGCACGAGCACCTGGTCGTCGCCCAGTTTGCCGTGTTCGACATAGCCGATGATGAATTGCCCGTCCTGACACGCCTGAAGGATTTCCGCGCCAGAGTTGAAGCGCTTTCGCTCCGCAAAGGCGAACGCCGTATTGTTCTTCATCACCCGCACGGCAAACGGACGTCCCGCTTCGTCGGTGGCCAGCCAGATCTCGGACATGCCCCCTTCGTTGATGGACTCGTGCAACGTGTAGCGTCCCAGCTTTTGCCCCGTGTGCGCCATGAAGTTTCTGCGCGGCGAGAGCTACCACAGGGCCAACTTCGGGAAAAGAACTTCGCCAAAAATCTGCCGGCCAGATTCTGGGCGACAGAAGATCCGCGGCCTTGGCGGGCTCGCCATCCCGGCGGCCGCTGGGGAAGGGGACCCGTTGCTGGATTTCGGCCGGCGCCGTGGGCACTCTCCGGAGAACCGCATGATGACGCGTGTCCGCAGCGTGCTGGAGGCGATGGCCGGCTGGGTGTTCCCCAATGCCTGCCAGCTGTGCGGGCACCGGCGGGCGACGCGGGCTGACGGCTACGTGTGTCCACAGTGTTGGAGCGGCCTGCGATTTATCCAGCCCCCTGTGTGCCGACGGTGCGGCTTGCCGTTCGCAGGCGCTATCACGCAGGAATTCGAGTGTGCAAACTGCCGCGATGTCCCGTTGGCGTTCGAGTTTGCCCGTGCCGCCGTCGCGGCCGAAGGCGTCGCACTAGAGGTAATCCACCGTTACAAATACCAACGAGCGCTCTGGTTTGAGCCGTTCCTGGGCGACCTAGTCCGACGGGCGGCTGGCCCCGGCTTTTCCGCAGGCGAATGGCACGGCATTGTGCCGGTTCCGTTGCATCCTGTCCGCGAACGGGAGCGGGAGTTCAACCAGGCGGAACGCCTCGCGCTCTTCTTGGGACGCGAAATCCGCCTGCCGGTGCTCGGCAAGCTGGTGCAGCGCACCGAGGCAACCCGCACCCAGACGCGCTTGTCCCGCGAGGAACGGGCCGACAATGTCCGTCGGGCGTTTTCCGCGGCCGCCGACCACGATCTTTCCGGGCAAAATCTTCTGGTCGTGGACGACGTGCTTACGACCGGTGCCACCACCAACGCCGTGGCACAGGTGCTGCGCGATCTGGGCGCCGAGCGGGTCGGCGTGCTCACCGCCGCCCGTGCCACACTGGAGGGCAGGGGACCGTGAGAGGCCAGGGGCGGCCCATCCCACCAGGCGAGCCGCCCTTGCCTCCCTCCCGCCCAACCTGAACGCTTGCTCCCGCATGGATACTTCGCCCGCTCCGTCAACGCCCCCGGCCCGGCCGGCGGCGCGGGTGATTCTGCACCTCGACATGGACGCCTTTTACGCGTCCGTCGAGCAGCGCGACCGGCCGGAACTCCGCGGGCGCCCGGTCATCGTCGGTTCGCCGCCCGACCAGCGCGGAGTGGTGTGCGCCGCCAGCTACGAGGCCCGCAAGTTCGGCGTCCGTTCCGCCATGCCCAGCCGCACCGCCGGCCGGCTGTGTCCGCAGGGCGTGTTTGTCCGGCCGCGGATGGACGAATACCGGAACGAATCCCGGGAGATCTTCCGCCTCGTCGGCGCGACGGGCGTGTTCGTCGAACAGGTCTCGGTGGATGAGGCGTATCTGGAGGCAACTGAACTGGTGCCGCGGGCGCTGCGGACTGACCCCGACGCCGCGCTCCATTGGGCCTTGCCGCTCGCCGAGGAACTCAAGCGGTCCATTCGCGAACAGCGGCAACTGACCGCCAGTGTCGGCATCGCCCGCAACAAGCTCCTCGCCAAGCTCGCCAGCGACTACCGCAAACCCGACGGCCTCATGCTCATCCCGGAGCGGGACAAGGCCGCGTTCCTCCGCCCGCTGCCCGTGCGGGCTTTGCACGGCGTCGGCCGCGTGACCGAGGAAGCGTTGGTCGGGGCCGGCCTCGCCACTGTCGGCAGCCTGCAGGATTACCCCGGCGACCTCCGCCACCTCGTCGGTTCGTGGGGTCCGGTCCTGAAACGCTTCGCGGTTGGGGAGGATGACCGGCCGCTGGAACTAGGTGATGAGGTCAAAAGCATCAGCAGCGAAACCACCTTCGAGCGCGATACCGCCGACCGCCCAACGCTACGGGCAGCCCTCCGTGAACATGCCGACGACATCGCGCGCAAGCTGGAACGCCGCCACCTCTGGGCCCGCACCATCCAGGTGAAGGTCCGCTACGGCGACTTCACGACGCTGACGCGGCAATTCAGCGTGGACGAACCCGTGGTGGAATCGCGGGACATCTACCGCCTCGGCTGCTGGCTGCTGGCCCAGCACCAACTCGTGTCGCGTCCGCTGCGCCTCCTCGGCCTCGGCGTCAGCGGCCTCGCCGAGGCGGAAGCCCGCCAACTGCGGCTGCCGCTGGGGCGGTGACGTCCCATGAGGCGCGGGCGGGCCGGGGCAAAGTTATGCCGGCATCTTGCCGGCAGCGACGGCACTGGACGGCCACGAGCCTGAAAGGGCGGTCGGATCGGGCCGGTGGCTCTGGGCGTCAGCCCACCTTTGGCCCGGTGGCCTGCGGCCAGAACTGAAGCCCGCACCGCCCGTTCACCGGGAGCAGTCCGCGCCGTTTCACGGGGCCAGCCGGCAAGATGCCGGCAGCACGTTGGGAACA
>Ga0169931_10000040_pt1 | contig 167929 bp, 172 predicted proteins | sample Kivu_15m_20L_FD_129675 | JGI IMG/M metagenome (GOLD analysis project Ga0169931, IMG submission 129675) | Freshwater microbial communities from Lake Kivu, Western Province, Rwanda to study Microbial Dark Matter (Phase II) - Kivu_15m_20L... | ecosystem: Environmental > Aquatic > Freshwater >...
AGCGGGTGAAGGAACTCGCGGTCCAGTCCTCGAACGGCTCGCTGGGCGCGTCGGAGCGCAGCTACATCGACACCGAGTCCGATGCGCTCCACACCGAGCTCGGTCGTATCCAGGAGTCGACGACGTTCAACGGCACCGCTGTGTTCGGCGCTGGCGCGAAGTTCACCTTCCAGGTGGGCAACTCGAACTCGACCTACGACCAGATCTCGTTCGACAACACCGGTGTCGACCTGAGCTCGCTGATCGGCGGTATCGACCTGACCTCGCAGACCGGGGCGCAGAGCGCGCTGGCGACCATCGACACCGCTATCGGGTCGGTGTCGCAGTACCGAGCCAGCATCGGTGCCGTGCAGAACCGGTTGGAGCGCACGGTCAACAACCTGTCCGTGGGTGTGGAGAACCTGGCGGCGTCGGAATCCCGGATCCGGGACACCGACATGGCCGAGGAGATGGTGAACTTCACCAAGTCCCAGATCCTCTCCCAGGCGGGCTCGGCGATGTTGGCCCAGGCCAACCAGTCCTCGCAGGGCGTGTTGCAGCTCCTGCGTGGTTGATCCCTTCGGACCGGGCGTCGGGCGGGCCGGTGCGCCACCCGGCGCCCGGCCCGCCGGGGCCTTCTCCCGTACCTCACCGACCGACACCCAAAGGGATTGACCGATGGCCTCCTCTTCGATCGACGGACTCGTGTCCGGGCTCGACACGACGACGATCGTGACGCAGCTCATGTCGATCGAACGGCAGCCGCAGGGTCGACTGAAGACGCAGCGGACCGACGAGCAGCGCAGGCTGGACGTCCACAACACCCTCAACACGAAGCTCCGGGCACTCGCCGACGCCGCCCGGACCCTGCGGTTCGAGTCCGGCTGGAACACCCGCAGCGCAGTATCCAGCGACGACACCGCACTCGTGGCGACCGCAGGGGCGGGTTCGACACCAGCCCGGCTCCAGCTCCGGGTGGACCAGCTCGCTGCGTCGCACTCGCTGTTGAGCTCGGCCGGCGTGGCGTCGATGTCTGACGTCGTGGCGACGGGACCGCTGACCATCGGCTCGACGACGATCACCGACATCGGCGATGGCTCACTGTCGTCGGTGATCGCCGCAGTCAACTCCTCGGGCGCCGGGGTCAGCGCGAGCGCGGTGCAGGTCGAACCGTCGGTGTATCGCCTGCAGCTCAGCGCTCGCAGCTCCGGCGCCGCCGGGGTGTTCACGGCGAGCGGCTTCGACCCGGCCGTCGGATCGATGTCGATCCTCAGCCAGGGTCAGGACGCCGAACTCACGATGGGCACCACGAACCCGGTGACCGTTCGGTCGGCGTCCAACACCTTCACCGGGCTCGCCGACGGGGTCACCGTGACGGTGAAGAAGCAGACGGCGGGTGCCGTCAACCTCGACGTTGGCACCGACGCCGGCGCCACGGCGACTCGGGTACAGAAGCTCGTCGACACCTACAACGACGTGCTGTCGTACGTCTCGGCGAACTCGGGCTACGACCAGGCCACCAAGCGTGCCGGCGTGCTCCTGGGTGAGCAAGCGGCGAGCCGGGTGGCCTCGGGGCTGCGCGAGACCTTGATCAGCGCGACCAGCGGCGATCTGACCGTGTTCCGGGTCGGGATGAGCACGGACCGCACCGGCAGGCTGAGCTTCGACCGCGCGGCGTTCCTCGCCGCCCATGATGCGAACCCCACGTCGGTCAAGGCACTGTTCCAAGGGGGGAGCGGTGGCGCTGGGTTCGCCACGCTCGTCCAGACCGAGGTCGACGACGCCACCGCCGCCGGCACGGGCCGCCTGGCGGGTGTGATCACCGGGAGCCAGAGCCGGCTGCGGGATCTCGATTCCTCGATCCAGTCCTGGGACGGTCGGCTCGCCTCCCGTGAGAAGCAGATCCGCGGCCGGTTCGACGCGCTGGAGACCGCGCTCGGTCGGCTTCGCAACCAGAGCTCCTGGCTTTCGGGCCAGATCGGCAAGCTGCAGTGACCGGCCAATCCGAGGTGAGTCGATGAACGCTCGAACCCTGCGCGAACGCTACGTGTCGGACACGGTGGCGACGGCCTCACCGGCTCGCCTGGTCGTAATGCTCTACGACCGGATGGCCCTCGATCTGCGTCAGGCCGAGGCCGCCTTCGAGTCCGGTGATCGCGCGCGCGGCCAGGAGCTGACTCGGCATGCGAGCGACATCGTCTGCGAGCTGATGGCATCGCTCGACGTGTCGTCGTGGGACGGTGCGCCCGGGTTGATGCAGCTCTACACCTGGTTCCTCAAGGAGCTCATCGGGGCCGGTACCGTCGGTGACCTCGCCCGTCTGGCGGCCGTACGCCGCCAGATCGAGTCGCTCGCCGACGCCTGGCGGGAAGCGGCCGTGCACCTGGCCGCGCCGGCGTCGTGACCGATCCGGCCGTCGCCGCCTGGGAACCGGTCCTCACGCTGCTCGAGTCCCGTCTCGAGCAGATCCGGGCGGCCGTGGAGGCCGACGAGGACCCGGGTCTCGAACCCCTCGAACCGCACGATCTTCCGCCGATGCCGGTCGCGGTCGCCGAACGGGCGCAGCGCCTGCTGCAACGGACCCAGGCCGTCGAACAGCTGATGGTCGAACGGCGCGACGCCCTTGGCCGGGCGGCCGCGTCCTTCCAGCGTCGTCGCCTCGGTGAGGACGCCGGCGGGCCTCGCTATGTCGATCGGGCCTGCTGAACCTGACCCGGATCGTCAAGATCCAGCACCGTTGCAGAACCTGCTCAAGGTTGGCGCTCGTTGCGTCGACGACATGACCGGGCAAGGAAGCCCGGCTTCGATCCCACGGACGGACGGCCCTGTCGAGGCTGCCCGTGAACGACATCACGATGACCGCGGTCCAGGTCGCCCTGCGTGGGCTGTCCTTGCGGCAGCGGGCGATCGCCGACAACATCGCCAACGTCGAGACGCCGGGGTTCCTCGCGAACCGGGTCGACTTCGAGGACAGCCTTCGGAACGCGATCGCCGGACGCGATCCCGGGTCAGGCGCAGCGTCCACCCGCAAGTCGCTCGACGCGACCAACCTGTCGGGCAACAACGTGAAGCTCGACGACGAGATCGTCACACTCGTCGACACGAACCTCCGCTACCAACTCGGCATCGAGGCGGCGAACGCCAAGTTCCGCCTCTTGCGCTCTGCGATCAAGGGGCAGTGATGAGTCTCTTCCAAGCCCTCCACACCGCCGGCAGCAGCCTCCGGGTCCAGCGAACCTGGATGGACGCGATCAGCGACAACATCGCCAACATGAACACCGTCCGCCCCTTCGACGAGGTGCCGTTCCGGGCTCGCATGGTGCTGGCCCGATCGGTCGACGGGACCGGCGCCAGTCCGCTGGATCCCAGCGGGGCCGTGGGCGAGGGCGCTGCGGTCACCGGGATCGCCTACGGCGGCGACCCCCAGGGCCGTGTCGTGTTCGATCCCACCCATCCGTACGCGAACGAGCAGGGGCTCGTGCGCACCCCCGACATCGAACTCGGCGAGCAGATGGTCCAGCTCCTTGCGGCGCAGCGCTCCTACCAGGCGAACCTCGCCGTCGTGGAGCGTGCCCGCGACGCCTACAGCGCAGCGCTCTCGATCGGCCGGTGACCCGATGGCACTCGACGGCATCTCCTCCAGGCTCGTATCGCTCCCGACCCTTCCCGTCACGGGCACAGCGGCGCCGAGCGGAACGAGTGGTGGTGGATTCGTGGACTCGTTGAGCAAGGCCCTGTCATCGTTGCAGTCGCAACATGCGACAACCGATGCACTCGCCGAGGCCGGCCTCACCGGGGACCTGACCAACGTCCACGACTACATGATCGCGGCGACCCAGGCCCAGCTCGCCACGGACCTGACCGTGGCCGTGCGGAACCGGGCCCTCGAAGCGTTCACCTCGATCATGACGATGCCGGTGTGACATGGCCGCACTCGACCTGAGTTCTGTTCGCAAGAAGGCCAACGGGCTGTTCAAGGGGTTCACCCGGGGCCAGATCGCCATGCTGGCGATCGCACTGGCGGGCACGGTCGCCGGGGCGTTCCTGTTCCTCAACTGGGCATCGACGACGACCTACGCCTCGCTGTACTCCGGGCTCGGCGCGAAAGACGCGGCATCGGTGACCCAGGAGCTCACCGCCCGCGGGGTCCAGTACCAGCTCGCGAACGGTGGAGCCACGATCATGGTCCCCGAGCAGCAGCTCTACCAGCTCCGCCTCGACCTCTCGGCCAAGGGCCTCCCCGAATCGGGAGCCACGGGCTGGGACCTGCTCGACAAGCAGGGTCTGACGACGTCGGACTTCCGACAGCGGGTGGACTTCCAGCGGGCGCTGGAGGGGGAGCTGTCGAAGACGATCGGCTCGCTGCAGGGGGTCAAGGCGGCAACGGTCCACCTGGTGATCCCGCGCTCGGACATCTTCAGCGCCGACGACCGCAAGCCGTCGGCCTCGGTGCTGGTGGCGACGACGGAGAGCACGCCGCTGTCGGGCCAGCAGGTGAAAGCGATCGTCCACCTGGTGGCGTCCTCGGTCGAAGGCTTGACGCCGGAGCAGGTGACCCTGGCCGATGCAAAGGGGCGGGTGTTGTCGGCCGCCGGCAACGACCCGTTGGGCTCGGGCGACGACCGATCCGACCAGAACCGTGTCTTCGAGCAGAACCTCGCCCGGCAGCTCACCACCATGCTGGAGTCGGTGACCGGACCGGGCAAGGCGAAGGTCACCGTGACCGCTGCACTCGACTTCGACCGGCGCCAGACGACGACGGAGCGGTTCCCGGCCGATCCCAATCAGGCCACTGCCCCCGTCGTGCGGGAGACGACCAACGACGAGAACTACGCCGGCACCGGAACGCCGGCGGGTGGGCCGCTCGGGCCGGTCGTGAACGCACCGCAGCAGGGGGCGAACGGAGCGCAGACGACCTACACGAAGAAGGCCGGTGACAAGACGTATGCCGTCGGCAAGGTGACCGAGTCGTTCACCTCGGCGCCCGGTGCGGTGAAGCGGTTGTCCGTGGCGGTGCTCGTCGACGAAGGCGTCGGGGTGGACGAGGCTCGTGTGGGGGAATTGGTTCGGGCGGCCTCCGGTTTCGACGAGGCACGAGGGGACCTGGTGCAGGTGACGACCCTGCCGTTCGACGAGACCGCCACGACCGACGCGACCAAGGCGCTCGACGAGGCGGCGAAGGCCCAGGAGGCGTCGGGAGACGGTCTGAACGAGATGATCACGACCGGGGCCACCGTGTTCCTCGTGTCGTTGATCCTCCTCCTCGCGTGGCGCAGCGCCAAGCGGCCTGAACGCCTGCGCAAGAAAGCGGAGGCGCTTGCCGCCGCTCAGGAGAAAGGCGAGCGGGAGCGGGTGCAGGCCACGATGCGCGAGGCCGTGGATGCGGCCCGCGCGCTCGGCGGACCCCGTGAGGTGATGGTCTCCGGCGAGCAGCAGGACCTCATCCTGATCCCGCAGCTGGTCGCTCCGGCCTCGAGCCAGGAGACCCGTCAGATCAACGACTTGATCGAGCGGCAGCCCGATGACGTCGCTCGCATGTTGCGGACCTGGCTCGCAGATCGGAGGGCATGATGCCGTCGAAGGAGCTCACCATCGAGTCCCTGTCGGGGCCGCAGAAGGCCGCGATCATGCTCATGCAGCTCGGCGCGGACCAGTCGTCCAAGGTGCTGCGGGTCCTGACCGAGCAGGAGATCGCCGACGTGATGGCCGAGGTGGCCCGGCTGCGGCGGGTCAAGACCGAGGTCGTCAACGACGTACTCACCGAGTTCGTCGCGATGACCGAGGCCTCGACGGCGATCACCACCGGTGGCATCGAGGTCGCCCGCAAGATGCTGGAGCGCACCCTCGGTCCGGATCGGGCGCAGCAGGTGCTCGACGCCGTCACCGCCGGTATGGCCGAACAGCCCTTCGAGTTCCTGCAGCGACTCGATCCCCGTCAGGTGTTGTCCTACCTACAGGACGAACACCCGCAGACCATCGCCCTCGTGCTCGCCCACATGCCGGCCGAGCGCGCTGCGATGGTGATCGGTGGTCTCAACGATGCACTCCAGCGGGACGTGGCGCATCGGGTAGCGGTGATGGACCGCACCTCGCCGGAGGTGATCAAGCAGGTCGAAGAAGTGTTGGCCCGCAAGCTGGTCAGCGTCGTGAACACCGGTGAGCTCTCCTCGGCGGGTGGCGTGCAGAGCCTCGTCGAGATCCTCAACCGTTCCGACCGACCGACCGAGCGCCTCATCCTCGAGGGTCTCGAGCGCACCTCGCCCGATCTGGCCGACGAGGTGCGGCAGCGGATGTTCGTGTTCGAGGACATCGTGCAGCTCGACGACCGCAGCGTGCAGCTCGTGCTGCGCCACGTGGACAACAAGGACCTGGCGGTCGCGCTCAAGGGCGTGAAGATGGACGTTCAGCAGAAGATCCTGCGGAACATGTCGGAGCGTGCCTCGGCGAACCTGACCGACGAGATCAGCCTTCTCGGGCCGATTCGGATCACCCAGGTCGAGGAAGCGCAGTCGGGCATCGTGCGCATCATCCGGTCGCTCGAGGAATCGGGCCAGCTGCTGTTGAGCCGGGGTGGCGATGAGTTCGTCGCCTGAGGCGCCGGCCCGACCGCGCGGCCGGATCGTCCGGGCCGGCGAGCATCGCTCGCTCGACCTGCGGGATCTGGCGACGGGCTCCTCGCTCACGGTCGCCGCGGTCGATCAGGCCACGCTCGTCCAGTTGCGCAAGGCCGCGTACGAGGAGGGCTTCGCGCAGGGTCTGCAGGAGGGTGTGGCCGCCGGATGGGCGCAGGCCGAACGGCGCCTCGCCGAAGAGCTCGACCGTCGCCGGGCCGAGGCTGCCACCGTGGTGGCGAAGCTCACGGCGGCCACCGAGCGGGCGGTGGCGGCCGACCGGCTTCGCCTTCACGAGCTCGCCGACGACCTGCTGGACACGGCGCTCACGCTGGCCGAGGACGTGCTGGGCCATGACGTGCACTGGTCACCGTCGGCCGGACAGGACGCGCTGCGACGGGCGCTCGCCGTCCTCGGCGACGACGTCGCCTCGTTCGTCGCTCGTCTCCATCCCGACGACTTGGACTCTCTCGGTGGCATCGCCGGACCGGCGGGCGCGAGCCTCGAGGTCGTCGCCGATCCGAGCGTGGGCCGAGGCGGCTGCATCGTCGAGGCGGGCGCAGCGCGCGTCGACGCCCGGCTCGGTACGGCGATGGCCAGGGTCCGGGCCGCGCTCGCGACCGAGGTCGAACCATGACGGCCCTGGTCGGCGCTCACCCCCGCCTGGGTGCGCTGCGAGCGGCCGCTCGCCCGGTCCGTTCGGGCCGGGTCACGGGCGTGTCGGCGATGTCGCTCGAGATCGCAGGTATCGCCGCCGGGCTCGGCGACGAGGTCCTCGTCGAGGGCGCCGGAGGCACCCTCAGCGGCGAAGTCGTGGCGATGCGGCGGGACACGGTCGTGTGCATGCCGTTCGGCGACCTGCGAGGGGTGCGCATCGGTGACCGGGCCCGGCACTCGGGTCGCCCGCCGAGCGTGTCGGTGGGTTGGGACCTCCGGGGTCGGGTCCTCGATGGACTGGGCCGCCCGCTCGACGGCCGTCCGCTGCCGGCCTCGGCGACACGAGTGACGGTGGAGGGGGATGCACCGCACCCCTTGCGCCGGGCCCGGGTGAGCCGGCCGTTGCCGCTGGGGGTGAAGGTCCTCGACACGCTGGTTCCCTGCGGGCGCGGTCAGCGCATCGGGATCATGGCGGGCTCCGGGGTCGGGAAGTCGAGCCTGCTGTCGATGATCGCGCGCGGGACCGAGGCCGAGATCTCGGTGTTGGCGCTCGTCGGCGAACGTGGACGCGAGGTCCGGGAGTTCATCGAGCACGATCTCGGGCCCGAGGGTCTTGCCCGTTCGGTGGTCGTCGTGGCCACGTCCGACGAACCAGCGATGGTGCGGCTCCGGGCCGCCTACACCGCGACCCGCATTGCCGAGTGGTTCCGCGACGAAGGCTGCGACGTCGTGCTGATGATGGATTCCGTCACCCGCTTCTGCATGGCCCAGCGCGAGATCGGCCTCGCCGCCGGTGAGCCGCCCGCAACCCGCGGTTATCCGCCCTCGGTGTTCGGACTCCTGCCCCGGCTGCTCGAACGGGCGGGCGCGGCCGAGCACGGATCGATCACCGGGCTGTACACGGTGTTGGTCGAGGGCGACGACCTCAACGACCCCGTGGGCGATGCCGTGCGCTCGATCCTCGACGGCCATGTCGTGCTCTCCCGCCGTCTGGCCACGGCCGGCCACTTTCCGACGGTCGACGTCCTCGAGTCGGTGTCCCGGGTGGCGCCGGCCATCACCACGCCCGAGCAACGACGAGCTGCCACCGAACTTCGGCGGCTGCTGGCGGCGCACCGCGACGCCAAGGATCTCGTCGAGATCGGTGCCTACGTGACCGGGACGAACCCGCTGGTCGACCGCGCGGTCGAACGCGCCGACGAGATCCGGGCCTTCCTCACGCAGGATCTCGGCGAGACCGTCCCCGTGGTGGAGGCCTGGAGTGCTCTCGCGCAGGTGGTGGCCCCGTGAAGCGCTACCGCTTCCGCCTCGCCGGGGTGCTCAAGGTGCGCCGGGTGACGGAGGACACCGCCAAGGGGCGTCTCGCAGAGGCCAACCGTGCCGTCAGCTCGGCCGAGGGCGACCTCGAGGCGCGCCGGCGCACCTATGAGGCCCTCGAGCCGATGCGCCGCCAGCGCACGGCCCGGCAGTTCCACGAGGAGGTCGAGCTCCGGCGAGCGGTGGCGCTGTCGGTCATCACCGCCCGCCAGCTCTTCGAAGACGCCCGGGCAACGGCCGAGCTGCGCCGTCGCGATCTCGTGGCGGCCCGTCAGGACGTCGAGGCGCTCGAGCGGATGGAGGAGCGCGAGCGCGAGGCGCATGCCCTCGAGTTGCGTCGGGACGAGGACCTCCTCGCCGACGACGTGGTGAATTCCCGGTTCAAGCGACTCGGCGAGGGCGACACGTGATCCCGCCCGCCCTTGCGGCGATCCAGGCGCGGATCAGCTCGATCGAAAGTCGGTTCCGGCCGGCGACGGTGGTGTCGGCGGAGGGCTCGCCGGGCTTCGCCTCGGCCCTCGATGCCGCCGTTTCGCAGCGCGCGGCGGCCTCGTCGTGGACGACGTCGATGCGCGCCTCGTCGCTCGACACGACGGCCCGGGTCGGGGCTCCGGCCGCCACCCGTTACCCGACCGGGACGGAGATCGTGAACGAGGCGGCCAGTTACCTCGGCACGCCGTACATGTTCGGGAGCGCCAATCCGAGCGTCGGCCTCGACTGCTCGGGCCTCGTCAAGGTGGCCTTCGCCAAGTTCGGCATCGACCTGCCCCACTACACGGGTTCCCAGATCCAGCTCGGCCGGCCGGTTGCATCGCTCGCCCAGGCCCGTCCCGGCGATCTGGTGTTCTTCGGTTCCGACATCGGGCACATGGGCATCTACCTCGGGAACGGCCAGATGCTGCATGCGCCCGAGACCGGCGATGTCGTGCGCATCGCACCGGTCCGCACCGACATCGTCGGGATCCGGCGCCTTACCGGCGGCGACGCCGCGGGCCTCCCCCGGCTTCCCGGCGCACCGGTGGTCGGCGGCGCGGGGATCGCCCTGCGCGACGCCGCCGCTGCGCCGTATGTCGGACTGTTCACCGATGCGGCCCGCCGCACGGGTGTCTCCGCCGAACTGCTCGCCGCCGTGGCCAAGGTCGAGTCGTCGTTCCGACCTGATGCCGTGTCGCCGGCCGGTGCCCAGGGCCTCATGCAGATCATGCCCGCTACCGCTCGTGGGCTCGGCGTCGACGATCCCTTCGACCCGGCGCAGGCGGTCGACGGGGCGTCCCGAATGCTCGCCGGGCTGATCGAGCAGTTCGGGTCGGTACCGCTGGCGCTCGCTGCGTACAACGCCGGACCCAACGCCGTGCTGCGCGCCGGAGGCGTGCCCTCGGCGGGGGTGCAGCGCTATGTCGACAAGGTGCTCGGCTTCGCCGGGCCCGTGACCTGAAGGATCGAGGAGGAGTTCGTGACGCCTTCCGTTGCGCTCGAGCGCAGCACGACCGTCGATCGACCGACCGAGCCCGGGTCGTCGGCCGCCACCGACGCCGATGTCCCGGCCGACCTGTTCGCCTTGTTGCTGGCGGCGTTTGCGAGCCCGGCACCGCTCGCGCCGAGCCCGCCGGCCGACGGGGCGCCGGCGCCGGTCGCAGCGACGACGCCCGGGGCGCTCGTCGTCGACCTCCGTACCGTCGCCACCCTGACCAGCGTTCCTGGCGGTGTTCCGGGTCCGATCGGTGTGGAGCCTCCGTCGCCGGCCGGGTCGGTCGAGGGGGAGGCGGCGGCTGGCGCGGAGCTGGTCGTACTCGATCCGCTCGCCCCGGACTCGGCCGACCCTGTTGCGCCCGCCCCCGGTGCGGCTGTCGTCGCCTCGGCTGCGCTCGCCTCGGCTGCGCTCGCCTCGGCTGCGCTCGCCTCGGCTGCGCTCGCCTCGGCTGCGCTCGCCTCGGCTGCGCTCGCCTCGGTCACCCCCGCCGTGGCATCGGTCGCAGCACCGGCGACCACGGCCCGCACCGCCGATGCGCCATCGGCGGCACCGGCTGCAGCGCCGGTGGACCTGGCCCTCGAGACGGGAATCCGGGAGCCGATCCCCTCGGTCTCCCAGGCCCCTGCGATCCCCGTACCGTCCGGCCCGGACGCGCCTGCCGTCGAGTCTGCGGCACCGCCGGTGCCGCAGACCGCCGTTCCAGCGGGGTCCGAGCGCCGGGCCGACGTCGTTCGTGCCGCATCCGGGGATGCCGCATCCGGGGATGCCGCGTCCGGGGATATGGGGGCGTTCGAGCCGAGCCCGGTTCCGTCCGGGGCGCCCACTGCGCCGGCCGCGCCGGGATCGGTGGTCGCCGGGACGACGAACGACGTCGGCGATGGCACCGGCAGTGGACCCGGACCGGATGCGAGCGTCCGGACGCGGCTAGCGGTGCCGAGGACGGCAGGTGCCGACGGCGAGGCGCCGACGGTCGATCCCACCTTGCTCGGCCCTCGTGAGGTCGCGCCCGAGGTCGCGCCCGAGCCGGCCGAGGCGGCCTCCGAGCCGACCAGGGTCCAAACCACGCCGGCGCCGACACCGGTGGCGAGCGCTCCCGTCGTGGTCCGCCCAGCGGCCCTGGTGTCGGCCGCCGAGGTGCACCAGGTCGCGCCGACGCCGGCCCCCGTTCCCGAGCAGTTGGTCGACGTGGTCGCCCCGCTGCGCGACCGTGGCGACGGCTCTTATCGCCTGGCGGTCGACGTCCACCCGGGTGAACTCGGTCGGGTACGCCTCGACGTGCAGGTCGATGCGGGCACGGTGCACATCAACCTGCGCGCCGATCAGCCGGCCACCGCGCGGCTCCTCGAAGGCAGCCTCGATCAGCTCCGCCAGGCGCTGGAGTCCTCCGGTGTCGCGACCGGCCAACTCAGCCTGTCCGACGGTGGCCGTCAGCAACCCGGTGGAACCGAACGTGGTCGAGGTTCCCGCCGCAACGGGAACGATGACGACCCGGTCGGCGTACCGCTGACGACCGCCCCTGCCCATCGTCCCGGCTCCGTCGAGCGTGCGCTCGACGTCCTGCTCTGAGAGGAGCGTCATGCCCGATCCCGCCAGCATCACGCCGCCGCCGCCCACGCCGATCGTCGTCGGTGGCCAGCCGGCGTCCACTGCGCCCACAAAGAAGAACAACGGCGATTTCAACAAAGACGACTTCCTGAAGCTGCTCGTGGCGCAGCTCAAGTTCCAGAACCCGCTCAGCCCGACCGACCCGACGTCGATGATGCAGCAGTCCGTGCAGTTCTCGATGCTCGAGTCGCTCCAGCAGATCGCTGCGGCCAGCACGAGCGGCGGGACGCGAGATTTGCTTCAGGCGACCACCATGATCGGTCGAAAGGTCACGTGGTTCGACGGTTCCACGAACGTCAGCGGCGTCGTCACCGGCGTCAAGTCCGATCCCAACGACACCACCGGTCTGAAGGTCCTCGTCGGGACGAAGACCATCCCCGTCACGTCGATCCTCGAAGTGTCCGACGTGCCGAAATCCACCCCTGCTTCGTCATCCCTCATCACCGGAAGGAACAACTGATGCTTCGCTCCATGTTCACGGCGGTCACCGGCCTGCGCTCCCACCAGGTGATGATGGACGTCACCGGCAACAACATCGCAAACGTCAACACGGTGGGCTTCAAATCGTCGGCGACGGTCTTCCAGGACCTGCTGACCCAGACGATCGCCGGTGCCTCGGCCCTCAATCCCAACGAGGGTGGCATCAACCCGGCGATGGTCGGTCTCGGCGTGCGCGTCGCCGGCACCTCGCTCAGCATGAGCCAGGGCGCCACGCAGATGACCAACAAGAACACGGACATCTCGATCCAGGGCGACGGGTTCTTCATCCTGCGGACCGAGAACACGAACATGTACGCCCGTGCCGGCTCGTTCAGCTTCGACGCGCTCGGCCGACTCGTCTCGCCCGACGGCGGCATCCTCCAGGGCTGGATCGCCGATGCCAACGGTCAGATCCTGTTGAACCAGGCGCCCGGTGACCTTCGCATGCCCCTCGGGCAGTCGATCCCGCCGTTGGCCACCAGCACCGTGAACCTGCAGGGCAACCTCGACGCCGCCAGCGCCGCGGGATTCCAGGTCACGAGCTCGGTGCAGATCACGGACCGGCAGGGCACCAGCTACAACGTGAACATCAACTACACGAAGGCGGCCACGCCGAACACCTGGAACGTGACGGCGTCGTCCGTCGTCAACGGGGTCAATACGCTCTTGACGGTCAACGGTGGTCCGCTCACTTTCAACCCCAACACGGGCGGTGTCACCAACGGGGCGATCACGATGACGCCGACATTCGGGAATTTCCCCGGCCCGATCACCCTCGACACCGGGACGCCCGGACAGCCCGACGCCTGCACCGGCTTCGCCGGAACCTCGACGCTGATCGCCGCCCGCCAGAACGGCTACGGCCTCGGCATCCTGCAGTCGTTCACGATCGGCGCCGACGGCGTGATGATGGGTGTGTTCTCCAACGGCCGCAACCGTGCCGTCGGCCGCGTGGCGATGGCGGCGTTCACCAACCCGACGGGTCTCGAGGTGACCGGCCGCTCGATGTACCGGGAGTCCGCCAACAGCGGCGTGGCCCAGGTGGGTCAGTCGAACACCGGCGGTCGCGGCATGATCGCCGCCGGCACGCTCGAGATGTCGAACACCGACCTTGCGCGGGAGTTCACCAACCTGATCCTCGCCCAGCGTGGGTTCCAGGCCAACAGCCGGATGATCACCTCGTCGGACGAGATTTTGCAGGACCTGGTAAACCTGAAGCGCTGACGGATCCGGTGGAGCCGGCCCCGGCGCCGCCGGGTATGCCGAGGGCCGACTGATCGTCAGGGCTCCGTCTGGTCGCTCAACGAGTCGTCAGCACACTCAAGCGGACCCCCGATACCGCCGATCCCAGCGCCGAGCGCCTGCTCCCCCGGCAAGGACATCCGACATGATCCTCCTGACCCGTCTCAACGGACAGCACTTCGCCATCAACCCGGACCACATCGAGCGGGTCGACGCGAACCCCGACACGGTGGTCACCCTGTTCGAAGGGACGAAGTACGTCGTGACCGAGTCGATCGACGTCGTCATCGAGCGGATCGCGGGCTTCCGGGCCCGGGTGCTCTCCCTGGCCGCCCAGCCCGATGTCGGCGACGTGCCGACCGGGACCACTGCAACCCGTGGCGAGTTGCGGCTCGTCACCGGAAAGGACTGACGGTGGATCCGGGTACCCTTGCCGGCATCCTCATCGGCATCATCACCATCATGCTGGGCGTGGTCATGGAGGGCTCCGACCCCGCCGCCATGATCAACATCCCGGCGATCCTCATCGTGATCGGAGGCACGATCGGCGCCGCTATGGCGACCGGTCTGATGAAGGACTTCACGGCTGCGATGGGTGCCGGCATCAAGGCGATGACCGGGGGGACGAAGGACCCGACAGGGTCGATCGCCGTGGTCGTGGACCTTGCTGAGCGGGCCCGGCGTGAGGGTCTGCTGGCCCTCGAGGAGTCCGCCAAGAACCTCGAGGATCCGTTCCTGCGCAAAGGGATCCAACTCGCGGTCGACGGCACCGATCCCGACGAGTTGCGCGAGATCCTCGAGGCCGAGATCACGGCGAAGAAGCACCACGGCAAAGTGCTGTCCAAGGTGTGGGCGGACATGGGCGCCTTCGCACCCACGATGGGGATCATCGGCACCGTGTTCGGACTGGTCAACGTGCTCAACAACCTGAGCGAGCCCGAGAGCCTCGGACACATGATCGCTGCCGCCTTCATCGCCACCCTGTGGGGCGTGTTCTCGGCCAACGTGCTGTTCCTCCCGATCGGCAAGCGCACCCAGCGGCTGAGCGACATCGAGACCCAGCAGATGGAGCTGATGCTCGAGGGCATCCTGTCGGTGCAGGCCGGCGCGAACCCGCGCACGCTCCACCAGAAGCTGACCTCCCTCGCCGGCGTCCACGACGACGCCAAGGCCGCCTGATCGCGTCGATTCGAGCATGGCCGCCCGGAAGAAGAAACACGAGGAGCACGAGGAGCACGAGAACCACGAGCGGTGGCTAGTCACGTACGCCGACATGATCACGCTGCTCATGGTGCTGTTCATCGTGATGTTCTCGATCTCCCAGGTCGACCTGGCCAAGTACAAGAAGTTCAAGGAAGGCATCCAGGGCGGGGGTGCCAGCGCCGTGGTCGACGGCGGATCCGGGATGCTCGACGGAGGCATCGGCGTGTTGCCCGGCGCAGCCGGGCGAGCGACGACCACGACGACCGCGGCCTCGGCCGGGAAAGCCGGGCCGCGCCCGACGGCGACCGGTCCGACGACCACGGTGAAGTCGGCGCAGCAGGCCGCCTACGAAGCCGAACGGCGCGCGCTCGGCGCCGCCGAACAGCAGTTGCGCGAAGGGCTGGGCAACACCGCCCTCGGCGGCAACGTGGAGATCGCCGTCCAGGAACGGGGCCTGGTCATCACGATCGTCGCCGATCAGGTGCTCTTCGCGCCCGGCTCGGCCACCCTCGAAGGTGCCGGCCGGGAAGTGCTCACTGCGATCGCCGAAGGCGTCAAGCCACTTCCGAACCCGGTGACGGTCGAGGGCCACACCGATTCGGTGCCGCTGGGGCCCGGGAACCGGTACTCGTCGAACTGGGAGCTGTCGACGGCGCGTGCGACGAGCGTGCTGCGCACGCTCGTCGAGACCTACGGGGTCGGCGTCCAGCGGATGTCTGCGTCGGGCTACGCCGATACCCGCCCGATCGCCTCGAACGATTCCCCGGATGGACGATCGAAGAACCGGCGGGTCGAGCTCGTCGTCAGAAACCTCGTCGACGCCCCCCGTGGCGTTGCCAACCAGAGTCCGTGACGGCTGCGGAGGACACCGATGGCGAAGAAGGAAAAGACCGAGAACGCCGAGAAGGGCAAGGGCGGCCTGAAGGAGAAGCTCCTGCCCGTCGTTCTGCTCCTCGTCGGGATCGTCGTGGGCGCGAAGGTCCTCGGCGGTGGCGCGACGACCATCGTCCAGGCGGCCGAGCCGGTCGCGACGACGGTCGCCGGTGCGGCAGCGCCGGTGGTGACCCTCGATCCGATCACGTTGAATCTTTCCGACGGGCACATCCTGAAAGTGGGGCTTGCGTTCAAGCTCAACCCGGATCCGGCCAAGGCCGAGGCCAAGGCGGCAGCCAAGGACGATCCGACCAAGGGTCACGCCAAGGCGCTCGATGTGGCCATCCGGATCCTCGGCTCGGGGACCTATGGCGAGCTGATCACCCCCGAGGGCCGGAATCGTGTCCAGAGCGAGCTCGGTACCGCGCTCAAGGAGGACACGGACGGCTCCGTGACGGGCGTCTACTTCTGGCAGTTCATCGTCCAGTGACGCCGGCGTCGTCCTGACGATTTCCGGACGTTTTTGCCCGAATCGGTACTCGGTGGCTCAAGATCACGGCGGAGCGCGCCGACGGTAAGCCCATGGTGTCGGCGATGCGCACGGGAGAGCCCACGCTCTACGACTTCCGCAAGCCGGACAAGTTCTCCCGGGAGCACATCCGGGCCATCCAGGTCACCGGCGAGTCGTGGGCCCGTCAGCTTGCGACGCTGCTGTCGACGACGCTGCGCACCGTCACCCAGGTGAAGTGCGTGTCGCTTGCGCAGACGACCTACGACGAGGCCGTCCGAATGATGTCGAATCCGACGCACCTGGTGATCATCACGCTGGAGCCGATGCCGGGTATGGCCCTGCTGCACCTTCCGATCGACTCGATGCTGGTGATGATCGATCGGATGCTCGGCGGTCAGGGCCAGCAGCGCCCGCAGACCCGTCCACTTACCGACATCGAGCGCTCCCTGGGCCGCACGCTCGTGCAGCGCGTGCTCGCCGAGCTCCGGTACGCCTTCGAGCCGTTGGTGGATCTCGACCCGGAGTTCGTGCGCTCCGAGTCGAACCCCCAGTTCGCCCAGATCGCCGCCACCGCAGAGACGGTCCTCAACCTGGAGCTCCAGGTGAGCATCGGCGACGTGAAGACGACCTGGATCCTCGGTCTGCCCTTCGCCATGCTCGAGCCGCTGCTCGACGAACTGGCGAACAAGGATCGGGCCAAGAGCGCCGTGTTCGACCCGCCGCGGTTGCGCGCTGCGCTCGCCGACCGTGTCGGCGACGCCACGGTGGAGCTGCGGGTCCGGTTCCGTGAGGTTTCCTTGCATTCTTCGGACATCGTCGGTCTCCGCCCTGGGGATCTGCTGTCCCTCGAGCACCCCGTCGGGTTGCCCCTGACGGTCTCGATCGAGGGTGTTCCCTGCTTCGTTGCCCAACCAGGCCGGCGCGGTAAGCACCTGGCCTGCCAGATCGTCGAACCGGTGGAGATCCGATGAGCGCGGAAGACGACGACGGCCTCGACCCCACTGACGGCACCGACGGTGCGGAGTCGCTCGAATTCGAACCGCTGGTGTCGAGCATCGGCGGCACGGCCGGTGGGTTGGAACTGCTGTACGACGTCGAGATGGGCGTCACCGCCGAGCTCGGGCGCGCCCGGCTCCGGGTGAAGGAGATCCTCGATCTCGCACCAGGCTCCGTGGTGGCGTTGGATCGTGCGGTCGGCACCCCGATCGACGTCCTCGTGAACGGCACGCTCATCGCCCGTGGTGAGGTCGTCGTGCTCGACGAAGAGTTCGCCGTCCGCATCATCGAGGTCGTCGGCTACGGCCACGATCGTCGGGGTCTGATCGCATGAGCGGAGGGTCCGGGCTCGCGCTGTTCGTGCGCTTCGCCTTCTCGATGGCGGTGGTGCTCGGGCTGATCGCCCTGTGCGCCAAGGTCTATCGGCGGGGTCGAACGGGCTCGCGGCGACGTGGCACCCCGATCGAGGTGCTGGCCCGGCAATCCCTCACCAAGCGATCCCAGGTGGTCGTGCTGCGGGCCGGCGACCGGGGCCTCGTGCTCGGCGTCACGGACTCCAGCGTGCAGGTCCTGGCCGAAACCGACCTGGGTGCGCTGGGTGCAGCGCCCATCGAGATCGAACCGGCGGCATCGCCGCCGGGTCCTGCGGCGTCAGGGACGACGTCGCCCGGCCGGGCTCTCGCCCTGCCTCCGACATGGAAGGGCATGATCGAAGATCTGCGGGAACGGACCGTTCGTCGGTCCTGACCCTGCGCCGTCATGGCTCTCCCTTCCCGACGCGCCCGCTGGGCGGCGATCGCCGCAGCTCCGGCGACGCTCGCTGTGGCGGTGGTCGCGGCGTTGACCGTGCTGCTCCTGCTGGGCGCGTCGCCGGCCCTCGCCCAAGCCCCGGACACCGAGTTGCCCTCGGGTCCGGTCGCCGGCCAGCCCGGTGGCGGGGTGCCGACCGTGACGGTGCCATCCGTCTCGAGTCCGGCGGCGAGCACCGGAGATTCGAACCTGTCGATCGACGTTTCGCTCCCGGGCGTGGCCGACCGGCCCAGCCAGAGCGTGCTCGTCATCGTCCTGCTGACCCTGCTGTCGCTGGCCCCCTCCTTGGTGATCATGCTGACCGGGTTCACCCGCATCGTGATCGTGCTGTCGTTGGCCCGCAATGCCCTCGGTCTACCGACCGTCCCCCCGAACCAGGTGATCACGGGTTTGGCGTTGTTCCTCACCCTGTTCGTCATGAGCCCGACGTTGACCAAAGCGTGGAACGACGGCCTCAAGCCGTACCTCGACGGGAACATCACGACCGAGCAGGCCTACGAGGCCGTCGCCGGGCCGATGAAGGAGTTCATGCTCGACCAGACCCGGTCCGGTGAGCTGCAGACCATGATCGACGCCTCTCGGGAGGAGCGGCCGGCGACCCGCGAGGACGTCAGCCTCACCACGCTCATCCCGGCGTTCATCCTCTCGGAGCTGAAGACGGCCTTCATCATCGGCTTCGTCGTGTTCATCCCCTTCCTCGTGATCGACCTGGTGGTCAGCTCGGCGCTGATGTCGATGGGCATGATGATGCTGCCGCCGTCGCTGGTGTCGTTGCCCTTCAAACTCCTGCTGTTCGTGATGGTCGACGGCTGGGGTCTGCTCATCAGTTCGCTGCTGACCAGCTTCCGATGATGCCGACGGAGGAACGCCCGTGAACGACACCACGATCGTGCAGATCGTCGTGCAGACGATGTGGGTCACGGCAAAGCTCGCGGGCCCGATCCTCGTCGTGAGTCTCGCGGTCGGATTCCTCGTCTCGCTCGTGCAGTCGGCCACGATGATCCAGGAGTTCACCCTGAGCTTCGTACCGAAGCTCATCGCAGTGGGAGCGGTCATCGTCGTGGCCGGCAACTGGATGCTCGAGCAACTGATCGCGTTCACCCGCGACCTGTTCGCGATGGTCCCGACGCTCGTGGGCACCTGAGGCGTCCCGGCCCATGACGCTCGACGTGTCACCGGCGCTCGTCAGCGGTTATCTGCTCGCCCTTGCTCGCTGTGGCGCCTTTGTGGCCTTCTGCCCACCGTTCAACCGGCGGGCCATCCCGCGTCGGGTCCGGGCCGGGCTCGCGGTGGCGCTGTCGCTCGCCGTCGGTCCCCGACTCGCCGAGCAGGCCGTCCCACTCGAGGCCGCTCCGCTGGTCGTCTCCGTCGCCGGTCAGGCATTCGCCGGCTTCGTCTTCGGCGCCGTGGTGAACCTGCTGTTCCAGGCGGTTCCCGCGGCGGGATCGCTGATCGACGTCTCGGGTGGCTTCGCCATGGCGCAGGTGTACGACCCGAACACCTCGACCACCGTGTCGCTGTTCGCTCGGTTCTACGAGCTCGTCGCCATCACGCTGCTCCTGGTGTCCGACGGCCACCTGGTCCTCGTCCGCGGCCTGCTGGCGTCGTTCGAGGCTGCGCCGCTCACCGTCGACAGCATCGAGCGCATGCCGGCCATCCTGCGGGCCGACGTCGCCGGGTTGATGGTCGCCGCGCTCCAGATCGCGCTGCCCGTCGTGGCGGTGATGTTCGTGACCGACCTCGTGCTCGGGTTGCTCTCCAAGGCTGCTCCGACGCTCAACGTCGTGCTGCTCGGCGTGCCGCTCAAGATCCTCCTCACCTTGTTGATCGTCGGGACCTCGATCGTGCTGCTCGGCGGCCAGGTCGGAGGACTCGTCGACATGGCGACCCGCTCGGTCGCACGATTCTTCGGGGGGTGAGATGGCGCTCGGCGACAACGACAAGACCGAAGCACCCACCGGGAAACGCAAGAAGGAGGCGCGCAAGAAAGGCGAGATCGCCAAGACGCCCGAGCTGGCCCTGTGGGGGGAGCTGCTGGTCGCTTCCTTCGTGATCCCCGCCACGGCGAGCCACATGATGGAGACCGCCACGCTCGCCATGGGTGGGCTCCGCGGCATCGACAGCCGGTCGGGACCGGAGGTGATGTTCGAGTGGTTGCGCTTCGCTGCGGAGCAGACCGTGCTCATCGTCGCGCCGCTGACGCTGGCGGTCCTCGGCACCGCCGTGGTCTCGAACGTGTTGCAGACCGGCTTCGTGGCCTCGTTCTCGCTCCTCAAGCCGCGCTTCGACCGCCTCAACCCGCTCAAGGGTCTCAAGCGTCTGTTCTCGCCGGAGAGTCTGTGGAACCTGGTCAAGATGGTCCTGAAGACGCTCGTGCTCGCCGGGGTTGCGTGGCCGATGTCGCACTCGCTCGTCGAGTCGCTGCTGTCGAACGGTCGCCCGGAACTCGGGGCCACGGTCCTGTTGATCGGCTCGACGAGCCTCGACATCACTCGGCGGATCGCCATGGCGGGACTGTTGCTTGCGCTGGTCGACTACGGCCTGGCGCAGCGCCGGATCCGAAAGTCGTTGCGGATGTCGAAGCAGGAGATCCGCGAGGAGGGCAAGCAGCAGGAAGGCAACCCGGAGTCCAAGGCCGGGATCAAGCGGCGTCAGCTCGCCGTGAGCCGGAACCGCATGATCAGCTCCGTAGCCGACGCCTCCGTCGTGATCGTGAACCCCACCCACGTGGCCGTGGCGATCGTGTATCGCGAGGGTGAGCGAGCCCCCAAGGTCGTAGCGAAGGGCAAGGGTGTCGTGGCGCTGAAGATCCGCGAGCGGGCCGAGCAGCACGGTGTCCCGATCGTGCGCGACGTGCCCTTGGCGCGCACCCTCCACGACGCCTGCGATGTGGACGAGGAGATCCCGGCCTCGCTGTACGAGGCCGTCGCCAAGGTGTTGGCGTTCTTGTTCACCGTGCGTAGGGCTGCCTTCGGTGGCGATCTCGTGCTCCCGGGCTGAGTACTTCGCACGTCCGGCAAGGTGGTGCTCAAGGTCGCCCCGGACAGACCGATGGTTGGAGTGACGGCCAGGACGGCGGTCGCCACAGGCCCAGGGACGGCGGCCTCGTTAGGAGCAGCTGTTGTCTCGGAGCCGGATCGGTCCGGTCGCCGTCCCCGTCCTCGTCGTCGGGGTCGTGCTCATGCTGGTGGTGCCCCTGCCGCCGTTCCTCATCGACCTGTTGGTCGCTACCTCGATTGCGTTGGCGATCGTGGTCCTGCTCACGTCGATGTTCGTTCGGCGCCCGCTCGACTTCTCGATCTTCCCGTCGCTTCTGCTGATCGCCACGCTGTTCCGTCTGGCCCTGAACGTCTCGACGGCGCGGGCCGTGCTCACCGACGGCTACGCCGGCAAGGTGGTCCAAGCCTTCGGGCACATCGTCATCGGCGGGAACCTGGTCGTCGGCCTCGTGATCTTCTTCATCCTGGTCGTCATCCAGTTCGTCGTGATCACCAACGGCGCCGGCCGCGTGGCCGAGGTCGCCGCCCGCTTCACCCTGGACGCCATGCCCGGCAAGCAGATGGCGATCGACGCCGATCTCAACTCCGGGCTCATCAACGAAGACGAGGCCCGGCGCCGCCGCAAGGAGATCGCCGCCGAGGCGGACTTCTACGGGGCGATGGACGGTGCATCGAAGTTCGTCAAGGGCGATGCCATCGCCGCGATCATCATCACCGTCCTCAACCTGGTCGGCGGGTTCGTGATCGGAGTCCTGCAGCGGGGCATGGATCTGTCGCAGGCGATGAGCACCTACGCCTTGCTCACGGTGGGCGACGGTCTGGTGTCCCAGGTCCCGGCGCTGTTGATCGCGATCGCTGCCGGCCTCATCGTGACCCGGGCTGCGACCGAGCAGGATCTCGGCAGTGATCTGATCTCCCAGATCGGTGCCCACCGGCGGGTGCTGCAGATCGCAGGCGGCTCTATCCTCGCCTTCGCGCTGATGCCGGGTATCCCCAAGCTCCCGTTCCTGGCGCTCGGCGGCGGGCTGTTGCTCGTCGCCAGCCGGGTCGAGGGCCGGGTCGATGCCGACCCGGTCGTCACGGACCCAGCGGCGGCCGAAGGCGTCCGCCGGGAGACGCCCGAGGAACTCGTTGCGGCGTCCCGGGTCGATCCGCTCGAGCTCGAGATCGGCTACGGGCTCGTCGATCTCGTCGACAGCGCGCGAGGCGGCGACCTCCTCGATCGGGTCCGGGCCCTGCGGCGCAAGATCGCCATGGAGATCGGGATCGTGATCCCGCCGGTGCGGACCCGTGATTCGTTCGACCTGCCCGACACCACCTATGCGATCAGGGTGCACGGCGTCGAGGTGGGGCGGGGCGAAGCGCCCCAGGGGAAGATCCTCGTGCTCGGCCCGGTTCCGCCCGGGATTCCTGCGCAACCGACGCTGGATCCGGTCTTCGGCACCGAGGCGGCGTGGGTGCCCGCCGAGTTCGGTGTCCACGCCGAGGTCTCCGGCGCAACGGTGATCGATCGCGGGTCCGTGATCACGGCTCATCTCGCAGAGGTGGTGCGTCTCAATGCGACGCGGATCCTCAGCCGCCAGGACGTCAAGTTGCTCGTCGACGCGGTCAAGGGGACGGACCCGGTCGTGGTCGACGAATTGAACGCGTCCGGTCTGTCGCTCGCCGACGTCCAACAGGTGTTGCACGACCTGCTCGACGAGCAGGTGTCGGTCCGGGATCTGGTACGCATCCTCGAGGCGGTCTCGGCCCGGGGTCGCCAGTCCAAGGAGCGAGAGGTCCTCACCGAAGCGGCCCGGGCCGCGCTCGGTCCGGCGATCGCCGTCGCCCATGCGTCGGGCCGCCGGCTCTGCGTCATCACGATCGACCCGCTGTTCGAACACTCGCTCGTCGAGCGAGTGCGCGCCGGTGACGGGGGCACGTTCCTCGCGCTCGACGCCGACGCCATGCAGGCGATCCTGTCCACCCTCGCCGAGCTGCACCGGATGGCCGAGCAGCGCGGCGACCGGCCTGCGTTGGTGTGCTCGCCAGCGCTGCGGGCGTCGCTGCGGCGGCTGACCCGCACCAGCTTGCCGCTGTTGCCGGTGCTCTCGTACGGCGAGTTGGGCGACCAACTCGAGATCGAGACCATCGGTGTGCTCCGCCCTGACCAACTGCTTCGGGTCTGACCCCCTCAACTGAGGAAGGAACCAATCATGGCAACCAGGACCTTCGAAGGCGCTCGCCTCGACGATGTGCTCGGAGAGGTGCAAGAAGCGCTCGGACCTTCGGCCGCCATCGTGCGGGCCGACCGGCGCCGCACCGGTGGGATGTTCGGCTTCTTCACCAAGGAGCGCTTCGTCGTCGAGGTGCGCGTGCCCGACGAGACACCCGACATCGGATCCGCCGGCCGCTCCGGCCTGCTCGAGCTGGTGGAGTCCGTGAGCGACTCGGACCAGGCCGTCCTGGCCGGGGCCCGGTTCGCCCGGTCGTCGGCGCCGTCGACCGAGCGGCCGGCGTTCGGATCGGTGCTCGCCCGGCTGGTGCAGGGAGGGGATACGGTCGTCACGGGCTCGCCGTCGGCCCGAACGGCGCCGGACACGATCGCCGAGGATCGACAGACGCGGACCGCGTCACTGGTGCGCCTCGGGCTGCCGGAGTTGCTGGTCCCGGCGTCGCAGGACACCGGGGCGTTGGTCGAGCGGCTCGGGCTCCTGCCGGAACCCCGGGCGCTGCCCCACCGCGGTGGTTCGGTCATCGCGTTGCTCGGCGATCGCAGTGCGGCGATGGCGCTGGCCGGTGAGCTCGCCACGGAGATCCTCCTCAACCCGGAGCGGATCTACGTGGCCACGACGGCGCGTGGCATCGCCACCATTCCGCCGGAGCGCCGGATCGCGTCGGTGTCGGCGGCCTCGGCGCTGCGGGCCGAGGCCCGTGAGGCCGACGAGCCGGTGATCGTCGTCATCGACTCCCCGCTCGGCCGGGCGGCGGTGGGGTGGGCGGCGAATCTCCTGCGGGTGCTCGAGCCCGCTGCGGTCTGGGCGGTGGTCGACGCCGCCCGCAAGCCCGAGGACGTGCGTGTGTGGGCCGAGCGAGTCGGGGGCATCGACGCCCTCGCCGTGCGGGGGCTCGACGAGACCGAGAGCCCGGCGGCGGTCCTGCGGGCCGGGATCCCCATCGCCCGGCTCGACGGCCATCCGGCCAGCGCGCTTCGGTGGGCGTCGCTGCTGAACGACCGCCTCGCCACGTTCGAGCGCCCGTTGGCGACGCTCGTCGCCTGAGCGGACGGCGTCCTTGAGCGGTCCCAGCAAGCTCTCGGTGGCGCTGGTGGTGGCCTTGGCCTTGTGCCTGCCCACCTTCGAAGGCGTGCTGAGCGGCGACACCTCCCTCCCCGTGGCCGGACTGCGCTTCGCGGTGGCCCTCACCTTCTGCCGGGTGGCGCTCGCCGTGATCGCCGGCCTGATCACCGTCTACGCCGGCGACGCCGCGGCGCGCAACGCAGCGGAGGCCGCGCCCCGGCGCCGGGAGGGTGAACGGCTCGAGGCCGCCGAGGACGCATGATGGAACCCGTGGCCGGGACCGAGATCGTCTTGGAAGGCCTGACGAAGCGCTACGGCCCGGTGCTCGCCGTGGACGACCTGTCGTTCACGGTGCATCCCGGTCGGGTGACCGGCTTCCTCGGCCCGAACGGGTCGGGGAAGTCGACGACCCTGCGGTGCATGCTCGGCCTCGACCGGCCCGACGCCGGTTCGTGCCGGTTCGGCGGGGTGCCCTACCGCAGCCTCGACCGGCCCCTCACCCGGGTGGGGGCGATCCTCGACGCCGGCTACGTGCACCCGGCGCGCACGGCGCGCGCTCACCTTAGGATCGTCGCCGCCGCCAACGCGATCCCCGACACCCGGGTGGCCGAGGTACTGGCGATGGTGGGCTTGACCGGGGTCGCCCGGCGCCGGGTCGGTGGGTTCTCGCTCGGTATGCGCCAGCGACTCGGGTTGGCCGCCGCGCTGCTCGGCGACCCCGCAGTCCTCCTGCTCGACGAGCCGGTCAACGGTTTGGATCCCGAGGGGATCTCGTGGGTTCGCCAGTTCCTGCGCTATCTCGCCGGGGAGGGCCGCACGGTGCTCGTGTCGAGCCACCTGCTGGCCGAGATGGCCCACACGGCCGACGATCTGGTGGTCATCGGCGAGGGCCGGCTGCTGGCGGCCGGCTCGGTCTCGGAGTTCGTGCGGGCGACGGTGTCGTCCTGGGTGCGGGTGCGCGCTCCGCAGGCGGCCCTTCTCCGGAAACGACTTGAATCCGAAGGAGCAGAGGTGCGCGTGCTCCCGGACGAGTCGTTGCAGGTGACCAGGACGGACGCCCCCCGTATCGGCGAGCTCGCCGCAGCTGCGGGCCTCGTCCTGCACGAGCTCAGCCCGGTGGAGCCCAGCTTGGAGGAGGCGTTCCTGCAGGCGACGCAACACGCCCAGACCTATCGCGGCGCATCGGTGGCGGGATCGTCGCTGCCACCGCCCGAGGTGCCTCGATGATCGACGCGGTCCGCTCAGAGTGGCGCAAGGTGTTCGCGACCCGCTCGCTCGTGGTGCTGCTCGTCTGCACGATCGCCTGCACGGTCGGGCTCGCCGTCCTCGTCGCCGTCGTCGTCGACCTCGCTTCGTTGGAGGACGGCGCCGGGGACCCACGCGACCGCAGCGTGTTGCTGGTGGGTGGGATGGGGATCGCCCGGTTCCTGCTCGGGAGCCTCGGCGTCCTGGTGATCGGCCAGGAGTTCCGGTTCTCGACGATCCGGGTCACCTTTGCGGCCGAGCCCCGCCGTGGCCGGGTCCTGCTGGCAAAGGGGATCGTCACCGCCGTCGTGACGGCGTTGACGGCGGCGATCTCGCTGGCGGTTGCGGTCGGGCTGGGCGCGATCATCCTCGGTGCTCGCGGCTGGCCGGTCGAGCTCGCCGACGCAACGGTGCTGCGCTCCCTCGCCGGCTGGGTGGTCACCGGTGCCGTGTTCGCGCTGGCCGGTCTGGCCCTCGGGATGCTGCTGCGTCAGCCCGTCGGGGGGATCGTGGTGCTGGTGGCCTGGCGGATGCTCGTCGAACCGGTGATCGCTGGCTTCTTCCCGGACATCGGTGGTTGGTTGCCGTTCACCGCGGGCGACCGGGTGTTGTCGCTCGCCGGGGACGATGCCGCCGGGCCCGCAGGGTGGCTGGGGTTCGCCTATGTGTGCGCCGTCGTCACGGTCTTGGCCGCCGCTGGGGCCCGAGCGGTCGTGCGGCGCGACGCCTGAGCGACGCGCGACGCTGTCGGGTATGAGCATCACCGAGGTTCCTGCCGCCGTTCGCGTCGTCCCGCTCGCCCCGTCGTTGGGCGCCGAGGTTCGCGGACTGTCCTTGGCCGATGCTGCGGTGGCGGCGCCCGTCGTCGAGCGGCTGCTGCTGGAGCACAAGGTGCTGTTCTTCCCGGGGCAGTTCCTCACCACGGACCAGCACGTGGCGATCGGCCGTGCGCTCGGGCCGCTCGAAGCCCATCCGAACCTGCGCAACCCCTTCACCGAGCATCCCGAGATCTTCGAGCTCGCCGCGAGCGCCGGTGGGATCGCCGACGAGTGGCACACCGATCTCACGTTCCTGGAGCAGCCGTCGGTGTGCTCGGTGCTGCACATGGTGCGTTGTCCGGCGGTGGGGGGCGACACGATGTGGACGAACCTCGAGCTCGCCTACGAGGAGCTGTCGGCACCGCTGCGCGAGCTGTGCGACGGACTACAGGCGCTGCACGATGCGGCCCCCCACGGCCGGCCCGAGCAGATGGCGATCCATCCCGTCGTGCGGGTCCATCCCGTCACGGGCCGGCGCTCGCTCTACGTCAACGAACACTTCACGCGCCGCATCGTCGAGCTAGGGCACGTCGAGTCGACGGCGCTGCTGGGACTGCTGTGCGACTGGGTGCACCAGGAGCGGTTCACCGTGCGCTACCGCTGGAGCGAGGGCACGATCGCCGTCTGGGACAATCGCTGCACCCAGCACTTCGTCCTCAACGACTTCGTCGGTGAGCGGATCATCCAGCGGGTGACGGTGATGGGCGATCGACCCGACGGAACGCCGGCGCGGTGGCCGGCGTTCACCACGGCACGCCGCAGCGCGCAGAGCCGCCACGACCGTCAATTGGCCCGCTTCCTGGCAAGCCGGTCGGAGTGAACCTCGGTTCCCGCCGCCGTCCCGGCTCGTCGAGGCTCAGTCGGCGGTGACGCGCACCCCGCGCCAGAACGCCACGCGGCCACGGATCTCGTCGGCGGCGGGCTTCGGGTCGGGGTAGTACCAGGCGGCGCCTTCGTTGCGCCGGCCGTCGACGACCACGTCGAAATAGGACGCAACACCCTTCCAGGGGCAGGTCGTGTGGCGGTCGCTCGGCTCGAAATGCGCGGCCACGAGCGCCGAGGACGGGAAATAGTGGTTCCCCTCGACGACGACGGTGTCGTCGGTCTCGGCGATCACGGTGTCGTTCCAGACGGCTCGGATCACGGTGGGCTCCTTGCGGTTCAGGCCAGTGCGTGGGCGATGCGCTCGGCGAGTTGCTCGTAGGTCTCCGCGGTCGGGAACTGTGGGAACTCGGCCTTCACGTTGTCGGGTGCGTGGAACAGGATGCCGGCGTCGGCCTCGGCCAGCATGGCGGTGTCGTTGTAACTGTCACCCGCCGCGACCACCCGGTAGTTGAGGCCGTGGAAGGCGCGTACGGCGTGGCGCTTCTGGTCGGCCATGCGCAGGCGGTAGCCGACGATCCGGTCGTCGGCCACCTCGAGGCGATGGCACAGCAGGGTCGGCCAGCCCAGGTGGGCCATCAGCGGCCGGCCGAACTGTTCGAAGGTGTCCGACAGGATCACGACCTGGGTTCGCGCCCGCAGCTCGTCGAGGAACTCGCGTGCGCCGGGTAGCGGCCCGAGCGCTGCGATGACGTCGGCGACGAGCGACATCGTGAGGCCGTGCTCGGCGAGGAGGCCCAGCCGGTATTGCATCAGCACGTCGTAGTCGGGCTCGTCGCGGGTGGTGCGCCGCAGCGCCTCGATGCCGGTCCGCTCGGCGACGGCGATCCAGATCTCGGGGACGAGGACGCCCTCGAGGTCGAGGCAGACGAGTTGCTGACGCGGGTCGGACATCACCGGCAGACGGTACCGGGCGCCGGCACGGTGAGGTCGCGGAGGAACGCGTCGACGGTGCGGCGGCTGCAAGCGTTGCGTTGGTAGCCGGTGTGGCCGTCGGCCTCGACCGTCAGCAGCGTCGCTCGCTCGAGGTCCTTGGCCAGGGCCGCCGTGGCCGAGAGCGGGGTGATCGGGTCCCCGGTCGTCCCCACCAGCAGGATCGGCCCGGCGACGCCGGCGGCGGTGACACGCGCTTTGGGCGCCCGGGCGGGCCAGACCATGCAGGTGTAGGCGTAGGCGCCGACCCGCCCGAGGCGCGGGGCGACTGCAACCAGCTGGTCGGCGAAACGATCAGGGAAGCTCGGATCGAGCGGTCCCGGATCATCGAGGCAGTTGACGGCGCTGTTGGCATCGAACGTGTGCGTCCAGGCCGGATCGCCATGGTTCGTGTAGGCGTCGTACATCGCGAGCAGCGGCCCGCCGTCACCTTTCCGGGCCGCGGCGAGCGCGCGGGTCAACGCCGGCCAGAGCGTCGCGTCGTATAGGCCCGACACCACGGCGACGTAGGCGATGCCCTGTCCGACCGCGGGCCGTCCGGCGGGCGAGGTCAGCGGCGCTCGATCGAGAGCGATCATCAGCTCGTCGAAGGCCTTGCCCGCGGCGCCGTTGTTCCAGAACGGGCACGATCGCCGCGCCGAGCAGTCGTCGAGCACCTTGGTGAGCGAGGTCTCGAGCGCGCCGTACTGACGGAGGGTGTCCTCCTCGTACGAGGCGTTGATGTCCACGGCACCGTCGAGCACGATCGCCCGCACCCGGGTGGGGAACAGGGTGGCGTACGTCGCACCGATCTCACTGCCGTAGGAGAAGCCCAGATAGGTGAGGCGGTCCTCGCCGAGGGCGGCCCGGATGAGATCGAGATCCCGGGCGGTGTCGGCGGTGCCGACGAAGGGCAGCAGCCGTCCCGATCGGCGGGAGCACTCGGCGACGTACCGTGCGGCCGCGTCGATGAGCGCCTGCTTCTCGGCCGGCGTGTCCGGGGTGGGGTCGAGCGCGAAGTAGGCGTCGATGTCGTCGGTGCAGGCCACGGCGTCGGACTCCCCGACGCCGCGCGGGTCCCAGGCCACGATGTCGAACCGGTCGATCAACCCGGGGAACAGCCGTGGGGCGGCATCGGCGAGGTCCAGGGCCGGCACGCCCGGGCCGCCAGGGTTCGTGACGATCGAGCCGACCCGGCGCCCCGGGTCAGCCAGATGGCGGCGCAGCGCGAGCATGACCGTGCCCTCGGTGCGGCCCGAGTGGTCGAGCGGCACGGTCATCGTCCCGCATTCGAGACGGCTGCCGCAGGGGCGCCAGTCGATCGTGGGCCGAGCCGGCTGGTCTCCGGTCGGGCTCGGCGTCGACGGCGGCACGGTCGAGGTGATCGGCGCCGGAGCCACGGTTACCGAGGTCGCCGTGGCACATCCGGCGGCGAGGACGACCGACGCTGCGATCACGGCGAGGGTCTGCACGGCTCGACGCATGGCGTCGGAATCGTACGTTGCCACCGGCGTCGAGCCTTGGCGCGGCCGTAGCCTGCAGCCCGTGATGATGAGTGGCGGCTTCCACGGCTGGGGCAACGACGCGTCGGCGGTGAAGGGCAAGCGCCTCGAGGTGGCCGTGCTCCGGCGCGCGTGGGCGTTCGCTCGGCCCTTCCGGGCCTGGATCGCTGGCTTCCTGACGGTGATCGTGCTGTCGGCGATGCTTGCGCTCGTCCCGCCGTTGCTGTTCCGTTCGATCATCGACATCGCACTGCCGGAGGGTGATCGTGGGCTGGTCACGCTGCTCGCTGCCTTGACCGTCGCCGCGGCCCTGGCCGACGCCGGGCTCGCCGTGGTGCAGCGGTGGTGCTCGTCGCGCGTCGGCGAGGGGCTCATCTACCGGCTCCGGGTGACGCTGTTCGACAAGGTCCAGCGGATGCCGATCGCGTTCTTCACGCGCACCCAGACCGGAGCGTTGATCAGCCGCCTGAACAACGACGTCGTCGGGGCCCAGAACGCGGTGACCGGCACGCTCGGGCAGGTGCTCTCCAACGGCGTGGTGCTCGTCACGACGCTTGCGGCCATGCTCGTCCTTGAGTGGCGTCTCACCGTCGTGTCGCTCGTCGTGCTGCCGCTGTTCGTGGTGCCGGCGAAGCGGGTCGGCCGCCGTGTCCAGGCGCTGTTCCGCCAGCAGATGACGCTCAACGCCCAGATGAACACCCAGATGACCGAGCGGTTCAACGTCGCCGGCGCGCAACTCGTCAAACTCTACGGCCGCCACCCCGAGGAGCTGTCGGCCTTCGATGCCCGGGCGGCAGGAGTGGCGGCGGCGGGCGTCAAGGTGGCGATGTACAGCCGGGTGTTCTTCGTGGCGATGGGTGTCGTGGCGGCGGTCGGCGCAGCGGCCACCTACGGCTTCGGCGGCCATCTGGTGATCGGCGGCGAATTGTCGACCGGGGATCTCGTCGCCATGGCGGCGCTCGTCGCGAGGATCTATGGGCCGCTGATGCAGCTCACCAACGCCCGCATCGACCTGATGACCGCAGTGGTGAGCTTCGAGCGGGTGTTCGAGGTGCTCGACGCCCCGGTCTCGGTCACGGATCGGCCCGGCGCCGTCGAGTTGGTCGCCCCCCGAGGCCGAGTGGTGTTCGACCGGGTCTCGTTCCGGTACCCCGCCCCCAGCGAGGTGTCGATCGCCTCGCTCGAATCTCCCGGGTCGAGTGCATTGGGCACGTCGCCGGGCGATCCGGTGCTCCACGACATCGACCTCGCCGTCGAACCCGGGACGGTGGTCGCGCTGGTCGGTCCGTCGGGTGCAGGGAAGTCGACGATCGCCTCGCTCGTGCCCCGGCTGTACGACGTGTCGTCCGGGGCGGTGCGCGTCGACGGCATCGACGTGCGCGAACTCACGCAGGCGTCGCTGCGAGCCTCGATCGGCGTCGTTCCGCAGGACCCGCACCTGTTCCACGAGTCGATCGCAGCGAACCTGCGCTACGCCCGACCCGAGGCGACGCAGGCCGAGCTCGAAGCGGCCTGCCGCGCGGCGCGCATCCACGGGGTGATCGCCGGACTCCCCGAGGGGTACGACACGGTCGTCGGCGAGCGGGGCTACCGGCTCTCGGGCGGGGAGAAGCAGCGGGTCGCCATCGCTCGGATGCTGTTGAAGGACCCGGCGATCGTCGTGCTCGACGAGGCGACCAGTCACCTCGACGCCGAGAACGAGGCCGCCGTTCAGGCGGCGCTCGACGAGGCGCTGCAGGGCCGGACGGCGCTTGTGATCGCCCACCGGTTGTCGACGATCCGGGACGCCGACGTGATCTGCGTCGTCGACGCCGGCCGGATCGTCGAGCGTGGCGCCCACGACGAGTTGCTCACCGCCGGCGGCCTCTACGCCGGCCTGTATCGGACCCTGTCGGGTTCGACGTCGACGGTCGGGGCCGGGGAAGGCTGAGCAGATGCCGAACAACGTCCTGGGGACCGAGCTCGAGCCGTGCGGTCTCGAACCGCGCACGGGGTTCTTCCGTGACGGCTGCTGCCGGACGGGGCCCGATGACGACGGGGTCCACGTCGTGTGTGCGGTGGTCACCGCGGAGTTCCTCGCGTTCTCGCGCGAGCAGGGCAACGATCTGATCACCCCGGCCCCCCAGTGGGGGTTCCCGGGGTTGCGGCCGGGCGACCGGTGGTGTCTGTGCGCCTCCCGCTGGGCCGAGGCGCTCGAGGCCGGGGTGGCACCCCCGGTCGTGCTCGAGGCCACCCACGTCCGGGCCCTCGACTGGGTGTCGCTCGACGACCTGCGCCGCCACGCCGCACCGCGCTGACGTCGTCATCCCGCAACCGTGTGGCACCCCGTCGTCATGATGGGGCCATGTCCGTCGTGCTGCTCACCGTTGGGGCCCTGCTCGCCCTCGTCGGTCTCACCGCTGCGCTCGTCACCGTCGTCGCCGCCCGGGCCCGGCGCCGCGAGGCGGTTTTCGTCCCCGAGGCTGTCGCCGCGTTGGTCGAACAGGTCCGGGCCCAGGCCGCAGCGGAACGGGATGCGGCGGTGCGCGCGGCCCTCGAGCAGGCCGCAGTGCTGCAGCGCGAGGCGCTCGGGGCCTCGCTGTCGGCGGGCCGGGAGGAGCTCACCGCCAAGAAAGACGTGATCGATGCTCGGCTCGAACAGGTCCGCACCGAGGTCCGCACCGAGCTCGATCGGGTGGCCGGCCTGGTCGCGCAGCTCGGCAACGTCACGCATCGCAGCGTCGGTGAGGTCACGGCGGCGTTGTCGGCCCATGCCGAGTCCACCGCTGCGCTCGCCCGGACTACGCAGGGCTTGCGGGAGGCGCTGGCCAACAGCAAGACCCGGGGCCAGTGGGGCGAGCGGATGGCCGAGGACGTGCTCCGCCTCGCCGGGTTCGTCGAGAACGTCAACTACCGCAAGCAGCGCGGTGTCGACGGCGGCGGCATCCCGGATTTCACGTTCCCGCTCCCCAAGGGCCACGAGCTCTACATGGACGTGAAGTTCCCGCTCACGGCCTACCTGCGGTTCCTGGAGGCCGGCACCGAGGCCGAACGCTCAGCGCATCGTGAGGCGTTCCTGCGCGATGTCCGGATCCGGGTTCGTGAGCTGTCGAGCCGGGAGTATGCGCGCAACGGAAAGGCGCCGAGCGTCGACTATGTGCTGCTCTTCCTCCCGAACGAAACACTGGGCACGTTCCTGTTCGAACAGGACCCGGCCCTGTTCGACGATGCGCTCGGCCAGCGGGTGGTGCTGTGCACGCCGATGACGTTGTTCGCGCTGCTCGGCGTCGTGCGTCAGGCCTATGACACGTTCATGGTCGAACAGACCTCGGAGGAGATCCTGCGGGTGCTGGCCGGTTTCGAGACCCAATGGGGCAAGTTCGTCGGAGCGCTCGATCTGGTCGGCAAACGGCTCGAATCCACGCAGAAGGCGTTCGAGGATCTCGCCGGCCCCCGGCGGCGGCAGCTCGAACGCCCGTTGCAGCGTCTCAGCGCGCTGCGCACCGACCGTGGGATCACGGTCGCCGAGGACGATGCTGACGTGCTCGAGTTGGGTGCCTAGCCGGCCGGCTGCGATTCGGCCTCGGCGGGGATCACGCCGGCCTCGGCGAGTCCTTCGATCTCTTCCTCGGGTAGGCCGAGCCACTCGTGCAAGACCGCATGCGTATCGGCGCCGAGGCATGGGGCGGCACGGCCGACGACCATCGGTGACCGGTCGGCCGACCAGGCGGCACCCGGCAGGGGCTTCACACCGACCGCCGGATGATCGTGACGCGTGAAGAAGTGGCGGGCGGCGAGCACCGGGGAGGCGGCGACGTCGGGCATGTGTGCCACGGCTTCCGCCAGGACCCCTGCGGTGCGCAGCGTCGTCGCCGCCTCCGCCGGCGAGCGGTCGGTCGTCCAGCTCGTGAGCAGGATGTCCAGCTCGTCGACGTGCGCGCGCCGGTCGGCGGCCGTGGCGAACCTCGGGTCTGCCGCCAGCTCCGGCCGTCCGATCGCGGCGGCCAGCCGACGGAACGCACCATCGTCGGTCACAGCGATCGCCACCCACTCGTACTCGCCTCGGCAGCGGTAGACGTCATGGGGGGCGAAGCGCTCGTCCCAGTTTCCGATGACCGGGGGCGGGCGGCCCTCGACCCCCTGGTAGAGCACCGGCCACGGGAACGCGGCCACTGATGCTTCGAGCATGGAGCACTCGACGCGCTCGCCTCGGCCAGTACGGCGGGCCCGGCGCAGCGCTGCGAGCGTGGCGATCGCCGCATGGAACCCGGCGCAGGGATCCGGGAGGGACATCGGAAAGTCGGTCGGACCGCCACCGGGTCGACCGTTGCTCGACGCGACGCCGCTGAGCGCGTCGATGATCGAGCCGTAGGCCATGCGATCCCGTTCGGGCCCGTCCTCGCCGAAGCCCGTCATCGACACCGCCACGATCCTCGGGTTGAGCTTCCGGAGCGAGTCGTACGGGAACCCGAGGCGGGCGAGCGTGCCGGCCCGGCGGTTGTCGATCACCACGTCGGCATCGCTCAACAGGCCGCGCAGGACCGCCACGCCGTCGGGATGGTGCAGGTCGACGACCATCGATCGCTTCCCTTGGTTGTACAGGTTGAAGTAGCCGGATCGGTCCGGGCCGGGACGGTCGTCGGCCCACGGGCCGAGTTGCCGGGTGACGTCGAGCCGTTCTGCCGATTCGATCTTCACCACCTCGGCGCCGAGATGGGCGAGCAGCAGCGACGCGTACGGTCCGGCCCACACCCAGGTGAGGTCCACGACGCGTACGCCGGCGAGCGGCGGCGGCACCGTGGTGCGGCGCGCGGGCTCGCCCGCCACCGACCGGGCGGGGGGAGGTGGTGCCCAGTCGGTGGCGGCGCGACCCGTGTGCCCGCCCAACTGCGGCGGCGCGCCGCGTCGGGGGCGAGCGGTGGTGTGATAGCGCCAGGGGACGCCAGGAACGGTCAGCGTGGTCCGCTTCCCGTCCACGTCGACCGGCACCTGATCGAAGAACCGCCGAGCGGCCAGGTGGTCCCAGGCGAGCAGGTCGGCGGCGGTGTGGATCCGGGCAGCAGCGACGCCGAGCCGGTGGCACCCGGCGAGCAGTTCGTCGGTGCTACGCCCGGCGACGGCCTCGCTCACGAGCGGGTCGAGCACGTCCATCGCCTCGATGCGTTGCGCATTGGACGCGAACAGCTCGAGCGTCCCCCAATCGGGGTTGCCGAGCAGTTCGACGAACGCCCGCCACTGGCTGTCCTCGGTGACCTGGACCAGGAGCGTCCCGTCGAGGCAGCGGTAGAAGCCCCAGGGGGCCACCCCACGCCGGCCGTTGTGGACCGGGGCCACCCCGCTGTAGCTCCAGGTGGCGAGCGCGGTGGCGAGGATCGAGGCGACCGCCGCCTGGGCCGACACGTCGATGCGCTGACCGAGCCCGCTGCGGTCGCGCTCGAACAGTGCGCCGAGCACGGCGACGACTGCGTCGCCTGCGGTGTGAACCGAGGCGAGCTCGCCCCGGTACCGCAGCGGGCTGGCGTCCGGTCCGCTCGGCTCCGTGGAGTTCACCGAGAGCAGCCCACCTGCGGCGAGTGCCAGCAGGTCGCTCATCCCCGCCGGTCGGTCGTCCGCTCGGTTGATCCGGCCGTAGGTCGACAGGTCGGCGACGATCAGCCCGGGATTGGCGGCGCAGGCTCGAGCCACGGCCAGATCGTCGAGCCAGTCGTGACCGTTCTCGCTCGACCGCAGGACGACATCGGCGCGACCGGCGGCCGCTTCGAGCGACCGCCCGGCCTCGGGTGAGCCGACGTCGACGACCATCGAGGACTTCCCGGCGGCGAAGAACCCGAACGCACCGCTGCGTTCGGGTCCGGCCACACCGCCGAGGAACGGGCCGATCCGCCGGAGCGGATGCCCGGTCGCGTCCTCGACGACGAGCACGTCGGCGCCGAGGTCGGCCAGGAGCCGACCGGCGTACGCCGACGCAAGGGTGTCGCCGCATTCGAGGACCCGGAGGCCGACCAGCGGGGGCCGCCGTCGAGGACTGGCCATGGCGTCCGACGCTCAGTGGCCGTGGCCCTCGGCCAGTCCGGCAGCCACCAGCGCCTTGGCCTTGGCCGCATTGAGGTCGTAGTGCTTGCGCGTCACGATCCGCTGCGCGTAGAGCCCGCCACCGGCCTGGATGTTCGTGACGGCCTTCCAGCCGCCGAAGGAATCCGCCGTGAGGTCGCGGATCGCGTGGAACAGCCGGGTGCGGTACTCGCCGTCGAAGGCCGGGTTCGCGGTCATGTACTTCTTGGCGAGCGAACCGACCTCGGCACTCTCGAGATCCGCCACCGACGGTGCGGTCACCACGGCCCCGCCGGCGATGTCGTGCAGGTGCCGGACCATGAGGCTGTAGTTGGCGGCGCCGGTGTACTTGCCGGCGTTGGTGTAAAGCTCGTCGGGGAACATGGCGCCGAACGGGCCGGCCTTGGAGTGCGTGAGGCACGCCTCGAGGCAGGCCCGCACCACGGTGGCGTGGATGATCATCTCGGAGATCTTCTCCTTGACGTGCGCCTCCCCGGCCAGACCGTTCGCCTCGGCGATCAGCTGCGCGAGTCCCACCAGGAGATCGGCGCCGTCGGCCATGGACGACAGGCCGCCGAGTCGTTCCCACAAACCGAGGGAGTGGGCGAACACCGCGGCGTGGGCAACCTCGCCGTTCAGGAAGATCCGCTCGTTCGGCACGAACACGTCGTCGAGGATCACGAACCCTTCCGGGTAGTGGTTGCTCCCCGATGCCGGGAAATCCCGGGTGTCGGCATGCCGTGGCGCGTAGGTGGTGTTGATGACCTTCACCCCAGGCGCGTTGACGGGGATCATCGCCGCGATGGCGTAGTCCTCTTCACCGGTCTTCATCGCCTTGGTCGGGATCGTCATCAACTCGTGCCCGAGCGACGCCCCGGTGATGTGAAGCTTCGCCCCGCGCACGACGACGCCGTCGCGCTGGCGGTCGACTACGCGGACGTAGGAGTCCGGATCCTCCTGCTTGCTCGGCGCCCGCGACCGATCGCCCTTGGCGTCGGTGATGCACTGCGTGATCCGGATGTCGTTGGCCTGCGCTTCGTCCATGAAGGCCTGCATCGGCTCGATGTACTGCGGCGCATGGTCCTTGAGGCGGCCGCACACGGTGGCCAACGTCATGATCGACGTGTAGGTGACGTGGCTCATCATCCCCGACTGGTGCACCAGGTCGACCTTGGCGCGCAGCTCGGCGGGGGTGCTGGGCACGCCGGCCAGCGGGCTGCGGCCGTCGACGGCACGGGCCAGCATCCAGTCGTACCCGTCCGCGCAGTGCTGCACGGCCGGACCGAGGAAACGGTGCCCGGGCAGGTCGTCGACCTTTTCGCCCTCGAAGTAGGTCGCTCGCCCATCGAAGAGCGATGCCTTGTACTGCTCGCCGGTCATCAGTGCCATAGTCGCGGCCCTCCGTCGTGCCGTCGGGCGCCCCTCACGCCCGATAGGTCTTGCACTATCTATCAAACGGACGGTAGACAATCCAGCGAGGGGAACAGCCGTCGTTCGGGCTCGTCATGCCGCGCTGCGCGGTGGTCGAGTGCGCTATCGCGGGTGCCCTTGCCGCGCCCGCCCGGGCGCATCAGCACGCCGATTTCACCCAGGGGGATCCCGATGGCCGACCACGACGACCCGGTCCGATACCACCACGACGAGTCCATGCCGCCGATCGAGCCGGGCACGTTCGGCTTCGGCGGTCTGTCCCGCCGCACGCTGCTCGCCGGTGGCGGCGCACTCGCCCTCGGGGCGCTGCTGGCCGCGTGCGGTGACGACAGCACCGCCACGACGACGACCGGAGCGACGACCACCGGAGCACCGACGTCGGCCAACACGATCCCGGGCAGCACGGCCACACCCACGACCACCTCGGCGACCACCACGACCGCGGCCTCCCGGCCCGAGGCCAAGACCGAGACGCTCACGATCGCCGTGCCGAGCCTCCAGGAAGCCAACGTCGATCCTCACTTTGCGACCGGTGGTCTGATCTTCCCGTTGCGCGACGCGATCGGCGAGTTCCTGTACGCCCAGAACCTCAAGGGCCAGTTCGTGCCCAGCCTTGCCACCGGCTACACGTTGTCGGACGACAAGCTGAAGTGGACCTTCAAGCTGCGCGCCGGGGTCAAGCACCACGACGGCACGGAATTCACGGCGACCGACATCAAGACCTCGATCGACCGCATCCTCCAGGGTGCCGATTTCACCCACTTGGCGAACTTCAAGGCCCAGGTCACGGGCGCCAACGTGATCGACCCGCAGACGGTCGAGATCCTCACCAAGACGCCGTACGCCACGCTTGTGGTCGACATGCCGATGCCGATCTCGACCGAGTACTTCAAGAAGGTCGGCGACGCAGAGTTCCGCAAGAAGCCGGTCGCCTGCGGCCCGTGGAAGTTCGTGTCGCAGGAACTCAACCAGAACGTGAAGTACGAGCGTCACGACGCCTACTTCGACCCGGCCCGCCGGCCCAACTGGAAGAAGCTCGTCTACGCGATCGTGCCCGAGGAATCGGCTCGCGTCGCCGGTCTGAAGACCGGCACGATCGACATCGCCTTCGGCCTCACGGCGACCACCGCCGACGGATTCAAGGGCGAGTCGAACTTCAAGATCAACGAGGTGCCGAACACCGGCACCGGTTACTGCATGATGTACGACAACAATTACCCGGACCAGCCCTCGCCGCTGAAGGACCAGAAGGTTCGTATGGCGCTGATGATGGCCATCGACCGGGCGGCCATCGCGAAGACGCTTTACAAGGGCTACGCCCGGGTTCCCACGAGCAACTTCCCGACGATCACCCCCGGGTTCAACCCCGACCGCAAGGCCGTTCCCTACGACCCGGACGGCGCGAAGAAGCTCCTCGCCGAGGCCGGACAGTCGAACCTGTCCATCACGCTCAACACCTACACCGCCACCTCGACCGTGCCCGACATCCAGAAGCTCGCCGAGACGATCATCGCCTTCTGGGGCCAGATCGGCGTCAAGGCCACCTTGAACGCCGTGGAGGCCGCCACGTTCCTGCCGCAGTGGCGGGCGAAGAACGTGATCAAGGGTGCGGCGATGATCGCGGGTCCGTCGAGCTTCTACGTCGAGCCGATCCGCATGCTGGGCAACTCGTTCTTCTCGTCCCGGGCGCCGTACACCACGATCACCGGCGACAAGAAGCTCGACGACCTCGTCGATCAGATCAACGCCGAGATGGACGCCACCAAGCGCGCTGCGCTCGGCCGCCAGGCGGTGGACTACCTCGACGACCAGCTGTTCGGGTTGCCGATCGTCACGGTGTCGTCGCTGGTGGTCACCGGCCCGAACGTGGTGTCGTTCACCACGATCGAGGCCAACCCCTACGCCGGCCCCACGTCCTGGATCGTCGCAAAGTAGCGACCGATGCCCCGGTACATCCTCGCCCGGCTGGGTCAGGCCGTCCTCGTCCTGTGGGTCGTTGCGACGGTGGTGTTCCTGCTCAGCCGGGCGAGCGGGGATGTCGCCGATCTGCTGATCCCACAGGACGCCCCGCCCGAGACCAAGGCGCAGATCGAGGCCAATCTCGGACTCGATCGGCCGCTGTTCACGCAGTACACCTCGTACCTCGCCGACGTCGTCCGGGGCGATCTGGGGCAGTCCTTTTCGTACCGCACGGAAGTGTCCACCCTGCTCAAGACCGCGTTGCCCAAGACGCTGCAGCTCGGTGCCGCGGCGTTCTTGTTCGCGGCGACCTTCGGGGTCTCGATCGGGGTGCTCTCGGCGCTCAAGCCGGGGAGCTGGTTCGACAGCCTGGGCAAGGGACTGGCCCTGTTGGGCCAGTCCGTGCCCTCGTTCTTCCTCGGCATCTTGCTGGTGCTGTTCTTCGCCGTCCGAATGGGCTGGTTCCCCGCCTTCGGGTACGGCCTCGGTACGAACCTGATCTTGCCGGCCGTCACGCTGGGGGCCTACCCGCTCGCCTCGCTCACCCGGCTCACCCGGTCGGCGGTGATCGAGGTGTTGCGCAAGGACCACACGATGTTCATGCGCGCGAAGGGCGTGTCGATGGTGAGCCTGATCGTGCACACCCTCCGCAATGCCTCGCTCCCGGTGGTCACCCTCGCCGGAATCCAACTGGGGGCGATGTTCTCGGGTGCGGTGATCGTCGAGACGCTGTACGCATGGCCCGGTATGGGCCAGGTGGCGATCCAGGCGATCAACGCCCGTGACTACAACGTGGTGCAGGGCGTCGTGCTCGTGAACACCACGATCTTCGTGACCATCCTGTTGCTGGTCGACATCTCGTACGGCCTGCTCGATCCCCGGGTGAGGAGGCGTGGCCGTGGCGTCGCCACTGCGAGCTGATCGTCCGTCCGTGGCGCGTCCGGCGTCGGGCCTGCGGTCCCGGCTGGCCAATCGGCGCCGTTGGAAGTACCCCTATTTCTCCGGAGGCGTCCTCGCGCTGTTCGTCCTCAGCGGGCTGATCGGCCCGCTGGTGGCCCCGGCGGAGCCCACCGGTATCGACCTTGCCAACGCGCTCAAGCCCCCGATCGGCTTCGGTGGCTCGTGGAGTCGTCCGCTCGGCACCGATGAACTCGGCCGGGACATCCTGAGCCGGCTGCTCGACGGTGCTCGCGTTGCGTTGATCGTCACGATCGCGGCCGTGGTCCTCGCCGGAGCAGTCGGCCTCGCCGTGGCGCTGATCTCGGGTTACCGGGGCGGTCGGCTCGATGCGTTCCTGATGCGCACCACCGATGCGAGCATGGCGTTCCCGGTCATCCTGCTCGCGATCGTGATCGTCGGCATCTTCGGGGCCAGCACGTTGAACGTCGTCATCATCCTGACCGTCGCCGGCTGGCCCAGTTACGCACGGGTGTTGCGCAGCGAGGTCCTGCGCACGAAGACGATGGACTACGTGACGATGTCGCGGACCATGGGTGGCAACGGTCGTTGGGCCGTGCGTCGGCACATCCTGCCCAACATCCTGCCGACGATTCTCGTGCTCGTCAGCCTCCAGGTCGGCCTTGCGATCATCGCCGAGGGCTCCCTTAGCTTCCTCGGGCTCGGCGTCCCCCCGCCCGCACCGTCGTGGGGACGGATGTTGTCCGACGGGCGGAAGTACCTCGACGAGGCCTGGTGGCTCCCGATCATGCCGGGCATTGCGCTCAGCCTCACGGTGCTCGCGTCGAACCTGCTCGGCGATTGGCTGCGCGTCAACAACGACCCCACCACCAAGAGGTAGCGCCGTGCTCGACGTGCAAGGCCTCCAGACCATCTACCTCGCGGGGGGACGCGATCCCATTCCGGCGGTGCGCGGCATCGATCTCCACATCAAGTCCGGTTCGGCGACTGCGCTCGTGGGCGAATCGGGCTGTGGCAAGAGCACGGCGGCGTTGAGCATCATGCGCCTGATCCGCCGGCCGCTCGGGGACATCGTCGGCGGGAGCATCCGCCTCGACGACACCGAACTGCTCTCGCTCAGCCAGTCCGCGATGCGCAACGTGCTGCTGAACGAGATCGGCTACGTCCCCCAGGACCCGACCGTCGCCCTCGACCCGCTCTACTCGGTGCGCTCGCAGATCGCGGACGTCTGCCCGCCGGCGTCGAAGCTCGAACGAGACGAGCGGATGGTCGCCCTGCTCGAACGGCTCGGCGTGATCGACGCGCGCAAGCGACTCAAGAGCTACCCGCACGAGTTTTCCGGCGGGATGCGCCAGCGGGTCGCGATCGCCATCGCGCTCGCGAAGGACCCGGCGCTGCTCATCGCCGACGAACCCACCACGGCGCTCGACGTGACGACCCAGCTCGGGATCCTGCGGTTGCTCGACGAGATGCGTCGGGAGCGCGACCTCACGATGCTGTTCGTGACCCACGACCTCGCCGTCGCCCGCCTCGTGTGCCAGGAGGTGGCGGTCATGTACGGCGGCATCGTGGTGGAGACCGGCCCCATCGGCACGATCATGGATCGTCCGCTGCATCCCTACAGCCGGGCGCTGCTCGATGCGGACTCCGGCAACGCCGAACCACAGTCCCGGCTGCGGGCGATCCCGGGTCAACCCCCGTCGCTCACGGCGATGCCGGCGGGATGCCCGTTCGCGCCGCGCTGCCCACTCGCCGAGCCGGCCTGCTCCGACGCGGTCCCGGCCGTCGAGGTCCACGGAGCGGTGAAGGTTCGCTGCATCAAGGCAGGACAGTCATGAACGCCACCACGACGGCGGCCCGCACGGAGGTCGTGCTCGAGGCCCGCAGCGTCACCAAGGTGTACCAGGCCCCCGGCGGGGGCACCGTCCATGCGCTCGACGATGTCGACGTCGTCGTGCGGCGCAGGCGCACGCTCGGACTCGTCGGGGAGTCGGGGAGCGGAAAGACGACCCTGACCCGCATGTTGCTTGCGCTCGAACGTCCGACGCGCGGCGACGTCGTGTTCGAGGGCACTCCGCTCGCCGGGATGTCGCCCACCGAGTTGCGCGGTTACCGGCACGGGGTGGCAGCGGTGTTCCAGAACCCGTACAGCTCGCTCAACCCCCGGATGCGGATCTGGGATGCGATCACCGAGCAGGCGGCGATCGAGAAGTCGGCCGATCGCAAGGCGCGGCGGGGACGGGCGATGGAGTTACTCGAGCTCGTCGGTCTCGGGGTCACCGCCGCCGATCGCTACCCGCACCAGCTCTCCGGCGGTCAGCGCCAGCGGATCGCGATCGCCCGGGCCATCTCGTCGGAGCCCGAGGTGATCGTCCTCGACGAGCCGCTCTCGGCGCTCGACGTCTCGGTGAGCGCCCAGATCGTGAACCTGTTGCTCGACCTGCAGGATCGCCTCGGGGTCACCTACGTGTTCGTGGGTCACGATCTCCGGCTCGTGCGCCACCTGTGCCACGAGGTCGCCGTCATGTACCGCGGCCGGATCGTCGAGCAGGGTCCCGCCGTCGAGGTTCTCGATGGGCCATCGCACCATTACACCGATGCGCTCGTCACGGCGTCCTCGCTCGAGTCCCTCGCCGACACCGACGACGCCGACACCAAGGCAGTCCCGCCCGATGGCAGCGCCGGTTGCCATTACCGCTTCCGTTGCAGCGCCCGCGACGACCAGTGCGACACGGTGACGCCGCCCCAGGCGATCGTGGACGATCGCCTGCTGCGCTGCCACCACCCGTTGCGCGTGGTGGGGCGGCCGGCCCCCGCTGCGTGAACCCCGAGGAGCACCCGTGACCACCGCCCTTGCCTTCGACAACCGCGTGACCCGCACGCTCGGGGTGCGGATCCCGATCGTGCAGGCGCCCATGGGCTGGGTGGCGGGGCCCGAACTCGTGGCCGCCGTGGCCGAGGCCGGGGCGATCGGGCTCGTCCCCGGATCGCTCGGACCGGCGGCCACCCGGGAGGCGATCCGCACGGTGCGGGACCGAACCGACGCGCCGTTCGGGGTCAACCTGCCGATCGCGTTCCTCTCGGACCCGACGGTGATCGACGTGGTCGTCTCCGAAGGGGTCCCGTTCGTCACCACCTCGGCCGGATCACCGGCCACGTTCACCGCTCGGCTGAAGGCGGACGGCCTCACCGTGTTCCACGTCGTGCCGAGCCTGACCGCAGCCCGCAAAGCCGTGGACGCCGGGGTCGACGGCCTCGTGGTGGAAGGCAGCGAGGGCGCCGGGTTCAAGAACCCTCGGGAGGTGTCCTCGATGGTGCTGCTCCCCGCGGTGGCCTCGCGGCTCGACGTCCCGATCATCGCTGCCGGGGGTATCGCCGACGGCGCATCGATGGCGGCGGCGTTCGCCCTTGGGGCCGAGGGAGTCCAGATGGGCACCCGGTTCGTGGCCTCGGCGGAGGCCGGGGTGCACCACAACATGAAGCAGGCCGTCGTCGATGCGGCCGAGACCGACACGATGCTGATCAACCAGCACAACGGCAAGCCCGTGCGGGTGTTGCGCACCCACACGACGGCCCGGTTCGAACTCGCCAACGAGGGCAACCCGATGGCGCTGCTCGGCGACATCGCAAAGCTGTACGGCGAGGGGGACCTCGAGGCGTCACTGCCGCAACTCGGCCAGGTGGCCGGCCGAATCGAGGAGATCCTCCCGGCCGCCGAGATCATCGCCCGCACCGTGACCGAGTTCGCGGCCGTCGTCGGCGGGCTTGCGTCACGGTACGGGACGGGCGCATGATCGAACCTCGGACTCGTGACCGCCATACCATCATCCCCGTGAGGGGTTCGTGAGCGAGGTAACCACAGCGAAGCGTCGGCGAGTCCGGCCGCCGAGCGATCGTGCCCTCGAACGCGAGCAGGAGATCTACGAGATGGCGGCGGAGATCTTCCACCGCAAGGGCTACGCGGCCACCACCCTGCAGGACATCGCCGAGGCGGTCGGGCTGCTCAAGGGTTCGCTCTACTACTACATCGATACCAAGGAGGATCTCCTCTACCGGATCAGCCGTACGATCCACGAGGGCGCCGAGGCGAATCTCGCCGCCGCCCGGGCCGCTTCCGAGGCACCGGCCGAACGGCTGCGCACCCTGGTCGAGGGCCACGTGATGGCGTTCGGCGAACGCCTGTCGTGGATCCGGGTGTTCTACACCGAGCACAACTCGCTGTCGCCCGAACGACGGAGCGAGATCATGGCGGCGCGGCGCTCCTACGAACGTTTCGTCGACGAGGTGATCGCTGCCGGGCAGGCGGACGGATCGTTCTGTCCCGATCTGGACCGCCGAATCGCGGCCAGCGCCCTACTGACGACGCTGAACACCGTCTACCAGTGGTATCGACCGGGTTCGGACGCGCCGATCGAGGTCGTCGCCAAGACGTACAGCGAGCTGTTGCTCAACGGGTTGCGGTGCCCGGTCGAACACTCGCATGCGCTCGGTCGCCGGCCGGACCGGCGCGCCGGACGGCCCACTGGTTGAACTGTCTACCGGGCGTTTGGTAGACGAACGAGCGGGTCCCGCTGGGTCGGGCCGTAGGAGGGGGTGCCGTCGTGTCGAACGAAGCTGCCACGCTGACCGAGGACGAGCGAGAGGCGTTCATCGCCGAGGCCCGGGCGTGGCTCGATGCCAACGCCGAGCGCCGCCCGCGCCGGGACACCTTCGTGTGGGGCCAGGGCTCGGGTGAGCTCAACTTGATGGGAGGCCGCGACCACGACGACGAGGACGCCAAGCTCGCTGCGGCGCGCGTGTGGCGAGCGAAGGTGTTCGACGCCGGCTTCGGATGGATGGGTGGCCCGGTCGCCTACGGCGGTGGCGGCCGCAATCACGAACTCGACCTGATCTACCGCGAGCTCGAAGCCGAATACGAGGTTCCCGATCAGGGCGCGTGGAACGTGGCCTGGGAGATGGTCGGCCCGGCGATCCTCGTGCACGGCAGCGAGGACCTCAAGCAGCGCTATCTGAAGCGGATCTACCGCGGTGAGCTGCTGTGCTCGCAGCTGCTGTCCGAACCCGAAGCCGGGTCCGACCTCGCGGGGCTGAAGACCCGGGCGGTGCGTGACGGCGACGAGTGGGTCGTCAACGGACAGAAAGTGTGGAACTCCTACGCCCACAAGGCCGATCTCGGGCAGCTCCTCGCCCGCACCGACGCCGAGGTGCCCAAGCACCAGGGGCTCACGATGTTCATCGTCGACATGCGCACCCAGGGGATCGAGCCCCGGCCGCTGCGCCAGATGAATGGCAACGCCGAGTTCAACGAGGTCTTCATCACCGACGCCCGGATCCCGGACTCGGCCCGCTGCGGCGACGCCGGTGGGGGCTGGCGGGCCATCCTCACGACGCTGATGTCCGAGCGGGCCTCGGTGGGCTCCGGCAAGGGGTCGACGATCGATCCGGTCTCCATGCTGATCGGCCTCGCCCAGCACCGTGAGCGAGCCACCGATCCGGTGGTGCGCCAGGCGTTGGCCCGGATCGTCACCAACCGGAATCTGTTGAGCTGGCTCACCCAGCGGGCCGAGGCGGCGGTGGCCGCAGGCAAGGAACGCGGCGCCGAGGGCTCGTTGGTCAAGCTGCTGGCCAACCAGCAGAACCGGGCGATCGGTGGGCTGGCGTGCGAGCTGGCGGGTATGGCGGCCACCGCCGACAGCGGGGAGTGGGGCACCTACACCTGGTCGCACTTCCTGTGCTCGTCACCGGGGTTGCGCATCGCCGGCGGCACCGACGAGGTCCAGCACAACATCCTCGGTGAGCGCATCCTCGGCCTGCCCCGCTGAGCGCCCGATGAAGGACGTGACCCTGGTGCGAAGGCTCGGCGCGTTCAATGGTCGCAGGAACGAGCGGGGCCGCCGTCGTCTCGGGACTCCGCCGGTGTGAGACTCCCCGCCGTGCGCAGCTGGACGGTCGGAGGCGGGATCATCGAGCAGGACGGCCGGGTGCTGCTGGTCTGCAATCGCCGTCGGGATGGGAGCCACGATTGGAGCCCACCCGGTGGGGTGATCGAGGACGACGAGCACCTCGTCGAGGGGCTCGGCCGTGAGGTCGCCGAGGAGACCGGCATCGTCGTCACGCGTTGGGAGGGGCCGGTCTACGACATCGTCGTCGAAGCGCCCGACATGGGATGGGTGCTCCGGGTCGAAGCCTGGCGTGCCCTCGAGTTCACCGGCGAGGTGCGGGTGGGCGACGACCCCGACGGCATCGTCGTGGACGCTCGGTTCGTCCACCGGAACGAGTGCGCCGAGCACCTTGTCGAGCGGGTCCCGGTGTGGGTGCGCGAGCCGTTGATCGACTGGCTCGGCGAGGTGTGGGCCGGGACCCGGTCCTACGCGTATGCGATCGCTGGGGCCGACCGGGCGACGATGGTCGTCACTCGCCACCGCTGAGCTCGGCCCCGGAACGAACCCAAGTTCGCATACCGACCCGACCGCCGGCAGGTCCTCGACGACAACACCGGAGTGCTCAGCGCAGCGAGTCGAGGTTCCGGCGCGGCACTCGGGTGCGAACCTTGCGTCCACGCGCAACTGCGGCCGCTTCGACCTCGGCCTCGAGGGTCCGGGCGGCGTGGGCGACGGCGAGGTCGTTGGTGATCACCTCGCTGAAGCCGTCCGGATCGGCGAGCAGCCAGGAGTGGCTGCCCGGCACGACGGTGCCGTCGGCGCCCAAGGCCACGCACAACGCCTCGAACGACTCCCGGGGGATTACCCCGTCGCGGCTGCCCCACAGCACCGTGACGGGCAACTCGCGTCGCTTGAGCTCCTCGAGTTCGGCCCGGAGGTCGGCCGACCGCGCCAGCTGACCGACTTTCCACATGCTGCCCGGACGGCGCAGGAGGTTGGGGAGCGCGTCCTCGAGGACCACGGGGAGAACTTTGGTGGCCTGCGGCAGCGGCCAGATGTCGTTGGGGAAATGCAGGCCCCAGTCCCACAGGGGTCGTTCGGCCAACGAGGTGAGTGTCTTGCCTCGCTTCCAGGCGGAGCCGCCGATGGAGTTCACGAGCACGAGTGATCGGACCTGGTCGGGATGGTCGTGCGCCAGACGTATGGCGACGCCACCACCGAAGGAATGACCCACCACCACCACCTTTTCCCGCACCTTCACGGCGTCGACGAAGGCGGCGGCCCAGTCGCCATACCCCGCCAGGGAGAACTCCCGCTTCGGCAGGTCAGGGGTGCCCCCGAAGCCTGGCTGTGCGGGTGCCCACACCTGGCAGCCCTTGGCGGCGATCCGCTCGACCACCCCTTTGTAGCTGTGATGGGCGAGCGCCCACCCGTGGAGGAACAGCACCGGCAGGCCCTCCCCGACCACCGCATAGCGGGCGGGGCGACCGTCGACCCACGTCCGCTTCCATAGGGTGAGGGGTCGGGCGGCCGGCATCGCTCAATCCTTGCGACGCGACCGGCCTCGGGCGCGGGCTCGTTCCCGGTAGTCCTGTGCCCCACCGGCTTCGGGCTCCACCTCGAGCGTGAGGCCGTCGACGGCAACCACCCGCACGACACCGCCCTCGGCGATCGGGGTGGCACGGTTCGTGCGGGCCCGCCACGTGCCCTCCCCGACGCGGACGATCCCGTCGGGATCGACGGCCTGTACGGCGGTGCCCTCCATCCCGATCATCCACTCGCGGCCGATCGTCGGAGTGGCGAAGCGGGTCCTCACCATTGAGGGCATGCCGGTCAGGTAGGTGAGCAGCATGCCGGCGATGCCGACGCCGAGCGGAATCCACCCGACGCGCAGGCCGTCGAACAGGAACACGCTGGCGACCACGAACGACACGACCCCGATCCCCGTCCACACCCGGGGCACGCCGGTCTGCACATCGATGGCGAGCGAGATGACCGCCCCGAGGAGCAGCCCGAGTGCCCACCACCGCACCGGCAGCGCCAACGCGCCGTAGGAGCCGAGCACGACGCACACGGCGCCGGTCACCCCGGCGATGCCGACGCCGGCGGTGAACAACTCGAACACCAGCAAGGACAGCCCGATCACGAGCAGCAGGTAAGCGATCGGCGGGCTGGCGGCGGTATGCATGAGCCGGGCGAAGAGGTCGAGCTTGGCGAACCGGACGGTCACGGCCGACTCGAACCGGGGTGCTCCGTCGGTCTCGACGGTGCGCGCCGTCGTGAGGGTGGAGCCCTTGTGGGAGAGGCCGTTCAAGGCGACCAGGAATTCGCCGAGCGTCGGTGCGGGCCGGCCCGTGGGAGTGCGTACGACCCCCTGGGCGAGCGCCTCGTCGGCCGAAAGGCTCTCGGTGGCCAGGCGTGCGCCGGCGGTGCCGAATTCGGCGGGGACACCGTCGAGGTCGAGGAGGGGGCCGAAGTTCCCCACCCGGCTCCCGGGTGCCATCCCGACCGCTGCGGCGACCCCGACGAGCTGACCCGGGAGGCCGTAACCCCGGGATCCCGACGAGGGGCCGATCCAGATCGCGACCGGGATCCGCGATCCGGCGATCTGCCGGGCCAGATCGGCGACGCGAGCGGCCGGCACGACGGCACGGTCGCTGTCGAGCCGCAGGATCACCCCAACCGTGCCATCGGTCGCCGTACGCTGCAGCGTGGTGGCGATGTGGTCCACCACGACCTCGTCGAGCAGGCCCGTCGCTTCGATGACCTCGACGACCGGCACCCCCCCGGATGCCTGGGCGGTCGCCTCGGCGGCGGGCCCGCCGAGCAGCGCTCCGGCTCCGGCGCCGATTGCGGCGAGGGCGATCGCTAGTCTTCGCACCGTGACGCCTCCTCGAGGGGGATCGTGGATCCGCTGCAGTTCTTCACTGCCTCCCGGCTGCTGGTCGTGGCCGGCAAAGGCGGGGTGGGCAAGACAACGGTAACGGCTGCGCTCGCTCGGGCGGCAGCCGATCTCGGTCTTCGGGTGCTCGTCTTGGGTGTCGACGGCAAGGAGACCCTGTCCGTGCTGCTCGGCGGCACCGGGCCGCTCGGTGACGTCGAGGTGACCTGCGCCACCGGTCTCGGGCCGGATGGTCGCGGCGAGATCCGAGCGCGGCTCGTGCGCGCCGGCCACGCGCTCAGCCAGTACCTCGACGACCACGGCCTGCGCCGGCTCACGGGGCGCCTGCTGCGCCACGGGGTGCTCGACATCGTCGCCACCGCCGCTCCGGGCATCGACGACCTCCTCGTGCTCGGCCGGATCAAGCAGCTCGAGACGAGCGGGGTCGCCGACGTGGTGCTGCTCGATGCCCCTGCCGCCGGGCACGCCGTCACCTTCCTGCAGTCGGCCCGGGGTCTGCTCGACGCCGTGACCACCGGTCCGGTGCGGACCCAGGCGGCTGAGGTGAGCGCGCTGCTCGCCGACCCGGCCCGCTGCCAAGTGGTTCTCGTCACGCTCCCGGAGGAGACGCCCGTGAACGAGGTGATCGACACCGCCTACGCCCTCGAGGACCGGGTCGGGATCGCGCTCGGTCCCGTCGTGGTCAATGGTCTCTATCCCGAGTTCGACGACCTCGAACAGCTCACGACGGGCGCCGATCGCGGCGCGCTCGATCCCGATGTGCTCGATGCCGATGTGGTCGATCCCGATGTGCTTGCGGCGGCCCGGTTCCGCCTCGAGCGCACGGCGATCCAGCGCCAGCAGCTCGCTCGGCTTGCCGAGGCGCTGCCGCTCACGCAACTGCCCTTGCCGCTGGTGTTCACTGCGGCGATCGGGCCGGAGGAGATCGCCGAGCTCGCCGGCCAGCTGCTCGACGGCATCGCCGCAGTGGCGACGGCATGAGCAGCGGCGCGCCGCCGGCCGGCCCGAGCGCGCTCGGGTTGGCCGACCTCGTCGAGCATCGCTCGATCGTCGTGTGCTGTGGCTCGGGCGGTGTGGGGAAGACCACGACGGCTGCCGCCGTGGCGCTCATGGCGGCCGAACGAGGCCGCCGGGCGGTCGTCGTCACGATCGACCCGGCCAAGCGCCTCGCCGATGCGCTCGGCCTGCGCGGCGGCCTGTCCAACGAACTGCGCCGGATCGAGGGGCCGTGGCCGGGGGAGCTGTGGGCCACGATGCTCGACACGAAGGCCACCTTCGACGCCCTGGTTCGCCGCCATGCCGGCGAACCCGGTCAAGCGGATCGCATCCTGACGAACCGCTTCTACCAGAACATCTCCGGTGCGCTGTCGGGCACGCAGGAGTACATGGCGGCGGAAAAGCTCTACGAGCTGCACACCGAGCGCGGCTTCGACGTGGTCGTCGTCGACACCCCGCCGACCCGTGACGCGCTTGAGTTCCTCGACGCCCCGGCTCGGCTGACGCGTTTCCTGGACCACCGCCTCTACCGCGTCCTCACCACCCCGACCCGGCTTTACCTCAAGGCGGTGAACGTCGCCGCCCAGGCGTTCCTGCGGACGGCGTCGCGGGTGGTCGGCGGCGAGGTGATCGGTGACGCCATCGCGTTCTTCCAGGCCTTCGACGGGATGGAGGCCGGGTTCCGGACCCGGGCGGCACACGTGATCGAGCTCCTGCGGGCCCCCGAGACGGCGTACGTGCTGGTCACCTCCCCCCGGCGGGACGCCATCGACGAAGCGGAGTTCTTCGCGAGCGAGTTGCGGGCGACCGGACGGTCGGTTGCGGCGCTGGTGGTCAACCGGGTCCATCCGCGCTTCGGAGGGGGTTCGGCGGCCGATGCCGATGCGCAGGCCGACGGGGCGACGGGCCCGGCGGTCGCGGGCTGGCGGAACCTTGCGGAGTTGCGCCGCGTGGCCGAACGCGAAGCGGCGCAGCTCGCCGGACTGCGGGCCGGGATCGGCTCGGCGCCCACCACGCACGTGCCGCTGCTGGCGGCGGACGTCCACGATCTGGAGGGGTTGCGGGTCGTCGCCAGGGAGCTCGCGGCACCGGCCGGGTAGTCTCCGAACGTGCCGCACCTGCTGCTCGCTGCCGACGCCGACTGGATCCTCGCGGAGCTCGAGGCCGCCCTCGGCGGTCCGGATGTGACGTTCACGGTGTGCCGCTCAGGCAAAGACGTGGTGCCCACGGTGGCGGGGCGCCTGCCCGATGCGGTGATCGCTGATCTGCAGATCGGCACCATGGGTGGCATGGCCGTCACGATGGCGCTCCGGCTGGAGGAGAGCGGCGAGCGCCTCCCGCGGGTGCCGATCGTGATGCTGCTCGACCGTCGGGCCGACCTGCACCTGGCCCGGCGCTCGGGTGCCGACGGCTGGTTGATCAAGCCGCTCGACCCGATCCGGCTTCGCAAGGCGCTCCGTACCGTGCTGGCCGGGGGCTCGTACACCGAAGGTCTCGAGGAGCCGGTCGCCGGCTGACGCCGGGCCTGACGCTCACCGGCGGGGCGGAGTATGCTGCCGAGCCGCTACGGGTTGTAGCGCAGCTTGGTTAGCGCGCCACGTTCGGGACGTGGAGGCCGAGGGTTCGAATCCCTCCAACCCGACCACCAACACGAGCCGACAGCGGCTCAGGACGACATCATCGTCTCCAGCCGTTGTACGGCGTCGATGAAGCCCTCGACCATCTCGAGCACGACCCGGCCGGCCGGCTTGACCTCGTTCATCGAGCCGACGATCTGGCCGACGAAGGAGTTGGCCAACCGGCCCGCCCCCGAGCCGAGTTCGTGCGCCGCTCGGTCGATGCGGGCGGATGCCTCGGCGATCAGGATCGGCTGCAGTGGCATCGGCAGGGGTCCTGGGCTGTTCGGACCCTCCCACTCGTCGGTCCAGGCGCTGCGCAACTGTCGAGCCGGCTTCCCGGTTCGGCTGCGCGACCGCAACGTGTCGGAGGACGTCGCTGCGAGGTACTTCTGCTTGACCAGCGGATGGGTCTCGGCTTCTTCGGTGGTGAGCCAGATCGAGCCGCACCAGACGCCCTCGGCGCCGAGCGCAAGCGCAGCAGCCATCTGACGGCCCGAGCCGATCCCGCCGGCGGCGAGCACCGGGACGGGGGCAACGGCGTCGACGATCTCGGGGACGAGCACCATGGTCCCGATCTCGCCGGTGTGGCCGCCCGCCTCGTGCCCCTGGGCGATGATCAGATCGACCCCGGCGGCGACGTGACGCACGGCGTGGGCGGCCTTGCCGGCCAATGCCCCGACCTTCACACCGGCGGCCTGGGCCCGCGCCACCATGTCCGGGGGTGGCGAGCCGAGGGCGTTGACGATCAGCGAGATCGGGTGGGAGAACGCAACGTCCATCAGCGGCACGGCCTGGTCGTAGGTCATCGGAGCGGCCTCGTCGCCACCGCGCGTGCGCCGGTCGTCGTCGATCGCGAGCGGCGGCACGTCGTAGCGCTGGAGCAGGTCGTCGAGGAAGTCCTTGTGCGCCTGCGGGATGAGCGCTCGCATCTCGGCTCGCGACAGCCCGCCGTCGTCTTTGCCCACGTACTTGGCCGGCACGATGATGTCGACGCCGAACGGCTTGTCGCCGACCTGCTCGCGGATCCAGCGAAGGTCGATGTCGAGTTCCTCGGGCGTGTGCCCGGCGGCGCCGAGCACCCCGAATCCCCCGGCCCGGGTGACAGCGGCGGCCACGTCACGGCAGTGGGTGAAGGCCAGGATCGGGAACTCGATCCCCAGTAGTTCGCACACGCGGTTGCGCATCTCGCTCCCCCTCGAGGCGGTGCCCCCCGGCACCTCGTCGGGGCCGTAGGTTACGGCGCAGCAGGCTGTGGCGTCGCCGGTGGAGGGGGATCCCATGACGAGGTCGCTCGAGGAGTCGCTCGACACGCTGCGGCGAGAGGGCGTCGCCGTCGTGCCCGGCGCGTTGTCGCCCGAGGAGGTGGCCGAGGCCCGCGACCGGCTGTGGGCGGCGAGCGCCGAGAGTGTGCGACGGGGGGTTCCCACCCATCACGCCGGCCTCGACCCCAACGCTGCCAACGTGCGGGTGTTCGACCTCGTGGCACTCGATCCCTGGTTTGCCCGGCTCTTCGAGCATCCCGCGGCCGAAGCGCTCACCTCGGGATTCCTCGGGGTGGACTGGATCGTGAGCAACCTCACCGCCAACATCGCTCGACCCGGGTCGGGTTCGATGTTCGTCCACTCCGACCAGGCGCTCGTGGCGCCCGAACCATGGTCGACGCCCTGGTCGCTCAACTGCATCTGGTGCCTCGATGACGTGCACCCGGCGAACGGGGCCACCCGGTACGTGCCCGGAAGCAACCGATGGGCATCGCGCGCCGAGGTCCCGGCCGACGTCCAGGATCGCCTCGTGCCCTTCGAGGCGCCGGCGGGGTCGATCGTCGCGATGGAGGGCCGGGTCTGGCATACGTCGGGTCGCAACATCACCGCCGACGAGGACCGGGCGCTCGTGTTCGCCTACTGCACGAAACCGTTCGTGCGCCCGCAGTGGAACTTCAGCGCTGCGTTGCGCCCCGAGATCCAGGCCGGCTGCTCACCGTCGATGCGGTACCGATTCGGGCTCGACGTCTCGCTCAACGTGCAGCAGGCAGCGGTCTTTGCCGCCCGCTGAGCGGGGCCGGCGCGCCGATGCGGGCCGATAGGGTGCGGCCATGTCCACCCGCTTCGGGATGCACCACGTCGCGTATGCGTGTCGCGACCTCGACGCCACCAACCGCTTCTACACCGAACTCATGGGGATGCCGCTCGTGCACACGGAGGTGCAGCGGTTTCCCACCGGCGGCTGGATGAAGCACGTGTTCTACGACGTCGGCGACGCCACCTGCATCGCGTTCTTCGCGTTCGAAGGCATCGGTGAGCAACCCACCTGGTCCTCGGAGGTGTCGACGGGCAACGGCCTGCCGGTGTGGGTGAACCACATCGCGTTCGACGCGGACGCCGAGCGCCAGGAGCAGGTCAAAGCCCGGATGGATGCCGCGGGGGTGAAGCCGCTGATGGAGATCGACCACGGGTGGTGCCACTCGCTCTACTACCTCGATCCCAACGGGATCATGGTCGAGTTCTGCCGGGACACGCCTGGCATCCAGCCGGACCCCGACGGGGCCCTCCGGTTGTTGCAGGAACCCATCGCCTAGGATCACCACTCGTGCCGGCGCAGGTGATGGGGGTCCTGAACGTCACCCCCGACTCCTTCTCGGACGGGGGGCAGTTCCTCGATCACGCTGCTGCGATCGAGCACGGCCTGCGTCTGTTCGACGAGGGAGCCGATGTCGTCGATGTCGGCGGTGAGTCCACTCGACCCGGCTCGATGCCGGTCGAGCCGAGCGTCGAGCAGGAACGGGTGCTGCCGGTGATCGCGGCGCTGTCGCGCCGAGGACGGGTTTCGGTCGATACGCGCAACCGGTCCACCGCAGAGGCGGCGATCTCGGCGGGAGCGTCGATGGTCAACGACGTCGGGGCCACGCTCTGGCCGCTGTGTGCCGAGGCCGGGGTCGCCTGGGTGGCCACGCACGTCCAGGGCGACCCTCGCACCATGCAGGACGCACCAACGTACGCAGATGTCGTGGCGGAGGTCCGAGCGTTCCTGCTCGACCGCTCCCACGCGGCGCTCGACGGCGGAGTCGACGAGGTGTGGATCGACCCCGGCCTCGGGTTCGGGAAGACGCTGGCGCACAACCTGGCCCTTGTCGCGCACCTCGACGAGTTCGTCGCCACCGGGTTGCCGGTTTGCCTCGGCTCCTCGCGCAAGGGGTTCGTCGGTCGGCTCCTCGCCGCCTCCGATGCGCACGGCTCGGTGTTGCCCGGCCTCGCGCCCGTTCCCAACGACAGCACCGATCCGGTCGTCGTCGATGATCGGATCGAGGGGTCACTCGCCGTGGCGACGTGGGCGGCGATCCAGGGGGTCCGGATGGTGCGAGTCCATGACGTGCGGGTCACCGCCCACGCGTGCGCACTGGTGGGCACGCGATGACGACCCGGGCGAAAGGGAAATGGGCGCAGGGGATCCGCCCGCGCAACTTTGCCTGGGTGATCAAGGATCGGCTCGCCGTGTGCGAGCGGCCCGGTGGCTTCGGGGCGAACCATCGGCGGGTCCGTCGCCAGGAGGAGATCATCTGGTTGCGCGAGCAGGGGTTCACCTGTGTCGTGTCGATCATCCCGTCGCCGCACAACCTGCACAACTACGACGAGCTCGGCGTGGGATACCTCCACCTGCCGTTCGGGCCGAACGACGATTCGGCGGAGCTCATCGGTCGCTTCTACCCCGATCTGCACGGTCGCCTGCGCGCCGGCGGCAAGGTCGTGCTGCACGGCGAGGAATTGTCCGACCGGGTGGCGGGCCTCGTCGGCGGCTACATCCGGTGGTCGGGTCTCGTGCCTCACGACCCGCAGGCGATCGCCATCACCGAGCGCCTGACGAGCCGTCAGCTCGACCCGTTCGGACGTGGCCTCGTGGCACTCGCGGGGCAACTGCCTGGCCCCGGTCGCTAACGTCTGCCCGTGACCGATCTGATCGAGATCCGGGGTTTGCGCGTCCTTGGCACCATCGGAGTCCTCCCCGAGGAACGTGAGCGGGCCCAGCCGTTCGAGGTCGATTTCGACGTGGAGGCCGACCTGTCGGCGGCCGGACGCTCGGACGAACTCGACGACACGATCGACTACGGCGCGTTGACGGCTGCGGCCGAGCGAGTGGTGCGCGAGGAGCGTCACCTGCTGCTCGAGCGTGTGGCGCAGCGGATCGCCGAGGAACTGCTGACGGCGCGCCGAGTGCTCGGCGTGCGGGTGACGATCCGCAAGCTGCGCCCGCCGCTCCCGAATGACGTGGCCACCTCGGCGGTCACGATCCGGCGCACGCGATGACCGACATCCGCCGGGTGCTGCTCGCGCTCGGGTCCAACCTCGGCGATCGGGTCGGCTTCCTTCGGTCGGCGGTCGACGCGCTCGTCGCGTCGGGGGAGGCCGTCGTGTGCTCGCCGGTCTACGAGACCGATCCGGTCGGCGGGCCCGACGATCAGGGTCCGTACCTGAACATGGTCGTGGCGGTACGGAGCGATGCGCCGGCGTTCGAGTGGCTCGAGCGCGCACAGGCACTCGAACGAGCGGCCGGACGGGTGCGAGTGGTGCGCTGGGGGCCGCGGACGCTCGACGTCGACGTGCTGTGGATCGACGGAGAGACCGTCACCACCGACACGCTCGAGGTGCCGCACCCTCGGATGTTCGAGCGGCCATTCGTGCTGGCCCCACTCGCGGACGTTGCGCCCGACCTGGTGGACCCGGATTGGCAGGACCGTTTCGACCACCTCGGGGTGTGGACGGTGGGCCCGCTGGACTCGCTCAGCGCAGATAGCCGATGACGTCCACGATCAGGTGCACGGGTCGGTTCGACAGCACGCACATCGCACCGCCGCCTAGGCCGACGATGGAGCTGTTGGCGGTGGGGGTCGAACCGGCGTAGTTGAGCGTCGAGGTCGGCGGCACCGCACCTCCGCATGGGAAGGCGGTGGCGAAGCCGGGGCCGTCGGCACCGACCGTCGTCAGGTTGACGACCACGGCTCGGGCATCCGCGAGCACAGGTCCGACCCCGGCGATCGGGATCCGCCGGACCGTGTTCCCAGCGATCATGGCCCGCTCGTCACGGGTGTCCAGCATCCGGTCGGGGGTGACGGCGGCGGGCCGAAGCCCGGCGCCGGTCTGCCAGGTGCCGAGCAGGTCGACGAGCACGTCGGCGGCGGCCGAGGAGTAGACGCAGAGGCGTCCTCCCCCGAGCCCGACCGTGGTGCCGGCCGCGACGGTGCTACCCGCCCGCATGTTCAGCGTCGAGGCGTTCGGGCGGCCGGCGCCGCAGGGGTACACCGTGAAGAACCCGGGTCCACCGGCGTCGACGGCGGTGACGTTCACCGTTGCGGCTTGGACGCCGGTGCCGGGGACGCTCACGGCGATCTCCTCACCGGGGTCGAGCCGGCCCTTGGTGGTTCGGGTATCCAACAGCCGGGTCGGGGTGGCCGCCTGGTACCCCAGGCGCCCGCTCGGACCCCGGAACCCGGTGATGTCGAGGATGACGTCGGTGGCCACCGATGCCACGAGGCAAAGCCGCCCGGACGTGCCAAGGCCGACGACGGCGGAGTTGGCGACGGTTTGCCCGGCGACGAAGTTCACCGTCGAGGTCTCCGGGGTGCCCGACCCGCACGGGTAGGCGGTCACGAAGCCCGGAGCTGCCGGGTTGGTCACCGTGATGGTCGCCGTCACCGCCGTAGCGTCTGCGGGGACGCCGCCGCGACCGGCGACGGTGAGCCAGTTCTGCGTGCCGGCCGAGAACCGGGTGAGCCCGAGGGCTTCCCGGGTGTCGGCGAAACGAATCGGCACGAGTGGGGACAGCCCACCAAAGCCGCTGCCGCCCGCCGGGGTCGTGCCCAGCGGATCGGTGGGCGGGCGACCCGGGTTCGGCGTGCCGCAGCCGTCGACGGCCTTGACCGCCGCGAAGGGGCTGACTGCCGCCCCACCGCCGGGATGGATCTCGAAGTGCAGGTGGGGCACCGACTGCACGGCGTCGCCGGTCTGGCCGACGAAACCGATGAGCTGTCCGGCAGTCACCCGCTGGCCGACGGCGATCCCGTCGGCGTACCGGGACAGGTGCCCGTAGAAGTAGTAGGTCCCGTCGTCCCTGGTCAGGTAGAGCTGGATTCCGCCGCGGGTGGAGCTGTTGAGCCGCGTGATGCGCCCGTCATCGACGGCGAACAGCGGTGTCCCGGTTGCGGCGATCACGTCGACGCCCTCGTGGAAACGAGGCTTGCCGTCGGCGCCGACGCCGCGTGGCGCCTGCCAGGTGTCGGCGTACCAGCACGGCCGACCGGTGGGGAAGGCCTTGATCGCCGGGCCGTCGGGTGAGGAGGCCGACGACGACGTCGGCGCGAGCGCGAGCAGGACGGCGACTGCGCTGACGACGGCGAGCAGGCGGGCGAGGACGCGCTGGGCGCGGTGCCGGGGCCCGGGCGCCTTCGATTCGTGTCCCATGCCTTCCCGATCGGCGGCGCACCCCCGGTCGCTTGAGTGACCGGAGTCCCGTCCGGTCAGGACTTATGACAGTCCTGACGATGACGATCTTCCGTTGGGGTGACCGAGGTCGGGTTGTGCGATCGTTCGCCCGTGCGTGTCGTGATCGTCGGTGCGGGCCTGTCGGGCCTCGTGTGCGCGCGGTCGCTCTCGGCGTCCGGCCACGAAGTGACGGTGCTGGACAAGGGCCGCTCACCGGGCGGACGTCTTGCGACCCGGCGGGTCGAGGGCGCCGTGCTCGACCACGGTGCGCAGTTCTTCACGGTCCGCAGCGAGGTCTTCGCCGCCGAGGTCGCCTCACTCGTGTCGCTCGGCTTGGTGAGCACCTGGTGCAACGGCTTCGGCGCCGACGACGGTCACCCCCGGTACGTCGTGCTCGGGGGCATGAACGCGTTGGCCAAACACCTCGCAGCCGGGCTCGACGTGCGCTGCGGGCACCTGGCCTTCGGGGTGCACCCCGGCTCGTCGGGCGGGTGGAGCGTCGCAATCGACGACGGCTCGGCCCTCGACGCCGATGCCGTCGTGCTCACCTGCCCCATCCCGCAAACGATGTCGCTGTGCGTGACGGCTGGCGTCGATGTCCCGCAGGCGCTCTGGAGCATCGAGTACGACCGGACCTTGGCGCTGCTCGCGGTGCTCGACGGGCCTTCGGCCGTCGCCCACCCAGGCGGCCTCCAGCACCCCGACGAGGTCTTCTCGTTCGTCGGGGACAACCGGGCCAAGGGTGTCTCGAGCGTGTCGGCGCTCACGCTCCATGCGAACCCGGACTGGTCGCTCGCCCATTGGGACGACGACCCGGTCGCGCTGGAGTCGGCGCTGCGAGCGGCGGCAGCGCCGTACGCGGGCGATTCAGCGGTTCTCGTCGCTCAGGTGAAGCGTTGGCGGTTCGCCACGCCGCGAACGACCTGGCCCGACCCGGTTTGGCGGGCGGCTTCGAGCGCGCCGCTGGTCTTCGCCGGGGACGCCTTCGCCGGACCTCGCATCGAAGGGGCGTACTGCTCGGGCCTGGCTGCGGCCGCCGCCGTCGTGGCCTGACCTGGGGTGAGCCCCGGCCGGCCCGGCTCCCGTACGCTGGGCCGCCGTGGGTTTGTTCCGCCGGTCAGCGCCGCTCGATCCTCGCCAGTCGCGTGGCGGGCGCTGGGCCGAGACGATCGGCACCCACAACGGCTCGCCGATGACGGTGTCGTACCGCACGGACATCCGCCGCTCGATCGGTCACCCGAGTTTTCCGTTCCAGATCCACCTCACGGTGCCCATGAACGACGTCGACTTCGACGGGCGCCCGAGCGAGGCCGAACTGGCGTCACTCTCGCGCTTCGAGGACGAGGTGCTCGTCCCGCTCTGTCACGAGCGTGCCGTGATGACGCTGGTCGTGACGGCCGCCGGATTGCGGGAATACGTGTTCTACGCAAGCGCAGACGACTGGGTGAAAGCGTTCGAGGCGCAGGTTGCCGCGCGATGGGCCGCGCACCGGGTGTCGTGTCGGGTCCGGCGGGATCCCCGATGGGATGCCTATCGAGCCTTCGCCCGCTGAACGCCGGTGGCGTCGAGCAGGTGGCGGGCGGCACCGGCCAGCGCCGTGCCCGCAGCCGACGGCGTCAGTTCGGCGAGTGCAGCGCCGGCTCGGTCCGCCCAGCGGGCCGCCTCGTCGAGCGCTGCGTCGACGCCACCTCCGGACCGCACGATCGCCAGCGCCTTGTCGAGGGCGGGAGGGTCGAGCGGACCACCGAGGATGTCGCCGAGTTCGCCCGCCGGTGCCCCGCCGGCGGAAAGCGTCAGGATGACCGGCAGCGTGTAGACGCCCTCGACGAGGTCGTGCCCAGCCGGCTTGCCCAGTTGCTCGTCGGTCGCGGTGATGTCGAGCACGTCGTCGATGATCTGGAACACGGTCCCGTAGGCCTCGCCGTAGGCGGTGAGGGCATCCACCGCACCTCGGTCGAGCCCGGCCACGAGCGCTCCGATGCGGGCAGAGGCGGCGAACAACGATGCCGTCTTGCCGCCGATCGAGTGCAGGTAGGCATCGACCGAACGTGACGGGTCGTACTGCGTGCGCAGCTCGCCGATCTGTCCCTCGACCAGGCGGCCGATCGTGGCGCCGAGCAGGCCGGCCACCTCGGCGCCGAGCGAGGCGGCCAGCTCCGAGGCCCGGGCGAGAAGGAAATCGCCGGCCAGGATCGCGCGATGGTTACCCCAGCGTGCATTGACGCTGGGGACGCCACGCCGCAGTTCGGCTTCGTCCATCACGTCGTCGTGGTAGAGCGATCCGATGTGCACGAGCTCGCAGGCCACACCCCCTGTGACCACCTCGTCGCTCGCCTCGGGGCGGCCGGTGAGCGCTGCGGCGACGGCCATGAGCGGGCGAAGGCGCTTGCCGCCGGCGGCCAGCAGGTGGGACGCCATCTCGGTGAGCTGCTCGTCCCCCGTGTGGACCGACGCAGCGAGTGCACGCTCGACCCGCCCGAGGTCGGCGGCCATCGACGACAGCCCGAGGAGGGGATTGGCCGCGGCCACACCCTCAAGCTACGGCACCATCGTCCGACCCTAGGAACCGACGCTTCGGTCACAGCACGGCCGGTCCGTCGGTAGAGCTTCCCGACGTAGGGGGCACCAGGGGGCGCCGGTACACTCCTGGCGATTACCCCCACGCCGTCCCAGGCAAAGGCGGTCGCTGTGTTCGAACGGTTCACTGATCGGGCCCGCAGGGTCGTCGTCCTCGCCCAAGAGGAAGCGCGCCTGCTCAACCACAACTACATCGGCACCGAGCACATCCTGCTCGGGCTGATCCACGAGGGCGAGGGGGTCGCCGCCAAGGCGCTCGAATCGCTCGGCATCTCGCTCGAAGCGGTTCGAGCCCAGGTCGAGGAGATCATCGGCCAGGGTGGATCGTCGCCGTCGGGCCACATTCCGTTCACCCCGCGGGCCAAGAAGGTGCTCGAGCTGTCGCTGCGTGAGGCGCTGCAACTCGGCCACAACTACATCGGCACCGAGCACATCCTGCTCGGGCTGATCCGTGAGGGCGAGGGCGTGGCCGCTCAGGTGCTGGTGAAGCTCGGCGCCGATCTGTCCCGGGTGCGCCAGCAGGTGATCCAGCTCCTGTCGGGCTACCAGGGTCCCTCGGGCGGGAAGGAGTCCACCAGCTCGGGTCCGGCGCCGGCGGGCGGTCAGGCGTCGTCCTCGTCGTCGTCGGGTTCCGAAGCTGCGCCGCAGGGCTCGCTCGTGCTCGACCAGTTCGGACGCAACCTCACGCAGCTCGCACGCGAGAAGAAGCTCGATCCGGTGATCGGCCGGGCCCGCGAGCTCGAGCGGGTCATGCAGGTGCTGTCCCGACGCACGAAGAACAACCCGGTGCTCATCGGGGAGCCTGGCGTCGGCAAGACGGCGATCGTCGAAGGTCTCGCCCAGCGCATCGTGTCCAACGACGTCCCGGACACGCTGAAGAACAAGCAGCTCTACACGCTGGACCTCGGCGCCCTCGTCGCGGGCAGCCGGTACCGCGGCGATTTCGAAGAGCGCCTGAAGAAGGTGCTCAAGGAGATCAAGACCCGCGGCGACATCGTGCTGTTCATCGACGAGATCCACACGCTCGTCGGCGCCGGCGCGGCCGAAGGCGCGATCGACGCGGCCAGCATCCTCAAGCCGATGCTGGCCCGGGGTGAGCTCCAGACGATCGGTGCCACGACGCTCGACGAGTACCGCAAGCACCTCGAAAAAGACGCTGCGCTCGAGCGCCGGTTCCAGCCGGTGAAGGTCGAAGAGCCCACGGTTGCGCACACGATCGAGATCCTCAAGGGCCTGCGCGATCGTTACGAGGCGCATCACCGGGTCACGATCACCGACCAGGCTCTCGTCGCGTCGGCCAACCTGGCCGATCGCTACATCTCGGACCGGCACCTGCCCGACAAAGCGATCGACCTGATCGACGAAGCCGGCAGCCGGTTGCGGATCAAGCGCATGCAGGCCCCGCCCGACCTCAAGGAACTCGAGGGGCGTATCGCCGAGGTCCAGGCCAAGAAGAAGGAGGCCGTGGAGGCCCAGCGCTTCGAAGAGGCCGGCCGGCTGCGAGACCAGGAAAAGGCGCTGCTCGAGGAGCGGGCGTCCAAAGAGACCGAGATCAAGGCCAAGGGCGTCGACCTGTTCGACGAGGTCGACGAAGAGGCGATCGCCGAGGTGCTGTCGCTCTGGACGGGCATCCCGGTCTACAAGCTCACCGAAGAGGAGACCCAGAAGCTCCTCAACATGGAAGGCGAGCTCCACAAGCGGGTGATCGGTCAGGAAGACGCGATCCACGCCGTGTCCCAGGCGATCCGGCGCACCCGGGCGGGCCTGAAGGACCCGCGGCGTCCCAGCGGCTCGTTCATCTTCCTTGGCCCCACCGGCGTGGGGAAGACCGAACTCGCCAAGACGCTCGCCGAGTTCCTCTTCGGCGACGACTCGGCCCTCATCACGCTCGACATGTCGGAGTACATGGAGAAGCACACGGTCAGCCGGCTCGTCGGCTCGCCCCCCGGCTATGTCGGCTACGAGGAGGGCGGCCAGCTCACCGAAGCCGTGCGGCGCAAGCCGTTCAGCGTGGTGCTGTTCGACGAGATCGAAAAGGCGCACCCGGACGTGTTCAACACGCTGCTACAGATCCTCGAAGAGGGCCGGCTCACCGACAGCCAGGGCCGCTCGGTGGACTTCCGCAACACCGTGCTGATCATGACCTCGAACCTGGGCACCCAGGAGCTGCGCAAGGCGTCGGTCGGGTTCACCAAGGTGGACGCTGCCGTCACCTACGAGCGGATGAAGGAGAAGGTCAACGAGGCGCTCAAGCAGCACTTCCGGCCCGAGTTCCTGAACCGCATCGACGAGACGATCGTGTTCCACGAACTGTCTCGCGAAGAGATCATCCAGATGGTCGACCTGATGACGCGGCGGCTGGAGACCCAACTGCAGTCGCAGGGTCTCGGGCTCGAGCTGACCTCGGGGGCGAAGCGCTTCCTCGCCGAGAAGGGGTACGACCCGCTCCTGGGCGCCCGCCCGTTGCGGCGTGCAGTCCAACGGCTGGTGGAGGATCAGCTTTCCGAGCGGATCCTGCTCAAGCAGTTCCGGGCCGGCGAGATCGTCGTCGTCGACACCGAGGACGATCCCGATCGGCCGGGTCAGCAACGGCTCACCTTCCGCAGCGTGGAGGGCTTCGTCCCGCCGCCGGCCCCTGAGCTGTCCGGTTCCGGCGGCTGATCGCCGCTGGGAAGTCGGTCCGGCGCGATGGCGCTGCTACGCCGCACGCTCGGACTGGTCGTCCTGATCGCGCTGTTGGCCGGCTGCCGGCTGACCGCGTCGGTGGATCTGACGGTCGAACGGGACGGCTCGGGCCGACTCCAGGTGGTCCTCACGGCCGATCCGGAGTTGGTGGCGAAGGCGCCCGGGCTGATCGACGACCTCCGATTCGATGACCTTCAGGCCGTCGGCTGGCAGGGCCCGTCGACGGGGGCCGGCGGTGGCCCGCCGCTCATCGACCGTCGAGCCGACGGCAGCGTGGCGGTGACCATGGTCCACGCCTTTGCTGACCTGGCCGAGGCCAACCGGTTGCTCGCGTCGTTGAACGGCCCGGCCGGGCCGCTGCGGAACCTACAGCTCGACATGACGCCTAGCTTCGGCCGTCTGCGTACGACCGTCGCCGGCGCCGCCGGGCTCAGCGGGTTGGACGCCTTCGCTGACGACGCCTTGCGTGCGGCCCTCGGCCCCAACGTCGCGTTCGCAGGGGCCGTCACCGACCCGGCGGTCGACCTGGAGGTGACGGTACGGGCGCCGGGACGGGTGGTGGCGACCTCACCGGGTGCCGTGGTCGTCCGCTCGACCGTGCCCGAGGGAGCCGTCGACACCCGTCCCGCAACGGTCACCTGGCGCTTCGCACCGATCGGGACGGCGGAGACGCCTCTGGAGGCGACGATCGAGTGGGTCGACGACGAGGCGATTGCGGCCCGGGACCGCCGGAACCTCGCCCACGCCGGGCTGGTGGCCTGGGGTGCACTGCTGGTGCTCGCCACCGGCGGCATCGTCGCTGCGGTCGTGCGACGCCGTCGTCGCTGAGCCCCGCTGGCCGCCACGACCGCTGACCACCGGTCGTACACTGCCGTCGTCGAGCCCGTTCCACCGGAGGAGCACCCATGCCCGGTTCGTTCATCGTCGCTGGGGCCCGTACCCCGATCGGCAAGCTGTCCGGTGCGCTGGCGGGTTTCAGCGCCGCCCAACTCGGCGGGTTCGCGATAGCGGCGGCGCTCGAGCGGTCCGGGGTACGGCCCGATCAGGTCGACTACGTCTACATGGGTCAGGTCCTGTTCGCCGGCCAGGGACAGATCCCGGCTCGCCAGGCGGCGGTCGCCGCCGGCGTGCCGATGCACGTCCCGTCCTCGAGCATCAACAAGGTCTGCCTGTCGGGCCTCAACACGATCTACCTGGCCGACCAGATGATCGCCTCGGGGGAGGCCGACGTCGTCGTCGCCGGGGGCATGGAGTCGATGACGGGAGCGCCGCATCTGGTCCGTGGCGCTCGAAGCGGGTTCCGCTACGGCGACGGCGCACTCGAGGATGCCGTGCTCCACGACGGCCTCACATGCGCGTTCGACCACTGCGCCATGGGGTTGAGCACCGAGAACTACAACGGTGGCTCCATCTCGCGGGCGGCCCAGGACGACTACAGCGCCCGTAGCCACGAGCGGGCCGCCGCTGCCATCAAGGACGGCCGGTTCGCCGACGAGATCGTCCCGGTGGCGATCCCGCAGCGCAAGGGCGAGCCGCTGCTGGTCGAGACCGACGAAGGTGTGCGTCCGGGCACCTCGGCCGACTCGCTCGGCGGGCTTCGGCCGGCCTTCGCAGCGAACGGGACGATCACCGCCGGCAACGCGAGCCAGCTGAGCGACGGCGGGTGTGCTGTGGTCGTGATGTCGGCCCAGATGGTCGAACGTCTCGGCGTTCAGCCCCTCGGCCAGGTGGTGTCCTACGGCCAGGTCGCCGGGCCCGACTCGGCCAACCTGCTGCACCAGCCCTCCGCTGCGATCGTGAAGGCGCTCGGCCGGGCTGGTCTGGGTGTCGGCGAGGTGGACCTGTTCGAGATCAACGAGGCCTTTGCCGCCGTCGCCCTTGCGTCGATGGCGGACCTCGGTCTGAGCGACGAGGTCGTCAACGTGAACGGCGGCGCGATCGCATTGGGTCACCCGATCGGGATGAGCGGCAACCGGCTCGCGCTCACACTGCTGCACGAACTGCGGCGCTGCGGCGGTGGGGTCGGCGCGGCGGCGCTGTGCGGGGGCGGTGGCCAGGGCGATGCGTTGGTGTTGCGCACCGTCTAGCGATCGAGCGGTCTAGCGATCGAGTAGCCAGGGCTGCACAGGCGGGCCGTCGCGTAGGACGGCGTCGACGAGGGCGGCGAGCCGCGACGGAGAGCGCACGTCGGCGCTCGCGTCGAGGGCATCGAGGCGCCACCACCGGATCTCGGCGACGTGTTCGGCGGCGAGTTCGTCGGGACTGAACGCCGGGTTCGGCTCGAACGCATCGGTCCGAACGAGGTGGACGTGCTCGCGCTGGCCGTCCCAATCGCCGAACCGGAACCGAACCTCGCGACGCCACAGGCACGGACCGATGTCGGGGTCGTGCAGCCCGACTTCCTCGACGAGCTCCCGGCGCAGGGCGACGAAGTCGTCCTCCCCTGCGTCGACGCCGCCCCCGGGCAACACCCAACCGTCCCAGCCGGTCGGCCAGGAAAGGCGGACCAGCAGGAGCCGGTCGTCGGGGTCCAGGACGACGGCCCGCACGGCGGGCCGCAGGCGAGGCTGCACCGGGCCGGTCACCGCAGGAGCGGGACGACCTCTTCCATGAACCGCGCCATCTGTTCGTCGGCCTTCTTGTAGGGGTCGCCGAGCAGGTGGGGGAAGATCGTGAGGAACTCCATGCCGAGAAGGTCCTTGTAGAACTGCACACCCTCGGCGACCTCCTCGGCGGTCCCGATGAGCATCGTCTTGTTCTGCACCGACTCCTCGAGGCTCGGGATGAGGCCAGGGCGGGCCGGCTTGCCGTCGGGCCCCATGTAGCCCCGGCTCCAGCCGTACGGCCCGAGGAACTTCCAGAACTCGTCGTGACCGGGTCGGGCCGTCTCCCAGGCCTTTTCGTGGGTGTCTTCGATGCGCACCGACACGACGAGCATCCGCTTCTCGTGGGCGGCGAGCTCTCGCCCGTGCGCTGCGGCGTACTTCTCGCCGTAGGTGTCCCAGAACCGCTTGATGAACGAGTAGTGCTGGTTCCAGAACACGCCGCCGTGGTCGACGACGGGGACGTAGCCGAGCGTGGGCGGGCTGGTCACGGCCTGCCAGATCTCGTAGGGGTACAGCGGCCGGGGGATCATCGTGAGGCTCTGCACGGTGTGGCCCCGGTCCGGGATCCCCGGGACCGGGATCTGGAAGTGCTTGCCGTGGAACGAGAACGTCTCGCCGGCGAAGGCCCGCCGGATGATCTCCATCGACTCCTCGAACACCTCGCGGTTCAGCTCGTCGTCGTTGGCCTTCTCCGGGTTGTCGTGCGATCCGATCGACACGCCCTTGTCGTTCAGGTGGAGGATCTCGCGCGGCACGGTGCCCCGGCCGACGCCGAGCACCCCTCGACCTCCCGAGAGGTTGTGCATCAGGGCGAAGTCCTCGGCGAGGCGCAGCGGGTTCCACTGGGGAACGACGTTGAACATCGCGCCCAGGCGGATGCGGCTGGTGCGGGCCGCGATCCAGGTGGAGATGAGGATCCCGTTCGGGATGATCTCGTAGCCCTCGTACTGGAAGTGGTGCTCGGTGGTCCAGAACGAGTCGAAGCCGAGGCGCTCGGCCTCGATCGCCGAGTTGACGTACTTCAGCGTGGCGTCCCAAGCCTGCTCGTTGGTGTAACGGCGGTCCATCGGGCTGGGCAGTCCGGCGCCGGCGTCGTCCATCTCGACGCCTCCGAAGAAGAACGCTCCGACCTTCATGGCGGCTCCCGTCCGTGTCCGGTCCTGCGGCGGCCCGCAAGCGGTTGCGCGAGGTTAGACCGGCCCTTCGGCGCCGGGGGCAGGGTGCCGGTCACATCGGTCCGGGACGGCCCGGCCGGTCCGTCAGTCGAGGGTGCGCCGGCCGGCGAGGGCTCGTCCGAGGGTGAGCTCGTCGGCGTACTCGAGGTCACCGCCCACCGGAAGACCGCTGGCGAGGCGGGTGACCGTGAGCCCGAGCGGGCGCAACAGCCGGGACAGGTAGAGCGCCGTGGCATCGCCGGTGTGGGTCGGGTTCGTGCACACGATCACTTCGGAGATGCCCTCGGGCTCGATGCGGGCGAGGAGCTCGCGAACCTTCAGTTGCTCGACGCCGATCCCGTCGATCGGGCTGATCGCCCCGAGCAACACGTGGTAGCGGCCGCGGAACTCGCCCGTTCGCTCGATGGCGACGACGTCGCGGGGTTCCTCGACGACGCACACGATCGTCGGATCGCGACCGTCGTCCGCGCAGATCGTGCACCACGGCGAGTCGGCCACGTTCCAGCAGCGCCGGCAGAACGACACCTTGGCTCTCGCTTCGGTGATCGCCCGGGCGAGACGCTGGGCCTCCTCGCCGGGGACCTTGAGGAGGTGGAACGCGATGCGCTGGGCGGATTTCGGGCCGATCCCGGGCAGCCGGCCGAGTTCGTCGATGAGGGTCTGCACCGGTGGTGCGTACGTGCCGGCCATCTCAGCTCCGCCCGGGGGTCAGGGGCGTCATGGGCGCTCGGCTCCTTCGACGAGTTGGGAACCCGGGAAGGCGTCGAGTAGGCGGTCAACCCCGGTGCGACGCAGGGCTGCCGGGGGTGCATCGACCAGTTCGGCGGGGTCGTAGTGCTCCTCGGGAGGTGGTGCCGGCTCGCTGCGTCGGGTTCGTCCCGGCGGGCTCTCCCCGTTGGGATCGGCGACGAGCGCCAATCGCACGGCGGCCCCGAGGGCGCCGCCGAGCGCCGACTCGATCTGAGGACGGATCTCCTCGCATCGGCTCAACACCGAGGCCGGCACCGCCACGGTGGCGCTCCCGGCGGCGCTGTCGACGATCCGAGCGTCGGTGTACAGCGCCCGTGCCACCGGCTTGAGACCCGGGACCACGGTGTCGGTCCACAGCCGTTCGAGTTGCTCCCGCCCGATCGGCCCGGCGGCGGGGGCCGGGCCTGGGGGTGGGGGTGCTGCTGGCGGCACCGGGGCGGCCGGCTCGGCCGACGCCCGGGGACCCGCCTCGGGTCGGCCCCGGGACCCGAGCACGGCGCGGGGCCGGCCCGAGTCGGGCTCCGGGCGGTTCGCCACGGCGGCAGCGGTTGCAGCGGAAACGGTTGCAGCGGAAACGGTTGCAGCCGTGGGCGCGGCCGGAGCGGGTCCGGCTTGGTGCGCGGCCGTGGGTGCGGCCGGGATCCCACCGGCGAGCGCTCGCTCGAGGCGCTCGATGCGGGTGAGCAACGCGCCGGTCGAGGTGTCGGCCTCGACGGCGGTGATCCGGACGAGCGCGACGTCGACCAGGATCCGGGGCTCGGGCGCTCGGGGCAGCTCCAGGATGGTCTCGCCGAGGATCTCCATGGCCCGGGTGACCGCGGCGGGCCCGAAGGCTGCGGCCTGCGCCTCCACTCGGGGGCGGGATCGGTCGGGCACCCGCACCAGCTCCGGAGCGAGCTTCACGAGCAGCAGATCGCGCAGGTGGGCCACGAGGCGTTCGGCGGCCGATCGGGGATCGACCCCGGCGTCGACGGCGCGGGCCAGGCCGGCGAGTGCGGCCGCCGTGTCACGGGCACCGAGGGCATCGACGATCTCGTCCAGCGGGGTGTCCTCGGGGGCCACGCCACCGGCTGCGACCACCTGCTCGAGCGCGGAGAGCGTGTCGCGCGCCGATCCGCCGCCGCGGCGCAGGACGGCTTCGACGGCGTCGTCGGTGACGGCGAGACCGGCGTCGTCGATCACCCATCGAACGTGCTGTTCGAGTTCGTCGCCGGGCAGCAGGTGGAACTGCAGGTGCTGGGTTCGGCTCCGGATCGTCTCGGAGACCTTCTGGGGGTCGGTGGTCGCGAGGACGAACACGACGTGCGGTGGGGGCTCTTCGAGGGTCTTGAGCAGCGCTGCCTCGGCGTTGCGAGACAGCATGTGGACTTCGTCGAGGATGTACACCTTGCGGCGGCCGGCGATCCCGAGCGCCGCCCGCTCGATCAGCTCGCGCACGTCGTCGACGCTGTTGTTGGACGCCGCATCGAGCTCGATGACGTCGTAGCTGGTGCCCGCCTCGACGGCCTTGCACGACTCGCACGCGCAGCACGGTTCGCCGTCGAGGGGGTGCTCGCAGTTGAGGACCTTCGCCAGGATCCGCGCCGTAGTGGTCTTGCCGGTGCCGCGCGGGCCGGAGAACAGGTAGGCGTGGCCCACCCGGTCCTCGGTGACGGCGTTGCGCAGCGCCCGCACGATGTGCCCCTGGCCCTTCAACTCGGCGAACCGACGGGGTCGGTATCGGCGGTAGAGGGCCTGGTACGTCACGGGTCCGATGCTAACGGCGGGCGGTCGAACCGCCCTGCCGAGGGAGGTGGCGGCCAGGCGACCTGCGGCACCCGTCAGGTTCCGTTGAAGGCTGCTGCCTCCCGGCCCTGACCTGGTTCACGGGCTGACGTTGCACAGGACCCGACCGCCACCTCGCCCGGCAGGACGACGACGACAGGTGGGCAAGCCTACCGCTCGGCTAGCGTCGTCAAGCGCCGGTCCCCGGATCGGCAGCGGCGCTCCGTGCGGGTGTCCGGGAGGGATGCGAGAGCGGCCGAATCGGCACGCTTGGAAAGCGTGTGTGGGGCAACCCACCGTGGGTTCGAATCCCACTCCCTCCGCCAGCGAGACTCGGCCCATGAGCGAGCACGACGCCCTCATGGGCCTGGCCCTGGCCGAAGCTGCGATGGCGGTCGCCCACGGCGACGTCCCGGTGGGTGCCGTGTTGACGCACAACGGGGAGGTGGTCGCGTCCCGGCACAACGAGCGCGAGCGCACCGGCGACCCGACCGCGCACGCCGAGATCCTGGCGCTGCGGGATGCGGCCGCGGCCCTGGGCACCTGGCACCTTGAGGACTGCACGCTCTACGTCACGCTCGAACCGTGCGTGATGTGTGCCGGTGCCGTGCTCAATGCCCGGCTCGGGCGCGTGGTGTTCGGGGCCGCCGACCCCAAGGCCGGGGCCACGTCCACGCTCTACAACGTGTGCGCCGACCCCCGCCTGAACCACAACCTTCCCGTCGTGCACGGCGTGCGCGCCGCCGAGTCGGCGGCGCTGCTGCAGGAGTTCTTCGCCTCCCGCCGGTGACGGCCTGCGCGCTACGCTGCTGACCTCTCGGAAGGATGCCAGAGCGGACGAATGGGACGGCCTCGAAAGCCGTTGAGGTCTTCGGGTCTCCGTGGGTTCGAATCCCACTCCTTCCGCCAGATTCGTCACGTACGAACACCGTCCGGCCTTCCGGTCGGTGTTCGCGTCTGGCCCTCGATGGTCGTCAAGTAGAACCGACGCGCAAGGGGAGGGGGTGAAATGGGCTGCAGCGACACGCCGGATGCGGTCGTGGTCAGCGCCGTCCTTGCCGAACATGAGCACTGACCACAGGTCATGGAGCGGACCGCTCGTGATTCCGGAGGCATGGAGGATCGGCATGGCCACGGCCCCGGCGATCTTCGGCTCGGTGAGCAGGCGCTCGGCCAGATGCTCGTCGAGCACGATCGGGCCGCCGAGATCGCCCCCTGGTCGGAACCCGAGGCTAGGTGCGCCGTTCGGTGGCGATCGTCCGTTCGTGCTCAGGCGGACGGGGGCGGTCGGAAGCCGGTGGGCCAACGGGTGCGGTAGTTGTGCCGCACCCCGCTGAGGTCGGTGTCCACCAACGTGGCGCCGCTGAGATCGGCACCGATCAGGCTCGCCCCGCTCAGGTCGGCGCGCGTGAGGTTGGCGCCGGTGAGGTTGGCGCCGTTGAGCGACGCGCCGTTGAGGTTCGCCTCGACGAGCTTGGCGCCGGAGAGCACGGCGTCGGCGAGGTCCGCCGCCGTCAGGTTGGCTCCGTTGAGCCGGGCGCCGTTCATCTTCGCGGCGTTCAGGTGGGCGCCGGTGAGGTTCGCCCGTTCGAGCACCGTGCCGGTGAGCAGCGCACTGATGAGGAACGCCCGCGTGAGCCGGGCGCCGCTGAGGTCGGCTCCCATCAGGTTGGCGCCGCTGAGGTCGGTGCCGACGAGGCTCGCCTCGCTGAGGTCGGCGTCCATGAAGTCCGATTCGCTGAGCTTGGCGCCGGACAGATCGACACCCCTAAGGTCGCCGCCGGGCCGGTTTCCGACAGAAGGCACCACGGGACCGTATGGGCACGACCGGCGCAACGGTCGCCGAGCTCGCAGTGCGCTGGGACACCGCCCGCCGAGCGCGTACGGTGCGTTCGGGCCGAGGGGGCCCGGGAAGGGGATCCCGTCATGCGACGACTCCGGCAGGTGGCTCTCGTGGCCGAACACCGTGATCCGGTCGTGGAGCAGCTCCGTGTCGTGCTCGGTGTGGAGGTCGGCTTCAACGATCCGGGTATCGAGCGGCTGGGGCTCGTCAACGCCGTGATCCCGGTCGGCGATCAATTCCTCGAGGTGATCGCGCCCACCCGGGACGGCACGCAGTTCACCCGGTACCTCCAGCGCCGGGGCGGCCCGAGCGGGTACATGCTCATCGTGCAGACCGACGACCACGCCGCCCACGTGCGCGCCGTCGAGGAACTCGGCGTGCGTGTCGTGGCGCGATTCGACGCCCACGGGTTCACCGACGTCCAGCTCCACCCGGCCGACACCGGCGGCACCTTCCTCGAGATCGACCAGATGGAGCCACCCGAGGACTGGGAGCCCGCCGGTCGGGACTGGCGGCCGGCCGTACGGACCGAGGTCGTGCGGGGTCTCCCGGCGGCCACGGTGAACTGCCAGGAACCGGCCACGGTCGCCGACCGGTGGGCGGCGCTGCTCCGGCTGCCGGTCTCCGCCGGTGACGGGGGCCCCGACCTGGTGCTCGACGACGCCACGATCCGGTTCCGCCCGATCGACGACGAGCGGGGCGAAGGGCTCGCCTCGGTCGACATCGCCGCGGTCGATCCGGCCGCCGTCGTGGCCAGCGCCGAGGCGGGCGGCGCCGAGGTGGTCGACGGCTGCGTCCGGATAGGCGGGTTGTGGATCCGCCCCGTGCCGATCTGAACCGACGAGCGCCCGGCCGCGCCGGTGTCCGTCCGGCGAGCCGGATCGGGTTGCTGTCGAGCCCGGTCTTCGTGCTCGCAGCGGCCGCGTTGTTGTGGAACGACCGGGTCCTCAAGGGGGCGTTCCCCGGGTTCGTCACCGGCAAGCTCAGCGACGTCGCCGGCGTGGTCGTGATCGCCGTCGCCGCCACGGTCGCATGTGGCCGTCCCCGACTCGCCATGGGCGTCACGGCGGTGGCGTTCGCCGTGTTGAAAACGGTTCCGGGCGCCGCGGCGTTGGCGGCGCCCCTGCTCGGTGGCGTCACGCGAACCGATCCCGGCGACGTGCTCGCCGTCGTCGTGCTGGTCCCGCTCGTGCCGTGGGCGGCGCGCCGGTTGGCGCAGCCGCCGTCGCCGCGTGGGCCGTCGGCCGTGCATGCCGCTGTGCAACTGGGCGCGGTGGTGGTCGCCGTGACCGCGACGACGGCGACGAGTTGCGTGCCCGCCGATCAGGTCGTGGGATTCCGGGTCGCCGGCCCGACGGTCTGGGCCCGCCTCGACCGGTCGGCGAGCCTTGTCGAACCCGAGTGGGCGCGCAGCGACGACCGCGGCCGAACCTGGCGCGCCGAGCCGTCCGGGCCGCCGCCGGAGGCGGCACCGAGCGGTCCGGAGGCGTGCGAGCCGTCGGGTCGGTGCTGGCGGGTCGAACCGGGGATCCGGGTGCTGGAACGCGAGGGCGATCGCACCGCGACGGCGTTCGCGTTCACCGCCGACGAGCGGGCGAACCTGGCCGACGCCCGCCCCGATCAGGGGTGCCTGGACGGCCCGGACGATTTCGTGTCGGTCGCCGTCCTCGCCGGCCCGACGGTTGTGGTGGCCATGGGCAGCAACGGGGTGCTCGTCGGGGACGGCGCGACCTGGACCCGGATCGGGGTGCTCGACCGCCGCCCCGTCCCGATCGATACGCCCCGCTGGCTGTTCCGCTGGACCGTCGTGGCCCCGATCGTCGTGGCCGTCGCCGGGTTCCTCGTCGCGGTCCTCCACGGCCTGCTTCCCCGCCGCCGGCGAATTCGGGCGTTGGTCTCCGGACTCTCGGTGACCCTTGCGGCGATCGGCCTCACCGTGGTCGCCGCCGGGACCACCGTCCTGGACCCCACGGCGATGCGAGCGGTGGGCCCGGTGCTGCTGGGGTTGTCCGCCGTGCTGGTGATTGCCTCGTGCGCCGTGGTGCTGTGGCCGTTGCGGCCCCCGCCGCCCTTGCCGGCTCCGAAGTGGCTCCCACCCCCGACGTCCGCCGGATCGGGGCTCAGCCCCCGAACCGGGCCTTCAGACGAGGCATGACCCCCCGGGCGAAGCGCTCGAGGCTCTCGTCGGTCCGTTCCGGCGGCAACCCCGGGGGGACGCCCCACGTGACGACGTCGGTGAGCCCATAGGTCTCGATGAACTCGCCGAGCTGCTCGGTGACGTGGTCCTCGTCGCCGATCACCCAGGTCTGGGGGATTCCGCCGGAGACGCCGAGGCCGAAGTCGACCTGAGCCTCCTCGAAGAACTTGGCGTAGGTGCGCATCCGGTAGCGCTCGGCGTCCCGGATCGGGGGCCAGTCGCGGTCGCGGTCGTCGGTGACCAGCCAGGACCGGATGATGCCGACCCGGTAGCCCTCGGCCGGGGTGCCGGCGGCGGCGAGCTCGTCGCGCCAGACGTCGAGGGTGTCGGCCCGGCTCCCCTGGGGCAGGAAGTGGCACCCGAACCGGGCCGCCCGGCGAGCACCCGCCGAGGTCATCGCAGCCAACCACAGCGGCGGCCCGCCCGGCTGGGCCGGCGCCGGGGTGACCTTCACGTCCCGGAAGCTCCAGCGCTTGCCCTCGAACTGGAACGGCTCGCCGGTCCACGCCGCGCGCAGCACCTCGATGCCCTCCTCCATGAGCGACACCCGGTGCTTGAGCGACACGCCGAACGCGGCGAACTCGTGCGGGGCATAGCCCATGCCGAGGCCGAGGTCGATGCGTCCGCCGGAGAGATGGTCGAGCACGGCGAGGTCCTCGGCCAGCCGTAGCGGGTGGTAGAAGGGCATCAGGGCGATGTCGGTCCCGATGCGGATCCGGCGGGTCCGAGCGGCGACGGCCCCGGCGACGGGCACCCACGAGGGCAGGTAGCCGTCCTCTACGAAGTGGTGTTCGGTGAACCACACGAGCTCGTAGCCGAGCTCGTCGGCGCGCACGATCTGGTCGAGGATCTCGCCGTAGACCTGCGTCGTGGAGCGGCCGGAACCGGCCGGGTTGCGGAAGTCGTAGCCGACGCCGAAGCGGACCCCAGGAGCCATGCGCATCTCATACGCTGCGGAGGCGGTCCTGGGCAAGCGGCCCCGCACTGCGGGAGGTGGACGTGGACGCCGGAACGATCGCCCTCATCGCCGTCGGTGGGGTCGTGCTGCTCGTGCTGCTCAGCGCGCTCAAGACCGTCGCGCAGGGCACCGTCGCGGTGACGACGATCTTCGGCAAGTACCGCCGCGTGCTGCGCCCCGGTCTGAACCTCTTGGTCCCGTTGATCGAGCGTGTCCACTCTCGCCCCACCACGCAGAACCGCTCCGTCGAGCTGCAGTTCCAGGCGATCACCCAGGACCAGGCCAACGTCCATTTCGCCGCAATGTTGCTGTTCGCCGCGTTCGACGACTCCGAGACGACCATCAAGAACGTGGCGTTCAAGTTCGAGTCGCCTCGGTCGTTCATGACCGCGCTGACCCGCTCGATCGAAGGCAGCGTGCGTGGCTTCGTCGCGACGATGAAGCAGTCTGAGATCCTGTCGCTGCGCTCCGAGATCGTGGCCGAGGTGAAACAGCAGCTCGACGCCACGCTCGAGTCGTGGGGTTTTCACCTGATCGACCTGCAGCTCAACGACATCACCTTCGACCAGGTGATCACCGAGTCGATGGCCCGGGTGGTGGCCTCCAACAACTTGAAGGCCGCCGCCACCAACGAAGGCGACGCGCTGCGGATCAAGATGACCAAGGAGGCCGAGGCCCAGGGCGCCGCGATCACCATCGCCGCCGAAGCGGAGAAGACCGCCGCCCAGCTGCGCGGCCAGGGTGTGGCGCTGTTCCGTGAGGAGGTGGCCCGCGGGTTGGCCGAAGCGGCCAACCGGGTGAGCGAGGAGGGCGTCGACCCGGCGCTGATCCTGTTCTCGATGTGGACCGAGACGATCCGCCAGATGGCCGAGCAGGGCCGGGGCAACGTGCTGTTCCTCGACGGTTCGCCCGACGGGATGGAGCGCACGTTCCGCCAGTTGGCGGCGATGAACATGGTGTCGCTCGGCGGGAGCCTGCCCCTGCCGCCGCCGCCTGCGTCGTGACGGCTTGCCGGCTGACGGCTTGCCAGCTGTCGGCCTGACTGCTTGCCGGCCGGCCTGATGGCGGTCAGGCGATCGGGTTGGCGAGCCCCTCGACCACCTCGACGCCGGGAAGGGTCGTCAACAGGTCCGGCGCGATCAGCACCTTGCACGACCGGGAGCCGCCACCCAGGATGACCCGGGGTCGGGCCATCACGGCGGCGTCGATCCAGACGGGCAGGCCGGCCGGCAGGCCGATGGCGGTCACCCCGCCGATCGCCATGCCGGTGAGGTCCCGGGTGGCCTCGGCCGAGGCGAACGACGCCTTGCGCACCCCGAGTCGGCGGCGCACGACGTTGTTCACGTCGAGTCGGGTGGAGGCGAGCACGACGCACGCAACCCGCACGGGCGGCTCGGCCCGGCCCTCCACCACGATGGTGTTGGCCGAGTCCTCGGCGGCGAAACCGTAGGCCTCGCAGAACGCCGCCGTGTCGGCGAGACCGGGATCGCACGGGACGATCTCGTGGGCCACACCGAGGCCGGCGAGCACGGCCCGGACGTGGGCCTCGGGATCGGCCGGGATGCTCACGCCCGCTGGTAGCTCTGGTCCTCGCGATCGCGACGGCCGGTCGCGAACCGGGACTTCCACTCCTCGGGGAGGTCCCCCACGATCGGGTCGACGCGAGACCAGTCGAACACGACGACCCGGTGCGCGAGGCGCCACTCACCGTTGCGCTTCTCGAGCCGATCCACGTAGCGGCCCATGAACAGGAACACCGTGCGGGCGCCCTCGGCATCGGGATGCGACAGGTGGTAGGCGTGGACGTAGGTCTCGCCATGGGCGACGTCGCCGTCGAGCTCGATCGAGGAGTTCAGGATGCTGTGGTGCGTGAGGGCGTAGCCCTTGCGCAGCGCGGGCACGACGAAGCCTGCGAACTCGTACCCGTTGCCCTTGTAGCTGCCGTGGTCGTCGTAGGAGTCCTCCCAGTAGACCGAGCGGAGCAGGTCTTCGTCGAGGCGGTCGATCCCCCGGCAGTAGCGCACCAGGCAGTCCTGGATTGCGATGCGGTCGGCGAGCGTGGTCAGCAGATCCCCCATGGCGCTCAGTTGACCACCTTTGCGACCGCCTCCCGCAACTCGCCGAGATCCCAGAGCACGTCGAGGCGGTCCACGATCGTGCCGGTCGCGTCGGTGACGAACAGGATCGGCTCGAACGAGGCGCCGAGCGCTTTCACCGCGGGCGCGACGGTGTTGATCGTGTCGTCGGTGTACACCTCGGCGTGCACGACGGTGACCTTGCCGGCGAGCGTCGCAGCCAACTGGATCAGGTTGTCGAGGACCGGGCCGCACACGGCGGTCTTGCAGTGCGCCGGGGTGCCGACGAGATAGACGACCGGCTTGCCGCCGGCGAGCGCCTCGCGCAGGGTCGCGGCATGGAACGGGCACGCCGGGTTGCGGGTGCAGATCGGCGTCACCCCGCGGGCGTCGGTAGCGGTGGGCGTGTCGAACGGCGCCAGCACGGCACCGATGCGGGGCAGAGCGACCTTCTCGGGCTTGCCCACGGTGAACGGCGCCTCGGCGCGGCGTCCCTGCACGGTGGCCCGCAAGGTGTAGATCCCTGCAGCCGGGAGCGTGGCGCGCACGGCGTAGTACTGGCGGGGGACGCCCTCACCCCGTCGGGGGGCCGACACCGTGGCGACCTGGGTGCCCTTGTCATCGAGGATCACCCCGTCGAGCCGGTCGGGCAGGCCGGAGGTCAGCAGCGACGACGCATCGGCCAAGCCGAACGGGTACCGGACGGGACCGGGCACCTGGGTGCCGTCGTCGAAGTACCGCACGATCGACAACCCGCCCCCTGCACCCGAGGCCGTCGGCGCGTCGTCGCCGCAGGCGGCGAGCAGGGCGGCGGCGGCCGTGCCGGCCAGGAAGGTTCGTCGATCCAGCGAGGGCATCGGGGCGAACGTAGTGCGACCGCTCCGGCCGGCAACGGCAGCGGCTGCGTAACGTGCGTCTCCGTGCCCCCCACGATCTCGTTCTCGCTCAACGGCGCGCCCGTCGAGGTGGCCGACGACGGCTGCTCGCTCCTCGAGGCCCTGCGCGACCGGTTGGGGGACCGATCCGCCAAGGACGGCTGTTCGCCCCAGGGGCAGTGCGGCTGCTGCACCGTGCTCGTGGACGGGCAGCCCCGGGTTGCGTGCGTGACCCCGCTCGCCCGCATCCGAGGCCGGGCGGTGACGACGGTCGCCGGGCTCCCCTCGGCGGCGGTGTGGGCCGACGCGCTGTGCGCGACCGGCGGCAGCCAGTGCGGGTTCTGCACGCCGGGGATCGTGATGCGGCTCGCCGGCTTGACGGCCCGTGAGCCGGATCCGTCGCCCGCAGCGGTCGGTCAGGCCCTGCTCGCGCATCTGTGCCGGTGCACGGGGTGGCAGACCATCGCCGAGGCCGTCGGTGCCCGAGGGAGCGCCCATCCGGTCCGCGACCTCGAGGCCGCAGCCCGTCGCGCGGCGATCGAGGGTGGCGCGCCCCAGCGGGTCGGACCGGCGGTGGCGCTCGGGGAGGGCGGGTTCGCCGACGACACGGCGCCGCCCGACGCGCTCGTGGCCGTGCGCGCCGCCGACGGGTCGTGGGCGGTCGGTGAGACGCTGGCCGAGGCTCGGCGGGCGGCAGGGAAGATCCAGGGCCGCCGCACGACGGCCGGGCCGGTCTGGCCGATCGAGGTTCCCGACGGGGACTGGGCGCGCACGCTGCGGACCACCTGGGTGGAGCCCGCCTACCTCGAGCCGGATGCCTCCTGGTGCCGGCCCGGCGGCGAACCGGTCACCCCGCTCGCCAATGGCGGCGCGTTCGGGGGGAAGTCGGCGTCGCCGGTCGGCGGTATCGCCCGGTCGCTCGCAGACCGTCACGGCCGCCCGGTGCGGGTGCTCTGGAGCCGTGAGGACGTCGTGCGCCTGGGCCCAAAGCGTCCGCCGATCGCGGCAGGGGTCCGACCCGACGGCACCGGGGTCCTCCACGTCGCCGCCACGCCGGGCGTCGCCGCAGCGATCGCAGCGGTCGTGCCCGGGTTCGAGGTCGTGGAACGGTCGGTCGTGGGCCCTGCCACCTCGGCGTCGCTGCGGGGTGCCGGCTGGGTCGAGGCGTGCGTGCTCGCCGCCTCGGTGGCCGAACGGGATGTCGTGGTCGCACCCGGCGGCGCCCGGGCGGAGGCCCGCATCGACCCCGACGGCACCGTGCACGTCTCGTTGCGGTGCGGATCGGTGCTCGACGCCGTGGTGTTGCGCTCCTACGCGATCGGCGCAGCCCACCAGGCCCTGGGGTGGGTTCGTCGCGAGCATCTGAGCGTCGACGACACCGGCGAGGTGCACGATCTCACGATCCGGAGCTTCGGCGTGATGCGCGCCGTCGACATGCCCCGGGTCGAGGTCACACTCGACGGCGACGACGGTGCGCCGGTCAACGGGTCGGATGCGGTGTTCGCGGCGGTGGCCGCAGCGGCCTGGCGGGCCGCCGGGCATCCGGGGCGCTGGCCGACCGAGGCCTGACGGCCACGGACCGGCCGGGGTCAGCCGCCGGCGACGGCCGGGATGATGGCGACGGTCTCGCCGTCGGGCACCGGGGTGTCGAGCCCCTGCAGGAACCGGATGTCGTCATCGGCGACGAACAGGTTCACGAAGCGACGGAGCTTGCCGGTCTCGTCGAGCAGGCGGTCGGCGAAGCCGGGGTGGGCGGTGTCGAGCCGGGCGATCACCTCGCCCACGGTGCCCGCCTCGAGCGACACGGTGGAGGACCCGCCGGCGAGAGGACGCAGCGTGGTGGGGATGCGGACGGTCACGGCCATAGGGGCAATACGCTACCGATCCGCTCAGGATTACGACCAAGCCCGATTGTCGGCCAGACTCGGCCCGTGTCCGGCACCACCCGGTATCCGTATTACCACGACTACGACCCGGCGGCGCTCGTCGCAGCCAAGGGCTCGACGACGGTGTCGGTGTGCCTGCCGGCCAAGGACGAAGCGGCCACGATCGGCACGATCGTGCGGGTCATCCACGACGAACTGCGGGTCCGGCACGGCCTCGTCGACGAGATCATCGTGATGGACGACGGGTCGACCGACGACACCGCAGCGATCGCGCGCGCCGCCGGGGCGACGGTGGCATCGACGGCAAGACTCCTGCCCGAATGCGGTCCGGGCACCGGCAAGGGCGAAGCCCTCTGGAAGAGCCTGTGGGCGTCGCACGGCGACATCGTCGTGTGGTGCGACGCCGACATCGTCGATTTCGGCCCGCGGTTCGTGATCGGTCTGGTGGGCCCGCTGCTGACCTACCCGGCCGTCGGCTTCGTGAAGGGGTTCTACGAGCGCCCGATCGACGGAGCGATCAGCACCGGCGGTCGTACGACCGAACTGGTCGCCCGGCCGGTCATCTCGATGCTGTTCCCCTGGCTCGCCGGGCTGATCCAGCCGCTCGCAGGCGAGTACGCCGGGCGCCGGGAACTGCTCGAACGGGTGCCGTTCGTGCAGGGGTACGGCGTGGATCTCGGGCTGCTCGTCGACCTCACCCTGCGGTTCGGCACCGAGGCGGTGATGCAGGTCGATCTCGGTACCCGCATCCACCGCAACCGGACCCTCGACGAGTTGTCCCCGCAAGCGCTGGCCATCCTGCAGACCGCCTTTCATCGCGCGGGCATCGACGTGCCGACCGCCGAACGGGCGACGCTCGTACGCCCCACGCTGCCGGCCTGCGACCTCGTGCACGTGGAACGGCCGCCGATGGCCACCGTGCCGGGCTACCGCGGCCGTTGTCGCCCGTGACCGCGCACGTTCTCGCCCTGATGGACAAGTTCCGGGGCACGATCTCCGCGGCCGGCGCGGCCGAGGCCGTCGCGTCCGGGGTGGTGGAGGCCGGGGGTACCGCCGAAGCGATACCGGTCGCCGATGGCGGCGAGGGCCTGCTCGACGTCCTCGGGGGGCCGAACCGGACCACGACCGTGACCGGCCCGCTCGGTGCCCCCGTCGACGCCGGCTGGCGTCTCGACGGGCGCACGGCGGTGATCGAGATGGCCCGGGCCTCGGGTCTCGTGCTGGCCGGGGGACCGGAGGGGAACGATCCGATGGCGGCGACGACGGCCGGGGTCGGCCAACTCGTCTCGGCCGCGCTCGACGCCGGTGCCAAGCGGATCGTGGTCGGGCTCGGCGGGTCGGCGACGACCGACGGCGGGCTCGGGGCGCTCGGCGCGATCCGCACGCCGGGCCGCTTGCGGGGTGTCGAGCTGATCGTGGCATGCGATGTCGCCACCCGGTTCGTCGACGCCGCCCGGGAGTTCGGGCCGCAGAAGGGTGCGAGTCGGGCTCAGGTCGAGCTGCTGACCCGCCGGTTGGAGCGCTTGGCCGAGACGTATCGCACCGAACGCAGCTGTGACGTGACCGGCGTGCCCGGCGCCGGAGCCGCCGGCGGCCTCGCCGGTGGGCTGCTCACCGTCGGCGGCCGGCTCGTCGGCGGGTTCGAGCTCGTCGCGGACGAGTTGGGCCTGGCCGAACGGGTGGAAGCGGCCGACCTGGTCCTCACCGGTGAGGGCACCCTGGACGAGCACAGCTTCGAGGGCAAGGTCGTCGGTGGCGTGTGCGAGCTCGCCGAGCGCGCCGGGTGCCCGGTGATCGTGATCGCCGGGCGGGTGGCGGCGCAGACCTGGGTGCCGGCCGGTGTCGGGGTGGTGTCGCTGGTCGACCGGTTCGGCGAGGACGCTGCCGTGGGCGACACGGCGGGCTGCCTACGGCGTGCCGCTGCGGCGGCGGTCGAGGAGTGGGGTGGCCGGGTCAGGCCTTGACGGTGGTGGCCGTCGCCGCCTTGGTGGTGGCCGTCGTCGCTTTCGTCGTGGCCGTCGCCGGTGCGGCGCTCGGCTGGGGAATCGTGGCGGCGGTCGCAGCGGTCGCAGCGGTCGGTGTTGCCGGATCGGCCGGCTTCTTCGGGATCTGGCCGTTGACCGCCTGGTTGCCCAGGTCCGTGCCGAGCACGATCACGTGGGTGGCACCGGCGAGCGCAGCCACCGGGAGCACCGCCGGCATGGCGGCGCTCTGCACGCCGGCGCCGAGGTAGGTGGCGAGCACCTTGGCCTGTGCATCGGCGCCGGGGTTGGCGACGAAGTAGACGACGGTGGCCGCCTGCTGGCTCTTGGCGTCGACGGCGGGCCGGATGACCTTGATGCCGAGCACGGCCAGATTGTCGCTGAGCTTGCCGGCGGCGCCCTTCACCCCGGCCCCGTTGGCGACGAGCACCGTGGCCGTGGCCAGGCTCACCGTCGTGGTCGTAGTGGCGATCGTGGTCGTCGTCGTCACCGTTGCGGTGGTGCTTGCGGGCTTGGCCGTGGTGGCCGTGGTCGACCCCGTGGAGCCGGCCGAGTCGTCGCCGAAGCCCCGGTTGAGGATCAACAGGCCGAGGATGACCGCGACCGCGACGATGATGATCGACCGTCCAGCGGCCGAGCGCCCGCCGCTACCTTGCCGAGGGCGCTTGGGCTGCATCAGGTGTCGCTCCCGGTGGCCACCTGGGTGACGCGGTCCCGGCGGCGCCGGTCGCGCAGGCGACGAAGGCGCCGCACCACCAGCGGGTCGTAGTCGAGTGCCTCGGGCCGTTCCAGCAGGTCAGCGAGGATCCGGTAGTACTGCGTGCCCTCGATGCCGAGCCGTTCGGTGATCATGGCGTCCTTGACGCCATCCACCGTCCACCAGCTCCGCTCGAAATCGAGGATCGCTCGCTCGCGCTCGGTCAGCACGTTCTAGAGCCTGGCAGGTTCGTCCGCTCGAAGCGAGGATCCCCCGCGCCGGCCTGGCTGCTCGGCTCCCGCAGTCAGTCGGTGAACACCGGGGGGCGCTTTTCGACGAAGGCCCGGAAGGCCTCGGCGGTGTCGGCGCTGGCGGAGATCCGCATGTGACGTTCGCTCTCGAGGTCGACGAAATCGGGCAGCGACAGCCGTTCGGCGGCGAGGAAGTTGGCCTTCATGCCCGTGAGCGCGGCCGGGGAGGCGGCGGCGAGTCGATCCGTGACGGCGCGGACGGCTGCGGCGAGGCCGTCGGCGGGGACGAGCCGGTTCACCAGACCCAGGTCGTAGGCCTGCTGGGCCGAGAACTTCCCGGGCAGGAACATCAGCTCACGGGCCTTGGCCGCGCCGACGAGGCGGGGCAGGGACCACGGCAGGGCCATGTCGCCGGCCACGGCCACGTCGAGGAACGCGGCGTTCAGCGTGGCGTCGTTGGCGCAGAGCCGCAGGTCGCACGCGCAGGCCCAGCCGAGACCGGCCCCGGCGCAGGCCCCGTTGATCGCTGCGATCGTGACCGCCGGCATCTCGTGGAGCAGCACCGTGATCTCGAAGTACTGCGGCTTCAGGCGCTCCTGGGCTTCGCCGGTGGAGTACGCCCGCAGGTCGGCCCCGACGCAGAACGACGATCCGGCGCCGGTGAACACGACCACACGGATCGAGCGGTCGTCGGCGAGGCCGCGCAGCGTCTCGTGGAGTTCCCGCATCAGGCGGTTGGTGATGCCGTTGCGTCGGTCGGGCCGGTTCAGCGTGACGGTGGCGACGGGGCCGGCGACATCGAGCAGGACGGTTTGGTGATCCCCCATGGGCGGCACCCTACGGCGCGTCGCCCCGGCGTCGAGCGACCTCGGGAGGTGCGCAGCCCCGGCGATGCGGCCCGGAGCGCGTCGGCATGGTCACGCAGCGTGCGCTGAGCGCCCGGTGTCATCGGCGCGTCACGGTTGTTCACATCTGACCGTCGAGTCGCCACGACGCCGACACATCCCCGAAACACGAGTTGCCTACGGTCCGCAGCCGTGTATACAGCCCGGGACACAGCGCATGAGCGAACGGCGTCGGGTGCCCTGCGCGGCGACGAGGCCTACCGCGAGCTGAAGACCCGGATCCTGCGCGGCGACTTCCCGCTCAACGTCCGTCTCGGCGAGACCCGGCTGGCTTCGCTCCTCGGCGTGTCCCGCACCCCGGTGCGCGAGGCCCTGAAGCGGCTCGATGCCGAAGGCCTCGTGGAGTCCCACCAAGAGGGCGGGTTCCAGCCCTGCGTCCCCGACACCGTCGTGATGCGCCACCTCTACGAGGTGCGCCTCGGGCTCGAACTGCAGCTGCTCCAGCGCCCCGCCCGCAACGGCACCCGCCACGACCCGTCGATCATGGAGCCGCTGCGCGACCAGTGGCGAGCGCTCGCCGCTGCGGCGCCCGATCCGGACCCGGGGTTCGTCCTGCTCGACGAGTCGTTCCACGTGACCTTGGCCCGTGCGTCGGGCAACCAGGTCGCCGCCGAACTGCTCCAGCAGGTCAACGAGCGGATCCGTGTCGTGCGGATGCAGGACTTCCTCACGCACGAGCGGATCGAGGCGACGATCGCCGAGCATCTAGGCATCGCCGAGCAGGTGCTGGCCGGTGAGATGGTGGCGGCGGAGTCGGCGTTCACGGCGCACATCACGGCCTCGATCCAGGTGGTCGAGGAGCGGGTACGCCTGGCGATCGCCCGCATGGCGACGGGGGGCCGACGGTGAGCGCGCCGTTGCTGGCCGCTCGCGGCATCACCAAACGGTTCGGGGAAGTGGTGGCCAACGACGACGTCGCCCTCACCGTCCAGCCCGGTGAGGTGCACGCCGTGCTGGGCGAGAACGGGGCGGGCAAGTCGACCCTCATGAAGGTCGTGTACGGGCTGTACCCGGTCGACGCCGGCACGATCGCCGTCGACGGCGCAACGGTGGCCATGACCTCGCCTGCCGTCGCCCGAGCGAGCGGGATCGGGATGGTCTTCCAGGACCTGCGGCTGGTCCCTGCGCTGAGCGTCTGCGAGAACGTTGCGCTGGCGTTGCCGCTGGGCGGTCTGCGGCTCGATCGCAAGGCGCTGAGCGCCCGGATCGCCGAGGCGGCCGGCCGGTTCGGTCTGGCGGTGCACCCGGACGCCACCGTCCGAGACCTGTCGATCGGTGAGCGCCAGCGGGTCGAGATCCTCAAGGTGCTGCTCGCCGGTGCCCGACTGGTGATCCTCGACGAGCCGACCAGCGTGCTCGCACCCCAGGAGGTCGACCACCTCTTCGAGGGACTGCGTTCGCTGCGCGACGGCGGTCTGTCGGTGGTGGTGATCACCCACAAGGTCGCCGAGTCCCGTGCGATCGCCGACCGCCTCACCGTGCTGCGCGGCGGGCGCCAGGTGCTCGACGCCGTCGACCCGGCCGGCATCGCCGACGACGCTCTCATCGAGGCGATGGTCGGCCGTTCCGTGAGTCCGTTGCCGGCGCAACGATCGGCGCCGCCCGCAGCGGTCGTGTACGAGCCGGTGTACCTGGCCGGCATCGCTGCCGGTAAGGCCACCAAGTCCAACAAGCTCGGGTACGTGTACGCCTTCCCGATCCCCCAGACCATCGCCAACATCAACGCCTTCCAGCTCGGCGCGGCGTCGGTGAACCCGAACGTGCAGACCTTCGTCGTCAACACCTCCAACTGGTGCGACGTCGCCAAGCAGGCCGAGGCGGCCAAGAGCCTGTTCGCCCAGGGCGTCGACGTGATCACCCAGCACCAGGACTGCACGGCGACGATCACCAAGGCGGCCGAGGAGGCCGGCAAGTTGGTCGTCGGCTACCACGCCGACGCCTCGACGCTCGCCCCCAAGGGCTGGGTGGCCGGCTCGGAATGGAGCTGGGGTGCGATGTACAGCGACATCGTCGCCACGGCGCTGTCCGGCAAGTTCACCGGCTCGAAGTACAACGCCAACTACCGGGTCGGCTACAAGGACGGTGGCAACCCGTTCGTCCAGTCCAAGTTCGGGCCGATGGTTGACGACGCAACGAAGAAGCTGATCGAGGAGCAGAAGAAGGTCATCTCCTCGAAGGACGGCTCGCCGTTCAAGGGTCCGATCATGGGTCAGGACGGCAAGGAACTGTTCCCCGCCGGGGTGCCGGACTACCTGACGACCGAGACGAAGAACACCGCCTTCGTCAAGGGTGTCGTCGGCCAGATCCCGAAGGGCTGATCCCTATTGCCGGGGCGGTGGTTCGCCACCGCCCCGGCGGTTCCCCGTCCCTGTCCCGTGACCAAGGAGCTCCCCGATGTCCCGTGGTGTCGTCGCCGCAGACCCGTATGCCTGGCCCTACGACGGCCCGATCGACCCGGCCCGCACGGCCCTGCTGTGCATCGACTGGCAGACCGACTTCTGCGGCAAGGGAGGCTACGTCGACGCGATGGGCTACGACCTGACCAACACCCGCAAGGGCCTCGAGCCGACGGCCCGGGTGCTCACGGCCGTCCGGTCGGCCGGGTGGACCGTGGTTCACACCCGGGAGGGCCACCGTCCGGATCTGGCGGATTGCCCGGCCAACAAGCGCTGGCGCTCCCAGCGCATCGGCGCCGGCATCGGCGATCCCGGCCCGTGCGGGCGGATCCTCGTGCGCGGCGAACCGGGCTGGGAGATCGTGCCGGAGGTGGCGCCGATCGACGGTGAGCCGATCGTCGACAAGCCGGGGAAGGGCGCCTTCTATGCGACCGATCTCGACTTGATCCTGCGCCGGGGCGGCATCACGCACCTGGTGTTCACCGGCATCACGACCGACGTCTGCGTGCACACCACGATGCGGGAGGCCAACGACCGCGGCTACGAATGCCTGCTGCTGTCGGACTGCACCGGCGCCACCGATGCCGGCAACGAAGCAGCGGCGCTCAAGATGATCACCATGCAGGGCGGGGTGTTCGGCGCTCACGCCCCGTCCTCGGCGCTGCTGGCGGCGCTATGACGGTGTCCGTGCACGACGTGACCGGCTGGTCGTTGGAGGCGCATCGCGCCGCGCGCCGGGACGGGATCACGGTGTCGGCGGTCGTCGAGGCCACGCTCGCTGCGCTCGGCTCGCTCGACGACCCGGCCGTCGTGATCGGTGGGGTGCTCGGCGAGTCGGCCCGGGCCCAAGCGGCGGCGCTCGACGCGGCGGAGGTCGCCGGGCCGCTCCACGGCGTACCGTTCGCCGTGAAGGACAACATCGACGTGGCCGGGGCGACGACGACGGCCGGATGCCCGAGTTACGGCTACGCCGCCACCGCCGACGCGACCGTCGTCGCGCGGCTTCGGGCGGCCGGCGCGATCCCGGTCGCCAAGGTGAACCTGGACCAGTTCGCGACCGGCCTCGTCGGCACCCGCTCGCCGTACGGCACGCCGCGCAACCCGATCGATCCGGCCCTCGTGCCCGGCGGATCGTCGTCGGGTTCGGCGGTGGCCGTCGCTCTGGGGCTGGTCCCGTTCTCGCTCGGCACCGACACCGCCGGCTCCGGGCGGGTCCCGGCAGCGTTCTGTGGCGTGGTCGGGTTCAAGCCGACGATCGGGCGGCTGCCCACGACCGGCATCGTCCCGGCCGTGCGCCGCATCGACTGCGCGTCGGTCTTCGCCCGCAGCGTCGCCGAGGCGCGCGCCGTGGTGGACGCCGCGGCGGGTCTGCACCGTGCCGACCCGTGGTCGCGCCCGCCGCAGACCGGTCCGGGCGTGGTGCGAACGATCGGGGTGCCGTCTCGGCTCGCGAGCCTCGGGCTCGATCGGCGCGCCGCCGAGGCGTTCGCCGCTGCCGTGACCGCCGCCGAACAGGCCGGGTTCGCGCTGCGGGAGTTCGACCTCTCCCCGTTCCTCGACGCCGGCCGGCTGCTGTACGGCGGCCCGATCGTGGCCGAGCGTTGGGCGTCGGTCGGGACGTTCCTTGCGTCCGACCCGCCGGGCACCGACCCGACGGTGGCCCGGATCATCTCCGGCGGGATGCGCCCCAGCGCCGTCGACGCCTACCGCGCCGAGTACCGCCTGGCCCACCTGCGGGCCGTGACCGGCGAGGTGTGGAGCGACCTCGACGCGATCGTGCTGCCCACGACGCCGGGGCCGGTGACCGTGGCCGAGGTGGCGGCGGATCCGGTCGGGGTCAACGAACGGCTCGGCACGTTCACGACGTTCGTCAACCTGCTCGATCTCGCCGCCCTCGCCGTGCCGAGCCCCGGTGCCGGGGCGCCCTACGGTATCCAACTCGTCGGACCCGCCTGGAGCGACGATGCGCTCGCCGACGCCGCGGCGGTGCTCCTCGGCGAGACGCCCGAGGCGCCCCGGGTGCGCCCGGGTGAGGTGGCCCTCGCCGTGGTCGGGGCCCACCTCACGGGCATGCCCCTCAACCACCAGCTGACGAGCCGCGGCGCACGCCTGCTCCACACCCGGCGGACGGCGGCGACCTACCGCCTGTTCGCCCTCGAGGGCACCGTCCCCCCCAAGCCGGGGTTGGCCCGTGTGGCCGAGGGTGGCGCGGCGATCGAGATCGAAGTGTGGGCCCTCGGCGAGCGGGCCTTCGGCTCGTTCGTCGCCGAAGTGCCAGCTCCGCTCGGGATCGGTTCGCTCGAACTCGACGACGGCACCTGGTGCAAGGGGTTCGTGTGCGAACCGTGGGCGCTGGCCGAAGCGACCGACATCACCGGCTTCGGCGGGTGGCGCGCCTACCGTGCCTCGGTCGCCGGAGGTGCTCGTTGAGCAACCGCAGCCTGCCCGCCCGGCCGTTCCCGCTGGCCTTCGATCCGGCGTCGACGGCGCTCGTCGTCATCGACATGCAGCGTGACTTCCTCGAGCCCGGCGGGTTCGGCGAGCTGCTCGGCAACGACGTGTCGTTGCTGCGCACCACGATCGAGCCCACACGCCGGGTGCTCGCCGCGGCGCGTGCCGCCGGGATGTTCGTGGTCCACACCCGAGAAGGGCATCGGGCGGACCTCTCGGACTGCCCGCCGGCCAAGCTCACCCGGGGCGGCAAGACGTTCATCGGCGCCGACGGCCCGATGGGACGGATCCTCGTGCGGGCGAGGCGGGGCACGACATCATCCCGGAGCTCGCGCCGATCACGGGCGAACCGGTGCTCGACAAGCCGGGCAAGGGGGCGTTCCATGCCACGGACCTGGACCAGTTGCTTCGCACCCAGGGTATCCGGACCCTCCTGGTGTGCGGGGTGACCACCGAGGTGTGCGTCCACACGACGGTGCGGGAGGCCAACGATCGCGGCTACGAGTGCGCGGTGCTCGAGGACTGCGTCGGCTCGTACTTCCCGGAGTTCCAGCGGGTCGGGATCGCAATGATCGAGGCGCAGGGTGCGATCTTCGGCTGGGTGTCGTCGTCGTCGGCGGCCGTCGAGGCGCTGAGCGGATGACCCCACGGGTCGTTGCGCACGGCCCGCTGGTGCCCGCTGGGCCGAGCACGGGGGTGGTCGTCCATGCGTCGGCGTCGGTCGTGTACGTCGAGTGGTCGGGTCGAGACCTGCTCACCGCCGTGCACGACGATCGCCACGGCCGCTCGCCCTGGTCGGTCACCGTGGCCGGCATCGGCCCGCTCGACACCTGGGCCCGCAGCGGGGAGGTGGCTGCGGTGCGGGCGGGACGGCTGCGCGTGGGGTGGCTCGTGGTGGGCCTCGGGCGCCGGAACGAGCCCGCCGTCTCGTCGCCGGGCGGGCCCCGGCGTACGACGAACCGGCACCTGCGCCCCTGCGAAGGGGTACCCGTGCCGGCACCGTGGTGCGCGGGGCGTTCTGCGGCGGCACGTTCGCCCACGAAGCCGAGCTGTTGCTCGCTGCCGCCGGCGTCCCCCACGAGGTGGTCGACTACGGCGACGACGAGTACACGCGCGGCCGGCCGCACCCGATGATCGATCCGGCGGCGCGAGACGCAGCGGCCGCCGCGGCGCTCGCCGACCCGACCACGGCCGTCGTCGTCGACGTCGTGCTCGGCCACGGCGCCGGGCCCGATCCGCTGCCGGGACTCCTCGCCGCGATCGGGGTGACCCCGGGCGGTGCACCGGTCGTCGCCCACGTCTGCGGGACCGACGACGATCCGATCCCCCGCCGGGCCGTCGTCGCCGGTCTCCACGCGGCCGGGGTCGCCGTCGCCGAGTCGAACGCCGAGGCGGTGGCCTGGGCCGCAGCGCTGGCCGACAGCGCCGGGGTGGTGACGTGAGGCCCCGCCGGGAGCTCGTGTCGCGGGTCCCGTCGGTCGTGTCGGTCGGACTCGACCGGTTCGACGCCGGCGTGGCCGGGGCCGGCGCACCCGTCGTCCACGTGGCCTGGCGGCCCCCGGCGGGCGGCGATCCGGTCGCCGGGCGGGCGCTCGCCGCCCTGGTGGGCGTGCCGGCCGTCGAGGAGGCCAACGCCGTCGCGTTCGCCCGGTACCTCGGCGCGGATCCGGTGCTCGTCGGCGTCGGGCGCGCCGGCGACCTGGTGCCCGCCCTTGGGGCCGGGGAGCGCCGGCTGCTGCACGCCGGCCCCCCGATCGCGTGGGCAGAGATGTGCGGACCGATGCAGGGGGCCGTCCTCGGTGCCGTGCTCGCCGAGCGGTGGGCAACCGATCCCGAGGCGGCCCGGGCGCTCGTCGACGCCGGTGGTGTCGCGCTCGACCCGTGCCACCACCACGCCTGCGTCGGGCCGATGGCCGGGGTGGTGGCGCCGTCGATGCCGATGTGGATCGTCGAAGATGCCCGCAGCGGCCGCCGGGCGTGTTCGACGCTCAACGAGGGCCTGGGCACGGTGCTGCGGTTCGGCGCCATCGGCCCCGAAGTGCTCGACCGGCTGGGCTGGATGGCCGGGGAACTCGGTCCGGCGCTCGCGCCGGCGGTCGCGCAACTTGGGGGGCTGCGGCTCAAGCCGTTGCTCGCCCAGGCGCTGCACATGGGCGACGAGGGGCACAACCGGAACGTCGCTGCGACCGGGTTGTTGCTCAAGCAACTGGTTCCGGCGCTGCTCGCCGGGGACGCCGATCGCTCGGCGCTCGGCCGGGTGGTCCGGTTCCTGGCCGGCAACGACCACACGTTCCTGAACGTCTCGATGGCGGCGTGCAAGGTGATGCTCGATGCCGCCGCCGGTGTCCCCGGCAGTTCGATGGTGACGGCCATGGCCCGCAACGGGGTGCAGTTCGGCATCCGGTTCGCCGGCACCGGCGACCGGTGGTTCGAGGCGCCGGCCAACCGGGTCGAGGGCTTGTACTTCCCCGGGTTCGGGCCCGACGACGCCGCGGATCTCGGGGACTCGGCGATCACCGAGACCGCCGGGCTCGGGGCCTTCGCGATGGCCGCAGCGCCGGCGATCGTGCAGTTCGTCGGGGGCACTCCCGCCGACGCCGTGGCGCACAGCCGGCGGATGCATGCGATCACGCTGGGGGTGAACGACGCGTTCAGCTTGCCGGCGTTGGGGTTCGCTCCGACCGCAGCAGGGATCGACGCCCGGGCGGTGGTGGACACGGGCGTCGTGCCGGTGATCAACACCGGGATCGCACACCGGAAAGCCGGTGTCGGGCAGATCGGCGCCGGGATCACGACGGCGCCCGCCGCCTGCTTCACCGCAGCGGTCACGGCCCTGGCCGCAGCGACCGTGAGCGCGGTGGCACCGACCTGACGGCCGTCAGCTGGGGCCGGGCTCCTTGGGCAGGCCGAGGACGCGCTCGCCCAGGGTGTTGCGCTGGATCTCGTCGGTGCCACCGCCGAGGGACATCCCGCGGCAGTTGAGGACGTGGTACTGCCAGTAGTCGGACTCCTGGTCTTCGCCGTCCCAGGCGATACCGCCGGGGAAGGCCAGGGCCGCGGCCACGTCGGCGGCGGCGCGGCCCTGCCGGGTGCGCCACAGCTTGCCGATCGAGGGATGGGCGCTGCGATCGCCGAGCCATCGCATGATCCGCTCCCCGCTGTGGGCGCGAGCCAGCCGCTGGCGGACCTGCGGATCCCGGTCCCGGCCGGCGGTACGGGCGAGTTCGACGAGTTGTTGCACCGGCAACGGGTTGCGACCGGTCTTGGTCTTCTCGGTGGCCCGCCCGGCGTTCACCGATGCGGTACCGGTCGCGACGCGCTCGTGGGCAAGGAGCGCCGTCGCCATCCGCCAGCCGTCCTCGCGCCCACCGATCACCCAGTCCAGCGGTGCGCGGGCGTCGTCGATGAACACCTCGTTGAATTCGGCGACGCCGGTCATCTGCTGCAGCGGTCGCACCGTCACCCCGTTCTGGCGCATAGGAAGGATCAGCATCGTGATGCCGCGGTGCTTGGGCGCGGCAGCGTCGGTGCGTGCGAGCAGGACGGCGAGGTCGGCGTGCTGGGCGCCCGACGTCCACACCTTCTGGCCCGTCACCACCCATTCGTCGCCGTCGCGGACGGCTCGCGTCGACAATGCCGCGAGGTCGGAGCCTGCGCCGGGTTCGGAGTAGAGCTGGCACCAGATCTCCTCACCCCGCAGTCCCGGACGAAGGAACCGGGCCCGCTGCGCATCCGAACCGTGGTCGCGGATCGTCGGCAGCGCCATGCCGACCCCGATGCCGAACACGCTTTCCACGGTGGGTACCCGGCCCCGGCTCTCCTCCCGGTAGACGGCCGCTTCGTCGGGTCGGGCTCCTGCGCCGCCGAACTCGCTCGGGTAGCCGAACCCGGCCAGACCGGCGTCGTAGAGCGCTGCGCGCCACGCCTTGGCCCGAGCGACGTGCGAGGCAGTGCCCTCGCCGCCGTCGGCGCCGGCGGCGGCCAGCACGCTCGGCAGCGCGTCGAAGAACGCCCGCACGTGTCGGCGGAACCCGTCGAGCTCGTCGCTCATCGGGCTGCTCCCGGCTCGGGCGCAGCGGTCGGTAGCCCGGCCAGGCCGGCGAACCAGGCGTCGGGATCGGCGGGGCTCGTCCGTAGGCGCTGCCACAGTCCGCGGATCGCAGCTCGGCCCGACGGTGGGTGGCCGGCGATGCGGTCCGCCATCGCACGCGCCCGGTCGGCGACCTCGTCGTCGGGACAGACCTCCGTGACCAGGCCGAGGCGCAGCAGTTCCGGTGCCGGGATCCGGTCGCCGAGCAGCGTGACCCGGTCGCCGACGCTGACCGGGTGGCGCAGGTGCAACCAGGCCTGGCACATCGGGGCGCCGAGACCGAGGGCGATCTCCCCCACCTGGAGCACCGCCGACTCGCCGGCCACCACCACGTCCGCCGCGAGCACGAGTGCTGCGCCGGCGTTGATGGCGAACCGCTCGAGCGCCACGACGACGGGCACCTCGCACCGGAACAGCGCCTGGTGCACCCCGACCCATGCCTCGCGGGCTGCGGGGTCGCCGGGCGCAGCACCGGGAACGCCGAGGTCGAGCCCGGAGCAGAACGTCCCGCCTGCACCGCGCAGGAGCAGGCAACCGACCGTCGGATCCGCGGCGGCGCCGGTGACCGCTGCGGCGAGCGCGTTCGACAGCGCCGGTATCACGGCGTTGCGCCGCCCGGGGCGGTTGAGTACCACCTCGACTCGCGCGCCGATCCGCTCGACGAGCACGACTGGTTCGTCCGTCACGGGACTCCTTCCCCCGGGAACGGTGTCCTAGGCACCGGGCGGGCGCGTGTCAAGGTTCGGGGATGATGAGGCTCGCACGCCTGCTGCCGGGGGTCGCCGGCCTGCGCAGCCTCGACCGTCGGGCCGTGGGTCGTGACGCCCTCGCCGGTCTCGTGGTCAGCGCGCTCGTCATCCCGGCCGGGCTCGGCTATGCGACCGCGGCCGGTCTCCCGCCGGTCGCCGGGTTGTACGCCACGGTCGTCCCGCTCGTCGTCTACGCGTTCGTCGGTCCGAGCCGGGTGCTGGTGTTCGGTCCGGATTCGGCGCTGACGCCCATGATCCTCGCGTCGGTCGTCGCGCTCGGTCTGGAAGGGGTCGACCCGCTCGCGACCGCCGGTGCGCTCGCGGTGCTCGTCGGGTTGTTCTGCCTCGCGGGGAGCCTGTTGCGGGTGGGCACCGCCGCGGAGCTGCTCAGCCGGCCGATCCGCTACGGCTATCTCAACGGGATCGCCGTCACGGTGATCGTGTTGCAGGCGCCGAAGCTGCTCGGGTTCGACGTCGAGGCCGACGTCGCAGCCGCCGGCGTGGTCGAGCTGATCCGCGGCGTCGCCGACGGACGGGTCCGCCTCACCGCAGCGGTCGTGGGGTCGATCGTCGTTGCGGTGCTCGTCCTGCAGCGGCGTCGGGCGCCCGCCGTGCCCGGTGCGCTGCTCGCTCTCGCCGGCGCGAGCGCCGCAGCGGCCTGGGGCTGGCTCGAGGGGGTGCCGGTCGTGGGCGACCTTCCGCGCGGGCTGCCGTCGCCGTCGCTGTCGACGGCGGTGTTCCCGCATCTGGCGGAGCTCACCGCTGCCGCCGTGGGGGTTGCCCTCGTGGCCTTTGCGGACACCTCGGTGCTCAGCCGGACGTGGTCGGCGCGCCTGGGTGCCGACGTCGACCCGAACGAGGAACTGCGCGCCCTCGGCGCCGTCAACCTCGCAACCGGGGCGCTGGGTGGGTTCCCGGTGTCGTCGAGCGCGACGCGCACCCCGGTGGCGGTCCAGGCGGGATCGCGCAGCCAGGTGACTGGACTCGTCGCGGCCGCGACCATCGGCGTGCTGATCGTCGTCGCGCCCGCGGCGACACGGTTCCTACCGGTCGCCGCGCTGGCTGCGGTCGTGGCGGTCGCCGTGGCGGGGCTCGTCGAGGTTCGAGCGGTGTGGGACCTGCGCCGCATCGACCCCTGGGAGCTCGTGGTGTCGGTCGTCTGCTTCGCGTGCGTGGTGGGCTTCGGTGTGCTCACCGGGATCCTGGTGTCGGTGGCGCTGTCGTTCGCGCTGTTCGTGCGGCGGGCGTGGCGTCCCTACAGCACCGAACTGGTGCGGGTGCGCGGCGTGAAGGGGTACCACGACGCGGCCCGCCATCCGGAGGGCGAGCGCGTGCCCGGCCTGGTGCTGTTCCGGTTCGACGCGCCCCTGTTCTTCGCCAACGCCGACCATTTCCGGGCTGAGGTCGTTGCGCTCGCCCGGCGTCCCGGGGTGCGGCGCATCGTCGTCACGGCCGAACCGATCACCGATGTCGACGCGACGGCCGGGGAGGTGCTCGCCGGCCTTCTCGACGACCTCGACCGGCTCGGGGTGGAGCTCGGGTTCGCCGAGTTGAAGGGCGTCGTGCGGGACAAGCTCGACCGGATGGGGATCACCGACCGGACCGGCCCGGGCGCGCGTACCGTGGGCGCAGCGGTGAAGGACTACGTCGCCGCCTCCGCCGTGGCGTGGCACGACTGGGAGGACGGACCCCGACCCGAGACGCCCTGACCCGGCGCAGCGTCAGCCGGGTCGAGTCGTTGCGAACGCAACGAGTGCTTGGAGCTTCGGGCTCGGGTTGGCGTTCCACGACTCGCTCGCACCCCAGGAGCCGTATCGGCTCGGAGGGCCGGCGTCGGTGAAGTGCATGAACAAGGCGTTGCCCGTCGCCTGGGCCCAGCGGGAGAGGTAACGGCGATACCGCTCGCCCATGCCCGGGCTGCGGTTCACCGTGGTGAACAACTCGGTCAGGCCGTCGTTGTTGGGGTCGCCCACGAGGTGCTGACCGCCTTCGTAGGCGACGAGACGCAGCCCGGTCCGAGCGGCGAGCGCGACGTGCTCGCTGACCCAGGTTGCGACGTCGGTGTCGAGCGCTGCGTCGAGTGCAGCGAGGATGGCGTCGGGGGAGCGGCGGGCGAGAGCGCGGGCCTCGGCGGGCTCCATCGGGTTTCCGGGTAGGGAGAGATAAGGCGCAACGGCGATCTCGTCGGTGAGGTCGCGCGCGCCGGACGCACCGAGCCGGGTCTCTGCCACCCACGCGTTGGCCGCCTGACCCGCGAGGACTCGGGTCACCTGACGACCCGCCGAGGCGAATACGGTGCCGACGACCCGCATCACTGCGGCGTGCCGTTCACCGGTGCGGATCTGGATGCGCTCGAACTCGTCGCTGCCCCGACCGGACCGGGCGGATTGTTCGGCGAGGTCGTGATACGCCCGGAAGGCCGGGTTCCACGTCTCGTTGGAGAACTCGTAGCGGGGAGTGAGCGTGGGCGCGAGGCGTTCGGCCACCACTCGTGCGTGGCAGGTGATCCAGTCGTCGCTCGCCTCGTGGGGCACGGTGAACCACGGGTCGGCGCCGACGGCGTTGGCGAGGTCGACCATGCGCTCGACGCTGGCGCCGAGTGAGGAACCCTGCGAGTAGTGGGAAGCGTCGACGCGACGGTCGCAGCCGAAACGTCGATCGGGATCCCCGGGATAGGTGTTGGTGCGTTGCCAATCCATGAACCGCAGCGCCCGGTAGAGCCGCAACGACTCGACGTAGCGCGACCGGAACACGGCATCGTCGGGTTCGTCGGGCAGGCGTACCTCGATGGCGCGGATCGGGTCGCCGGCGTCGGTGGTCCGCAGGTTGAGCACCACGGTGCTGGTGCCGTCGAGCTCGACGGTGCCCGAGCCCCCGGTCCCACCGAAGGTCGTGCCGTTGATCTCGAACGTTCCAGCGCCCGACCAGCGCACCCGGTAACGGCCCGCCGGGTAGGTCACGTCCGCGAGGACGACCGAGGCGAACTGGCCCGAGCGGAGCCGGGTCGGCCAACCGTGGCGGTCGAACGTCAGGGCAGGCCCCTTGCCCCATGCCGCACCCTCGGCCTGCGGGATCCAATCGCCAGCCTGGTCCATCAGGTTGGCGAACGGGATCACCCCGTCCCAGTACTGCACGCCGCCGACGTTGGTGCCGAGGTTCCCACCGTCAGGGCTGCGCCCGGCCGGCGGAGCGGTCGGCGCCGCTGCCGCCGTCGACCCCGGTCGATCCGGTTGTGCTGCGTCGCCGCCGGCCGACGCGCAGCCTGCGAGGGCGACGACGGCGGCGACGAAGACGCACCGCTTGCGGGTGGCCGTACGTCGAGCGAAGGACACGGTGGCACCGCACTGCGACAACGCTCCGGGCGTTCGGGTGGCCTGGGCTACCGTCGGACGATGGGCAGTGAGCGGCGCCGAGTGGAGCTGTCGTACTGGATGGCGCGTGCCAAGCAGGCCGCCCAGGACGCCGCCGGGCAGGTCGAGCAGCGCACGGGGACGGTGTCGGCGGCCGCTCGCGCCAAAGCGCGCCAAAGACCGACTGGCGGCCGGGCGCGACCGATTGGTGGCCCGATCCTCCGAACATCGCGCGGGGCGAGCGGCGGGAGCGGCCGTGCGCTCGGTCGCGTCGCTCGCCGCCCGGATCCCGCTGGCCTCCCTGACGACGGACACGATCGCCGCGCGGCACGGGCTCGGCCCCCTCACCGAACACCTCCGGGCCCACCCCGACGACCCGATGGCGGGGGCCCGATTGCTCGACGCCATGGCCCGGGCCGACGTCTCGCGACGTCGGTATCGGGCGGTGCGTTCGACCTTCGACCCGACGTCGTGGGTGACCCGGACGGTCACCGCAACGGCAGCGGAGCTCGGTCGTACCGAGGCGCCCTTCGCCGAACGGTTGGGCCGCAGCGTGTACTCGCTCGCCGTCGACGACCTCCGCACCGATCCCGGCGACGGCCGGGCCTGGCACGCGATGGCGCGGGTGCACCTGGCCCGGGCGGACGCCGATGGGGCGCGCCGACTGGCGACGCTCGCTGCGCTCGCGGATCCGGACGAGCGCGCCGGTGCGCTGGTGACGCTCGCACGCGCCGAGTACCTGCACGGCTCGATGCCCGAAGCCGACCGAATGGCCGCAGCGGCGGTTGCGGCCGGTCAGAGCGTCGGTTGGGAGATCCGGGCCGACGTGTGTGTGGCCGCTGCCGTGCAGGACCCGGCGAACCGAGACGCACGATTGGCACAGGCGGCCGAGTGGAAGGGCCTCGTGGTGCCCGAGGACGTCGTCGAGTACTTCGGTGTGCACGCCGAATCGGAGCGGACGCTGCGCTCCGTCGCCGACGTGCAGCAGCGCAAGGCGATCGGCCTGGCCGAGCCGCTGCGTCGGCGGCTTGCGCCCCTGCCGCCGCCGCCCCCGCCGCTGGCGTTCCCGCCGCCGCCCCCACCGCCGGGCGGCCTGCTTGCGCCCCCGGGGGGGCAGCCGTGACCGATGACTGGAACAGCGACGGGCTGAACGACAACTGGGACGAGGCACACGAGTTCGGTATCGATCTCGACGGCGGTGGGGTTGCGACCGGCGGGGAGGACGGGGCCGTCGCTGACGGATTCGACCTCGGGGGACTGGCCGTGTTCGACGCCGCCGACCTTCTCGGTGCAGAGCTGGTGCACGGCACCGTCGATGGCGCGCCCGGATGGCTCGGTGGTGAGGTGGGAGCAGGGGTTGCGTTGCCGGCCGGGGAGACCTTGGTGACGATGCTCGCCGAGCTCGGCGATGCCGGGCTCGACCCGGAGTCGTTGCGGGCATTCGTGGCCGGCATCTCGGTGCGGAACCCGTTCCTGCGGAACGACGGATGAGACATCGACCGGAGTATCGGCCGGAGCCCCGCTAGCCTCGGCCGCCGGTCGACGCGCTCCGAGCGAGTCGATGTCCCAACGCCGGGTTAGCTCAGCTGGCAGAGCAGCTGTCTTGTAAACAGCAGGTCGTCGGTTCGATTCCGACACTCGGCTCCGATGACACGTACCCTGAGCGGGAGCGGCCTGCGCCGGCTCAGGCGTCTCGATGCTCGGGTCCAGCGCCCGATCCCCAGTCGGCGGCGGTGAGTTCCGGTCCGAGCTTGCCGAGGTGCTCGAGGAAGCGGGGGCGCTCCGCATCGGTCGCATAGGCGGCCAGCGCCGTCCACAGGCCGTGGCGGACGGCGAGCCGGAACCCGTCGTCGGTCAGCAGGCGCGCGGCCCAGGCGAACAACGCCCCGTTGTAGGACAGGTAGATCTGGCGCCCGGCGGCCGTCGGGTCGATGTCGGTGCGCACGAGCCCGTGGATCTGGGCGGCCCGCATCGCGGCGATCTGGAGCTGGGCGGGATCGACGGCGAGGACCGACCCGCTGCCTGCGTCGCGTAGCGCGCCGACGATCTGCCGGAACGCCCGGCCGTCGGCGATGAACGCCTCGCTGGACTGCACGACGATGGCCGTCGCTGCGGCGATCGGATCGCTGGCGGGATCGATCGCCACGAGGGCGTCGACGAGCTGCTCGACGATCCGGTCGACGCAGGCGGCGAGGACCTGTTCTTTGGTGCCCACGAGGTTGTACACCGTCGCCGGGGACACCTCGGCACGGCCCGCGATGCGCTCGATCGACAGCTCGGCGACCGACGAGGCCCGCAGGAGTTCGAGGGTGCTGTCGAGGATCGCGTCTCGCCGCTTCGCCTTGTTCCGCTCGCGCAGGCCGGGCAGCGGCGCCGTCCGGCGGTCTTGATCAGTCACAAAGATTAGAGTATCCTCGAAAGTTAGAGAACGCGAAACCATCAGCCGCAGGGAGGATCCGTGCGACACGACGTACAGGTTCGGCTCATCGAGGAGATGCTCGCCCGGCTCGACGCCGGGGTGAACGTCGACGCCGGTGGTCTGCGGAGGAACCCGACCTGGGTCTACGTCGACCCGGACCTCGCGGCGCGAGAGCGAGCGTCGTTCTTCGTCGGCCACCCGCAGATGGTGGGCCTGTCGGGCGACCTGCCGGAGCCCGGCTCCTTTTTCACCTTCGACGACCTCGGCGTGCCGATCATCGCCGCCCGGGCCGCCGACGGGACGTTCGTGGCGATGGTGAACGCCTGCCGCCACCGCGGCGCCCGAGTCGTCACCGACGAGCGCGGGGTCGCCCGGCGGTTCACCTGCGGGTTCCACAACTGGACCTACGCCAACGACGGCGAGCTCGTCGGGCTTCCCAAGCGGGAGCACTTCGGCGAGATCGACCTCGCCTGTCACGGTCTGGTGCGCCTGCCGGGGGTGGAACGGTACGGGCTGCTGTGGGTGCACACGGATCCGAACGGCACGATCGACGTGGACGCCCTCCTCACTCCGGAGCTCGCCGCCGAACTCGATCACTGGCGGCTCGACGAATTGCGGTGCTCGGACCGCGACACCTACGACGTCGCCTGCAACTGGAAACTCGCGATCGACACCTTCGGCGAGACGTACCACTTCCCGGCGTTGCACCAGAACACGCTGTACCTCGGCTTCCACGGCAACGTCTCGGGTTACGAGACCTTCGGACGCAACCACCGGTTCCTCCTGTGCCGCCGAGCGATCGACTCGATGCGCCTGCTGCCTCACGAGCAGTGGGACATCGCCGTCGCGACGTTGCCCGCCTACTGGTTGTTCCCCAACGTGCAGCTCCTCCCGACCGTCGACGGCTGTTTCCTCGTGCGGGCCTACCCGCACCCCACCGACCCGGGCCGCCACACGAGCCGCATCGGCTTCTACCTCCGGCCCGGCGTCACGGAAGGCTCGGAGGGAGCCGAGGACCGTGCCCTGCGGGAACGCACGCTGGCCCAACGCTTCGCGTCGATCATCCGGGACGAGGACTACGTCATGAGCGCCAGCCAACAGGCGTCTGCGACGAGCGGCGCCCTTGCGGAGGTCGTGTTCGGCCGCAACGAACCTGCGCTGCACCACTACCACAACACGTATCGCGCTGCGCTCGGCATGGAGCTCCTCCCGCTGCTCGCCGAGGCCTGAGGCGCCAGGCGCGCCCGGCACCGGTGCAGCGTCGTGCGTGCTAGGAACCGCCGATGGCCTCCCACGAGCTGACGTTCGGCGTGTTCGTTCCGCAGGGTTGGAAGATGGAGCTCGCCTCGATCGCGGAGCCGGCAGCCAAGTGGGCCAAGGTCGCGGTGCTCGGGACCACGGCGGTGATGGTGGTCACCACGCCCTGACTCGGAGGCGGGCCGTGACAACTACTACGGTCCGTCGTAGCTTTGACCGAGGAGGTCGCCACCGTGATCCGCCGTTACGTTGCCGCTGCGATCCTGTCCTGCCTTGCGTTGGCGTCGAGCGCCTGCGGTGACGACCACGGCGGCCACGCCATGGCACCGGCGGCGACGAACGCCGTCATGAAGCAACTCGGCGTCAACGGCGCCGACGTGACCTTCGCCCAGATGATGATCCCCCACCACGAACAGGCGATCGAGATGGCGGAGCTCGCCCTCGATCCCAAGGCTGGCGCAGGCGCCGAGGTGCGGGCGCTGGCGACGGCGATCCGGGGTGCGCAGGACCCGGAGATCACCACGATGAAAGGGTGGCTCAGCTCCTGGGGCGCGCCGCTGGCTCCCGACCCGGCCAAGCACGACATGTCGAAGATGCAGGGGATGATGAGCGCAGACGAGATGCGCGCCCTTGGCCAGCAGACCGGCGCAGCGTTCGACAAGCGATGGCTGGAGATGATGATTCGGCACCACGAAGGTGCGATCGTCATGGCGAAGGACGTGACGAGCGGTGGATCGTTCGCCTCCGTGAAGACGCTGGCCGGCCAGGTCATCGCCGGCCAGCAGGCCGAGATCGACCAGATGCGACGACTGCTGGCCGGTGGGTGAGCGTGAGCGCCTGAGCGCTCGGTGCGGCGCGAGACTTCGCCCATGACGCGCAGCCGGGGTGCGCTCGAGCAGGCCGTCTTGCGAATCGTGTGGACGTCGCCGGACGGTATGACGCCCGGCGAGGTTGCCGAGCGACTCGCCGACGGCACCGCGTACACGACGGTGATGACCGTGTTGAGCCGCTTGCACGGCAAGGGGCTGCTCGAGCGGGTGAAGGAGGGGAAGGCCTTCCGCTACCGACCGACGCTCTCCGAGGCCGAACTGGCCGCCGAGCGCATGGATGCGGACCTCCGCGGGGCGACGGCTCCGGTCGAAGTGCTCTCGCACTTCGTGGCTCGCCTCGAGCCCGACGAGGTCGAGGAACTGCGCCGACTGCTCCGCCGGAGTGCGCCGTGACACCTGCTGCGGCGGCTCCCTTCCTGGTGGCCGTGATGGCCGGGATCGCCGTGCTGGTGGTGAGCCCCCGGCTGCGCCCCGGGGCGGCCGCGATCCTCCTGACGATCACGACCGCATCGCTCGCCGTGGCGACGGTGAGCGTGACGCTGCTGTTCTCCTACGGGTTGCTCGCTCCGTCGGCCTGGGCGGCGTGGTGCCGGCGGGTGCTCGGCCAGGACGCCGGTCCGCTCGCCGCCGCCGGGGTCCTGGCAGCCGCAACGCTGCTGTGGCGCAGCGCTCTCGCCCTGCGACGGATGCGTGTGGTCCGAGCGGCCGTGCGAGCCGCGACCCATGGGTCGGATCCGGTGGTGGTGATCGACACCGATGAGCCGATCGCCTACGCCCGCGCCGGACGGCATCCCCAGGTGGTCGTGTCGCGCGGGCTCTTCGAGCGCCTCGAACCGCGCCAGCGGCTCTGCGTGCTCGCGCACGAACGGGCGCATCTCGACGGCAGGCACCACCTCCTGACCACGGTGGCCGATGTCGCCGCCGTGGTCGTACCCCCGTTGCGGCCCCTCGCCCGCGCCACGTCGGCGGCCACGGAGCGGGCCGCCGACGAGGTGGCCGCCGTCGTCGTCGGGGACCGGGCGCTCGTCGCGTCCACGATCGCAGCCGCCGGGCTGGCCCGGCACGAGTGGCTGCCAGCGGCTGGTGGTGGCGCCGTCCTCGACCGCTGCCACGCCCTGCTGCTGCCTCGCCGCCCCGTCCCCCGCAGCGTTGCGGCGTTGGCGCTCACCGGCGTCATCGTCGTCGTCGCCGGTGCGTCGGTCCAGGCGCACCACTTCGTCGAGATCGGTCTCCACCTCCTGCATTGACCGGACGACTGCATTGACCCGGATGACGTGCTCGGCGAACACGGGTCGGGCGTAGCGTCAGGACCGGTTCCCGAGTACGCCGTCACGGCGCGTGATGCCGCGGTACGAACCGCCACCGAGGTGCTCGGGCAACTCGGCACCTCCGCTGCCGGTCTCACGACGGCGGACGCGCTCGCCTGCCGGGCGGCCTGCGGGCCCAATGCCGTGCGGACCCATCACGCCCGTCCGCTGGCCGTGCTGTGGCGTCAGCTGCGCAGCCCGCTGTTGGTGCTGTTGGTGTCGGCCGCGGCGATCTCCTTCGTCGTCGGCCAGCGCACCGATGCCGTGATCATCGGTGTGATCGTCGCGGCCAGCGTCGGGCTCGGGTTCGTCAACGAGTACCGGGCCGAGCGCGCGAGCGAGGCGCTGCACTCCGAATTGCGCCACCGGGCCGTCGTGCGGCGCGACGGCACCTGGGGCACGCTCGAGCTCACCGAGCTGGTGCCGGGCGACGTGGTCCGCCTCGAACTCGGCGCCGTCGTCCCCGCCGACGTCCGGCTTCTCACGACGATGTCGTTGTCCTGCAAAGAGGCGGTCCTCACGGGCGAGGTCACGCCGGTCGACAAGGACGCCGAGGCCACCCCGGCGAGCGGTGCGCTCGGCGAGCTGGTCACCGGCGCGTTCATGGGAACCATCGTCCACACCGGCGCCGCCGACGCCGTCGTCGTCGCCACCGGGGGCCGCACGGAGTTCGGCCGCATCGCGCTGGCGCTCGGTCAGACCCAGGAGCAGACCGCGTTCCAGACCGGCCTGCGGGCGTTCTCGTTGCTGCTGGCCCGGGTCGCGGCCGTGTTGACGGCGGGCATCTTCGTGATCAACCTCGTCCTCGAGCGCCCGTTCATCGACGCCTTGCTGTTTTCGTTGGCGATCGCCGTGGGGATCACGCCGCAGCTGCTCCCCGCCGTCGTCACGACCAGCCTCGCCACCGGCTCGCGCCGTCTCGCCCGCCGCAAGGTGCTCGTCAAGCGCCTGGTCTGCATCGAGGACCTCGGCGACATCGAGACCGTGCTGACCGACAAGACCGGAACCCTCACCGAGGGCCGCATCACGTTCCTGCGGGCGCTGCCCGTCGAGGGAGTCACCCCCGAGCGGGTGATCGTCGCCGGGTTGCTCGCCAACGAGGCCGCCCTCGACGGCAACCGGGCCGTCGGCGGGAACCCCCTCGACATGGCGTTGTGGGACGCCGTCGGCGACCCGGCGCTGGCACTCGTCGGCCCTGGCCGAGGTGGCCCGGTACCGTCGGCTCGCCGTGGTGCCCTTCGACCACGAACGGCGGTGCGTCTCGGCGTTGATCGACGGGCCCGACGGGCGGCGGCTCGTCGTGAAGGGAGCACCGGAACAGGTGCTGGCTCGATGCGGCGAGGTGCCGCCGAGCGCGCGCTCGAGCCTCGACGCCGAGTTCCGTACCGGCGGGCGGGTCGTCGCCGTCGCCGAGCGCGCCGCCCCCGAGCGCGCCGCCCCCGACGACGCGGCGATCTCGGCCGCCGACGAACACGACCTCACCCTCGTCGGGTTCCTCGTGTTCCTCGACCAACCGAAGGCCTCGGCGGCTGATGCGCTCGCGCGCCTGCGGGAGTTGGGCATCACGGTGCGGGTCGTCACCGGCGACAACCCGGCGGTCGCCGAGTACGTGTGCGATCACCTCGGCCTCGACGGCGGTGGCACCGTCACCGGTGACGAACTCGACCGGCTCGACGACGACGAGGTGGTGGCGCGCCTCGCGACGATCCGGGTGTTCGCCCGCATGGACCCCGAACAGAAACAGCGGGTGATCCGGCTGCATCGCCGGGCCGGCGCCGACGTCGCCTACCTCGGTGACGGTGTGAACGACGCGATCGCGCTCCACGCGGCCGACGTCGGCATCTCGGTCGACTCGGCGACCGACGTCGCGCGCGATGCGGCCGACATCGTGTTGCTGGAGAAAGACCTCGGCGTGCTCGCCGACGGCGTCGTCGAAGGCCGCCGGATCTTCGCGAACACCATCAAGTACGTGTTGATGGGTACGTCGTCGAACTTCGGGAACATGTTCAGCGCGGCGGCCGCTTCGGCGTTCCTCCCGTTCCTGCCGATGCTCCCGTCGCAGATCCTGCTGAACAACTTGCTCTACGACGCGAGCCAGATGACCATCCCGACCGACCGGGTCGACGACGAGCAGCTCCGGCGGCCCTCCCACTGGGATCTCGGGCTCATCCGGCGGTTCATGTCGGTGTTCGGGCCGATCAGCTCGCTGTTCGACTTCCTCACCTTCGCAGTGATGCGCAGCGTGTTCGACGGCGGGCCGGGGCTGTTCCGAGCCGGGTGGTTCGTCGAGTCCCTCGCCACGCAGTCGCTCGTGATCTTCGTGATCCGCACCCGCCGGGTGCCGTTCACCCGCAGCCGTCCCGGCCGCCTGCTTGCGGCCGGGACGCTCGCGGCCGTGACGACCGGTGCGCTCCTGCCGAACTCCCCGCTCGCCGACACGCTCGGGTTCGAGGCGCTACCGCTGCGGTTCTTCGCGGTGCTTGTCGCGATGGTGGCCGTGTACCTGCTGCTGGCCGAGGCCGGGAAGCTGGTGTTCTTCCGGCACATGGTCGGCACGGTGAGCCGGCCGATGCCCGTGCGGCAGAGCCGGGTGCAGCGCCGTGCCGCCCGGTTCAGTCACCGGGGTCCGATCGGCTGAATGACGAGCATCGCCGTCACGCCCAACACGACGGTGCCGAGCGCGACCTCGGCGAGCAGCAGGCGGCGCAGCGGGCGGATCGCCGCGGGTTCCGGAGCGTCCATGGCTCGCCGCCAGGTGCGGATGCGTCGCTGAGCGGCATACCCCACGGCGAGGGCGACCGCGGTGACGGCCACCTTCACGAGCAGGAGGCGGCCGTGGTCGGCGGTGAGATCGCCGGGGCTCGGGGTGAGGCGCACCGTCTGCGCCACCCCGGTGGCGATCACCACGATCACCGTCAGGCTCGACAGACGGGAGAACCGCTCGGTGAGCACGTGCTCCTGGCCGGCGGCGGCACCGCGCAGCGCTGCGAGACCCACGACCACGGCGCTGCCGAGCCACGCCGCCGCTGCGCCGTGATGGACGACGTCGAGCATCACCCCGGCGATCGGCCAGCGCTGAGACCAGGCGTGCCCGGCGAAGGCCCAGGTGGCCAAGAGGGCGGCCACGAAGAGCGCGAGGCTCTTCCACGCGCGCCGCAGGTCCCGGCGGGCCAGCCGCAGCAGCCCGGTGAGCCCCACGGCCACCACCGCCCGGGCGGCCAGTGCCGCGCCCCGGTCGGTGCGCGTGACCTCCACCAGGCTTGCCAGCGCGGACCACAGTGGCCGGCCCGCCCGCTCTCCGGCGAGGATCCCCACCTGGACGACGGCGCCGAGCGCCATGACCACGGCCCCGGCCACTGCGAGCCGGTGCAGCACCCACCACCCGACGGCGAGCCGCCACACGAACGCCATCGTGGCGAGGACGCCGACCACCATCGTGAGACCCAGGTAGGACGCCAGCCGGCTCGCCCAGGCCAGGCCGGTCGGCGGTGCCCACGTCGCCTCCGGCCCGGCTGCATGCGCGGTCGTTGCGAGCACAACGACCGCTCCGGCGGCGAGCGCGACGCCCAGGACGACGGCCAGCGCGACGGTGCCGGCGATCCGGGTGGCGGCCCGAGCGCAGCGTCGGTGGCGCTCGACGTGGGACCCCGGCTGCATCGCCGCAGCGTTGCCGCAGGGCCGCCCGGACCGCCACTTGACCCCTGTGCACGGGGCCACGGATGCTGCGGCGGTGCCGGACGGGGACCGGCCGTTGCGAGGAGGGCTCATGTTGCCGATGGAGGGCGTGCTCGCCGTCGATCTGTCCCGGGTGCTCGCCGGGCCGACCGTCACCCGGTTGATGGTCGAGCTCGGGGCCCAGGTGGTGAAGGTGGAGACCCCGCCCGCCGGGGACGCCTCGCGCAGCCTGCCGTACCGGCGGGACGGTCGGTCCGGGTACTTCATCCAGCAGAACCGCGGCAAACAGAGCGTCTGCGTCGACCTGCGCACCGATGCCGGCCGGGCGGTGCTGACCGACCTGCTGCGCCGCGCCGACGTCCTCGTCGAGAACTTCCGACCCGGGGTGCTCGACGAGATGGGTTTCGGTTGGCCGGTGCTCCAGCAGCTCAACCCTCGACTGATCCTGTGCTCGGTTACCGCGCTCGGCTACGGCGGACCGCTCTCGCACCGGGGCGGCTACGACACGGTCGGTGCGGCGATGTCGGGCATCGCGTCGGTCAGCGGTCCGCCCGGGGGTCCGCCGATGCTGCCGAGCGCCGCGATCGGTGACACTACGACCGGGGTGCACGGCTTCGCCGGCGTCGCCGCAGCGCTGTTCAATCGGGAGCGCACCGGGCGTGGCGACTGGGTGCAGGTGTCGCTGCTCGACACCTACGTCAGCTGTCACGAGATCAACCTGCAGGCCTGGAGCGGATCCGGCGGCACGGTCGTCCCCGGACCGGGGACGGCGACGGTGTGTCCGATCGGGATGTTCCGGTGCGGGTCGTCCTGGGTGTTCCTCGCCTGCGTGAGCCCACCGGAATGGGGCCGTCTCGTGTCCGCGATGGGCCGGCCCGAACTCGCCGACGACCCGCGCTACGCCACCAACGAGGACCGGGTCCGCCATCGCGTCGAGGTGAACGCCCTGCTCGATGCCTGGCTTGCCGAGGTCGGTGACGCCGACGATCTGGTGGAGCGCCTCGAAGCGGCCGGGGTCGTCGCCGCCAAGGTGCTCACGGTGCCCGAGGCTGCGGTGCACCCGCACCTGGTGGCCCGGCGGGCCGTGCGCACCGTCCCCGACGAGGTGTGGGGCGAGCTCACGATCCCCGGGGTGCCGATCCGTTTCGCGAGCGTGCCCGACGACCGGACCCTGACCGCACCGTCGCTCGGGGCGGACAACGCCGAGGTGCTGACCGGTCTGCTCGGCTATGAACCCGACGCGGTCGAGGCCCTCGTCGCGGCAGGCGTGCTGCGGGCTGCCGCTCGGGACTGAGGGCGCGGTCCGACCGCTCGGGCGGAGGCCGGACGGGCGAGACTTCGCACCATGCAGCTGCGCGGCACCCACGTCGTGGTCACCGGAGCGTCCCGCGGAATCGGCGAAGCGATCGCCGACGAACTCGCCCGGCGCGGCGCCGTTCTCACCGTGGTGGCCCGGACCGCTGCGGCACTGGCCCCGATCGCCGGGCGTACCGGGGCGACGGTTGTGCCGGCCGATCTCGGCACGGCGAGCGGACGTGACGGGCTCATCGCTCGTATCGAGCAGGCCGCCGGCCGGCCGGTCGAGGTGCTCGTGAACAACGCGGGGATCGAGGTGACCAAGCCGCTCGTCGACCACAGCGAGAACGACTTGACGGCCATCGTCGAGGTCAACCTCCACGCCCCGATGGAGCTCACCCGCCAAGTGCTGCCCGGGATGCTGGCCCGGGGGGCCGGTCACGTCGTGAACGTGTCGTCGATGGCGTCCGCCGGCGGGTTCCCGGGCATGTCGTCCTACTGCGCCACCAAGGCCGGGCTGTCGCAGTTCACCCGGGTGCTGCGCCAGGACCTGAAGGGCACCAAGGTGGCGCTCACCGGGGTCGAGATCGGTCCGATCCCCACCGACATGCTCGCCGGCGTCGATGCCTACCCGCCGGTGAAGGCGGCCTTCGACCGCTTCGAACGCTTGCAGCTCATGCCCCAGGTGCCGCGCGAGGTCGTGGCCCGGGAGACTGCCGATGCCATCGAGCGCAACCGGCGCTACGTGTGGCTTCCCAAGCGGGCCGGGCTGTTCCCGCTGTTGACGAGCCTCCCGCAGCGCATCGTCGACCCGCTGATCCGCGACCTTCGCTGATCCGCGACCGTCAAGGACCGGCAAGGCGGTGTCGAGCCGCCGGTGGGCGCCGGCGGCTCAGCGCCAGTCCTGCGCGAGCGGCACGCGTGAGGTGATCCCCCGCTCGTAGAGCCCGGCGAGCGCCGCATCGTCGAAGCCGAGCAGCTCGCGCAGCACCTCGTCGGTGTGCTCCCCGTACCGGGGTGCGGGTCGGTCGAAGGTGGCCGGGGTGTCGTGCAGGCGCACGATCGGACCCGGGTACGGGTGGGCACCCACGATCGCCCGGTCGAGCACCACGAAGAACCCGTCGGCCCAGAGTTGGTCGTCGGCGAGCAGACCGGAGGGTTTCAGCGCCGGGGACGCAGCGATGCCTGCCTCCTGGCAGGCCCGGGCGGCGTCGTCGCCGGCGAGCGTCGAGGACCATGCGCCGACCGCTTCCTCCACCCGGTCGATCGCTGCCGTCCGCCCGGCGAGGGTGGCCAACGTCGGATCGGCGGCGAGGTCTACCCGGCCGGCCACCTCGCACCAGCGCACCCACTCGGCGTCGTCACGCACGGCGAGCGCCAGCCAGTGGCCGGCGACCGCCGTCGGGAACACGCCGTGCGGGACCGCGTCGGCCCGCCGGTTGCCTCGCCGGACCGGTGCCCGGCCGTGGAGCTGTGCGTCGAGCAGTTCGCGTGCGAGGAACGTCGTCAGGCCCTCGATCTGGCTGAGGTCGACGGCGTCGCCCTGCCCGGTCCGTTCGCGCTTGTGGAGCGCGCCGAGTACCGCGAGGGCGCCCATCGCGCCGGCGAACACATCGGTCACCGAGTGGCCCACGAGCATCGGGCCGCTGTCGGGGAAGCCGGTCGGGTACGCGAGACCCGAGACCTCCTCGGTGGGGAAGGCGAACGCCGAGTAGTCCCGCCACGGGCCGGTGGCCCCGAACCCCGACAGCGCCACCAGCATGATGCGCTCGTTCGCGGCCCGCAGGACCTCGAAGCCGAGGCCGAACCCCTCCATGACCCGCGGGGTGTAGTTCTCCACCACCACGTCGGCCTCGGCGACGAGCCGCAGGAACAGCTCGCGGCCTTCCGCCGAGCGCAGATCGAGTGAGATCCCCCGCTTGTTGCGGTTCATCGTGAGCCACAACGGGCCCTTCTCGTACGCGAGGTCGACCATCATCCCGGCCGCACCGCGCCAACCGTCGAGTCGCGACGGTGCTTCGATCTTGATCACGTCGGCGCCGAAGTCGGCCAGCGCCATGGTGAGGAACGGTCCGGCCTGCCAGGCGGTCAGGTCGAGCACCCGGACCCCGTCGAGCGCGCCGGCCATCACGCCTCCTCGTCGGGTGCGAGCGCGCTGAACACCGCATCGTGCTCCCCGCGGTGCGGGGCGGGGCCGGGATCGACGGTGCCACCGTCGCGGAACCGGAACGGGTGCCCGGGCAATCGCAGCGGACCGAGATCCGGATCCACGATGTCGTGCCAGTACCCCCGGGCGGCGTACTGCGGCGAGGTGAGCACCTCGGCCGGCGCCGGGACGACGGCGACCGGCACCCGCATCGCCTGCCCCCGCTCGAACACGTCCTCGGCCCGCTGCTCGGCCGCCCAGGCGGCGATGCGCGCGTCGAGTTCGGCGGCGACGGCCGGATCGGCCCGCTGCACCCCCGAGGCGAAGCGGGGATCGTCGGCGAGCTCGGGGGTGCCCATCAGCTCGCACAGCCCGGTCCAATGGGTCTGGGTGAGGATGCTCACGCCGAGGTGGCCGTCGGCGCACCGGTGGATCGCATACGGGTACCCGTCCCCGGTGCGGTAGCCGTCGAGACCGGCCATCACGTACAGCGACGTCGGCGCGGTCAACATCGACAGGAAGGCCTCGTTCATGCGGGTCTCGACGAGCTGGCCCCGACCGGTGTGGCGCCGGGCGCGCAGTGCGAGCAACGCCCCGACCGCAGCGAACACCCCGGCCGCGTGGTGGGCGCACGGTGTGCCGGGCATGAGCGGCGGCCGTCCCGGCGCCGAGGCCTGCAGCCACCCGCCGGCGGCCAGATCGGTGAGCTCGCTCGAGGCCCATGCGGCCTTGGGGCCGGCGAGGCCGTAGGGGGACAACGCCACCACGACGAGGCGCGGATGGTCCGCGAGCAGCGCGTCGTACCGGTCGCGCACCGCCGGCGGCGCGCCGAGCGAGCCGTCGTCGATCAGCACGTCGGCTCGGCCTACCAGCCGCTCGAACACTTCGGTGTCGACGCCGAACGAGACCGACCGCTTCCCGGCGTGGAGGTAGCGGTGCCACGCGGAACGCTCCGGGTCTGCCACGTCTTCGGGAAACGGTCCGGCGCGGCGGGCCACGTCGAGCCGATCCGGCGGCTCGACCTTGATCACGTCGGCCCCGAGGCCGGCGAGCAGCCGCCCGCAGTAGCCGCCGGCGACGCCGGCCGTGGCCTCGACGACGGTGACGTCGCCGAGCGCAGTGACGGGACGTGGCTGTTCCAACGGAGCCCCCTCGGTCGCTCGCCTCCCCGCCGGGAATGTAGTGACGTCGCGGGCCCGACTCCTACAGTCCGGGGCCAACGGGGGACGCAGCGAGGCAACCGTGGACGACGCAACGATCGAAGCACTGCGCGACGAGCGGGCTCGGGCCTTCGACGAGGCCCGGCCCGAGGCCGTCGCCAAGGTGCACGCCCGGGGCCGGCTCACGGCGCGCGAGCGCATCGGGGCCGTGCTCGACGAAGGGTCGTTCGTCGAGACCGGGGTGCTGGCCGGTGGGGCCGACGAACCGGCGGCCGGGCTCGTTGCCGGGTTCGGCACGGTCTACGGCGGCCCGGTCGCGATCTGCTCCTACGACTACACGGTGTGGGGCGGCACGCAGACCGGGATCAACCACGCCAAGGTCGACCGGGTGATCGATCTCGCCTACCGGCACCGCTGGCCGTTCGTGTGCTTCGCCGACGGGGGCGGGGCGCGAGCGCAGAACCTGCAGGGGGAGGGGTTCCGCAACGCCGGGATGCCCCTCGACTTCGGCACGTTCGACGGCATGGCGATGCTGTCGGGCTGGGTGCCGACGGTCGCGGTGGTCTCGGGCCGGTCGTTCGCCGGCAACGCGTCGATCGCCGGGTTCTCCGATGTCGTGTTCGCCACCCGGGGGTCCGCGATCGGCATGGCCGGCCCCCCGCTCGTGGAAGCCGCCCTCGGGGCGTCGATGACCCCCGAGGAACTGGCCCCGTCGGAGATGCACGAGCGCACCGGCGGCATCGATCTGTTGATCGACGACGACGCCGAAGGCGCCGACCTGGCCCGCTGGTACCTGTCGTACTTCCTCCTGGAGCGCACCGACGGCGCGGTGTCGGCGCGCCACGCCTCGATCCGCGACATCGTCCCGGAGAACCGCCGGGCGGTGTACGACATGCGCCACGTGATCGAGGCGCTCGCCGATGCCGATTCCGTGCTCGAGCTGCGGCCCCGGTTCGCGTCGACGATCGTCACGGCGCTCGCCCGGCTCGGCGGCCACGCCGTGGCGGTGATCGCCAACCAGCCGGCCTCGCCGGTGGCGGGCGCCCTCGACGCCGACGCCTGCGACAAGTTGGCCCGGTTCATCCGGCTGGCCGACGCGTTCGACCTGCCGATCGTGTCGTTGATGGACAACCCGGGTTTCATGCTCGGACCCGACGCCGAGCGCTCGGGCATCGCTCGCCACCACGTGCGCCCCCTGCTGGCCCAGGTGCATCGCACCGTGCCGCTGTTCCTGGTCCACGTGCGCAAGGCCTACGGCCTCGGGCCGATGGCGATGGGCGGGCTGTCGCAGCCGACGGACCTGCGCCTCGCCTGGCCGACGGTCGAAGCGGGAGGCATGTCGCTCGAGGGGGCGGCGGCGCTGATCCAGCGCCGCCAGGACCTGCCCCCGGTGGAGGACGGCCGGGCCCGCCGGGACGAGCTCGCGGACCGGCTGCGGGCCGGCAGCCTGGCGCTCAACGCGGCGCGCAGCTACACCTACGACGAGGTGATCGATCCGGCCGAGACCCGGGAGCGCATGATCCGGATGCTCGACCTGATCCCGGCACCCAGGCCGCGCGATCGCAAGAAGCACTACGTCGACGGCTGGTAGCCCCAGGTCGTACCGTGCACGCCCGTGCGTAGCCCCAGGGACTTCTTCCGGCCGCTCGCCGTCGGCGCCCCCGCCCCCGTGCGGGACATCCCGTTCCGACCGAGCCGCATGATCCACTTCTTCCCGCCGTCCAACCAGAAGATGGTGGCCAAGCTCCCGCAGATCGTGCCCACGGTCGACGTGCTGCTCGGCAACCTCGAGGACGGGGTGCCGGCCGCCGACAAAGAAGCAGCCCGGGCCGGTCTGGTGCAGGTGGGCAAGACGGTCGACATGGGGGACACCCAGCTGTGGACCCGGGTCAACAGCCTCGACTCGCCGTGGTGCCTCGACGATCTCACGACGCTCGTCGGCGAGATCGGCGACAAGCTCGACGTGGTGATGATCCCCAAGGTCGAAGGGCCCGAGGACATCCACTACGTCGACCGCCTCCTCGCACAGCTCGAGGCCAAGGCCGGGCTCTCGAAGCCCCTGCTCGTGCACGCGATCCTGGAGACGGCACGGGGGGTGGCCAACGTCGAGGAGATCTGCCTCGCGTCGCCCCGGATGCAGGGTCTCTCGCTCGGCCCGGCCGACCTCGCGGCCAACCGGCGCATGAAGACCACCCGGGTCGGCGGCGGGCACCCCGACTACGTCGTGCGCCAGGACCCGTCGGCCGACGATCCCGGGGCGCCGCGGCCCGTCTTCCAGCAGGACCTGTGGCACTACACGTTGGCCCGCATGGTCGACGCCTGCGGCACCGCCGGGATCCTCCCGTACTACGGGCCGTTCGGCGACATCGCCGACACCGTCGCCTGCGAGGACCAGTTCCGCAACGCCTACCTGCTCGGCTGCGTGGGCGCCTGGAGCCTGCACCCGGCCCAGATCGACATCGCCCGCCGGGTGTTCTCCCCCCGGCCGTCCGACGTGGCCCACGCGCTGCGGGTCATCGACGCGATGGGCGACGGCACCGGGGCGATCATGCTCGACGGGAAGATGGAGGACGACGCCTCGGTGAAGCAGTGCCGGGTGGTCGTCGAACTCGCACGGCAGCTCGCCTCGCGCGACCCCGACCTGGCTGCGGCCTACGGCTTCTAGAGAACGGACCTGTGTGATGAGCGATGCCCTGCGGCCCCGCCGCTCCGTGCTGTACATGCCCGCTGCGAACGAGCGGGCGCTCGAGAAGGCCAAGACCATCCCCGCCGACGCGCTGATCTTCGACCTCGAGGACGCCGTCGCCCCCGACGCGAAGGAGCAGGCGCGGGTCAACGCTTGCGCGGCGGCGGCCTCGGGCGCTTACGGCCGCAAGGAGATCACGATCCGCTGCAACGGTCTCGACACCCCCTGGGGCGCTGGCGATCTCGCCGCGGCCGCCACGTCCGGTGCGGCGGCCGTCGTGATCCCGAAGGTCTCCTCGGTCGGTCAACTCGACGCCGTGTCCGGTGCGCTCGACGCCGCCGGGGCGCCGGCGGCGATGGCGATCTGGGCGATGGTCGAGACGCCGACCGCAATCCTCGACGTGCGGGCGATCGCCGCCCATCCGCGCGTCGCAGTGCTGGTGATGGGCACCAACGACCTCGCCAAGGAGCTGCGCGCCGCCCAGGTGCCGGGCCGGGCACCGCTGGTCGCCCATCTGGCGACGGCGCTGCTCGCGGCGCGCGAGGCGGGCAAGGTGATCCTCGACGGGGTGTTCAACGACGTGAAGGACCTCGACGCGTTCCGGGCCGAGTGCGTGCAGGGCGCCGAGCTGGGTTTCGACGGCAAGACGCTGATCCACCCCGGGCAGGTCGAGCCGTGCAACGAGGTGTGGGCGCCGTCGGCCGACGAGGTCGCCTACGCCGAGCGGGTGATCGCGGCGTTCGACTCGGCGGTGGCCGAGGGGCGGGGCGTGGTCACCGTCGACGGCCGGATGATCGAGAACCTCCACGTCGCCAACGCACAGCGCACCCTCGCGGTGGCCCGGGCGATCGCCGAACTGGCCTGAAGGAGCACGACGATGGCGCTGCAGCAACGCATCTATCAACTCCCTGCCGAACGTGACGGCCAGGACGCCTGGGTGGCGTGGTGGCGGGGCCTCGCCGGCCCGCGGGAGGCCTACGGGTTCACGATCGTGTCGGCCGTGCTCGACCGCGAGACGGGCGTGTTCACCTGGTACGTGCGCCACGACGGCGACTTCGCCGCCGCAGAGCAGGCGTACCTCGCCTCGTCCGAGCGCGCCGAGGTGTTCGCGCAGCCCAAGCCGGCCATCTCGACCGTCCGGGTCGCGCTCGTCGACGAGATCCTCTGAGATGCGCCTCGGGGTGGCACTCCCGCTGGGCCCGGGCCCGGTGGCGCCGGCCGCCGCAGCGATCGAGGCCGCCGGGTTCGACTCGGCCTGGGTGCTCGACGCCCACAACCGGGGGTTCCTGCTGCAGGACCCGATCGCCGCGCTCGCCGCTGCGGCGGCGGTCACCACCCGGATCGAGCTGGGCTCGTGCGTGATCCAGGTGCCGCTGCGCCCGGCGTTCGAGTTGGCCCAGCGGCTGCTCACCGTGCAGCTCATGAGCGGCGGCCGGTTCTGCTTCGGCGCCGGGTCGGGTTCGACGGAGGCCGATTTCGTCGCGATGGGGCTCGAGTTCGGGGACCGGTTCCGTCTCCTCGACGCCAACCTCGCCCGCATCCGGCGGTGGTGGGCGGGCGAGACGATCGACAGGGTTCGCCTCGCTCCCTGGCCGTCGGTTGCCGGTGGGCCCCCGGTGCTCATCGGGGCGTTCGCGAACGGCCGGTGGATCACGCGGGCCGCCACCGAGTTCGACGGGTGGATCGGGTCGGTTCGATCCACCGACCTCGCGACGTTGCGGGCCGGTCTCGCGCGGTTCCGTGACGCCGGCGGCCGCCGAGCCGTCGCTGCGAACTTGGCCGCCTCCCATCCGGACGCCGCCGGGGTGCTGGCGGAGCTGGCCGAGGCGGGCTTCGACGACGCCGTCGTACTCGTCGAACGGCACGATCCCGAGGAGTTGGCCCGGGTTCGAGCCATGATGGCGCCGTGACCGGCACGAACCTCTACCACGTCGGGGTGCTCGTCACCGACCTCGAGGAGGCCAAGGCCCACTTCGCCAAGGTGCTCGGCCTCACCTTCGGCGAGTCCCGGACCATCCCGCTACAGGGGGTGGAGGACGAAGGTCGGGTGGTCGACATCGACCTGCGCGTCGTGTACTCGGTCGAGGGTCCGCCGTTCCTCGAGTTGATCGAGGCGCGCGACGACGGCACGTGGGGTCGCCACCTCGGGGAGGGCCTGCACCACATCGGGGTGTGGCAGGACGATCTCGAAGGTCGCGTGGCCGAGTTGCTGGCCGCCGGCCACACGGCGCAGTGCGTCGTGCGCCGGGCCGACGGCTCGATGCTCGCGACCTACCTCGGCATCGAGCACGAGCACGTCCACGGCACGCGGATCGAACTGGTGGGGCGGCCGGCGAACCCGACCTGACCGGGGCGAGCTGGCGCGATGGTTGCCTACTACAACTAACCTGCGGTCGTGGCGATCGAGCGGAACCAACGGCTCCTGCTCGGGGTGGCGCTGTTCGGGCTGTTCAGCACCAACTTCAACGTCAGCGTGCTCGCGATCGTCGTGCCCCGGCTCGTCGTCGACTTCGATTCCCAGCCCTCGACGGTGTCGTGGCTCGTCGTGGGCCCCACCCTCGCCTACGCCGTGCTCGGCCCGACGGCGGGCAAGCTCGGCGACCTGTTCGGCCGGCGCCGGGTGTACCTGATCGGCCTCGCCGGGTGCGGGGTGTTCGCCGGGCTCACCGCGATCGCCCCCACGGCGCTGAGCGCGATCCTCTTCCGCACCATCAGCGCGGTGTTCGGGCAGTCCACGTCGCCCACGGGCATGGCGATCATCAGCGAGGTGTTCCCCCGCGAGGCCCGGGTGAAAGCGCTCGGGTACTGGGGGCTGGTGATGGCCGGCGGCCCGGTGCTGGGCATGGTGGTGGGCGGTCCGGTGATCGACCAGTTCGGCTGGCGCTGGCTGTTCGTCGCCCAGGTCCCGTTGACCGCGCTCGCGATGATCCTCGCGGCGCGCACCCTGCCGGTGACCCGGCGGCGCACCGGTGTCCGTTTCGACGTGCCGGGCACGGCGCTGCTCGCCGGTTCGGCGTTCTCGTTGCTGTTCGCCATCAACCGCGGCCCGCTGTGGGGCTGGTCCCACCCGATCGTCGTGACGCTGCTGGCCGCAGGCCCGCTCGCCGCCGTCGGGTTCGTGCTCGTCGAGCGCCGGGCGACGAACCCGCTGTTGCCGTTGCGGTACTTCCGTATGCGGGAGTTCACGATCCCGATCGCCACGCAGGGGTTGTGCCAGATCGCGTACCAGGGGGGTTACGTACTCATCCCGCTGCTGCTGTCGCAGCTCTACGGCTACAGCGCCACCCACATCAGCCTGCTCACGATCGGACGGCCCGTCATGTGGGGGCTCGCCGGGCCGCTCGCGGCATGGCTCGTGGTCCGGGCGGGGAGCCGCCGGGTGGTGGTCGCGGGGGTGGTGCTCAACGTGATCGCCTGCCTGGCGTTGACGCTCATCGGCGCCACCACGGCGGAGGTGGCGATCGTGCTCCTGCTCGGGTTCGCCGGCCTCGGGGTGGGGATCATCGTCCCGCCGCTCATGGCCATGCTCACCACGGCTGTCGGCCCCGAGGATCTCGGGGTGGCCACCGCGACCAGCCAGATGATGGTGATGATCGGCTCGGCCGCCGGGGTGCAGCTCATGCAGACCGTGCAGGTGTCCCGGCTCGAGGCCGACGGCCTCGCCGGCTCGTACCACACGGCGTTCGTCGTCGGCGCCGTCGTGTCGGCGCTCGCGGTGGTCTGGGCGGCTCGGATCGTCGTTCCGGCCCGGGGTCGGGTCGTTCAGGCGGTGTAGACGGTCGGTTCGGTCGCCTTCACCGACGCCCAGGCCGCGTCGCCGGGCTGCACCCCGAGTTCGGCCAGGGCCGCTGTGGTGATCTCGGCGACCACGGGGACCGGGCCGTCGAGGCGGAGCCGGATCCGGTCGGCGTGGCGGTCGACGTCGGTCACGACCACGGCCCAGACGTTGCGAGGGCTGCCCGAGGGCCGCTCCCGATGCACGGCGACGGCCGAGGGTCGCAGCGCGACGAGCACCGGCCCGTCCGGGGCATCGTCGGTGACGGTGAGGATCCCGCCGCCGTCGAGGGTGACCGTGCCCGCCGCCGCCCGGCCCGCCAGCAGGTTCACCCCCACGAGCTCGGCGACGTAGCGCGAGCGGGGATGAGCGGTCACCTCGGTGAGCGTCCCGGCCTGCACCACCCGGCCCTGCTCGACGACGACCACCCGGTCGGCGAGGGCATGGGCGTCGATGGGGTCGTGGGTGACGAGCACCGTCACCCCGGCGAACCCGTCGAGGTGACGCCGCAGGTCGCGCCGGACCGCACCACGGGTGCCGGCGTCGAGCGCCGCGAGCGGTTCGTCGAGCAGCAGCAGGTGCGGTTCGGTGACGAGGGCGCGGGCCAGGGCGACGCGCTGGGCCTGCCCGCCGGACAGCGCGCGGGGCCGGTGCCCGGCGTGGTCGGCGAGGCCGACCCGGTCGAGCCACGCCTCGGCCCGGCGCGCGGCCTCGTGGCGGCCGAGCCCTCGGGCCCGCAGGCCGAACGCGACGTTGTCCCGCGCGCTCAGGTGCGTGAACAGCAGGTAGTCCTGGAACACGACGCCGACCCGGCGCCGTTCCGGGGGCACGAACACCCCGGCGGCCGGGTCGTCGAGCACGACGCCGTCGAGGCGGAGATGGCCGGTCTCGAGCGCGTCGAGCCCGGCGAGGGCGCGTAGCAGCGAGGTCTTGCCGGCACCGTTGGGGCCGAGGACGGCCACGACCTCGCCGGGCTCGGCGTCGAGTGCGACCTCGAGCGACAGCGTGCCGCGCCGCAGCGCGACGGCGGCGTCGAGGCTCACGGCAGCCCGGCCGGAGCATGCCGTGCGCCGCCGAGCCACCGGTCGCGCAGGCCCACCAGGACCGCGAACGACACCGCGATCAGCACGAGCGACAGCACGATCGCTTCGGGGGGATCGGTCTCGAGCGACAGGTACACCGCAAGCGGCAAGGTCTGGGTGGTGCCCGGGAAGTTGCCGGCGAAGGTGATCGTGGCCCCGAACTCGCCCAACGCCCGAGCCCAGGCGAGCACGGCCCCGGCGCCGAGCGCCGGCCGGATCGCGGGCAGCGTCACCCGCCGGAACACGTAGCCGCGCGACGCGCCGAGCGTGCGGGCGGCGTCCTCGACCCGGCCGTCGAGACCCCGCAACGCGGCTTCGACGGTGAGGACGAGGAACGGCATCGCCACGAAGGTCTCGGCGATGACGACGGCGGGCGTCGAGAAGGGGATCGTCACGTCGAACCACTCGTACAGCCACCGGCCGACGAGGCCCCGCCGGCCGAGCGCAGCGAACAGCGCGACCCCGCCGACGACCGGCGGCAGGACCATCGACAGCGTGCACAGCGCCCGGATCAGCCCACGGCCCGGGAACCTGCCCCGAGCGAGGAGCCAGGCGAGCGGGACGCCGAACCCGAGCGACAGCGCCGTGGCGCTGAGCGAGCACACGAGCGACAACCGCAGCGCATCGCGCACGGCGACCGAGGTGAGGATCGACCACGCCTCCGACCATGGGGCGCGCCACAGCAGGCCGGCGAAGGGCAGGGCGAAGAAGGCGACGGCGACGAGCGCGAGCACCAGCGCCGGCGCCGGCAGGCGCTCGTGTCCGGTGCGGCGCCGGGCCTCGGCGCGCCGCCGGCTCACGGGGCGCCGAAGCCGAAGCGGGCGAGGACGGCCTGCCCCGCGGAACTGGTTGTGAACGCAACGAACGCGCGCGCTGCGTCCGGCGCTCGTGCACCGGCCGTGACGACGATCGGGTAGCGGGCCACGACGTTGCGGTCGGCGGGGATCGCCACCCCGGTCACCTTCCCGTCGGTCGCGCGCACGTCGGTCTCGTAGACGATGCCGGCGTCGGCCTCGCCGAGCTGCACCTTCGTGAGCACGGCGCGCACGTTCTCCTCGAGGCTCTTCGGGGTGACGGCGACGCCGGCCGTGGTGAGCGCCTCGGCGGCGTAACGACCGCAGGGGACCTGCGGGGCGCACAACACCACGGCAAGGCCGGGCCGGGCGAGATCGGCGAGTGCCGTGACGCCCTTGGGGTTGCCGGGACCGACCGCGATCTGGAGCCGGTTGGTGGCGAACACGACCGGCGTCCCGGCGGCCCCCTTGGCGTCGACGAGCTTGGCCATGGTGGCCTCGTCGGCGGAGGCGAACACGTCGCCGGGGGCACCCTCGCCGAGTTGGGCGACGAGCGCCGAGGACGCCGCGAAGCTGAACGTGACCGTGGCGCCGGGGTTCGCCGTGCGGAAGGCCTCACCGAGGGCGGTGAACGCCCCCGTGAGCGAGGACGCAGCGAACACCCGGATCGTCCCGCTCACCGCCGTCGTGACCGGTGCCGTGGTGGCCCCTGCCGTGGTGGCCGGTGCCGTGATGGCCGGTGCCGTGATGGCCGGTGCCGCGGCGTCACCGCAGGCGGCGAGTAGGGCGAGGCCCACGAGCACCGTTCGACGCATCGCCAGCACCATAGTCACAGAGTTTTCCGATATAGAAACTTCCTGACTATGGCTACCCTCGCGGCGTGGCCGACACCCGTCCGCTGTCGCTGGCCGAGCAGGTCTGCCTCGCGCTCGTCGCCGACGGGGTGGAGCACGGCTGGGCGCTCGGCACGCTCCTCGCCCCCGACGGCGAGCTCGGTCGGATCTGGACCCTCACGCGCCCGCTCACCTACCGCGCGCTCGACCACCTGGTGGAACGGGGGCTCGTCGTGCGATCCGGTACGGGCACGGGTCGCAGCCGGGAGCGACATCTGCTCGCCGTGTCCGCCGCCGGGCGCGCCGCTGCCGACGCCTGGCTCGACGAACCCGTCGCGCACCTGCGCGACGTCCGCACCGAACTGCTGCTGAAGCTCGCGCTGCGGTCGCGGACCGGCCGTGCAATCGAGCCGTTGCTCGTCGCCCAGCGGGCTCGCCTCGACCCGGTGATCGACCGGCTCGTCGCCGTCGCGGCCGGCGACCCGGTGGCGCAGTGGCGGGCCGAGAGCGCCCGGGCCGTGCGCCGGTTCCTCGACCGGGCGCTGGGGTCGAGAGCCGTGACAGCCGGGGGCGAGCTGCAGGTGAGCGCCCGTAACCAACTGCAGGCGACCGTCGTGTCGATCGGGCCCGGCGACGTGCTCGTGTCGGTGAAGGTCCGGCTCCCCGACGGTCAGACGCTCACGTCGGTGGTGACGCGCGAAGCGGTCGAGGCGCTCGACCTGGCCATCGGCGACCAGGTGGTCGCGCTCGTGAAGTCGACCGAGGTGATGTTGGGGCGGCTGCGCAGCTGAGGGGGTGTCAGGAGGACACGAGCGACCGAAGCGCGACCCGGAGGTACTCGATCCCGCGTTCGTCGAGGTCCCAGTGCGTGTCCCCGGCGGACGGGTGATGGGCCCGCACGGTGCCGGGCTTGCCGCGTTCGAACAACGCCGTGATCACGACGCCGCGGGTGGGTTCCCACGTGAGGCGGGTGCCGCCCTCGGCGGTGTGCTCGATCCGCCCGCCGTCGGACACCGAGCCGAGCTGGTCGAGCACGGCAGCCGCCCGACGAGACGGCGACGGTTCGGTCGGTTCGATCGGCTCGGGTCGGGCAGCGGAGAGCCGGCGCGGTGCCCGGCGACGGCTGCGGGCGCCGCGCTCGGCCTCGTGGCCGGCCACGCAGAGCAGAAGCATCGCCTGTGCCACCGATATCCCCTCGCGGTCGGCGAGGTCCTGGGCGACCTGGCGACGCGGACGGCGGTCGTCGATCCAGGGGGAGATGTCGATCACGTCACCGGGCATGGCGCCTCGAGTCGTCGCTAAGTATTAGTAGTAAAACTTATACCCGCCGATGCACTCCGGTACCAACGGGCCGGAGGTGATCAACCAGACGTTTCTTCGAGGAGGCGGCGACGTTCGTCGGCGGCGAGCGCGTCGACAACGTCGTCGAGGTCGCCGGCGAGCACCTGGGCCATCCGGTGGATCGTGAAGCTGATCCGGTGGTCGGTGACCCGGTTCTCCTTGAAGTTGTACGTGCGGATCTTCTCGCTGCGGCCACCCCCACCGACCTGGCTGCGCCGCTCGGCCGACAGCGCGCTCGCGGCGCGGTCCTGCTCGAGCTGCAGCAGCCGGGCACGCAGCACCTGCAGGGCGCGGGCGCGGTTCTGCAGCTGGCTGCGCTCGTCCTGCATCGTCACCACCAGCCCGGTCGGTCGGTGGGTGATGCGCACGGCGGAGTCGGTGGTGTTGACGTGCTGGCCTCCGGCCCCCGACGACCGGTAGGTGTCGACGACCAGGTCGCCGGGGTCGAGGTCGACCTCCACCTCGTCGGCTTCGGCCAGCACGGCCACGGTCGCCGAGGAGGTGTGCACCCGGCCCTGGCTCTCGGTGGCCGGCACCCGCTGGACCCGGTGCGGACCGCCCTCGAAGCGCAGGTGACGCCAGGCGCCCTCGCCTCGCACGACGAAGGTGACCTGGTTGATCCCGCCGAGTTCGGACGGGTCCTCGGAGAGCACCTCGATCTTCCAACCGTGGCGGCCGGCGTAGGCGCGGTACATCTCGTAGAGGTCCCGGGCGAACAGGTTGGCCTCCTCGCCCCCCTCGGCGCCCCGAACCTCCATGATCACGGCCTTGCCGTCGTTGGGGTCCTTCGGGAGCAGCAGCACCCGCAGCTCGTCGTCGAGCCGTTCGATCGTGGCCCGGGTGGTGACGGCCTCGGCGTCGAGCGCAGCGCGTTCGGCTCCGGTGGCCTCGCCGAGCAGCTCCTCGATCGCGCCGAGGTCGTCCACGCAGCTCCGGTAGCGCCGGGCGACATCGACGAGCGCCCCGAGCTGCTTGTGCCGGGTGGTCACGGCCCGCAGACGCTTGGCGTCGCCGATGACGGCGGGGTCGGCCAGCGCGGCTTCGAGCTCCGCGAACTCGGCTTCGATCCCGGCGAGGCGTTCCAGCACGACGGATCACGCTACCGGTCGGTGCCCCGGGGTCCGGAGGGCTCGGCCGGTAGCGTCGGGCGTCTCATGGGACCCTTCGCTGCTGCCACCGCCCGGATCGCCCCACTCGATCCGTCGGCCATGGCGGCGGCCGAGGCCCGCCACGCCCGCCTGCTCAAGCCCGCCGGCGCGCTCGGGCGGCTCGAGGCCCTCGGGGTGCAGCTCGCCGGGATCGCCGGCGTGTGCCCGCCGCCGGTGCCCGATCAGGTGGCCGTCGCCGTGTTCGCCGGCGACCACGGCGTCGTCGCAGCCGGGGTGACCCCGTGGCCCCAGTCCGTCACGGCGGCCATGGTGGCGGCGGTCGCCACCGGCAGAGCGGCGATCTCGGTGTTGGCCGGCCGCATCGGCGCCCGGCTCGTCGTGGTCGACGTCGGGGTCGCCACCGAGTTGCCGCCCGAGATCGCCGCACTTCCGGCGGTCTGGGCCCGCACGGTGCGGCGCGGCACCGGTGACCTCTCGGCGGGCTCGGCGATGACGCTCGCCGAGGCTCACGCGGCGCTCGACGTCGGGGCGGCCGTGGCCGAGCGACTCGTCGCCGACGGCGCCGGGCTGCTGGTCACGGGCGACCTCGGCATCGGCAACACCACCGCCTCGGCGGCCCTGGTCTCGGCGTGCACGGGCCGCAACGCTCGGGACTGCACCGGGCGGGGCACCGGGATCGACGACGAGATGCTGGCCCGCAAGCGAGCCGTGGTCGGTGCGGCCGTGGGCTGCCTGCCGCCGGGTCTTGCGCCGGTGGAGGTGCTCGCCTCGGTCGGCGGGCTCGAGCACGCGGCGCTCGCCGGGTTCATCGTGGGCGGTGCGGCGGCGCGCGTGCCCGTCGTGCTCGACGGGGTGATCGCGTTGGCGGCCGCTTGCATCGCCGAGGCCCTGGTGCCCGGGACGATGGCGCATTGCATCGCCGGGCACCGCTCGGCCGAACCCGGCGCGACGGTGGCGCTCGAACACCTCGGCCTCGTGCCCCTCGTCGACCTCGGTCTGCGCCTCGGCGAGGGCACCGGCGCGGCGCTCGCCGTGCCCGTGATCCAAGCCGCGGCGGCCACCCTGGCCGGAATGGGCACCCTCGACGAGCTGGGCTGACCGGGTCGTCACGGTCCGCTCCGGTTGCAGCCGCCCTGTGCGACTCGCTGAACGTGCACCGTAGGCTCGTGTCATGAGTGGTCAACTGATCACTAAGGATTTTGCTGGCGTCCGGTACCGCCGGGCGATCGTTGTCGTGCTCGGCCTCGCCGCCGCGGCCGGCGTGGCCTGCACCGTGTGGTCCCGGTCCTCCACGGCCGAGGACGGGCTGGACCTGTGGGGCAACGGGTTCCTCTACGGCGCCGGGATGCTGTTGCCCGGCGTGGCCTGCGCCCTGCGTGCCCTCGGTGACCGGTCCGAGTCACTGCGATGGTGGCTGCTGACGGTCTTCGTGGTCACCAACGCCGCGGCCGACCTCGTCTTCGACTTCCACGACAGCTCCCTCGACCCGTACCCGGTCCCGGCCTGGTCCGACTGGCTGTACCTCCTCTGCTATGTCGCCTTCGTCGCCACCGCGGTCGCCGCCACCCAGTTCCGTGCCCGTCGGGTCTCGTGGGCGGTGCGGATGGACGGCTTCGTCCTGGGCCTGGCCGTCGGCGCGGCCGTGGTCGCGCTGTGGTTCTCGCCGGTGCTGGTGCAGCGTGGCTCCGCCGTCGAGACCGCGGTCGGGCTGTATCCCCCGCTGCTCGACCTCGTGGCGATCGTGGTGGTCGTCGCCGGGCTCGCCCCGTTGCGGTTCCGTCCGGCGCCGGCGACCGCGTTGATCCTGGGCACGCTCGCCGTGTCGACGGCGAGCGATGTGATCTACCTGCGTCTGCTCGCCGACGACGCCTATGTCGAGAGCCCGGTGCTCACGGTGATCTGGCAGCTCGTGATCCTCGGCTATGGCGTCGCCGCCGCGCTGCCCGACGCCCGGCCGCAGGAGCGCGCCGCGCCCCGGGCGAGCGAACTCATGGTCCTGCCGGCCGTCGCTGCCGCGGTCTCGCTCGCGGTGCTCGGGTTCGGCGTGGCCGGCCGGGTCCCCGTGCTCGCCGCCGTGCTGGCCATGGCGTCGCTGGCGGCCGCGATCGGACGGGTGGTGGCGACGGCGGCGGAGCTGCGGCGGGCCAACCACGCCTTCCGTCAGGCCCGGACCGACGAGCTGACGGCACTGCCGAACCGGCGGGGCTTCGCGGAAGACCTCGACGCACTCCTCGATGCCCGTGCGCCCGAGCAGGCGCTGGCGGTGATGGTCATCGACCTCGACGGGTTCAAGGCGGTCAACGACACGCTCGGTCACCATGCCGGCGACCGTCTCCTGCAGGCGGTTGCTGGTCGGTTCGCCGGCGTGGTGGGTGTCCACGGTGTGCTCGGTCGGCTCGGCGGTGACGAGTTCGCCGTGGGCCTACGTCCAGGATCCGACGATCCGTCGGTCGTGGCGGCGCGCCTCGCCGCGAGCCTCGACACCCCGATCGCGCTGGCCGACGGACCGGTTCGGGTCGGGGCGAGCATCGGCGTCGCCTCGGCCCCGCACCACGGCACGACCCGTGAGGCGTTGCTGCACGCGGCCGATGTGGCGATGTACGAGGCCAAGACCGGCCGGCTGCGAACTGCGTGGTACGACCCGACCCGCGACCCGAACAGCCCGGACCAGCTCGCCGAGCTCGAGGCGTTCCGCCGGGTCGTTGCCGACGGCCGGGTCGAGGTCCGGTACCGGCCCGTGGTCGACGTGGGCCGCAGCGGCCCGACCACGGTGGTTGCCGTGGCGGTGGCCGGCGACCCCGGTGGTCGTGGTGCCTGGGGGCCCGACGAGGTGCTCGCCCTGGCCGAGCGAACGGGCCTCGTGCCGGTGGTCAGCCGCCTCGTGCTCGATCAGGCGCTCGAGGTGCTCGAGCGGTGCGGCGCAGCCGGTGTCGAGCTGCGGGTCCGGATCGACCTGCCGTCCCACGAGCTCGTCGGCGAGGCCGTCGTGGAGCAGCTCGCCGCCGGGCTGGCGGCGCACCGGGTGCCGGCGTCGGCGCTGGTCGTCGGTATCTCGGAGGCCGCCGTGCGCGCGGCCGGCACGCGGGTCGAGCGAACGTTGCGCCAGCTCCGGGCCCTCGGCGTGCGCATCACCGTGGACCGCTTCGGCGCCGGGGCATCGACGCTGGCGACGCTGTTGCGGCTCCCGGTCGACGAGCTGGTCCTCGACCGCTCGTTCCTCGTCGCGCTCGACGAGGACCTCGGGGCGCAGGCCGTGCTGGCGGCGACGGTCGGGTTCGCCCGGACGCTCGGGCTCGCCGTCGTCGTCGACGGCGTCGACTCCGCCGAGGCCCTGGCGACCGTGGCCGTTGCCGGCGTGGATGCCGTGACCGGTTCGTTCTGCGGGCCGCCGGTGTCGGTCGTCGACCTCCTCGCCCGGGTCGGAACCGGGCCTGTCACCGCCGCCCGCTCCGCTCCGGCGTGAGGTAACCGCCGGCGCCCGTCAGTACTCGAGGCCCTTGCGGGCCAGGATGCCCTGGTCGTAAGCGTGCTTCACCTTGCGCATCTCGGTCACCGTGTCGGCGACGGCGATCAGCTCCGCCGGCGCGTCCCTGCCGGTCACCACGACGTTGGTTCGCTCGTGGCGACCGGCCACCGCATCGGCGATCTCGGCCGCCGGGACCCAATCCCACGCAGCGAGGTACGTGAGCTCGTCGAGGATCAGCAGGTCGTAGCCGCCCGACGCGAGCTTCACCTTCGCCACCTCCCAGGCGTGCAGCGCCCGGGCCTTGGTCGCGTCCAGGTCGTCGGAGTCCCAGGTGAACCCGTCGCCGAGGGCGTTCCACTCGATCCCGAGCTGGCGGGCCAGCTTCTCCTCGCCCACCTTCCAGTCGCCCGACTTGATGAACTGCACCACCCCGACGGTCCAGTCCCGGGCCCAGCCCCGGATCATCACGCCCCACGCCGACGACGACTTCCCCTTGCCGTCGCCGGTGTGGACCAGGACCAGTGAGCGGCGTTCGGGCGTGTCGGGCACGGCGTGGGAACCTACGCCCCGATGGGCGCCACGCTGCGAGCCGAGCTCCACGACCGCGACGGGTGGCCGGTGCTGTGGTGGGCGCCGACCGCGCCCGTGCTGGCGGTGTCGTCGTCGATCGTCGGCGGTGGTCTCGGGGTGCGGCACTGGGTGTGCAACGCGTCGGTCGCCGACGACTGGGACGGCGTCGACGAGCTCGGGGTCGTCACCGCATCGGCCACCGGCCGCGACGCCGGCCGCGACGGCTGCGGGTTGTTGACCGCGGCCGACGTACGCCATGCCGCCTGGGCCGAGGCCGACGGCGCCGAATGCCTCGGGACGGTCGGCCTCGGGTGGCCGACGTGGGCGGCGGTGCCCCACGGCCACGACGACGCCCCGCCGCCCCGGCGTGCCGACACGGTCAATCTCCTCGTGTGGGTCCCGGTCCCGTTGTCGCACGCGGCGCTGGTGAACGCGGCCTGCACCGTCACCGAGGCCAAGACCCAGGCGCTGGTGGAGCTCGGGGTGCCGGGCACCGGCACCGCCACCGATGCCGTCGTGGTGTGCTGCCCGGTCCCGGGCGCCGGCCGACCCGACCCGGAACCGTACGGGGGCCCCCGGTCACGATGGGGGGCTCGCCTGGCCCGGGCGGTGCACGCCGCCGTGCGCGAGGGCGCGCTCGACGACCACCGGCGGGCCACCGCGGCCGGGTATCACCGGGCGTGGACGCCGTGACCGGGCCCCGGGTGCTCGTGCTCGGCGGCAGCCGCAGCGGGAAATCCGCCGTCGCCGAGCGGCTCGTCACCCGCGCGGCGGCCGGGGCCGCGGTCCACTACCTGGCCACCGGGCCCGACCCGGATGGCGATGCGGATTGGGCCGATCGGGTCGCCCGCCACCGCGACCGCCGGCCGGCCGAGTGGGTGACCGTCGAGTGCGGCCCGGCGCTGGCCGAGGCGCTCGCCGCCGCCCCGCCGGACGCCGCGGTGCTCATCGACGCGGTCGGTACCTGGGTCGCCGCTCACCACGACTTCGTCTGCGACGTCGGTCCGGTCCTCGATGCGCTCGCGGCGCGGGTTGCGCCGACGGTGCTGGTGAGCGACGAGGTCGGCCTCGGCGTGCACCCGGAGACGGCGCTCGGCCGACGGTTCCGCGACGTGCTCGGTGCGGTGAACGTGGCGCTCGCGGCGGCGTGCGACGACGTGTGGCTGGTCGTCGCCGGCCGGGTGCTGGTGCTGTCCCCCGACCCGACCCTCCCCCCGGCGGCCGGCCGGTCGTGATAGCTGCGTTTGCGTTCTTGACCGTGGTCGGCCGGCGCGGGGCCCGTCCCGATGCGGGCACGATGCGGTGGTTCCCGGTCGTCGGTGTCGTCGTCGGGGCGTTCGTGGGGGCGCTGCGGTGGGGGGCCGAGGCGTGGTGGACCCCGCTGGTCGCCGCGGCCGTGGCCGTGGTGGCCGACCTGGCCGTCACCGGGATGCTGCACCTCGACGGCCTGGCCGACTCGGCCGACGGCCTGCTGCCCCATCTCGACCGCGCGCGCCGACTGGCGGTGATGCGGGCCCCCGACACCGGTGCGTTCGGGGTGGGCGCGGTGGTGGCCGTGCTCGGCCTGCGCGCCGCCGGGTTCGCCGCCGTGCCGGCCGGACCCGAAGCGATCGTTGCCTGCGCCACGATCTGGGCCGTTTCGCGTGCCGTGATGGCGGCCGCGGCGCTCGGCCGTCCCTATGCCGGTGGGGGTCTGGCGAGCGCGTTCCTCGGTGGGCCGTGGTGGCCGCCGGCGCTGGGCGGGCTCGCCGTCGCGGCCGCGGGTGTGGCGCTCGCCCCGGCCGCCGGGTGGGCGGCGGCGGCGCTGCCGGTGGCGCTCGTGGCCGGGGTCCTGGCTGCGGTCGGGGTGGTGGCCCTCGCCGGCCGGCGCCTGGGCGGGGTGACCGGCGACGTGCTCGGTGCTGCCGGGCTCCTGACCGAGACGGTGGCCCTCGTCGTGATCGGGGCTCGGTGGTGAGCGCTGCGGCGAACGGGATCGGCGCCGCGCTCGGGGTCGCGGCCGACCGGGCGCTGGGCGAGCCGCCGCTGGCGGTCCACCCGGTGGCCCGTTTCGGCACGGTGATGGGGGCGTTCGAGGCCCGCTGGTACCGCGACGACCGGGCCCGCGGGGTCGTCCACGCCGCGCTCGGCGCCGGCCTCGGCTTGGCGGCGGGCGTTGCGCTGCAACGGCTCGTGCGCCCCCGTTGGGCGGCGACGGCGATCGCGGTCGCGATCGCGACCGGTGGCCGGATGCTGGGCGACGTCGCCCGCGGGATCGGGGCCGACCTGGCCCGGGGTGATCTCGACGCGGCCCGGGCCGGCCTGCCGTCGCTCGTCGGTCGCGACCCGAGCGGGCTCGACGCGGCCGAGATCACCCGGGCGGTGGTGGAGAGCGTGGCCGAGAACTTCGCCGACGCGGTCGCTGCCCCGGTGGTGTGGGGGTCGCTGGCCGGTGCCCCCGGCGCGCTGGCCCACCGGGCCGTGAACACGATGGACGCGATGGTCGGCCACCGCTCGGCCCGCTACGAGCGCTACGGCTGGGCTGCGGCCCGGCTCGACGACGTGGCCAACTGGCTGCCGGCCCGCGTCGGCGCGTTGGCCGTTGCGGTGGCCCGCCCGGGCCGGGCCGGGGCGGTGGCCCGCATCGTGCGGCGCGACGCCGGCGGTCACCCGTCGCCCAACGCGGGGGTGGTGGAATCGGCGTTCGCCGCTGCGCTCGGGGTGCGCCTCGGGGGCGCCAACCGCTACGGCGACCGGGTCGAGCACCGCGCGCTGCTCGGCGACGGCGACCCACCCGGCCCCGGTGACATCGAGCGGGCCGTCGCGCTGCTGCGCGACGCGTCTGCGGTGCTCGCCGCCGGCGCGGTCGCCGCCGGCGCGCTCACCGGCCCGACGGGCCGTTGGCTCGCGCGCCGGCTCAGTCGACGAGCGCCTGGTGAACGAGGAGCTTGAGCAGGCTGCGGATCGGGTGCGTCGACGACGGCAGCAGTTGGGTGAGGAACAGCACGGTCAGATCCTCGACGGGGTCGACCATGAACCACGTCGACGCTGCGCCGCCCCAGCCGAAGTCGCCGGGCGAGCCGGGGACCTTGGCCGTCGCCGGGTCGAGGGTGACCGAGACCCCGAGCCCGAAGCCGACGCCGTCGAAGGCCGTCTCGGCAAACAGCGGGCGGCCGAAGGCGGTGAGGTCGGCGTCGCCGGGCAGGTGGTTGGACGCCATCATCTCGACCGTGCGGGGGCCGAGGAGGCGCACACCGTCGAGCGCGCCGCCCCGGGCCAGGCACTGCACGAACCGTTGGTAGTCGTGGGCGGTGGACACCAGGCCGCCGCCGCCGAGCAGTGCGCTGGGGGCCCGCAGCGCGGCGCCACCCATCGCCTCGTTGCGCACCAACGACCTCGTCCCGGGTGCCGGCGTGTAGAGGGCAGCGGTGCGCGCCTGGTCGGCCTCGGGGACGAAGAACCCGGTGTCGGCCATGCCGAGCGGTTCGAAGATCCGAGCGCGGAGGAACTCGTCGAGGGGTTGCCCCGACAGCACCTCGACCACCCGGCCGAGCACGTCGATCGACATCGAGTAGTTCCATTCGCTGCCCGGCTGGAACAGCAGCGGCAGCGCGGCGAGCCGGTCGCACACCTCGGCGAGGTCGGCGCCGGCCGGCACACCCCACTCGAAGCCTGCGGCCCGGTAGAGCGCGTCGACCGGATGGGCGTAGGCGAAGCCGTAGGCGAGCCCGGCGGTGTGGGTGAACAGGTGCCACATCCGCATCGGCTCGGTGAGGCCCTCGAGCGTGGGGTTGGTGACCGAGCCCGACCGGAACACCTTCAGCTCGGCATAGGTGGGGAGCACGCTCGACACCGGGTCCTTCAGCTCGAACAGGCCCTCCTCCCACAGCAGGAGCGCGGCGACGGCGGTGATCGGCTTGGTCATCGAATAGACGCGGTAGATCGTGTCGGCCTCGATCGGCAGGTCGGCCTCGACGTCGCGCCGGCCGTAGGTCTCGTTCAGGCACACCCGGCCCTCACGGGACACCACGACGTGGAAGCCGGGGAGGAGCCCGGCGTCGACGAAGCGGCGCATGCGGGCCGAGAGCCGGCCCAGCCGGTCGGGATCGAAGCCGACCTCGATCGGATCGGCGTCCTGCGTGACCACGTTGCCCATGGGTCCTCTCCGGTTCGGTCGGTGGTTCAGGTCGGCGGTTCGAGGATCTTCCAGCGGGCGGTGGCCGCGGTGAGCACCGTGCCGGCCTCGTCGAGCAACTCGGCGCCACCCCACACCCAGGGCCCCTCGCGCCGGTCGATCCAGGCCACCGCCACCAGCGGTTGCCCGACCGGAGCGGGCCGGCGGTAGCGCAGGGAGAAATCGGCGGTGACGATCTCGTTCGAGGTGCGTTCGAAGTGGGTGATCGCCTTCCCGATCACCTCGTCGAGGACCGTGGCCTGGATGCCGCCGTGGATGACACCTTCGGCGCCACGGAAGTGATCCGCGAGCACGACCGGGAGGTGGTATCGGCCATCGGGGCCCTCGTGGCCGGCACCGAGGCGCAAGCCCTGCTCGTTGTCGGCGCCGCAGCCGAAGCAGCGGTGGTAGCGCGGTTCGTCGGCGGTCCCCATCGGCGCCCGACCCTACCCGCCCGTCGGGACCGTCTCCGGGAACGGGTTGTCCCCGGTGGGGCCACTCCGGTAGGTTGCGCTCCCGTCCCACCGACCGGTGGGTAACGGTCTGGTCCCGTGGTGCAGCTTGGAGTGCACGCCGGCCTGTCAAGCCGGAGGCCGCGGGTTCGAATCCCGTCGGGACCGCCACCGTGCCTTTCGGGGCACGGACGCGGTCGAGTAGCTCAGTAGGCAGAGCGTCCGCCTGAAAAGCGGAAGGTCACCGGATCGACGCCGGTCTCGACCACCGAAGGATCCAGGCGGACCGACGATCCGGTGCGGGCCTACTTGGTTTCGTTCGGGTGACGAGACGTCGCTTTCGTGATCCAGACGACTCTCGAGTCGTCGTCGACGGCGTACCAGATGCGCCCGCCGCCGGCGATCTCGTACTGCCACTGCTCGAGCGTGCGGCCGCGGATCGCCGCACTCGCCAGGGTGCCCTTGAGGCGGCCCTGCCGGTTGGGGTTGTCGACCCGGCGGGGGTCGACGATCACGCGGTCGTAGAAGGAGGCAAGGACGCCGGGCTGCTGCCGGCAGAGGGTCTCCCAACCGTCGGCCGCGTCCGACGACGCGTGCCGAGGCGTCCACTCGCCGTCCTTGGCCGGACGCGCAACCCGCCCTCCCCGCTTGGCGGTCACGCCGAGGGCCGGGCCACCGCAGTGCCCGCCGGCTCGTCCACCAGGATCGGCCGGCCCTCCCCGTCGGCCCACGCCCGTGCCGTGCGGCGCCAGTCGGCGAGGACCTCGAGCAGCGGGGTGAAGGTGCCGAGCGATTCGGCCGTTTCCGCCATCGACCCGACCTCGGCGGCCAGGGCGAGCTGATCGTCGTGCGGCAGGACCCGGGTCCACGGCCACGCCCGCTCGAGCACGGTGGTGACGAGGTCGGGCTGGCCGGCGGTGGTGAGCGACCCGAGCAAGCGGCAGAGGTCGTGGAACACCTGGGTGACCTCGGCCGGTTGCGGCGGGCCGAGACGCAGCGTCTGCGAGCCGCGCTGGACCGTCACTTCGCCGAAGGTGTCGAGTGCTTCCCCGACCTCGCTCGAGCGGCGGGCGAGCTCCGACCATTGGAACCGGGGAGCGGCCGTCGACGGTGCCATGGCGCTCACCGTAGCCTGCTACCTCGGGATTCGGGCTCGTGGTTCAGAACTTCTACTGAACTTTTGCGTGATGCCGGAGGGTAACGGCGACCGCACCGGTCAGTAGCTGCCCCGGCTCAACTCGAGCGGGCCCTCGACCAGGGGGATCAGGAGCTGCAGGCCCTGGCTCGACAAGTCGGCCAGTACCCCGGGGATGCCGGCGATGTCCCACTGCCGGGGCTCGGCCCCGACGAGGCGCAGCGCGACCCGCCGCGCCGGATCGGCGGCGGCGGGCACGAGGTACAGGTAGAGGTGGCCGTCGATCCACTCCGCCCGCCGCAGGCCGGCCTGTGCGAGGGGTACACCCACCACCTGGGGGACCGGGGGGAGGCCCTCGGCGGCCAGCCGGCGCAGCGCCGCTGCGCCACCGAGCGCTCCGGCGAGGTCGGGGCGTTCGGCGGCGGGCAGGTCGGCGGGCGGCAGTGACGCCGGGTGGCCCACGAGCGTGCGACGCACCCAGGCCGCATCGTGGTCGTCGCCGAGGCGGTCGAGGGCGGTGGCGACCGGTTCGAGCCACGCCGGGATCCGGGCGGCCACCAAGCCCAGGGTGAGTGCCCGAGCGGTGCGCGCCGCCCGGTCGGCGGGCGCCGGTTCGGTCCCGACGGTGCCCAACCAGGCGAGCGCAGCGGCCGGGAGCTCCACGGCGGGCACGGTAGCCCCGGCCCGGTGGGCTCGGTCCGGGTCAGTCCAGCAGGGTCTGCAGGCGCTCCACTGTCGACGCCAATGCCGCCACCTGCGCCTCGAGCGCTTCGACCCGGGCGTGGAGATCACCGACCCGGTCGGCCCGGGGTGCGGCGGGCGCCGAGGTCTCGTCGGCCACGTCGTCGTCGACGGGCCCGCCGAGCAGGTGCATCCAGCGGGCGTCTTTCTGGCCGGGTCGGCGGGTCAGGCGCACGACGAGCGGCTCGGGCCGCGCCGCGAGCGCGTCGAGGGTGCGCTCCACCTCGGCCAGGTCGGCGAAGGGGTGCTGACGTTCGGTGCGGCCCTTGAGCTCGCCGACGGTCTGCGGGCCGCGCAGCGCGAGCACGCACACCAGGGCCTGTGCTGCCGGGTCGATCGACCACGCCTCCCGGGCGATGTGGCGGTGCTTGGGCGCGCGGTTCGACGTCGAGTACACGATCCGGGTGATCCCCTTCTCCCGCAACGACGTCAGGGCCGACACCACCGTCGGCTCGTCGAACCGCACGATCGGGAACCGGTTCGTCGACTGGTTGCAGGCGGTGATGAGCGCGTTCACCGTCATCGGGTAGCCGTCCGGAGTGGTGGTCTCCTTCTCCATCAAGCAGCCGAGCACGCGCAGTTCGTCGGGACGTAGCACGGGGGGCATCGCCGGCCATTGTGGCGCCCTGGGGCGCGCCGGGCGCGGCGGGGCAGGATGGTCCGGTGCGAGCCGCCGTCCGGACCGCCGCCGACCTCGCCGGCCGCCTGCTGATCGCGGGCGTGGTCGGGGTGCTGGCCGGTGTCGCCGGCGCCGCCTTCCTGCACAGCCTCGACTGGGCCGGCGACACGTTCGCACGGCTGCCGTGGCTGCTGTGGCTGCTGCCGGTGGCCGGCATCGGGGTGGCCGCCAGCTACCACTACCTGGCGGGCCGGGCCGCCGGCGGGGTGTCGCTGATCATCGAGGAGATCCATGCGCCGGCCGATCACGTCCCCCGGCGGATGGCCCCGCTGATCTTCGTGACGACGGTGATCACCCACCTGTTCGGGGGCTCGTCGGGGCGGGAAGGCGTCGCCGTGCAACTCGCCGGTTCGCTGTCGGATCTCGTGACCCGGTGGCGGCGGCGGGCGCCGACGGATCGCGGCGACCTGCTCGTGGTGGCGATCGCCGCCGGGTTCGGCGCCATCTTCGGCACGCCGGTGGCCGGCACGGTCTTCGCGCTCGAGGTGCCGACGGCCGGCCGGCTGCGGCTGGCGCCGGCACCGGGGTGCCTGGTCGGCGCGCTCGTCGGCGACGCCGTCGCCCGGGCGTTGCGGGTGGAGCACACCGCACTGGTGCCGTTCCCGGCGGGCTCGGTCGACCTCGCCGCCCTCGGCCGGTACGCGTTGCTCGGCGTCGGGTGCGGGTTGGCGGCGCTCACGTTCGTCTGGCTGCTCCACGCCGTGAAGCGCCAGGCCGGCCGGCTGCCGTGGTTCGTGCGCCCGGTCGTCGGCGGCGCCGTCATCGTGGCGCTCGTCGGGATCGCCGGCACCCGCGCCTACCTCGGGCTCTCGGCGCCGCTCGCGGTCGCAGCGGTGGCCGGCGCGGAGTTCGGGATCACCGCCTGGGCGTGGAAGGTGGTGTTCACGGCGGTCACGCTCGGCACCGGGTTCCAAGGCGGCGAGGTGACGCCGCTGTTCGTCGCCGGGGCCACGTTGGGATCCGCGCTCGCCGCCCCGCTCGGGCTGCCCGTCGGGGCGGCCGCCGCCGTCGGTCACGTCGCCGTGCTCGGTGCGGCGGCCAACACGCCGGTCGCATGCACCGTGCTCGCCGTCGAGTTGTTCGGTGGCTCGGCGCTCGCTCCGGCCGCTGTCGCCTGCCTGGTGGCCCGCCTCGTGTCGACCCGCCGGTCGCTCTACGCAACCCAGCGGCACGACGGGCCCTGAACGGTCCCTCGGACGACCACGAGGTCGACCGGCGCGGTGCTCAGTTGGCCGACGCCACCTCGATGCGGGTCTGGGGCCACTCGCGGGCGTTGGTGAGCGCCGCTTCGGCCTTGGCGAGCACCTCGGACGCGTTGAAGGCATGCGCCGGATAGCAGGCGACCCCGGCCCACTGCATCAGCCGCTCGTCGGTGTCGCCGAGGGCGCGGCGCAGACGCTCCAGGGTCCAGATGGCGCCTTCCTCGGGGGTGTCCTCGAGGATGAACCCGAGCCGCCCGTCGAGTTCGCAGGCGATGTCGGCCTCCCGCAGCGTGGCCCGCACCGCCCGGGCGACCGTGAGGCGCTCGGCGGGGAGCACCTTGCCGTCGGTCGGGCAGCCGACCACGACGAGCACGATCGACACCGGCCGCAGGTGACGCTTCGCGGCCGACACGCGCGTCTCGACCATCACGTTGAAGTACCGCTCGTTGAACAACCCGGTGTCGGGGAACATCGCCGGGGCGAGATCGGCCACGCCGCCCCGATCGATCGGCACGGCGACGGCGGGAGCGGCCGCGGGAGGCGTGCGGGTGGCGAGGATGCCGGCGATCAGTGCGGCGATGCCGGCGGCGAGGCCGGGGCCGCCCGAGCCCGTCGCCACGGACACGACGCCGAGGACGGCGCCGATCACTCCGATCCCGACGGCGATCCTGCTCGTGTTCACCTCAGTACCCCCGGTGGCATCCACGCTGCATCATGCCGCACCGGCGCGGTGCGATGCCGCCAAGGCGGTGATGTCGTCCATGATCCGGTGCAGGGCGAAGTCCTTCGGGGTGTACACGGCTGCGACGCCGAGCCCGAGCAGGCGGGCCCGGTCGGCCTCGGGGATGATCCCGCCGACCACGACCGGCGCGTCGACGCCCTCGTCGCGCACGAGCCGCAGCACCTCGGGGACGAGCTCGAGATGGCTCCCGGACAGGATCGACAGGCCGATCACGTCGGGGTCCTCGTCACGGGCCGAGGCCGCGATCTGGGCGGGGGTCAGCCGGATGCCGGAGTAGACGACCTCCATGCCGGCGTCGCGGGCGGCCACGGCGATCTGCTCGGCGCCGTTGGAGTGCCCGTCGAGCCCCGGCTTGGCGACCAGGAACCGGGGCGGTCCGCCGGGCAGGGCCTTCACCCGCTCGGCGACCGCGGCGAGTTCCTGGGGCCGGCGGCCGACGGCGGCCGCGACCCCGGTCGGTGCCCGGTACTCGCCGAACACCTCGCGCAGTGCGCCTGCCCACTCGCCGGTCGTCCCGCCGGCCCGGGCGAGTGCGATCGTCGCCGGCATGACGTTGTCGTCCGAGGCCGCTGCCCGACGCAGTTCGTCGAGGGCCTGCGTGACCGCGGCGGCGTCCCGGGCGGATCGCCAGGCCTCGACGTCGGCGATCAGCTGTGGCTCCACGGCGGGATCGACGGTGAGGATGTTGCCCTCGCCGGCCAGCGGCGACGCCTCGGTCTCGGTGTAGGCGTTCACGCCGACCACGACCTGCTCGCCGGACTCGATGCGCCGGGTGCGTTCGGCCATCGAGGCCACGAGCCGGCCCTTCAGGACCTCGACCGCCTCGAACGCACCGCCGAGCGCGAGCACGTCGGTGAGCTCGGACCAGGCGGCGTCCGCGAACTCGGCGGTGCGCGCCTCCACGACGTGGGAGCCGTCGAGGATGTCGCCGTACTCGAGCAGGTCGGTCTCGAACGCAAGCACTTGTTGCATCCGCAACGCCCACTGTTGATCCCACGGCCGGGGCAGGCCGAGCGCCTCGTTCCAGGCCGGGAGCTGCACCGAGCGGGCACGGGCGCGCTTGGACATCGTGACAGCCAGCATCTCGAGCACGATGCGCTGCACGTTGTTCTCCGGCTGGGCCTCGGTGAGGCCGAGGGAGTTCACCTGGACGCCGTAGCGGAACCGCCGCAGTTTCGGGTCGGCAACGCCGTACCGCTCGAGGCAGATCCGGTCCCACAGGTCGGTGAAGGCCCGCAGCTTGCAGGTCTCCTCGACGAACCGGATGCCGGCGTTGACGAAGAACGAGATCGAGCCGACCACCTCCCCGAAGCGCTCCTCGGGCACCTGCCCGGACGCCCGCACCGCGTCGAGTACGCCGATCGCCGTCGCGAGTGCGTACGCGATCTCCTGCACCGGCGTCGCGCCCGCCTCCTGCAGGTGGTACGAGCACACGTTCATCGGGTTCCACCGCGGGGCGTGCTCGGCGCACCAGGCGATCATGTCGACGATCAGCCGGCGGCTCGGCAGGGGCGGGAAGATGTACGTGCCCCGGCTGAGGTATTCCTTCACGATGTCGTTCTGCGTCGTGCCCCGCAGGTCGCTCGATGCCACGCCTTGCTCCTCGGCGTTGGCGACGTAGAGCCCGAGCAGCCACGCCGCGGTGGCGTTGATCGTCATCGAGGTGTTCATGCGCCCCGGTGGGATCTGCTCCATCAGGGTGCGCATGTGCCCGAGATGGACCACGGGCACGCCGACCTTGCCGACCTCGCCGCGGGCCAGGACGTGGTCGGGGTCGTACCCGGTCTGGGTGGGCAGGTCGAACGCGACCGACAAGCCGGTCTGCCCCTTGGCCAAGTTCGTTCGGTAGAGCTCGTTGGACGCCCGGGCCGTCGAGTGGCCGGAGTAGGTCCGCATCAGCCAGGGGTCGTCACGCCTCATGGGTCGATCTTCGCAGCGTGCGCCCGGCCCCATCCACCGGGGTCGGGGGTCACGGTGAGCGCACGGGCCAGCCGGTCCAGGTACTCGGCGCGCGGGATCTCGACCACGCCGAGCGAGGAGAGGTGCGGGGTCGACCACTGGACGTCGAGCAGCGCGTAGCCGTCGCGCCCCAGCAGCTCGACGAGCGCGACCAGAGCGACCTTCGACGCATCGGTGGCCCGATGGAACATCGACTCGCCGGCGAACAGCCCGCCGATCGCCACGCCGTACAGACCCCCGACGAGCGTGGAACCGTCCCACGCCTCGACCGAATGGGCCCAGCCCGTGCGGTGCAGGCGTTCGTAGGCCTCGACGAAGGCCGGCGTGATCCAGCCGTGCGGGCGTCGGGGATCACCACAGGCCTCCATCACGGTGCGGAAGCACGTGTCGACCGTGACGTCGTACCGGCCACAACTGCGGCGCAGGCTCCGGCTGACGCGCAGGCCGTCGAGGGGGAGGACCCCGCGCCGGACCGGGGAGAACCAGCCGATGCGTCGACGCCCGACCGGCATCGGGAACAGCCCGGCCCGGTAGGCGGCGAGCAGCGTCCCCGGTTCGAGATCCCCGCCGACGCCCACGAGGTCGTCGTCGCCGTCGGGCGGCGGGAATCCCCACCGGCTCGGCGGCGGCTCGACCGGATGCGGCGGGAGCGGGGCGGGCACGGGCCGGCGCTACCGGCGGTACTCGTAGAAGCCCCGGCCGCTCTTGCGGCCGAGGCGCCCCGCAGCGACGAGGCGGCGCAGGGTCGGCACGGGGGCGTAGTTCGGATCGGCGAACTCGGCGTGGAGCGCCTCGAGGATCGCGACCGAGGTGTCGAGGCCGACGAGATCGAGCAGGGCGAAGGGGCCCATCGGGAAGTTGCACCCGCCGCGCATGGCGGCGTCGATGTCCTCCATGGAGGCCGTGGCGTGCTCGAGCATCCGCACCGCGTTGTTCAGGTACGGGAACAGCAGCGCGTTGACGACGAACCCGGCGCGGTCGGCGACGTCGACGGGCTGCTTGCCGCAGGCCTGCGCAAAGGCGCGCGCCTGATCGATCGTGGCGTCGCACGCCGTGAGCGGGCGCACGATCTCGACGAGCGGCATCGCCGGGGCGGGATTGAAGAAGTGGATGCCGCACACCGATTCGGGCCGGCCGGTGCGGGCCGCCAGTTCGACGACGGGGAGGGTGGAGGTGTTCGTGGCGAGCAGCGCCCCGTCACCGAGGCGCTTGTCGAGGTCGGCGAACAGCTCCTGTTTCACGGCGAGGTCTTCCACGACGGATTCGATCACGAGATCGCAGTCGGCGAGGGCGTCGAGGTCGGCGGTCGCGCGCACCCGAGCCGTAGCGGCGGCCGCTTCGTCGGCGCCGAGGCGCCCCTTCGCGGCCTGGCGAGCGAGGCTCGTTGCAAGCGCATCGTGTGTGGCGCGGGCCGTGTCGCCGGACCGGGATCGCAGTACGACGTCGAACCCCGCTCGCGCTGCCACCTCGGCGATACCGGCGCCCATGATGCCGGAGCCGACGACGCCGATCCGCCGGATTCTTGCGGTCGGGTCCTCGCCGGCGCAGGGGAGGATGGTGGAGGGAACGTCGGCTGCCATGGCGATAAGTTACCCATCGGTAACGTGGGTTTCGCAAGGGACGTTTCGCCCGTCGCTCGGCCACCCCCCTAAGGTCCGCGCCGTGTCCGAGGGGCGCTACCTCACCTTCACCCGCGAGGAGTGGGAAGACCTACGGGCGTCCACCCCGTTGACGATCCGGGAGAAGGACCTCGAGGCCCTGCGCGGCATCAACGATCGCATCGACCTCGACGAGGTCGCGGCGATCTACTTGCCGTTGAGCCGCTTGCTCAACCTCTACATCTCGGCCACCCAGAACCTGCACCGGGTGACGGCCACGTTCCTGGGCACGATCGCCCCCAAGGTGCCGTACGTGATCGGCGTGGCCGGATCGGTCGCCGTCGGCAAGTCGACGTTCGCCCGCATCCTGCAGGCGCTGCTGTCGCGCTGGCCCGACCACCCGAAGGTCGATCTGGTGACCACCGACGGGTTCCTGTTCCCCAACGCAGTGCTCGACCAGCGCGGGATCATGAACCGCAAGGGGTTCCCCCAGAGCTACGACACCCGCCGGCTGCTCGAGTTCCTGCGCAACGTGAAGTCCGGCTCCCCCGACGTGCGCGCCCCGATCTACAGCCACGTCGTCTACGACATCACCGGCGACGAGGCCGTGGTGCGCCAGCCCGACATCCTGATCCTCGAGGGGCTCAACGTCCTGCAGGTCGGCGACGAGTCGGCCGAGTTCGTGAGCGACTACTTCGACTTCTCGATCTACGTCGACGCCGACGAGTGCCACATCGAGCAGTGGTACGTCGAGCGGTTCATGAAGCTGCGCGAGACGGTGTTCCAGGACCCGACGTCGTACTTCCGCCACTTCGCCGAACTCGGCAGCGACGCCGCCTCCGAGATGGCTCGCAGCATCTGGCATTCGATCAACGGCAAGAACCTCGTCGAGAACATCCTGCCGACGCGCGAGCGGGCGTCGCTGATCCTGCGCAAGGACGCCGATCACCGGGTCCGTGAGGTCTGTCTGCGCAAGCTGTGATCGGCGCGTAAGGTCGGCCCGATGGCCCACCCGTTCCGCTTCGGCTGCCAGAGCTTCACCGCCGCTTCCGCCCGCGAGTGGAAGGACAAGGCCCGTCGGGCCGAGGCGCTGGGGTACTCGAGTTTCCTGCTCGCCGACCACTACATCGGCCCGGGGCCGATGCTCGAAGCCACCCGGCATCCCGTGCAGTCGATCGCGGCCGTCCCCGCGATCACCCTCGCCGCCGAGGCCACCACCTCGATCAAGGTCGGGTGCCGGGTGATGTGCGTCGATTACCGCAACCCCGTGGTGCTGGCCAAGGAGATGGCCACCATCGACCTGTTCTCCGAGGGGCGCCTCGAGTGCGGCCTCGGGGCGGGGTGGCTGGCCAACGAGTACGAGGCCATGGGGGTCCGGCTCGACCCGGCGCCGGTGCGCATCGCCCGCCTCGCCGAGGTGATCCGGGTGGTCAAGGCCCACTTCGGCGACGGGGAGTGCGCCGTCGAGGGGGCCGAGGGCACCGGGGTTCGTGCGGTCGGGTTCGAGGGCGTGCCCAAGCCGGTGCAGCGGCCCCGGCCGCCGATCATGATCGGTGGCGGCGCCCGCAAGGTGCTCACGCTCGCCGGCGCAGAGGCCGACATCGTGAGCTTCAACTTCAACAACCGGTCCGGGGTGATCGGCCCTGAAGGGGTCGGGTTGTCGACGGCGGCCGAGACGGCCCGCAAGGTGGGATGGGTGCGCGACGGCGCCGGTGACCGGTTCGACCAGATCGAGCTCGAGATCGGCGCGTACTTCACGGTCGTCACCGATCAGGCCGCAGCCACGGCCAAGGCGATGGCCCCGATGTTCGCCCTGCCGCCCGAGGAGCTGATGCGTCACCCGCACGCGCTGATCGGCTCGGTGGACGCGATCTGCGAGGAGTTGCTGCGCCGCCGCGAGGAGTACGGGATCAGCTACGTGACGGTGGGCGACACGAACCTCGAGGCGTTCGCGCCGGTCGTGGCCAAGCTGTCGGGGTCCTGAGCCCCGTCACCCGGCGCTGAGCCAGGCGGGCAGCTCGGCGAGCGAGCCGAGCGTGGGCACCGGACGATCACACGTGGCGGCCTGGTGCGCCCACAGGAAGTGGTACGGCACATGGACGGCGTGGGCGCCGATCGCGAGAACGGGCAGGATGTCCGAGCGCATCGAGTTGCCCACCATCAAGAACCGGGCGGGCTCGATGCCGTGACGGGCCAGGATCCGGCCGTAGGTGGCCGGATCCTTCTCGGACACGATCTCGATGTGGTCGAAGTACGGTGCGAGTCCGCTGGCGGCGATCTTCTGCTCCTGGTGGAACAGGTCGCCGAGCGTGACGAGCACGAGCCGGTAGCGGCCCCGCAGCGAGCGAAGCGTCGTCTCCACACCGTCGAGCAGGGTCACCGGCCGGCGGATCATCGCCTTGCCCCGCTCGATCAGCGTGTGGATCTCCCCGGCGGTGATCCGACCCTGCGTCAGCTCGATCGCGGTCTCGATCATCGACAGCAAGAAGCCCTTCACCCCGTAGCCGAACACCTCGAGGTTGGCCTGCTCGACCGCGAGGAGATGGGCGTCGACGTCGGGACCGTGGCCGACGTAGGGCGCCAGCAGGTCGGCGAGCATCCGCTGGCTGGCGTGGAAGTCGTCCTCGTTGTGCCACAGGGTGTCGTCGGCGTCGAACCCGATCGTGTCGATCCCGCTCGGCGGCTCGCCCTCACCGAACATCGTGGCGATGCTCCGTTCGACCGCGCTCATGCCCGGTCCATCGGCAGCCGGGCGCGGCGGCTGAGCGATCTCGTCGCTCACGGGCGGTCGCGCAGGGCGTTGAGGTAGTTGTAGACGGTGATCCGGCTCACGCCGAGGGCGTCGGCCACGTCGTCGACGCTGCGGCGGAACAGGAACGCCCCCCGTTCGTCGAGGAGCCGCACGGCGAGCTGCTTGTCCTCCCGGCCGAGCTCGACGAGACGCCCGCCGAGCTCGCGCTCGACGCCTTCGATCAGCCGGCCGAGCGCCCCCTGCATGCGCGGGAGTCGCATCGCGCCGACGAGCGTGCCCTCCCAGCGCAGCGGGATGTCGGACGGCTCGAACTCGCCGGGTCCGACAAGTTCGGTGCCGAGGGCTTCGGCGACGGGGGCCAGCGCCACGAGCAACGGGTGCGGGGTGCTGCTCACCCGCTCACGACCTGCACGGAGATGCGGGTGGCCCCGGCCGCGACGGCGTCGCGCACGAGCGCAGCGCAGGCGTCGGCGATCTGCTCGCTGGTGCCTTCGGCGACGTTGCCGAACGGGCCGAACTCGACCGGGAGCCCGCAGTGCTCGACGGCCGCGATCGCCGCCCGGACGTGCGGGCCCGGCTGGCCGCTCACGAACGGCTCGACGAAGAACTCCAGCCGGCTGTGCGCCATGGCCGTCACGCTACCGGGGGTGCTCGGACGCACCCGGTCGCTACGGCCGGTCCGGCCGGGACGGTTCAGCCGGCGCCCATCACCTGGCGCAGCGCTGCGGCCCGCTGCGCGCAGTCGGCGCCGGCGGCCTCGAAGGCCTCGCCGAGCCGGCGAAGGGCCGGGACGAACTGGCTCTGCCAGGCCTCCACGAACCGGTCGCGCGCCGGGCCGGTCCAGGGGGTGGCGTCGAGCGCGGTGCCGGCCGCGCCGATCACGGCGTCGAGCTGGGGGATCTGGCGGCGCAACGTGGCGCCGAGCCGGTCGAGTTCGTCGGGGTTGGCGCCCATCATGGTCATCGGAGGTCCTCCTCGGTCGGGGTGGCACGGTGCCGACCGGAGGGGTGCGCGGACGCCGCGGGTGCGGAAGGCGTCAGGACCGAGGCAGCCAGGGGGCGCACACCACCGGGCTGTCGGCCACGAACGGGTCGCGCCCGAGCCGGGTCGTGAGCTCCTCGGCGGAGGCGAACGCCACCGCGACCACCTCGCCGTCGGCGAACCGGAACGGACCGTCGGTCACGACCCGGTAGACCCGGGCCTCCACCCGGCATTCGTCGCTGTCGAAGCGGGCGTCGCCGAGCAGGACCGGCTCGGCGTCGACGACGCCGAGCTCCTCGGCGAGCTCGCGTCGTGCGGCGTCGTCCCACGACTCCCCGGCGGCCACGACCCCGCCGGCGGCCAGATCCCACCGGCCGGGCCAGAGATCCTTGGTGTCGCTTCGCTGGTGGAGCAGGAGCCGGCCGTCCCTGCCGGTCACCAGGAGGTAGGCGGCCCGGTGGCGGAGGTTCTCGGCCCGCATGCGCCAACGGGGGACCACCTCGAGCACCGAACCGTCGTCGTCGAGCACCTCGACCAGCTCGTCGCGGGGATCCACGACGACGAGTCTGGTCGGTCGGTGCCCGCGAGCGTCAGCCGTGCAGGCGGTCCTCGTTGCGGGCCGCCCAGCGGCCTCGGCGGTCACCTCGTCGATCACGGAATGCGGAAACGTCACAGCAGCCATGGCTGCAGCGTGCGCTGCGTCCCGGTCGGATCGCTGGAGGAACAGGTCCGCGAACGCGGGGGACCTCCGTCCCGGCTGGGTCAGCGGCCCGTCGAGCGGGCGATGAGACGGGGCTGGGACGCGAGCCAGTCGGCGAGCACCGGCAACGGCATCGGCCGGGCGAAGTGGTAACCCTGGCCGAGCGCAACGCCGAGCGAGCGGATCACATCGGCCTGCGTCTGGTCCTCGATCCCCTCGGCGACCACGACCCGCCCGAAGGCATCGCCGAGGCCGACCACGGCCCGGATGATCGCCGCCGATCCCGGATCGCGCCCGGCGTGCTGGACGAAGCTGCGGTCGACTTTCACCACCGTCGCCGGCAGGGAGTGGAAGTAGGCGAGCGACGAAAAGCCCGTGCCGAAGTCGTCGATGGCGATGCCGATGCCCAGTTCGACCAGCGCGGCGAGGGTTTCGCTCGCGGTCGAGGTGTCCTCGACGAACTCGGTCTCGGTGAGCTCGACGGTGAGATGGCCGGCGCAGCGTGGGTGCTCGGCGAGCAGGTCGCGTACGTCGTCGATCAAGGCGCCGCTCAGCAGGTGGCGCGCCCCGACGTTGACCGCCACCTTGAGATGCGCCTGGTCGGGTTGCGTCGCCCACTCGTCGAGGAGCCGGCCGGCCTGGCGCATCATGATCCGCGCGATGTCGACGACGAGCCAGTTGCGTTCGGCGTGGGGGATGAACACCCCCGGCGGGACCAGGCCGTGCCCGGGCCGCTCCCAGCGCACCAGCAGCTCGACGCCGCGGGGCGTGCCGTCTGCGAGCGCCACGATCGGTTGGGCCCAGGCGACGAGCTCGTCCTGGGCGATGGCCCGCCGAAGGGCCCGGTCGAGTTCGTCGGCGTCACCGGCCAGGGATCGGGCGTCGACGTCGGCGCCGACCACGCCGGCGCGCCGGCGGCGGGATTCGGTCAGGGCGAGACCCGCCTCGCGCACGAGGGTGTCGGCGTCGGCCCTGCTCGTCGCGGTCCAGGCGTAGCCGATCGTCGCTGTCACCGGCACCCGGTCGATGCCGTGCGACACGGGTCGGTTCAGGGCCGCGGCCAGTCGCTCGGCGAGGTCGTGGGCGGCGGTGCGGGGATCGTCGGTCGGATGGACGATCACGCCGAACTCGCCACCGCCGAGCCGGCCGGTGCCGTCGGTGGTGCGGGTGGCGCTCGTGATCCGGGCGGCGGTCTCCCGCAGGACGGCGTCACCGACGCGGTGACCGTGCGTGGCGTTCAGCTCGCGGACATGCTCGATCTCGACGACCACGACCGCCGTCCCCTTGCCCGCCTCCCGGGCGCAGGCGAGGCCTGCGTCGAGCCGGTCGAACCACGACAAGCGGTCGGCCACGGCGGTGAGACGATCGAGCACCAGGTCCGTCACGCCCTGGTCATCGGCAGGAAACCGCGCGAATCAAGCGATGGTCAGCTCCGGGACGTCGCGCGGGGTTCCGCGCGTCGGTCATCCGTAGGTCCGACCCCGCCAGGTGCGCTCGGGCCGCAGTGCCGACTGCGTCAACCGGGCGGCGACGGCGGCGTCGGCCAGCGGGGACAGCCAGTAGGCCGCGCCTGGACGCTCGTAGGCCCGCCGGGTGCCGGCCAGCGTCCCGGCCCGCAGCGCCAGCGCGACCACATCGATCGGGTCGGCCCGCCGGGCGAGCAGCCGCAGGAGCGGGAGGGCCTGGGCGAGCCAGACGACGCCGAGGTCGGCCGCCAGCCACCACCGGGAGGTGACCTCGCCGAGCGGGAGCGAGCGACCCCAGCCCTTCCAGGCGTCGCGGGCATCGGCGTGCATGCGCACGAGCAGCGAGCCGGTGGCGTCGACCAGGGCCACGGCCCGACCGGCGCCGGCCAGGTGCCGGGCCAGCGCGACGTCCTCGACGAGGCTGGCGGCCACCGGGGCGAACCCGCCCCACGCCGCGGCGTCGGCGCGCCGGAACGCCAGGCACTGCCCGTTGGCCAGGTGCCGGTGCGGGGGCGGGTCGTGGGCGGCGCCGGCCGGGCCGAATCGGTAGACGAGGGTGGTCAGCAACGCCGGGTGCACGACGGCGAGCGCCGCGGTGGGCACGGCGAAGCGCCCGGCGGCGCTGAGCAGGTGCCAGCCCTCCTCGACCAGTCGGCGCGCGAGCGCCGCGGGCAGGCCCGGTGCCGGTTCGGTGTCGGCGTCGAGGGTGACCACGACCGTCCCGGTCGCCGCGTCGAGGCCCTGTTGGAGCGCCCAGCACTTGCCGGCCCACCCCGGCGGCAGCGGCCCCGCGGCGAGCACCCGGGCCCCGGCCGCGGCGGCGACGGCGGCGGTGGCGTCGGTGGAGCCGTCGTCGACCACGAGCACCTCGTGCAGCGTCGGGTCGGCGGCGAGGGCGGCCAGGAGCGGCCCGATGCGGTGCTCCTCGTCGCGGGCCGGCACGACGACCGTGACGGTGCACGGTGCGGGCTCGGCGGGGTCGGCCACGACCGGGGGGCGGGGGCGGGCGGCGCGGGCCAGCCGCCACGCCGCGGCGGCGGCGGCGCCGAGTCGGAGGGCGGCCCCGCCGAGGCGCAGCACGCGCCGGGTGCGGGTCATGCGGCCCCGATCAAGGTTGCGACGATCCGGGCCGAGGAGGCCACGAGCGGCAGGCCCCCGCCGGGATGGCTGGTGCCGCCGACGAGGTAGAGCCCGTGGAGCGGACCGCGGTTGCCGGGCCGCACAAACGCGGCGCGCCGCCCGTTGGACGACGTGCCGTAGATCGCGCCACCCGGGTTGCGGTAGCGGGCGGCGAGGTCGGCCGGGGTGATCGTCTCGGTCCAGCGGGCCCGGCCCGCGACGTCGACGCCGTGGCGGGCCAGCACCCCGAGCACGGTGTCGTGTTGTTGCTGACGCAACGAGTCCCAGTCGAGGCCGTCGGCCGACGGGGCGTTGATCAGCACGAACCAGTTCTCGGCCCCGTCGGGCGCCTGGGTCGGGTCGGTCACCGCCGACACGCAGGCGTACACCGTCGGCTCGGCGGCGGGGCGACCGGCGCCGACCATCGCGTCGAACTCGGCCCGGTAGTCGCCCGAGAACCACACGTCGTGATGGGCGATCCCGGGGGTGCGCCCGTCGAGCGCGGCGAGCACGACCACGCCCGAGGTGGACCGCTCCGTGCGCCAGACCCGGCGCAGCGACGACGGGTCGGGGAGCAGGTCGCGGTAGAGGTGCTCGGCGTCGACGTCGGACACCACCACGTCGGCGTCGAGCGTCGTGCCGTCGGTCAGGCGGACCCCGGCGACGGTGCGGCCGTCGTGGCGGATCCCGGTGACCTCGGCGGCCGCGAGCAGCCGGGCTCCGGTCCGCTCGGCCACCCGCACCAGCGCATCGCGCAGCGCGCCGAGGCCGCCGCGCACGTACCAGCACCCGTGCACCGCCTCGATCGCCGGGATGCATGCGAGCGTCGCCGGGGCCCGCCACGGCGACGACCCGGAGTAGGTCGCGTACCGCCCGAGCCACTGCTGCAGCCGGGGGTCGGTGAAGCGGCGCCGGGCGACGGTGGCGAGCGTGCGGGCGCCGTCGATGCGCACGAGGTCCATCGGGGAGCGCAGGCGGCGCACCACCTCGAGCGGGTGGTCCATCGGCCCGGCGAAGAACGTGCGCTCCGACAGCTCCCAGATCCGCCGGCCCCGCTCGATCAGGCTGCGGTAGGCGGCGCCCGCGCCGCGGGAGAACGCCTCGAACGCCTCGGCCGTGGCCTCGGGATCGTCGGCGGTCTCGAGCGTCGAGCCGTCGGGCCAGTGGTAGCGGAACGGCCGGGGGAGGCGCACCAGGTCGACCTCGTCGGCCAGGCGGCTGCCGGCGGTGGCGAGGGTGTCGTCGAGGACGTCGGGCAGGGTCACCAGCGACGGGCCGGTCTCGAACGTGAAGCCGTCGCGGGTGCGGGCGTCGAGCTTGCCGCCGAAGCGGTCCGCCCGCTCGCACACGGTGACCGCGTGCCCGAGGGCGCGCAGGCGTATGGCGGCGCACAGACCGCCGACGCCGCCGCCGACGATCACGACCTCAGCCACGGCCACCCCGGCCCTCGCGGGCGCCTCGGCCGCCCGGGCCGCCCGGGCCGCCTCGGCGGAGGCGCCACAGGGCGAGCCCGGCGGCGGGCAGGCTGGCCGCACCCCCGACCGCGGCGACCACCCGGTCGCCGAAGAACGCAGCGAACCCGAGCGAGGACATGCCGGTGACGAACCCGTACTGCCCGACGAGGTCGACGTCGGCACGGTCCCGTTCGGGGGGCAGCAGCCGCTCCAGCACGGCCATCACGGCCAGGCCGGTGCAGAACCAGCCGAGGTAGTTGCCGAGCGGGATGCCCCGGTACCGGCCCGGCCGGGCCCAGCGCCAGTACCCCTCACCGACCATCTGCGGGTCGAGGAACAGGTCCCACGCGCTGAGCAGCGCGGCGCCGAGCACGATGCGCCGCAACGGGCTCGAGCGGCCGCCGAGCGCGCCGTGGGCGGTCTCTCGGGCCGGGACGGCCATGGCGAACCAGGCGAGCGGCACGACGGCGGGCACGTCGCCCACCGTGGGCCGCAGGATCCCGGTGTAGGCGTACCGGCCGAAGGGGATCCCGGTCGTGGTACCGACCCGTTCGACGGCGAGCGTGCCGGCTGCCGTGACCGCCAGCGCGCCGACCGACCGGGCCGGGCCCCAGCGTCGGGTGGCGGCGCCCAGGCTCGACGCGGCGAGGCCGCTGACCACCACTGACGCCAGGCCGGCTCGGCGGCCCTTGCGCCGCAACGGGGTGGCGATCATGGCGGCAGCGGCGACGGCCGCCGGTGCGACCCGGGCCGCCGAGATCATCGACGGGCCATGCTCCGGGCGACGAGGGCCGCCTTCTGCCAGCCGGGCACCCGGGCCCGCTGCGAGAACACGTCGTAGCCGTTGGCCTCGATCACCTCGAGGATGCGGCTGTAGAGGATCCGGGCAGCGGTGATGCAGCGGGCGGACCGGGCCGGCAGCATCCCGATGCCGAGGTCGGCCGACACGTACAGCCGCCGGACCCGCTCGATCTCGAAGCGCATCAACGCCTCCCACTGCGGGGTGACGCGCCGCAACCACGGATCGGCGCCGAAGCGGCGCAGGTCCTCCTGGGGCAGGTAGACCCGGCCGCGGTCGAGGTCCTCGCCGACGTCGCGCAGGAAGTTGGTGAGCTGGAACGCGTTGCCGAGATCGCGGGCGTGCGGCCGGGCGGCGTCGGGGTCGGCCGGTTCGAGGATCGGCAGCATCATCTCGCCGATCACCGCGGCCGAGCCGTCCATGTAGCCCTCGAGGTCGGCGAAGGTCTCGTAGGTGGTGACCGTGAGGTCCATCGTCATCGACCGCAGGAACCGGCGGAAGGCGTCGGGGTCGATGTCGAAGGCCCGCACCGTGTGCACCACGGCCTTGAGCACCGGGTCGTCGCTGCGGCCCCGCTCGAGGTCGGCGAAGAACCGGGCGCCGAACGCGGCCAGCGCCTCGGCCCGCTGCTCGACCGGTGCCGGGCCGAGGTCGTCGACGATGTCGTCGGCGTAGCGGCAGAACCCGTACAGCGCATGGACGTGGTGCTGCTTGACCTTGGGCAGCACGAGCGTCGAGGCGTAGTAGGTGGTGCCGTGGCGCTTGTTGAGCTGCCGGCACCGCTCGTAGCTCTCCTCCAGCGTCGTCATCGGCGCAGCTGCCCCACCCGCTCGGCCGCCAGCTTGCCCGACACGAGCACCATCGGGACCCCGACGCCGGGCACGGTGCTCGACCCGACGAACACCAGGCCGGGGACCCGCTTGTCGACGTTGCCGGGCCGGAACGGGCCGGTCTGGCGGAAGGTGTGCGCCAACGCGAACGGGGTGCCTCGCTCCATGCCCTGGGCCTCCCAGTCGAGTGGGTCGTAGTACACCTCGACCTCGGCGTCGGTGGGGTAGCCGAGCGCCGCGGTCCGCCGGATCAGGTCGGACCGCACCCGTTCGCGCTCGGCCACCCAGTCGACGGTGCCGTCGAGGTTCGGGGTCGGTTCGAGCACGTAGATCGTCGAGCACCCATCGGGGGCGAGCGTCGGGTCGTCCACGGCGTGCAGCGTCACCAGGATCGAGGGGTCGGGCATGCGGACCCCGTCGTGGATGATGGCCCGGAACGCCCCGTCCCAGTCCGAGCCGAAGTGGATGTTGTGGTGCGACGCCTCGGCCGGCGGCAGGCCCCGCACGCCGGCGACCCACAGCGCGCAGCTCGGGCTGTAGGCGCCGCGGCGGGCCACGCGGGGCGCGTCGAGGCCGCCGAGCAGGGTGCGGTACGCGACGGGTAGGTCCGGGTTGCAGACCACCGCGTCGGCGGCGAGGCGCTCACCGCCGGCGAGCTCGACACCGGTGACCCGGCCGGTGGTGCCCGAGGACCGCAGGATCCGCGTGACCGGGCTCGAGTAGCGGAACGTCACCCCGGCCTTCTCGCACGCCTCGGCCAGCCCGGTCGCCATGCGGCCCATGCCGCCCTCGGGGACGAACACGCCGCGGATGCAGTCCATGTAGGTGATGACGGCGTAGACGCCGAGCGCCTCGTACGGCGCGAGGCCGGCGTACATCGACTGGAACGAGAAGATGCGGCGCAGCCGCTCGTCGCGGAAGTACTCGGCGACGATGCGGCCGAGCTTGCGGAACCCGCCGTGGCGCAGCAGGCGCACCCCGGCCAGCGGCGGCCATGCGAGATCGAGGGGGGAGTCGAAGTTCGACGCGATGAACCGGTCCATCTCGAGCCGGTACAGCTCGGCCAGCCAGTCGGAGAACCGCTCGAACGCGCGGGCTTCGTCGCCGCCGCACACCGTGGCGATCTCGTGGGCCATGGCCTCGCGCCCGTGCCACACGCGCAGCTGCGAGCCGTCGGTGTACACCGCCCGGTACATCGGGTCGACCGGGTGGAGCCGGACGTGGTCGGCCATCGAGGCCCCGGCGGCGGCGAAGGCCTCCTCGAGCAGCTCGGGCATCGTGAGCACGGTCGGCCCGACGTCGAGGGTGTAGCCGGCGCCGCGCACCACCGCCGCTCGGCCACCCGCCTCGGCCTCCCGTTCGACGACGACCACCTCGTGCCCGGCGCCCACGAGGTGCGCAGCGGCCGAGAGCCCGCCGAGGCCCGCACCGATGACGACGACCCGCATGGTGACCTACTTCTCGCGCCAGGCGACGTAGTGGGCGAGATCGGTGAGCGCAGTGCGGGCCTCGGCCGTGATCGGGGCGCCGGCGAGGGCGTGGACGGCCTCGTGGGTGAGCGCCTCGATGCGCGCCTCGAGCGCAGCGAGGGCGCCGGTCGACACCAGCACCTCCTGCAGCGTGAGGATCGCGTCCTCGTCCAGGTCGGGCCGTCCGATCCGGGCGAGCACGGCGTGCTGCGCCGGGGTGGCGGCGGCCGTCGCGAGCGCGAGCAGCGGGGTGGGCTTGCCTTCCCGCAGGTCGTCGCCCACCGGCTTGCCGGTGACCGCTTCGTCCCCGAAGGCGCCCAGCACGTCGTCGCGCAACTGGAACGCGTCGCCGAGCGGCAACCCGTACGCCGACAGCGGGCCGAGGAGCTCGCCGGTGCGTTCGGGGGCGGCGAGGGCGGCGCCGAGGTGGAGCGGTCGCTCGACGGTGTATTTGCCGGACTTGTACCGCACGATCCGGTCTGCGGCGTCGGCGCGGCGTTCGTTGCGGGCGGTGCCGACGACGTCGAGGTACTGGCCGACGTTCAGTTCGATCCGCAGCTCGTGCCAGATGGCTCGGGCGGCGACCGGCGCGCCGGACAGGAGGCGGTCGGCGTAGACGAAGGCGAGGTCGCCGATGAGGATGGCGACGCCTTCGCCGAACCGGCGGGATTCACCGGTCCAGGACTGCTCGGCGTGCCGGTCGGCGAACACGAGGTGGGCCGACCGGGCGCCCCGCCGGGTGGCCGAGCCGTCCATCACGTCGTCGTGGAACAGGGCGAAGGCATGGAGCATCTCGAACGCTGCGCCGGCGTCGATCCACCGGTCGTCGTCGTCGGCACCGCCGGCGCCGACGAAGCCCCAGTGGCAGAACGCCGGCCGGAGCCGCTTGCCGCCGCCGAGGGCGAGCGACCGCAGCGCCACGAACACGTCGCCGAGCGCCGGATCCACGGCCTGCCAGCGCGTCGCCTCGGCGTCGATGACGGCGGCCAGACGATCTTCGACCCGCCGGGCGAGGGCGACCAACGAGGCGGGGGCGTCGGACACGCCGTCACGGTAGGCGACCTCCGGGGTGGAACTGCCTACCGAGGGTTCAGGACCGCCGGGAGTGCTTCATCCGGTACATGGCGGCGTCGGCCTGGCGGAGTGGCTCCTCGGGGTCGCGGCTCGGGGTCGGCCCCAACGCGATCCCGAGGCTCACCCCGACCCGCACCGAGCCGACCGAGACCGCCATCGGCCGGTGGAAGGACTCCCAGATGCGCCGGGCGACGCCTTCGGCCGCCGGGCCGTCGGCACCCGGGCAGATGACCACGAACTCGTCGCCGCCGTAGCGCACGGCGACGTCGCCGGCTCGCACGGCCTGGCGCAGCCGGTCGGCACAGATCCGCAGGACCTCGTCGCCGACGTCGTGCCCGTGCTGGTCGTTGACCTGCTTGAACAGGTTGAGGTCGGCGAACACCACGGCGTAGCTCGTGCGGCGGGTCTCGGCGTCGGCGGCGGCACCGGCGAGGATGCCCGGCAACCGGCTCCGGTTGGCCAGGCCGGTGAGCGCGTCGTGGCCGGCCTGGAACTCGAGCTCCCGCTCGGTCTTGCGCTTGGCCGTCACGTCGGTGACGTGGACGACGTATCCGCCGATGCCGGCGTCGTGCAACTGGTTCGCGACGCGGACCTCGACTACCCGGCGCTGGTCGCGACCGACGACGATCTCCGATTCGGCGGTGGCGATCAGCCCGGGCCGGTCGCCGACCTGCGCGAAGGCCTGTTCGATCGTCGGGGCGTTCGGGCCGAACAAGGCCTGGAACGGCCGACCGGTGAGCGCCGCTGCGGGGGTCTCGAACACGCTGAACACCGAATCGCTGGCGTAGGTGACCACGCCGTCGTCCTCCACGAGCAGCACCACATCGGCGGCGTGGCGCAGCAGGGCGCGCAGGCGCCGGTCGCTCGCCACGACCTCCGCATGCAGCGACCGGGGGTCGGCGAGGGCTGCCACCGGTTGCAGGCGCACGGCGAGCGCGAATGCGGCGAGGGCGACGGCGATCCCGGCGGCCGCGAGCTGGGCGGAGCCGACGGACTCCACGATCGAGGGCACGAGCAGCGGGACGGCGTGGATGACCGCCGAGAGCAGGATCAGGGCGCGCACCGGCCTGGATCGCATGGCATCGCAGATGCGCCGGGGACGGGACGGGGGATCCAAGCTCGCTCCGACGGCCGCAGCCGTCCTGGTACGGATCGGATGGTGGGACGGGCACCCAAGCCTCGCTGCCCCCGTTGAGACAATCTTTCCATTGGCCGGTGGTCAGGGTTCGAGGCCTGCGACCACCCGTTCGACCTCGAGGCGGGCGGTGCCGATCCGTTCCCGGCACCACCGGATCAGTAGCGCGGCACGAGCGACGCGCTCGGCGAGCCGGTCCACGTCGACCGCGTCGCGCTCGAGCTCGGCCAGGATCGCTTCGAGTTCGGTCATCGCAGCGGCGTACCCGGCGGGCGGCTGGGCGTCGGGGTCGGTGGCGTCGGTGGGGTCGCTCACGTCGTTCCTCCCGGGGTGACGACGACGCTGGTGAGTGTGCCCTCGGCGGTGCGGGTGTGCAGGGTCGTGCCGGCAGGGGCATCGCCCGGGCGCCGCACCAGGTCGCCTGCGCCGGTGCGGGTGATCGTCCAGCCCCGGTCGAGCAGCGTCGCCGGATCCGCTGAGCGCACCCGTGCGGCGAGCCCGTCGAGGGTGCGCGCCGTGGACCCGAGCCCTCGGTGCCCGGCGCGCGCCACCCGCGCCGAGGCGTCGTCGAGGCGGGCGGCGAGCCGGTCGAGCCGCGCCGCCGGCCGGTTCTGCAGGCGCCCGGCGGCGCCGTCGAGGCGGCGGTCCGCCTCGGTGACGGCCCGCGCCGTGCGTGCGTCGAGGCGCCGGGCGGCGTCGTGCGTCCGTCGCTCGGACCGCTCGACGACCCCGGCGGCGACCAGGTGCAGGGCGCTCGCCGCCGACTCGAGCCGATCGAGCGCCGCGCGGCGGCGGTTGACCAGCGCCGCCGCGCAGGCCGTCGGGGTCTTGAGCGCCTGGTGGGCGACCTCGTCGGCGATCGACCGGTCCGTCTCGTGGCCGAGGCCCGTGAGCACCGGGATCGGGCAGCCGGCGACGGCGCGGGCGACGACCTCGGTGTCGAAGGTGGCGAGATCGGTGCGTGAGCCCCCACCGCGCACGAGCAGCACCACGTCGAGCGCGAGGCGCCCGAGGTGCGCGAGGCCGGCCGCGATCTCGTGCTCGGCGCCGGTGCCCTGCACCCGCACGTCGACCACCGTCAGCCGGAACCGCAGCCCGCTCGCGGCCAGCTCGTGCTCGAGGTCGTGCCACGCCGCAGAGCCCACCCGGGTGACGACCCCGAGGTGCACCGGAGCGGCGGGCAGGGCGAGCGCGGCCTGACGGGTGAGGGTGCCGTCGGCGGCGAGGGCCCGCAGCAACCGGTCCCGGTCGGCGGCGAGCTGGCCGAGGGTGAACAGCGTGTCGATGCCGAGCATCCGCAGGCGCAGCCGGCCGTGCGGGGCGTAGAAGTCGAGTTCGCCGAAGATCCGCACCGCAATGCCGTCGCCCATCCGCAGGCGGCGGCGGGCGAGTTCGGGCCGCAACCGGTCCATCACCCCGGCGAACAGCACCACGCCGATCGTTGCGAGCCCCCCGTCGTCGGTGCGCTCGACGAGGTCGAACCAGACGTGCCCACCGCGTTTCGCGTACCCGTGGACCTCGCCGCGGACCCAGACGCCCTCCGGAGCGGCCCGACGCAGCGCGTACGAGACCAGCGCCGCGAGTTCCGACACCGTGTACGTCTCGTCGGCGTCGGTCCCGCCTGGCGACTCGTCGTCGGGCCCGAAGAGCCCAGGCTGGTCCACCGCCCCAGTCTGGCCGGTACGGTCCCGGTCCATGTCGAAACCCCTCGGTCCCTACACCCCGATCGTGCGCGCCGGCGACTGGATCATCGTGTCCGGGCAGCTCGGGCTGCGCGACGGCGTCCTCGCCGAGGGGGTGGCGGCTCAGACGAGCCAGGCGGTCGCGAACCTGACGGCGCTGCTCGCGTCGATGGGCGCCGAGCTGTCCGACGTTGCGAAGACGTTGTGCTTCCTCACCGACATCGGCACCTTCGCCACCTTCAACGAGGCCTACGTGGCCGGTTTCGGCGACCACCGTCCGGCGCGCTCGACGATCGGCGTGGCGGCCCTGCCCGGTGGTGCGGCCGTCGAGATCGAGGCCTGGGCCTACAAGCCGCTCTGAACCCGGGCCGGCGGGCTCGCCCTGCGGCGGGTGGCGCCGCCGGGGTCCCTGGTACGGTGCCAGTCGTGGGTGTCGTGTTGATCGTCCTGGCCCTGCTGCTGCTCCCCGTGGCCGTCCTCGTCTCGGGGGCGGTCGCCTCGGGGATCCTCGGGACGTTGCTCACCAAGGACGCCGAGGCTCGCCACGACGGCAGCGAACTCGTCGACCTCAACCGCTGACCGACGCCGGCGCGCCTACCGTCGGGCCCATGGCCCCGATCGCTGACCTGTTGATCCACGACGCCGCCCTCGTCGCCACCGTCGATGCGGAGCGGCGCGAGTTGCCCGGGGGTTGGGTGGCGATCACCGGTGGGCTCGTGAGCGGGGTCGGGTCGGCCGGGGATCCGGCGCCGCCGGCCGATCGGCGGCTCGACGCCCGGGGGTGTCTCGTGACACCGGGTCTCGTCAACACCCACCACCACCTGTACCAGAACCTCACCCGGGCCTACCCGCCCATGACGGCGGCCCCGCTGTTCGGGTGGCTGCAGTCGCTCTACCCGTTGTGGCGCAACCTCGACACCGAGGGCGCCTACCTGTCCGCGTGGGTCGGGCTCGCCGAGCTCGCACTGTCGGGGTGCACCACGTCGACCGACCACCTCTACCTGCACCCGCGCGGCGCCGGCGACCTGCTCGGAGCCGAGATCGACGCGGCGCGTGACCTCGGCATGCGGTTCCACCCGACCCGGGGTTCGATGTCGTTGTCGGAGAAGGACGGCGGGCTGCCGCCCGACGACGTGGTGCAGGACGACGACACGATCCTGGCCGAGTGCGAGGCGGCCGTCGCCCGGCACCACGACCGGTCGCACGGGGCGATGGTGCGCATCGCGCTCGCGCCCTGCAGCCCGTTCTCGGTCACCGAGTCGTTGATGGCCCGCACGGCCGATCTCGCCGAACGGCTCGACGTGCGGCTCCACACCCACACCGCCGAGAACGCCGAGGACGTGTCGTTCTCGCTCGAGCGGTTCGGCTGCCGGCCGGTGGAGTACCTGCGCCGGACCGGCTGGTGCACGGGTCGCACCTGGGTCGCGCACTTCGTGATGCCCGACGCCGACGAGATCGCCGTGCTCGGGGCCGTCGGGGCCGGTGCGGCGCACTGCCCGAGCTCGAATCTCATCCTGTCGTCCGGGATCGCGCCGGTCACCGCGATGCGAGCCGCCGGGATGCACGTGGGGCTCGGGGTCGACGGCTCGTCGTCGGCCGATGCGGGGAGCCTGTGGCTGGAGGCCCGCCAGGCGATGCTGCTCGCCAAGTTGCGCAACGGTGCTGCGGCGGGCACGGCCCGGATTGCTCTCGAGCTGGCGACCCGGGGCGGTGCGGGCTGTCTCGGTCGCCTCGGCGAGCTCGGGGAGTTGTCGGTCGGGGCGGTGGGTGACGTCGCGGTGTGGTCGCTCGACGGGGTGCGCTTCGCCGGCGCGCTCGTCGACCCGATCGAGGCGTGGCTGCGCTGCGGGCCGGTGTCGGCCCGCGACGTCGTGGTGGCGGGCCGACCGGTGGTCGCCGGCGGCGAGTTGGTCAGCCCACGCGTGACCGAGATCCTTGCGGCCCATCGCGCTGCGGCGGCCGCGATGCAGCGCTTGTCGGCCTGAACTCAGTCGAGCAGGTCGGGCTCGAGGCGCACGATCTCGTCCCACAGCGGCTGGAAGTTGAACCAGCCGGCGAACGGCCCGGACGTGCTGTCCCGGGTGGACGCCGCCCACTCCGCGGGGATCAGCAGCGGGGTGCCGGCGGCCTCGGCGAGCAACTGCGCCTGGCAGGTGCGCTCCATCGTGACGAACCACCACGCGGCCTCGTCGACGGTGCGCCCGACGGTGACGTTGCCGTGGTTGCGATGGATGACGGCCTTGTGGTCGCCGAGCGCGGTGGCGAGCGCCTTGCCGATCGCCTCGTCGAGCGCGACCAACCCGCCCGCCTCGGCGCACACGGCGTGGTCCTCGTAGAACGCGCAGGCGTCCTGGGTGATCGGATCGAGCGTGCGGCCCAACGCCGACCACGCCTTGCCGTAGATCGAGTGCGCGTGGCACGCGGCCACGACGTCGGGGCGGGCGGCGTGGATCGCCGAGTGGATCACGAACGCCGCCCGGTTGACCGGCTTGCGGCCGATCACGACCTCGCCCTGGTGGTTCACGAGGATGAGGTCCGACACCTTGATGTGGCGGAAGCTCATGCCGAACGGGTTCACCCAGAAGTGGTCGGGGAACTCCGGATCCCGGGCCGTGATGTGGCCGGCCACCCCCTCGCCGAAACCGAAGCGCCCGAACAGCCGGAACGCACCGGCGAGGCGCTCGAGCCGATGGCGGCGCTCGTCGGCGACCGATGCGAAGGTGGGCGGGGTGGGCATCTCCAGGGTGGCCTGGTCCTGGACCCGGCGCAGTGCCGCAGCGTCGATCTTGATCGTCATGACGGCAGCGTACGCCCGCTCACGACCTGGGGGTCGCCGACGGCCTCGAGGGCGGCGACCACGTCGGCAGGGAGCACGATCGGCACCGGGGCGCCCTCGACGTCGACGGCGTCGACGCGCACGAGGGTGCCGCCTTCGGCGCCGGCGGTGACGGTGAGCGTGACGGTCTCGGCCGCCTTGGTCACACCGGCGAGCGTCTCTTCGATGGTCCGCAGGAGGCGGACCGCGTCGCTCGGATCGGTGATCGGGGGCAGGTCCCAGCGAAGCTCGACGTGGATGCCGCTGGTTTCGTGGGCGGCGACCACCGCCACCCGTACGGAGGCTTCGAGCCCGTCGGGGGCTTCGTCGAGCGGGGAGGGTGCACCCGGGAACGGGGCGACGTCGTGGTTCCAGGTGCGCCGGGCGCGCGCCTGCTCGAGGGCCCACAGGAGCCGGTCGGCGCTCTCTCGGCTGGCCTGGGCGACGAGGGCCTCGTGGACCTCGCGCTGCAGCCCGGACGCTTCGGCAGCGCGAGCGGCCGCTTGGGCCGCTACGACTTCGCCGCGCGCCGCTTCCAAGGCCCGCCGGGTGTCGGCGAGTTCGTTGATCTCGTCGAGCCGAGCCGCCTCCGAGGTGCCGAGCGCACGCAGGAGGCGCCGCCGGTCGGTGCCGACCCGCAGCACCACGACGACGAGGACCGTCGTCACCACGACGAGCACGGCGACGGGGAGGCTCACCGGGCGAACGGTAGCGAGCCGGCCTCTCGCAGTGGGGATCGGGCTCAGCGCCGGCGCAGCGGCGCACCCTTGCCGGCCGGCACGGGGGCGCCGTTCGGGCCGGCCAGCGCGACCTGGTCGCGGCCAGCGGCCTTCGCGTTGTAGAGCGCCCGGTCGGCCATGGCGATCAGGGGCTGCACGCCATCGGCGTGATCGGGCCCGATCGCGATCCCGATCGAGCACGACTGGTACCAGCCCTCGGGCAGGAACTCGCCGCAGGCGAGCGGGATGCCCTGGCGCAACCGGCGCGACAGCGCCTGGGCACCGGCGGCGTCGGTATCGGGGCACACGATGAGGAACTCCTCGCCACCCCACCGGGCTGCGGTGTCGTACCCGCGCACGGCCTCGGCGATCGTGCGGGCGACCGCCTTGAGCACCTCGTCGCCGACGCCGTGACCGAGGCTGTCGTTGACCTTCTTGAAGTGGTCGAGGTCGACGATCAGCACCGCCATCTGCCCACGCTTGCGCTCGGTCCAGTTCCACGCCTGGGCGAGGGCCCGAGAGGCCCGCCGCCGGTTGCCGATCCCGGTGAGGGGGTCGGTCTCGGCTTCCTCCTGGAGTTTGCGGCTGCGGTCGATCCGCGCCAGCGCCGACTGCAGCGCGGCGGCGACCTCTTCGGCTCGGGCCTCGTCGTCGGCGCTCGGGTTCGACGTGAGGCGGAGGGCGAACTCGACGCGGATCCGGCCGGCGTCGACCTCCTTGAGGAGCTGGCACGGGGTGTCCTCGACGCCGGACTGGACGTCCACCGGACCTGCGAGCCGGTTGTCCTCGAGGCGCAGCGCCGCGCCGACGGTCTTGGGGAGCGCGGCCATGGCAGCCACGAGGTCGACGAGCTCGAGCTCGCCGTAGGTCTCGTCGAGCGACGCGGCGAGTTCCATCACCCGGGCGAGCGCCGCCTTGCGGCGCAACCGCTCGGCTTCGAACTGGGCGCCGAAGCTGGCGCCGAGCAGCTCGCACGACTGGGGCACGAGCCGGGCCTCGACGAGCGGGGTGGGGAGGCCTTGGACGGCGAGGTACCCCACGGTGACCCCGTCGACCACGAGCGGGGCACCGGCCATCGCGCCGACAGCGACCGGGGTGCCGGCGAGGGCGGCGGCCATCAGCGCGTCGTCCTCCGCCGGGTCGAGCACGCCCGACGACGCCCGCAGCGCCGGGAGGTCGTCGGATTCCACGCGGATGGCGCAGCGCTCCATGGGTGCGAACTGGCTGAGCACCTGGACGAGGGCGTTGACGTAGGTCGGCAGGTCGAGGCGCGCCGTGCCGAGCTTGGACAGCTCGAGCATGCACGACGTCGTCAGCAGCGCCGTGAGCATCGGGACGTGCTCACCGGCCGGGTCGCGCAGCTCGGCGAGCAGCTTGCCCTGGTTGCGTTCGAGGCTGGCGATGCCGTTCATCGCAGGTCCCGCAGGAACGTGGCGGCGGCGTGGACCTCGCGCTCGATGTCGGTGAGCACCAGCGACGGTCGTTCGTGGAGATCGAGCAACGCGAGCGCATCGACGGGGTCGAGCTCGCGCTCGCGGGGTGTGCCGTCGTCGAGCGTGGACGCCAGGGCATGGGCGGCGGCCAGCAAGCGGGAGGTCGTATCGGGCAACACGTCGGGCGACGGGATGTGGTGGAGCCGCACGGCGTTCACGAACCGCTCCGGCAGGTTCCAGCGGTCGATGAGGTCGGCCCCGAGCCGGACGTGGTCCGTACCGAACGCCGCCTGTTCGAGCTCGCAGACCCCGCCCCGCTGCCGGCGGGTCGCGGCCTGCTCCGACACGGTCGCGAACCGCTCCGGATCACGCTGGTGCAGCAGCAACGACCCGAGATCGTGCAGGAGGCCGAGGCTGAACAGCTCGTCGGCCGGCCCGCCGATGCGCCGGGCCAGGTTCGCCCCGGCGATCGCCGTGGTGACGGCGTGGGCCCAGAACCCTTCGGGCGCGTCGGTGTCGGTCGTGCCGAACACGAGCGACGCCGTGCCGCTGGCGGCCAGCGACCCCACGCTCTTCGACCCGAGCAGCACGACCGCCTGGCGGGCGCTGGTCACCCGCCGGCCGAGGCCGAGGTGGGGTGCGTTGGCCAGGCGCAACACCGTCGCCGACATCGCCGGGTCGAACTCGACGAGCCGGGCGATGCGCGACGCCGAGGCGTCCGGCTGGTCGACGAGGCGCACGACCGCCATCGCCGTGGTCGGTTGTACCGGCAACCGGACGCCGACCACGTCCGGGTTGAGCGTCCGGTTCATCTCCGGCTCCTGATCACCGACGATCCATCCCACCGCTGTGCCACGAGTTCCTCATCGGTCGGACCGGGCGCAGGGTGAGCTTTGGAGGCGAAGTTGACACAAGTCCCCCTCGGCCGGCGCCGATAGGGACCTGACGCCCGCAGGCGCCGAGCCCCGGTGGCCGGGCGCCGCGGCCGGGATCCGGGGGCTCAGGCGCCGGGGGCCGACGGCTCCTTGGGGAGGCCGAGGATCCGCTCGCCGACGATGTTGCGCTGGATCTCCGCCGCGCCGCCCCAGATCGTCTCGGACCGGCTGAAGAAGAACGCCGAGATCATCGGGCTGACGGGGTAGCCCTCCCGGCCCTTCTGGCGCGTGACGCCCGGCCACGAGCCCGGCCCGGCCGTGACGAGCAGCACATCGGACCCGTGGATGTCGACGGCGAGCTCCATCGCGTCGCGATGCATCTCGGACCAGAACATCTTGTTGGACGCGCCCAGCGCCGCCATCGACGGATCCTTGCGCTTGAGCAGCGTGGTGCTCAGGTTGCGCAGACCGTTGATGCGCAGGATCTGCACCTTGGTGTGGAACCGCATCAGCCCCTGGCGCACGAGCGGATCGGCGATCCGGCCGTTGGCGCGGGCCGCTTCGGTCATCAGCCGGAGCTCCTCTTCGAAGCGCCGGTAGCTCGTGGTGGCCGACATGCCGCGCTCGTGGGCGAGGGTGGTGTTGGCGACCACCCAGCCGTTGTTGAGGCCACCGACGACGTTGTCCTTCGGGCACCGGGCGTTGTCGAAGAACACCTCGTTGAACTCCGCCGTGCCGTCCGGCTGGGTGATCGGGCGGACCTCCACGCCGGGCTGGCGCATCGGCACCAGCAGATAGGAGATGCCCTTGTGCTTCGGGGCATCGGGGTCGGTGCGGGCGAGGAGGAACACGTAGTCGGCGAACTGGGCCTGGGTGGTCCACACCTTCTGCCCGTTGATCACCCACTCGTCGCCGTCGAGCACCGCGGTGGTCTTCAAGCTGGCGAGGTCCGAGCCCGAGTTCGGCTCCGAGAAGCCCTGGCACCAGCGCGTCCGGCCCTTGAGGATCTCGGGCAGGAAGGTCTTCTTCTGCTCCTCGGTACCCCATTGCAGGATGGTCGGTCCGACGAGGGTGTCGCCGAAGAAGTCGGCCCGCAGCGGCGCCTTGGCCCGGGCGAACTCCTCGGCGAGCACGACGTTCTGCATGATCGAGAGGCCCTTGCCGCCGTACTCGACCGGCCAGGACGCGCAGATCCAGCCGCCCTCGTAGAGCTTGGCCGGCCACTGCTCGTTGAACCGCTTGCGGTCGTCGCCCTCCAGGCGGAACCCGGGCTCGAACCACCCGGCGGGCAGGTTCGCTTCGAGCCAGGCGCGGATCTCCACACGGAACGTTTCGGCCTCGGGCGGGTAGGTCAGCTCCATGGCGCCATCCTGGCCGCAGCGGTCCGGCCAGGAGGAACCCGAGGCCGTGACCGCAGGCTCACGGGGACGGCGGGTCCGGGCGTGGGACCGCCGCCTCGGGCCGTCCCGTGAGATAGCCCTGGATCTGATCGGCACCCAACGCGCGCAGGGCCTCGAGGTGCTCGACGGTCTCGACGCCCTCGGCGGTGACCTCGACGCCGAGCACGTGGCCGGTCTCGATCACGAGCCGCACGAGGGATTCGTCGTTGGAGCCCGTCAGGTTCGTCACGAAGCTCTTGTCGATCTTCAGCTTGTCGATCGGGAGCCATCGCAGGTGGGCGAGCGAGGTGAACCCGGTCCCGAAGTCGTCGATGGCGACCCGGACGCCGGCGTCGCGCAACATCTTCAGGTTGCTGGCGGCCAGCTCGACATCGGCCAGCAGTTCCCGCTCGGTGAGCTCGACGATCAGGTGACGGGGGGCGACACCGGCCTCGGCGAGCGTGCCGAGCACCTGGGGGACGATCTCGGGCCGGCAGACGTGGGCCCCGGACAGGTTCACGGCGACCCAGCGGTCGCCCAGCACGCCGGCGGCGGCCCAGATGGCGAGCTGGCGGATCGCGGTGCGCAGCACCCAGTTGTCCAGCTCGATGATCAGCTCGGAGCGTTCGGCGACGGGCACGAACAGGTCCGGGCTGACGGGCCCGATCCCCGGCCGGTTCCAGCGCACCAGCGCTTCGGCCCCGACCGGCGCGCAGGTGACGGCGTCGACGACCGGTTGGTAGACGAGGTGCAGTTCGCCGTTGTCGGTCTCGAGCACGTGGCGCAGCGCCTGCTCGAGCTCGAGGCGGTCGCGCAGCTCCTTGTGCAGCTGGGGGGTGAACAGCTCGATCGGCTCGCCCGCCGGGCTCTTGGCCCGCTCGAGGGCGGCCGCGGCGTCGCGGAGCAGCTCGGCCACGGCGACGGCGGTCGGCAACTGCCCCACCGGGTCGTCGGGCAGCAGGACGCGCACGCCGGCGCGGGCGGCGAGGCGGTGTTGCACTCGGCCGACCTCGACCGCGGTGCCCATCGTGACCACGAGCCGCTGGGCAAGCGCCGCGGCGTCCTCGACGGTGCCGACGTCCTCGGCGATCACGACGAACTCGTCGCCGCCGAGCCGGCCGACGAGATCGTCGGGGCGGACCGCCGCGATGAGCACCTCGGCGGCGTGGCGCAGCATCTCGTCGCCGGCCTCGTGCCCGTAGGTCTCGTTGAGGGCCTTGAACCCGGCGAAGTCGAGGAACACCAGCGCCAGGGGACGGCGCGTCCGGCGGGCCCGGCCGAGCGCGCCGCCGAGGTGGTCGCAGGCCGCGGCGCGGTTGACCAGCCCGGTGAGCGCATCGTGCGAGGCCTCGTGCGAGAGCCGCAGCCGGTAGTCCTCGCGCTCGCTGAGCGAGCGGGCGAGCCGGCCGACGGCCTCCTGCAACGACGCGCCGAGGCGGCCGGGCGCGACCGTCGACAGCGAGGGGTCGTCGAGGCGGCCCTCGGCGATCGCGATCGCCTGGGCCTCGGCGAGGCGCACGCTGAGCCCCGCTTCGTCGAGGGCCGTCCCGACGGCCCGGATCTCGGTGGGCCCGCGCGCGAGGTCGTCCTCGCCGAGCCGCTCGAACTGCCCGTCGCGCAGGGCCTCGGCCGCCACGGCCAGGCGCCGCAGCGGGCGGGTGATCATGACCGAGGCCACCCAGAGCAGGCCGAGTGTCAGCACCATGATCGCGGCCCGTCCGAGCGAGGCCCACCGGTTCGCCACGCTCAGGCTCTCGGCCAGGAGGTCGGCCTCACCGCGGAGCCGCTCGACGGCGTCGTCGAGCGCTCGGGGTTCCGGGGTGGTCAGCAGTTCCACGGTGAGTTGCTCGAGACGTTGGCGCTGTCCGTCGTCACCGGTGAGCACGGCGAGGCGGGCGACCCGGGTGGCCAACGAGGCGAGCCGTTCGGGGCTCGCCGCCGGGCCCAGGTCGACGGTCTTGATCTCGTCGACCATCGACCGTTGGCGTTGCGCTTCGATCGTGTCGACCACGGTAAAGGCCCCCATGACGAGCACCGGCATGGCGACGACGAGCGCGAGCACGGTAGCCACCCGCAGCCGGCCCCGCCCGCGCCGTCGTCGCATCACACTCCGTCCGTCATCGCTGGGGGGTCCGATCGTCCGACGGGATCAGGCGGTCGAGGCGAAGGCCAGGATTTCGTCCCGGCTGAGCACTCGGTTGAACAGACCGATCTCCGAGTAGTCGTCGCCGGGGCCGGGGCTCCAGTCCGGTCGGCGACCGGCGTACATCGGCGCCGTCGTGACCGCTTGGCCTGCGAGGTTGTCGTAACCGGGGGCGGAGCTGACGGGGTTGCCGTTGACGTACACGTTGACCCCGCTCGCCCGCCGGGAGCCGTCGTAGGTGACCGCGACGTGGTTCCACACCCCGGGCGACATGACGTCGCCGGTCCAGGTCATGATCGTGTCCGGCGCCCAGGTCTGGATCAGGTAGAGGCCGACCTGGCGACCGTTGGGGCTGACATGGACGATGACCCCCCGACCGTCGTAGTTGGCGGCGATCGTCCCGTAGTCACCGGTGTTGTTCTTGCGGACCCAGCCGGTGATCGTGAACGCGCTCGTCGAGGAAAAGGCGCTGTTCATGGCAGCGCCGAGGTTGGCCGCCCCTTGGGTCGAGGTTCGGGTGCCGGTCATGTTCGCCCGGGGGCCGGGCACCCCGAGGGTGACGCCCGGCATGTACGTGCCGTTGCGCCCGTTGCCCGAGGTGTCCGTGGCGACCGAGGACCCGACCGGTTCGTCGAGTCGGTAGAGACCCAGCGGTGCCGAACCGGCGCGCAGGGCTTCGGCCGGCAGGCTCGACGACAGCGCCCATTTCCGGGTGAGGTAGGCCTGCACCCGACCGATCTGGGTCGTGGTCAGCGTGCCCTCGACGACGATGACCTCGGCGATCCGGCCCTGCCAGTGCTGGGCGGCCGACCACGGCGAACCGCCGACCCGGGCACCGGCCGAACCGGTGTTGTTCTCCATCGTCGCCGATTGGTACGAGAGCGCGCCGCCGACCCGGGCCCGCACGGTGGCGGCCGAGAAGTCGGCGTCGACCAACGCCGGCTGGGCGGTGGGCCACTGCAGCGAGGCGGGCATGGCGAAGGTGGTGGCGCCGGTGTCGAGGTAGGCGAAGGCGCTGCCGGGGCCCTTGATCAGCGATCGGGCCTGGCCGATGCCGGCGTCGCCCCAGGACACGACGGTGCGGGTGCCGTCGGACACCGGAGTCGTCGAGTCCTGCACGGCGACGGTGAACACCGTGGCCGGGGTCGTGCCCCGCGGGAGTTTGGTGACGTCGAGGATGTAGCTGTCGTCGACGCCGTCGAAGGTGGGGGCGGTGAGGTCGCCGAGCGCGCCGGCCGTGGCCCGGGCCGCCGGGACCGCCTGCGTCAGGTGGTTCGCCCGGGGGGAGCGGTCGTTCCACCGGGCGATCGCGCCGCCGGGCGTGGTGGCGGTCGTGGCCTCGGTGTCGGCGAACAACGTCGAGGCCTCTGCGCCGTCGAGCCACAGGGCGAACGACACACCGGACATCACGCTGGCCGGGTACGCCCGGGCGGTCACCGGGGCCGACGTCGGCCCGGTCCCGGCGATGTTGGAGGCGCTCACGGTGACCGTGTACGCCACGCCGTTGAGCAGCCCGGTGAGCCGGCACGACGTCCCGGCGCCGGCCACCGAGCACTGGGCCGGCGGCAGGCCGAAGCCGGCGGGTGCCACTGCAGTCACGGTCGAACCGTTCACGGGACCGGCGCCGGTCACCGCCGGGGCGGTCCAGGACACGACGGCTTCGGACTCGCCGTTGGCGACGGTCACCGTCGTCGGTGCGGAGGGCGCAGCGCGGCTCGCCAGCCGGCCGACCTCGGCGGCCGACAGGGCCCGGCTCCATACCGCTACCTCGTCGAGGTCGCCGCCGAGGAAGTGATCGGTCAGGTCGGCAGCGTTGCGGCCCAACGTGAACGGCATCGCCGTGTCGGGCAGCGAGACGGTTGCCGGCTCGTCGTCGGCGATCGAGCCGTTGGTGTAGAGCCGAACGCGGCTGCCGTCGTAGGTGGCGACGAGCTGCACCCAGGTGTCGAGCGGGACCAGCGCGCTCGCGCTGTCCCGTTCGCTGCCGTTCCATCGTTCGAACACGGCGGCGCCGCCCGCGGTGTCCACGGCCAGATACCAGCCGCGCCGCTGCGGACCGACCGCGACGTCCTCCTTCGACACGATCCGGGCCCACTGCGGCGTGCTCGACGGGATGCGGGCCCACAGGGCGACCGAGAACGGCCGGGTGCCCGTGAAGTCGAACTGGTCGGACATCCGGACGCCGTTGCCGGTGCCGGCGAAGCGCACGGCCGTGTCGGTCTCGCCGACGATCCCGGTCGGGATGCTGCGGGTCACCGCCGCGTCGTAGGTGCCGTTGCGCGTCCAGCCGCTGACGTCCCGGGCGACGGTCTCCACCTCGGTCTCGCCGAGGCGCCAGTGGCCCTCGAGTCCGGGCAGGCTCGACACGGTGGCGGCATACGGCGAGGCCGGTTCGGCCGCGACCAGGCCGACCCCCCACTTGCGGGCCAGGTAGCGCTCGACGGCCTGCCGGTCGCTGTCGGACAGCACCCGGTCGTAGACGATCACCTCGCTGATCGCGCCGACCCCGAACTCGGTGCCCCCCGCCTCCCGGGCGCCGATGGCCAGACCGTTGAGCCCGCTGAAGCTGCCGTTGATCGACGCCTGCAGCGCGCCGTTCCGATAGGCGCGCGCCGTGCCCGAACCGGCGCTCAAGCCGTAGAGGATCGCCTGGGTACTGCTGGGACTGCCGCAGCAGGCGACCCACTGGTAGTTGGCGTAGGTGCGGTCCTGCACACCGGCGTGCCACCCGAGGAACCAGCCGGTGCCACCCACGATCGAGCCCGCCGGCGAGGTGGAGGTCATCCGGGCCACCGCGATCACCGTCGAGCCGGTCCCGGTGAAGTTGCGGTTGCTGTAGAGGCTGCCCAGGCCCGTGGTGCGCACGGCGGGAAGCCCGTTCAGGCCGGCCGTGTCGTAGGTGGCGGCGTCGTTCCAGGTGAGGTCGTTGCCGTTGCCGGACTTGTCGTTCCACCGGGTCACCGCGCCCCGGGAGTTGGTGATCGCCGTCGCGGCATCGGTGGCGTCCACCCACAACGCCGGGGAGGCGGCGCGGGCCGGTGCCGGCAGGGTGATGCCCGTGGTGAGCAGCCCCCACTTGTCGACGAGGTAGGCCTCGGTCGCCTGGCGTTCCTCGGGGGTGAGGACCCGGTCGTAGACGAGGACCTCGCTCACCGCCGAGGCCGACCACTCGTAGGCGGCATGGCCGCCGACGGACAGCCCGTTGGGGCTGGTGAACCCGCCGACTGCGGACCCGACGAGGCTGCCGTTGCGCCAGTAGCTCGCCTGCCCGTTGCCGGTGGTCGCCGAGTACAGCAGCGGGCTCGCTCCCACACTGCCGCACGGCGCGCCGTTCACCCAGCCGTCGAAGTGGGCCCGGTCGATGCAGCCGCCGTGCCAGCCGAGCAACCAGTTGTTGCTGAACGAAGCGATCACCCGGGCCGAGGCACCCTGACCGGTGTACCGGGCGACGGCGAAGACGGTCGAGCCGGCCGGGTTGAACTGCCGCCGGGTCGACAGCGTGCCGCGGCCGTCGAACACGATCGCCGGTCGCGTGTTGAGCCCGGTCGTGTCGCGCCGGGCCGACGATGCGGCGCGGGTGCTGCGCACGTCGGCGCCACGGCCGGAGCGGTCCCGCCACCGGGTGACGACGCCGTCGGTCTGCTCGATGCTCGAGGCGTCGGAGGCATCGAGCCAGGCGACGGGCCCCCCGACGCTGGAGGCCGCGTTGATCGACCACTTCGAGAGCAGCGTCGCTTCGACCCGCCGCCGCTCGGCGTCGCCGAGCACGCGGGGGTACACGATGAGCTCCGAGACCGCGCCTTCGGACGTCTCGCCCCATTGGCCGCCGATCGCGAGGCCGTTCGGGGAGGTGAAGGTCCCCGGCGCCGAGCGCAGCAACGTGCCGTTGCGCCAGAACGAGGCCTGACCGTTCCCGGTGGTCGCCGAGTACAGCACGGGCACGGTCGACGCCGCCGGACACGGGGCGTGGACCCAGCTGTCGAAATGGGCGCGGTCCTCGCAGCCGCCGTGCCAGCCGAACAGCCAGTTGTTCCACACGCCGGTGACGAGCCGGCCGGTGCGACCTCCCTGCATTCGGGCGACGGCGAAGATCGTCGAGCCGAGCGGGTACGAGGTCTGTGTGGTCGAGAGGGTGGCGACGCCGTCGGTGGTCACCGCCGGCCGGCCGTTAAGCCCGGCCGGGTCGTAGGCGACGGTGTCGGTGGACAGATCGCTGCCGTTGCCCGAGCGGTCGCGCCAGGCCACCACGACGCCGTTGCGCTGCACCACCGTGTCGGTCGCAGCGGCGTCGACCCAGAGCCGTGGGTCGCTCGCCATCATCCCGCTCGAACCGCCGAGGCTGTTCATGCGGATCGTGAAGATCGCGCCGCGGTCGGTGCCGCCGTCGTCGTCGCCGGGGGATCCGATGGCGAGGTCGCCGATGCCGTCGCCGTCGAGGTCGCCGAGGCTGGCGACGGTGGTGCCCAATCGGTCGTTGTCCCGCAGGGCGCTCTGAAGGCCGCCGAGGGCGGACAGCTTGCGGCGGTTGGTCGTCGTGCCGTCCCGGCGCATCGTCAGCAGGTGGACCGCGCCGCGGTCGGTGCCGCCGTCGTCGTCGCCGGGGGTGCCGACGGCGAGGTCGGGGATGCCGTCGGCGTCGAGGTCGCCGGCGCCGGCGACGGAGGTGCCGAATTGGTCGTTGTCCCGCAGGGTGTTGGTGGGTAGGCCGCCGGTTGTGGCGGAGAGTTTGCGGCGGGTCTTGACGGTGCTGTCGGGGTTGAGCATGACGAGGTGGACGGCGCCGCGGTCGGTGCCGCCGTCGTCGTCGCCGGGGGTGCCGATGGCGAGGTCGGTGGTG